>RCUE01000379.1_pt1 | contig 11805 bp, 9 predicted proteins | sample 2166111 | NCBI WGS metagenome assembly RCUE01 (sample SAMN09930795, study PRJNA488358) | compost metagenome | feature: garden; material: soil; isolation source: compost soil in phenylacetonitrile-enriched culture | place: Germany: Experimental Botanical Garden Goettingen | collected 2016-01-27 | reverse complement strand
GACTTGCATGTGAAGCAAAAAAAGAGCTGGATATCCCCGCCATAAAAGCGATAACGGCACTCCCCACCAGTACACTGCCCCATAACCAGACGACGGACAAATCTTGCTGCCGGATGCCCTCATCAATGATTTTGGAGATCAAATATGGCTGCGATAGCTCTACCGTCAATTCCAGCAGCATCATCACGAGCGCTGCGATGGCTGGAACCCGATATTTTTTTAGAAAAGAAAACATCATCCCCACAAGCATTCCTCCAATTGCCCAATAGCCGTACTTCCAGATCAGCGTGTAATGGTTATAAAATTCGACCTTGCCTGCTGTAAAACCATATATACGCACTTTATACAGCACTATATTTTATTATACCCTTCTGAACGGCTTCGTTTAACCAGCAAATTGGAGACTCCGGTTGTGAAATTAAAAGATATACAAGAAAGCGTTCCAGTCACGGTCACACTTACCGGACGGGAACGCTTTTTCGGTTATTTCGGCAGCTCTGCCGAATCATACTGCAGCCAGCGCCTTAAATCCGCGCTATGGATGACACGCTTGGGATCTTCACCGACTAGGCGAAGCCGCTCCAGCAGGAACTTGATTTCACCGGAGCCTGCCTCGATTCCTTCCTGCTCCAGCACATATTGAACTGCACTTCTGCCCGAATGCTTGCCGAGTACGAAGGAATGGTCAGTGCCCAGCTCAGTCGGATCAAGCGCCTGATAGGCGGCGCGCTCCTTTAGCAGACCGTTGATATGTATGCCGGATTCATGGGCGAATACCATGTCTCCCACAATGGGCTTGCCTTCAGGAATGATTCGGTTGGAGGCTTGGGACACCAGTGTAGCCAGCGGGTTCAGTAGTTCGGGACGGACGCTGCAGGTTCCTTGATATAGATCTCTCCACGACATCACCACCTCCTCCAGCGCCGTATTACCTGCCCTTTCCCCAAGTCCCGACACCGTGGTACTGGCCCAGACAGCTCCCGCTTGCAAAGCTGCCAGGGTATTGGCAAGCGCCAGGCCATAATCATTATGACAGTGAATCTCAAGCTCCACATCCTGTGGCACGCGCGATACAAGCCTGTCTATACGGGCAGCTATGGCAGCGGGATGGTGAACGGACAGCGTATCGGCATATCTGAAGCGCCGGATGCCATCCCTATAGAGCTGATTCGCCAACTGCTCAAGGAACAGGTCATCTGCCCTTGAAGCATCCTCAAAGCCTACGGAAACAGTCAATCCTTTACACAGAGCGTAATCGACAGACTTGCGGATCAGCTCCGTCACCTGCTCAGGATTCATACCCAGCTTGGACTTCATCTGCACCGTCGACACGGGAACCGAAATATGGGCCCAGCCGACGCCTGTCGATTCAGCTGCATCAATATCCGTGAACACCGCGCGATTCCAGGTCATTAGCTTCATCTGAAGTCCAAGAGCAGCAATCCTGGCAATAGACCTGCACTCCGCCTTACCCATTGCCGGAATTCCGATCTCAGCCTGCTCCACCCCCGCCGAGTCCAGCATGATGGCAATTTCAGTTTTTTCCTCGGCTGAAAAGGCAACGCCTGGAGCCTGTTCTCCATCACGAAGTGTCGTATCACAAATATGCAACCGACTCATCTGTATCCCCTCCCGTTCCGCAGCACGGACAACGCGGGTTGCGTTTGACGGCTATGGTGCAGCTGCTCATATCCAGCACATTCATACGGTACATGCGGTCAGTGAACAGATTGCCCGCATCTGTAATCCATTTGACCGCTTCCAGTGCAGCCATACAGCCAATCAAACCAGAGGTGGCTCCCAAGACCGGGAATCCCAAAGGTTCCCAAGGCTGTCCGCCTTCCGGGTAGAGACATTCCAGGCATGCCGTCCTACCGGGATCAATGGTCATCAACGATACTTCATAGGCGTACATGGCCGCTTCTATCATCGGTCTGCCATGTCGAACACATAGTCTGTTCAGCGCATATCTTTCCGGAAAGTCATATCGTGCATCAATCACGGTATCCGCCGCTTCTACCCATGGCCCAGAGGATTCTTCCGTAATTCTGTGGGCGTGGCCCTCAAGCTCGGTCTCCGGATTAATACGGTGCAAATGCTGCAATGCCGTCTCCATCCGTTCCTCCCCGATTCGTCCGCTGTCCATCAGCACCTGCCGGTTCATGTCGGGCAGATGGATTACGCCCTCATGGGCCAATATCAGCTTTCCCACTCCAGCAGCGGCCAGGTACATGGCCGCTGTTCCTCCCAATCCTCCGATGCCTGCGACCATAACCGTAGCTTGCTTTAGCTTGTTCTGACCTTCCACTCCCAGCAGCTTCAACTGGCGTCCGTATCTACTGTCTTCCAGCAGCTGTACCATTCGCCCATCCCTCCATGTGCGGCTCCCGCCTTTAAGATATTCGGTCCGCAGGTCTTGACACCATATGGTTGCTCTTCCTTATTGAAGGCTCATGATTCGGCTTTGCCGTTGCCCTCCTCAGCATGCAGAATTTTGGCAAGCCACATGGGCGGATTGCGATCCAGCATATTCTGGAGCCGCCGTACCTGCTCCTCAATGGGACTTCCATAGGCTACCTTCACAGGCATAATGGTCCGCTTGGTAACCTGTGCGGCGGCCGAAGCGCCAATCTGTACCAGGAAGATCAGGGCACAATCCTCGATCAGGCCAATTCGGCTGGCGATCTTGCCCGCTTCGTTCTCATCGCTCCCCGGGTCTATCTCCCGATGCTCTAGGAACTGGACGCCTGAGTGCCGGATTTCGAATACAGTGAACATAGGACTCTGCCCAAAATGAGCATTCACAAGCACACCGTCCTCCGTCGCAAATGCAACCCTCATCCTCCCTTCCCCCTCTCGGCAAGCAATACATTGCCTACCCTGTTCACCCACTCCATGGTTCCACGGTATCCGACGCTTACGGATGTATGGGCGCCCAGCTCGTCATACACTGGTAAGCCTGCCGGTATGAATGAGGCCCCGGCCCGTGCCGCTCCCTTTCTTCCATGTGAATTGCTGATCCATAAATCCACGCTCTGCGCGCTCTCCTCTGCATCATCCAGATCACCGATCCAGACTTCCCGTTCTGTCTTTTGTAGTGCGGGCGTGCTGCAGGGTGTAATTAACCGTTTCAGTTCCACTCCCATCTCCTCGAGCCAGGCTGCGGTCGACAGCATATGATCCGGTTCTAGCGCCACTACAGCCGAAGCGCCGGAATAATAGAAATGGGCATCCAGCATGCTGTCCAACAGATTTTCACGCTGCCAGCGGAAGCGAACAGGGGCTGGCTCGCGGCTGATTTTCTGCAGAAAATGTATGAACGCATCGCTCGCGGCCAAGCCAGACAGACCCGTGAACAAGTGGTAGGGAATGCCTGCGGCATGAGTCAGCCTGCGGGCTGGACGCTCCATGCTCGCGCCAATGGCAATGGTGCAGGAAGACTCCAGCATCTGGCAGGCTGAATCCAGCGGAGTCCCCCCTCTCGTCAAAGGGGAGAAACCTGTCAGCAGGTGACCGGACAAGGAAGTGGAGATATCGGGGAGCGTAATAACCTCCAGGCCGAAGGAAGCGATAATATCCTTGATTTCCATAACATCTCCGGCAGTCAGATAAGAAGCCGGCAGCAGATTGACCTGCGTCCGGCGCTGTTTTTTGGGGGACTTGCCTCCGGCCAACCCGAGTACGGCATCCATTAGCGACTCTACTGTACTGCTATAGCCCGTCTCCAGAGAGCCGTGAAAATCAGGCAGCGATACAGAAAACAGCAGACTGTCCTTCAAGGCCCGTTCTCGCTTGAACGCCTTTACCCTGGACTGAAAATCAACGCCTGCCACCTCGGTGAGGGCCGTGCTGATAACGCCGATGACATCTGGATGGTGTTTGGACCAGATATGATCCAGTGCCTCCTCCAGATTCCGATCTGCATCAAATATAACGTCCATCTCTTGCAGCGCAGAGGTCTGAACGGCTATCGGCTCTCGAAAATGGCGAGTCAGCAGCGCCTTGGAGAAGGCCGAGCAGCCCTGAGCGCCGTGCAGCAGAGGCATTGAGCGATACATCCCCTGCAGAGCCAGCATGCCCCCCAAAGGCTGTCCTACCTTGAGCGGGTTGATACTGACAGGCTTCGTGGCGGATTTAATCGGCAAATTCCGTCTCCTCCTCCCATGGAGCTGGTTTGGCGGTCAGCTCCCACACCGGATGCTGCAGCGTATGCACAAGCTGTTTCGCCAGAGACAACAACCCGTCATAGCCCGCATAGGCTTTGTGCCGCTCCTGATTGATGTCCACAAAAGGAATCTGTTCCTTAAGCGCCATATACATATTCCGGCCCCCGGCAATGACCATGTCTGCCTTGCGGCTCCGTACGGTTTTGAGAATCTGCCGGGCACCGCCTTCCGGGATGTATTCCGCATCATCCCCGATACGGTCAGCAATCCGGGATACATCCTCGGCAGTGCTCTTGTTCGTGCCTACACCTACCACCTTTATGCCCAGCTCCTGCAAAGCCGTAATGACAGACCAGCTCTTTACACCCCCGGTATAGAGCACTGCCCGCTTTCCTTTCAACTGCTTGCGATAGGGCTCCAGCTCCAGCGATAGCCTCATTTCCTCCCGTGCGGCCAGCTTATCCACCCGTCGCTCTACATCACGATCTCCGGTCAGGTAAGCCATCTGGCGCAAGGAATAACTCGTCTCCTTTGCTCCATAAAATGAACCTTCAAAATAAGGAATGCCGTATTTACGCTCCATTTGGACTGCTAGGCCCAGCAAAGCTCGGCTGCATACGACCATGTTGGCCTTGGCACGATGCGCCCATCCCACCTCACGGAACCGACCGTCCCCGGTAATTCGGGACAGGATAGTCATTCCCGTCTGCTGCATCAGCCGCTCGATATGCCACATCTCGCCCGCAATATTGTATTCCCCGATGAGATTGACATCATGGGAGGTTGTCTGTTCCGGCTCGGTACTGCCGATAATATGCTGGAACAATACATCTCCGGCCAGCCGAGTCCCGAGATTCTTACTGCCCACAAATCCCGGACTGTTCACCGGAATGATCGGCGTCCCCAGCCGCTCCGATTCAGCCTTGCAGACCCCCTCGATATCTTCACCGGTGAGGGCTGTGACGCATGTGCTATAGACGAATACAGCGGGAGGAGCAAAACGGCTGACAATGTAGCGGATCGATTCATGCAGCTTCTGTTCACTACCAAAAATGATATCCTGTTCTCCAAGATCAGTAGTGAAGCCATACGCCGACAGCCCCGGGCCGCTGGACAGGCTGCCTCTGCTCTCCCAGCTATTGCCGAGACACGCAATCGGCCCGTGCACTAGATGAGCCGCATCTGCAATGGGGATCAGTGTAATCTGGGCCCCGTCAAAGGAGCAGCCACCCGAAGCCTCCCCCGGCACAGGCCGGGGACAGGGCGTGCTTTTGGGAATTTTGTTGCCGCAGGATACCTCCAGCCTTCCGTTAGACACAGCCGGCTCCATCCGCACACCCCCTTATTTCAGATAGAATTCATTGAAATCACAAGCCAAGCTGCCAACTTCCATCTACGCGATACAGCAATTAGCGCACCAAATCAAAGCTATGATCCGGAGCCTGCTCTTCCATGACATCCAGTACGGTATTCACGAATTGGGTAAGCAGATTCAGCGTACCCTGGTAGCCGATAATCGGATAACGATGTAGATGATGCCTGTCGAAGATCGGAAAGCCCACACGGAGCAAAGGAATTTTCGCCTCTTTCGCCGCAAACTTCAGATGGGAACTGCCAATAGCCAGGTCCACCGGGTCCTGGAACAGTAGCGAACGCATATGCCACAAATCCTGACCAGAATGAACCGTGGCTTCTGCACCGTAAGGGCTGGACTTCAACAGAAGCTCTGCTTCCTTCTCAAATTTCCGGTCCCCATTGGAGCAAACAATATGCACCGGCTCCATGCCCAGCTCTAGACAAAAGCCAATCAGGCCGATGAGCATGTCCGGGTCTCCCGCCATAGCCACTCGTTTGCCGTGCAGATAAGCATGCGAATCCATCATGGCATCCACAACTCGAGCACGCTCCTGCTTCAATGCCTCGGGTATTTCTCTTCCGGACAGACGGCTAATCTCCTCAAGCAAGCGATCTGTAGCCCGGATACCCAGCGGTGTGGAGATGGAGAACATCTGCTGCCCCCAGGTTTGCTTCATATAACCTAATGTTTTACGAAGAGAGTACTGCTGGATCGCCAACGTGCCGGCAGCATCTGCGGCCTTGGGCACATCCTCAAGCGGCGTTCCCCCGTAATAGTAGCTGTACTCTCCAGTAGCTCCTGAATCAAAATTACTGCTGTGGTCACCCAAAATGGTATACGTAGCGCCGAACATCCCCAGTATGCGCTGCATTTCCGCAAAATTTCCCGTATACCCGTCAAACCCGAGCAGTACATTCAGCTTCAACTCATGACCAGGCTGCGGCGTCCGGCCTGACTTGTTATACAGCGTCTCCAGCACAGAGCGCAGCATGGCATCATAGCCTGTAATATGTGAACCGGAGAAGCTGGGGGTATTGGCAAAAGGAACTGGCATATCCTCGGGAAGGGCTCCCTCCTGACGGGCATTAGCCAGGAAGGCAGACAGGTCATCTCCGATCACCTCTGCCATACAGGTCGTGCATACCGCAATCATCTCCGGCTGATACAAGGCAATACAGTTCTCTATACCGTCAATGAGGTTGCGCATGCCGCCGAATACGGCGGCATCCTCGGTCATCGAGGTGGAGACGGCAGGAACAGGCTCTTTGAAGTGGCGGGCAAGATGGCTACGGAAATAAGCCGTACAGCCCTGTGAGCCATGAATGAACGGGAGCGTTTTTTCAAAGCCCAGTGCAGCCATAACCGCTCCCAGCGGCTGACAAGCCTTGGCCGGATTCACGACTACGGCTGTACGGGCAAAATTCTTGTCTTTGTATTCCTTGGTCTTGGTGTACTCCAGGGTGTCGGTAACCTCCTCCGGCGAACATGGGGCCTCGAAGGCTCGTTTCTTCTCACGCTGGCGCACATATTTATCCTGCCGAAACAGCTGATTGTGATCGACAATATTCAGACGCTCGCTCATACCGACACCTCCGCAGTCTGCCGGGACGGCAGCAGGCTCCATACTGGACTGTTTATGGTCATATCCATATCACGTGCAAAAATCTGGAAGCCGTCAAAACCATGATAAGGCCCGCTGTAATCCCAGGAGTGCATTTGACGAAAGGGAATGCCCATTTTGTGATACACATATTTCTCCTTGACTCCGGCGCCCATTAAGTCAATATTCAGCCGCTGGGCCAATTCCTCCAGCTCATAAGCCGCTGGATCATCGTACAGAATAGTGCCTTCCTTTACATCGGGAAACGTCTTTTCGTAATCATCCTTATGGGCAAATTCGTAGCCTGTAGCCACAATTTCCATCCCCAGATCCTCATAGGCACCGATGGTATGCCTTGCCCGCAGCCCGCCAATCAGAAGCATCACCTTTTTACCTTCCAGACGTGGGCGGTATTTACGGATGACCGCCTCCATCTGCGGCATATATTGGGCGATGACCTGCTCACATTTTTCCTGAATCGTCTCGTCAAAGCGGGCAGCAATCGCTCTTAGGCTCTCCATCGTCTTGGTCGGGCCGAAGAAGTTATATTCCATCCAGGGAATTCCGTATTCCTGCTCCATCGTTGTGCACATATAATTCATGGAACGATGACAATGGATCAGATTGAGCTTGGATTTGTGCGCAATCCCCAGCTCATTGATCGTACCGTCCCCCGACCACTGCGCTATGACCCGCAGTCCCATTTCCTCCAGCAAAATACGCGAAGCCCAGGCATCACCGCCGATATTGTAGTCCCCGATAATGGAGACATCATAAGGCCCGCACTCCTTTAGCTCCCGGCGCCCCATCAGAAAATCGCGGATAGCATCATTGGCAATGTGATGGCCCAGAGACTGACTCACCCCGCGAAAGCCCTCACAGCGTACAGGAATGACCGGAATGCCCAGCTCCTCTGTCATCTTCTTGGCCACGGCCCCGATATCATCACCAATCAGTCCGACCGGACATTCAGATTGCACGGAGATGCCCTTAGCCAGCGGGAACATCTCCTTAATTTCCCTACAGATCACCTCTAGCTTCTTATCTCCGCCGAACACGATATCCTTTTCCTGAAAATTGCTTGTAATCTGCATGGCGGTAAAATTATCGATTCCCAATATCCCATTCGCATAATTACGTCGAGTACCCCAACTGTATTGCCCGCAGCCGATGGGACCATGGCTAATGTGCACCATGTCTTTAATCGGGCCCCATACCACACCCTTGGACCCTGCATAAGCACAGCCCCTTGCTGTCATGACGCCGGGTCGTGATTTCATGTTGGACTTGATAGAACAGGTCCCGCAGTTCACAAGCTCCTCATCCGCGATCTCAAAATGCTTGGTCCGGTCCTTCTTGGCCTTCTTGGGATATACCTCCAGTATCTCCTCTACGATCTGCTTACCCTTATCCACAATACTGCTCATTTGACCTATTCCTCCCTCCTGCGAGCTGCGCGTTCAGCTCCTCCCATCATCACACGATGATTCCGTCATTAAGCCTTCTGGCTACAGCCTACTGCCCGGACGCCTCAGCTTTGTTAATTGCGGTTTCTTCATCCTCAATAATGCCGAATTCCATCAATAGATCCTCCAGCTCTTCCATGGAAATAGGGGTGGGAACCGTTAGCATGTCATTATTCAAAATTTTACCTGCCAGCTCTTCATACTCCGCAGCCTGCTTATGGTCCGGGTTGTATTGAGTTACAGTCATACGGCGCAGCTCAGCGTGCTGGACAACATTATCACGCGGCAAAAAGTGGATCATCTGCGTGTTCAGTCTTCTTGCAAGCTCTGTAATCAATTCCGCTTCCAGGTCCGTATTCCGGCTGTTGCAGATTAAGCCGCCCAAACGCACCCCACCGCTGTTGGCATACTTCAAGATCCCGCGTGCAATATTGTTGGCAGCGTACATAGCCATCATCTCGCCTGAGCATACGATGTAGATTTCCTGCGCCTTCTTCTCCCGGATCGGCATGGCGAAGCCCCCGCACACGACGTCCCCCAGTACATCGTAGGATACGAAATCCAGCCCTTCGTAGGCCCCCTCTTCCTCCAGAAAATTAATGGCCGTGATAATGCCGCGCCCTGCACAGCCGACACCAGGCTCCGGCCCACCGCATTCCACGTTCAGAATGTCACCGAAGCCCTTCTGGACAACGTCCTCCAATTCCAGGTCCTCCACCGTACCCCTTTCAGCCGCCAGATGCAGCACAGTCTGTTGGGCCTTCGTATTCAAAATAAGACGGGTGGAGTCTGCCTTGGGATCACAGCCTACGATCATAATTTTTTGTTTGAATTTGGTCGCGAGTTGAGCCAGTGTATTCTGCGAGGTTGTCGATTTGCCGATACCGCCTTTACCGTAAAACGCAATTTGTCTCATATTTTCTCAGCCTCCAAAATGTTCAATGGGTAAATCCGAATGACTGCCCTTAACTCCCTTATTACGCTGACTTCCCTTATTGCTCTGCACAGGATACATATAACGTAGAAATTTTACATATTCCAGAACGGATTCCTCAATATCCCCGCCGCATACAATAGACAGCACGCCAGCTTCCTGCAATGCCTCTTTGGGGGCCTCGCCTATGCCGGCCGACAGCAGCAATGCACAGTCATGCACCATGGAAAGGATCTCCTTCATCGTCTCGGCCTTGTCTCCATTGCAATCGGCTTTCCCGTGGCAGTAGGATTGCACCTTACGAATGCCTATGAAATTTACGATAATCCCGTCGCTTTCATAGATCATAAATTCCTTGGCACGGCCGAAATGCTGATTCACCTTCCCTCCGCCACGACTGGCCACAGCGATTAGGACTGGCTTTGAGGTAAAGCTCACTTCAGGCTTATCCCCAGATAACGGGCAGCTACATCCAGCCCCGGTTGACGCTTGTTTGGGGTGCGATTGTCCCTCCTTGCGTTCCATTCTCACTCTCACCTTCTCATCCAGTTCTTTCTGAAATTGTGCCCTTGCCTCTTCATCCATGGGAGGAGCAGCCGCAATGTTCTCCCATGTAAAATCCTGATTGCGATCCTCGCCCAGCAGTCCAATCGCATCCGCCCTGCACTGACGGCAATGGCGCATAATGACAGCTCCCGCTTCAGCACATTTCTCCTGCAGCTGCCGGACCAGACGGGGACGGGGGGCACGCATCCCTTCCTGCTCATATCGGCTACCAGGTGCGATGATGAGCGGCATAATGTTGTGCAGCACTGCGCCGTGCTCCTTGACCACCCTGGCTACCTCCGGCAGATGGGCATCATTGACTTCGGGAATCAGCACCGAGTTCACCTTGCACAATACGCCTCTCGAATCCAGCATCTTCAAGCCTGCCAGCTGGCGGTCAATCAACAGCCGTGCGGCCTCCTCTCCTGCATAGCGTTTTCCTTCATCGTAGACCCATCCATAAATACGGCTCCCCACCACTGGATCTACAGCATTGATCGTGATCGTGACATGCGAAATGCCCAGATCTACAATCCTGTCGACATGCCTGATCAAGGTAAGGCCATTCGTGCTGAGACAGAATATGACGTCCTTAACTGTCTCACGGACCCGGCGGAAGGTATCGAAGGTCGCCTCCGCATTGGCCAGCGGATCTCCAGGTCCCGCAATGCCGACAACGGACAGCTGCATCAGCTGTGCCGCTACGCCATAGGTCTTGTTAGCCGCCTGCTCCGGCGTAAGCAGTTCACTAACAACGCCGGGACGGCTTTCATTGACGCAATCGAATTTGCGGTTGCAATAATGGCACTGAATATTGCATGCCGGGGCTACTGAAAGATGAATGCGCGCAAAATAGCGATGTGCCTCTTCGTTATAACAGGGATGTCGTCTGAGGGTTTCTAATGCTAAGGGGGTTTCCGAGAGATCAGCCAAAGAGTCCATTCATTCCCTCCTCTCTATGTTATATTCCCTTACACAATTCTCTGTTTTGTCTGGAATATAATTACATCTTAGAGACAGGGACAAATACAGTCAATTCACTTCTCCATGAAATCTCTGTCATTTATCCTCATTTCACATATGTGTCAAATTTCACGTTAGGTAAGATATCACAACATTTACATGTGTGCGGTTACATTTTATATTCTCAATAACATCAAGACGTAAAAAAAGAGAGTCCGTAAATACGGCTCTCCTTTTGAGATAAGAAACTTTAATTTTTTATTATATATTTTGGGAAATAGTCTCCGCTTATCATTCCTTCACATCTATTTTCGTCCCATCAACTATCGTTCCATCGACTTCTTTTTCATCTACCTCTGCTGCCTCTACTTCATCCGCTTCGTCACTGCTCTCTTCCTCTATTAAGGCTTTTGGCGTGTAGAGCTTGGGAATCGGCACATTCGCCCAATCCATATCGGATGCAAAATAAAAGCTCGTGTAGGACGGCTGGTTATACCCGGTATTTTGACGCGCCACATCCGTGCGATACTGCGGATCATGCATCAACGTGTACAATTTATGCGTCGTAGGTTCTGTGCTCAGATAGATACGGATGGCTGAGCTATCCGCTGTACGGACGAGCATTTCCTCCCGCCAATCTCCGAAAATGTCGGCTACCAGCGATGGCGTTCCTTTCGTATAGTTGTTCGTTTTGGTTCCAGTGGCGGTCAACAATGTACCTCGTTTCCAATCTTCAATGGTTGGGGTTACATCAATTGCGCCGTTTACGATTT
>RCUE01000378.1_pt1 | contig 11812 bp, 8 predicted proteins | sample 2166111 | NCBI WGS metagenome assembly RCUE01 (sample SAMN09930795, study PRJNA488358) | compost metagenome | feature: garden; material: soil; isolation source: compost soil in phenylacetonitrile-enriched culture | place: Germany: Experimental Botanical Garden Goettingen | collected 2016-01-27 | reverse complement strand
GCTTTTTTGCTGCACCATATTTTATTTTATGTGTGAGCATGCTTTATTGTATGTGTGAATTAACGCATTATACCGAAGGTTTGGCGAATGTACATTTAATATAACCCAAATCGTATTTTATTTTTGTTTAGATTATTATCCACTTAATTTGGCGGTTCTACGCTGATTGGCCATAAACACTCCTCCAAGTATAAGGACCAGCCCGGTTAGAACGTTCCAGCCGATATGTTCATTCAAGAGCAAAAAGCCCCATACAATGGCACTTACTGGTACAAAATACGTCACCGAAGAAGCAAATTCCGCACTCCCCCGCAAAATCATGTAGTTGAACAAAATATATGCTACTCCTGATCCCAAAACTCCCAGTCCTATAAGAGAACCCAATACACCTGAATCAGAAACAATCGACAAATCAGGTCTCTCCACCATTGCCATCATAATGCCACCCCCTACCGCCGCTCCAAGCAGTGTCGCAAAGGTAGCCTGATACATGGAAAGATTGGAAAGAAAACGTTTGGAGAGCTGTGTTCCAAATCCGTAGCAAAGAGTCGCAAGCAGCATACACCCAAAACCCACAGGATCAACAGAAATAATAGATGCAGGATTAATACCCAATAAAATAATAATTCCTACAAAAGCGAGACCCATTCCTAACCACTGCATTCGATGAAAAATAGCTCCGAAAAAAACAAGCCCCACCAACATGGTCCATATGGGCGTGGTAGCATTCAATACAGAAGCCATGCTGCTAGCTATTCTGGTCTCGCTAAAACCGATCAATGTCCATGGCAAGACCATGTTGACCGAAGCTACCAGAGTAACCGATTTCCACGGAATGCTTTTGATTTTAAACGGCCTGCGCATAAGTATCATTAACAAGACAATAAAAATAAGCCCAAAGCTGGACCTGAGAAATACAATAGTCCACGGCCCTACCTGATGTAGCAACAACACCTTGATAAACATAAACGAACCGCCCCAAATGAGGCTCAACAGTAATAAAGCTGCATATAACGAACGTGACAATATGTATACCTTCTTTCTCCACTTTCTTAAGTTAAATAGTAAAGGCTGACCGCAGTCAGAACGATCTCCCCTTTTATGTAAGTTTTTATCCATTAGCTTAACATAAACTCTGTTTGACTGTCATTGGCGATAAACGTAAGATTCTTTACATAATGGCACATGGGTATCGCTCCCCATCACTTTTCCAATAATTGATGATTGCTTTAACCATGGAAAAATTCCTATGATGAGGTATAAATAGAACATACGTTCTATATACTGATTATATATTGTATTCTTACTCGGAGTAAAGGAGATTTTTATGCCAAGCCAAAAGATACTGAACCACAAGAGCAAAGCTCCTTTACCTTCTGAAGAAGACACAGGGCTGGTCAAGATGTGTGTACTTTTAACTCTTGTTCTGGATGTGCTGGAACGAGACATTCATATTATAAATACCTCTCCTCTAAAAATGCCCGATTTGTATGTTCGTAGCCTGACTGGAGTACAACAGCGCGTAGCTGTTCAATTAGCAGAGACAAAAGCGCGAATGAAAACACTAGGAATTAAAATTTACAGCGAAATCCGAAATCATGAAGGCGTAGAGGTTTTGTATGTATGCCGTGGCTATCAAAGGCGATTTTTCATGCTTTCGTCCTTTGCTCGCAGCGAGGTCCGGCGGAAACTGGGACACTATCTAGGAATTGATCCGACGCAAGATTAAGCCTCCTTGTAATCTGGTGATTCAAGAATGGATAAGTCACCAGATCATGGATAAACTCAGTCCATTGGGCACACATTATGCCTATCTCATCCAAAAGGAGGTGCTCTCTTGGCTGGACATGACGCAGCTTCCGTTGAATTAAGCAGAAATGTTTGAGCAGTTATCCATCAATCTGAATCTGATTCGCAAACAAATTGTCACCCCGTCACTGGTTGTACGCTCTTTATGTGGGATCTAAAACCCGAACTAAAATCGTTATTGTCTATGTTCAAGACTTGGCTAATCCTGAGCTGGTGAAAGCAGTGAAAACGAGAATTAAAGCAATCTCCTCCGATATGGCGCTCCCTCCCGTTTTTATTCAAGAATTTAAGGAGGACAATTCTTATTCTCTTCCCTCAATAGCTCAGACGGAACGACCGGATCGTGTGACCGCCAATCTAATGGAGGGACGGATTGCGATTTTGGTTGATGGTAGCCCAACTACTCTAATAGCTCCCATCTCTTTTTCTGCATTTTACCAAAGCCCAGACGATTATCACGCTCGTTGGATTATTAGTTCATTTCTAAGAACGATTCGAATGACGAGCTTTTTAATCACTTTTACGCTGCTTGCCATTTACATTGCGACGATTACTTTTCATCCAGCTATTTTGCCGTTAGAGCTGGCGCATATCATCAAATAATAACTAGGAATTGGTTCTACGCCCAATAATTTTACTTATTTCCCGCTAATTGTGTTCCCTTTTTCCGCTGCTAATTCTATCCTATCTCTTCAAAAAAAAGGAGGGGCCTGAAACATAAAAAAGAGCAGAGCGCTTGGAATGCTGGCTCTACTCATATTTATAACAGGCTGCTGGGATCAGAACAATTTGAAGGATGCCCGATTGGCAAATGCATCAGCTTATGATCTCACTCCTGAAGGCGTGTTGTCGCAAACGCTAGAGACTGTAGATGATCCTCAAAGCAATCAGGAAAATGGATGTGATGCCTTTGGCGTAGACAGACAGTTGATCGCTCATCATCCAGTAGTATGGAAAAGTGTAGATTGGAATGAAGAATACCCCAATGTTCGTTTTCATCCGCAGGTCACTGTAGACATTGTTGGGAACGGCATTTTAAACTAAACCGTTCCTGTCGTTTAGTTTTTGGGTTGATCAGATATTATTTCTGGATAAGTAACTTCGTCAGATTGGTTTTTTGGAGTCTCACTCTGGCTTTCCGATTCAGAAGGAGTCTCCTGTTCATTTTCAACAGAAGGTTGCGAAGTATCTGTTGATGGCACATCATTGTTCTCATCAGGCATATCTACCTCTGTGTCTGCGTCAGGAACAGCAGGATCCGTTTCCTCTGGTGGAATTTTCTCTTGATCTATTGCAGGGACCTCAACCTCTGGGACTGCTTTTTCCTTGATATCTGGTTTGGATGGGACCACTGGTCTAGCAGAACGCGGAATCTGTTCTCTTCCAACCTCGGTAGGCACATATTTTTGATTAAACCAGTCAGTCACGAGTTGACCCGATTGACGGGAATAACGCCCTGGTAGCTTACCTGTAAGGCTAGAAACCGTAACTCTTACAACACCTTCCGGCTGTATAAAGTGCTTATTCTTAAAAAGCTCAGGCTGGTCCTTGACCGCCTCATTCATGATCAGTGCCCACACTGACTGTGCTCTGGAATGACCTTCTTGAGATAATGTATTAACCTGTTGGCGGTAACCAGCCCAGACGCCTAGTGTAACGTCAGGTGTGTACCCCATAAACCACACATCACCAAAGTTTTGTGTCGTACCGGTTTTACCGGCGATATCAATGTCACCGTAGCTTTTAAAAGTATTTTGCAGACGTTTGCCAGTTCCCCTCGGATCTGATATAACCGTTTTGAGCATATCCGTCATCAAAAATGCGGTTTGCTGCGAATATACACGTCTCGTCTGCGGTTTAAATTCATATACGATCTTCCCGTTGGCATCCGTAATTTTGCTGATCAGATGAGGTGCATTATATACACCCATATTGGGAATCGTTCCATATGCTGCGGTCAGTTCCTCGACGGATACCCCTTTACTTAGTCCACCCAAAACCCCTGTCTGAGCATGTTCATCCTGCGGCTGAATCGTCGTAATTCCAAGAGAACGCACAAAATTCCAAGCGTTAGGAATTTTAACTTCATATAAGAACAGCCTCAGCGCAGGGATGTTGATTGACCGATTGAGTGCTTCACGGGCTGTCATAAGCCCCTCGTACCGTCTGTTATAATTTTTAGGAATATGATAACCTTTACGTCCGTCTTTCAATATGATTTGTGAATCATCAATAAGACCGGCTGGCTGAGTGTAGCCTTTTTCCAAAGCAGGTAAATAAGCAGCAATAGGCTTCATGGCAGAACCGGGCTGACGTGTCATTTGAGTTGCATAGTTCATTTGCTCGGTATTAAAATCTCTGCCCTCGATCATACCAAGTACAGCCCCTGTTTTATGATCAATCATGATTGCTGCAATCTGCTCTAATCCCTTCTTCTTACTGTATGGAGAAAAGTTTTGTGGATTGGCTGCAATCTGCCGCATATTATTATAAATTTTCTTATTTATCGTTGTATAAATTCGATATCCGGACCTTTGCAACTCTTCTCGCGTATTTTGAAGAAGCTCGGCATGCTCAGGCTTGGAAATTTCGGCTGGCGTGATATCCGGATTTTGCTGGAGCGCTAACAATTGGGCCGCTTCCCGCTCTGTCTCCAGCATCAAATAAGGGAATGTGTTATAACTTTTTTCGCGATGTGGCGCAAGAGTGGCTTTCACATCAAATTGAAGCGCCTCATTATATTCGGATAGCGTAAGTTTACCTGTTGCCAGCATTCTTCCCAACACGACACGTTGACGCTCCATCGCTTTATTGAAGCCTTCTTCATCAAAGTTCCCTTTACCATCAAAAGCGGAATAAACAGATGGCAGTTGCGGGAGACCTGCCAAATAAGCCGCCTGAGCAATATGAAGCTTATGTAGATCACTTACATTGAAAATTCCTAACGAAGCAGACTTGATTCCATATAAATTGTAACCAGCGGAACCATTACCAAAAGGCATTTTGTTTAAGTAAGCCGTTAATATTTTATCCTTGCCCATAAACCGTTCCATACGCAATGCTAGCAGCATTTCCTTCACCTTGCGGCTGTCCGTCTTATCCAGACTGAGAAAAACCCTTCGGGCTACCTGCTGCGTCAGTGTGCTGCCGCCTGTTTGGCGGTTTTCATTCAAAAGCTTCTGCTTAACGGCACGAGCTGTTCCCTTTAAATCCACACCACGGTGCTCATAAAATTGGCTGTCTTCCGTTGAAATGAGGGCGTCCACAATCGACTGAGGGACATCCTTCAGATCAACGAGCTGTCGATCCTCCTCCATGCGCATTCTTCCAACCGGAGTTACCTGATCATTAAAAAATACAAAGCTGGTCAGAGCGTTCTCATTTACCTTTTCATATATCAACTGACGTGATCGTACAGGTTCATCATGAACCAGTGCCGCTACATAGCCGGATATAAGACCTCCAGCAAATAGCAATCCAAGTACACCCGCAAACGAGAACCACTTGATATTAATTAGCAAAACTCTGCCAAAAATACGCCACCTACTGCGTTTTTGAGATGATGGTCGACGTTTTGGGTTCATAAAAATGGTTTTCTCCCCTCAATATTCATTCATTTCCAACTTGTTTTTGCTCAAGATATTATGATACGCCATGTTAGGTTTTACGTAAACTCTAACGTTCCAAAAAATACATTTGTATTAGGAACACTTGTTCTGTATATAATACTACTATAAGAGTATACATTCAAGAATATTTTGGTAGGATGATCAACACCTATCAGGAGAGGAGGTCGAATTTTTGAAGGAACGCAGAAATAGAACCATATTCTTATCGGACTGCCAAAGTTTTTATACCAGCATCGAAAAAGCAGATGATCCCAAATACCAACATAAGCCACTCGTTGTGGCCGGTGACCCTGCACTTCGTTCAGGCATTATTTTAGCTGCGTGTCCGCTGGCCAAAAAATACGGTATATCTACAGCAGAACGTCTGGGAGAAGCGGTGAAAAAATGTCCTGACCTTATCATTGTACGCCCGCGTATGCAGCATTATATCGATGTCTCATTAAAAATAACAGAAATCTATAATGAATATACGGATTTGGTTGAAGTTTTCAGCATTGATGAACAGTTTCTGGATATGAGCGGAAGCCTCTCTCTGTTCGGAGATCCGGTGAGTATTGCAAGTGAAATTCAGCAAAAGGTACTGGCACAAACAGGAGTATGGATTCGAATTGGCATCAGCTCCAACAAAATGCTGGCTAAAACCGCGACAGATATATGGGCTAAAAAAAATGACAGTGGCATTTTCTTGTTGCCTACATCCGATATTGCAGCGTTGCTGTGGCCTCAGCCAGTACGTCTTATGTTCGGCATTGGTTCGCGTATGGAACGGCATTTGGAGAAGCTTGGACTACACACCATTGGAGATATCGCACGTACCCCCTTACCCCGGCTACAGGACAGATTCCGGTCTCATTTCGGCAAGCAGTCCGATATTCAGGCAGAGGTGATATGGCGGACTGCTAACGGGATCGATCACAGCCCGGTCAAGCCGGAAACATTTAATACACCTCCCAAATCCATCGGTCATATGATGACTCTTCCCCGAGACTATCTCCAGCCTGCGGAAGTGGAAACCATCCTGCTTGAACTAACAGAAGAGGTGTGTCGGGACGCCCGCCGCAAAGGATATATGGGCTCAGTTGTGACTGTTCATTGTATATGCAGTCCCTACGAGGCACCAACTGGGTTCTCCCGACAAATGAAGATACCCGATCCTACAAACCATACCCAAAAAGTATATGAAACCGTTAAAAAAATCTTTTATACTTTTTGGAATCATATGCCCGTGAAGCGCGCAGGGGTTACTTTAAGCGGATTGGTGGATGATCAACTATATCAGTTGGATTTATTTGAGGATCAGGAGCGATCCCGTGCTTTGGAAAAGGTGACGGACACTTTAAAGGATCGGTATGGTCAGTCCATCATCATGCGAGCATCATCGTTAACAGATGCCGGGCAGGCCATGGAACGCTCTATCAAAATTGGCGGTCATTACAAATAAAAAGTCTCATGATAAGTGCACACTAGCTATTGCCCGGGGAATGAACTAAAACAAACCAAAAAGGATCGCCTGATATCAGGCAATCCTTTTTTTATCTGTGCTTCACAAAAAAACATGGAGAACGCTTTGAAGCACCTCTTCAAATAGCAATCAACGGAACATTCCCCACAGCTTGATTAGATGAAATGTATTGGACGGATCAATTTTTTGTGCCAATACGAAGGCGGTCAATTGCTCCTCCTGCGCAGCCGTCAAACGCTCGTTTAAAATAGCAGAAGTGGACTTCACAAGATGACGCACCTTAGCTTTATTTTGCAGGTCCGCTTTAGTCACACCTTCAATCTGCTGCTTAACCCGCTCCTTGAGCGCACGATTCTTCATTTTCAACTTAATCCGCTCCACCAGTTGCGGACTGATTCCATATTGCTGATAGCTCAATGTTGCCACACCTCCCATATCATTCGGTCATTCCCAAATATATGACGGCCAGCCTGTCCATTGTGCCTATCTGTTTAAAACGTTTAAAACAATCTCCTGATTCATGGTGGATTAGTCGATGAGATCCCCCTGGAAAATCTGCTCTTTTTGCAAATAACCGCGAAGTGCTTCATACTGCGGAGATGTCCAAAAGGACGCATCCTTGATCAGATCAGTTGCATCCTCACGCGCCTTTTCCAGCACCTCAAAATCCGCTACCATATCTGCTAAACGAAACTCGGGTAGCCCACTCTGCTTGGTACCAAAAAAGTCACCCGGCCCCCTCAAATCCAGATCGCGTCTAGCCACCTCAAAACCATCGTCCGTATCGGTCATAACCTTCATCCGCTCCTGACCAACCTCCGACTTAGGGTCAGCGATCAATACGCAATACGAGGCATGTGCACCCCGTCCGACTCGTCCACGTAATTGATGTAACTGGGATAGTCCAAAACGATCCGCATCCATAATGATCATTAGTGTCGCATTGGGAACGTCTACCCCTACCTCCACAACCGTCGTTGAAACGAGCAACTGAATTTCATTCGCATAGAAAGAACGCATAACTTCTTCCTTTTCTGCGGGAGTCATTCGTCCATGTAATAGCCCAACGCGGTAATGTGGAAAAGCCTGCTGCATTTGAATATGCAAATCGATGGCATTCTGTACGTCTAGCTTCTCCGACTCTTCAATCAACGGACAAATCAGATAAGCCTGCCGTCCCTGGTCTACCTCGCGGGAAATAAAACCAAGTACCCGATCCATCAGTTCGTGCTTCACCCAATAGGTGGAAATTGGAATACGCCCCTTCGGCCGCTCTGACAACGTAGAAACATCCATATCGCCAAACGCAGTGATGGCCAGCGTACGAGGGATCGGTGTGGCCGTCATCGTCAGCACATCGGGATTATAGCCTTTGCGACGCAGTACACTTCGCTGGTTCACTCCGAATCTATGCTGCTCATCCGTTACAACAAGCCCAAGCTGACGAAAATATACATCCTCCTGAATGAGAGCATGGGTGCCTACTACAATGTCCAGCAGACCCATTTGGAGAGCAGCTAGCAGTTCCTTACGCTTCTTCCCGGTTGTACTCCCAGTCAGTAGACCAACGCTGATTCCAAAGGGCTCAAACAGCTTGTGAAGCGATCGCATGTGCTGCTCGGCCAATATTTCGGTTGGCACCATCAGCGCTCCCTGAAAACCGGAACGTACTGTGGCAAATAAACCGATGGCAGCAACAACTGTTTTACCTGACCCAACATCCCCCTGAAGCAGACGGTTCATACAATTAGGTGAGCGTAGATCGTGCAGTATTTCAAGCTCTACCTTCTTCTGTGCATCCGTTAATTCAAAAGGCAAAGCCCTTACAAATTCACGAATCGTGGCGTTATCCACCGTATGTACCACCCCGTCCGCACGACCGCGATTTAACGCCCGGAATGCCTGCATTTTCAGCTGAAATAAAAACAGTTCCTCATACACCATCCGCCGACGAGCCTCTTGCCCCTCGCGGTTGTCCTGAGGCTGGTGTATACCCGCAATAGCCTGCTTGCGCGGCATCATACTATATTTGCGTACAAGCAACTCAGGCAATATTTCGGGGATCATTTCACCAAACTGCTGGAGCGTCTGGTTCATTATTTTTCGCATCCAGCTTTGGGTGATCTTGCCGCCTATAGAGTACACCGGTTGAAGTGTCCCCGAGCGGGCTACTCCTTTATCAGGAAACTCAGAATCTGCAACAGTCATCTGCATACGTTTGAGGTCCCATTTACCAGTCACCACAATTTCACGACCTGAGGTTAGCTGTTCCTTCATGAAATGCCGATTAAACCACGTTGCGGTAAACATCCAATCCTCGGCCATCAATTTACAAGTCAACCTTGATTTGCGCCCGTAACGCTGAAGCACTGGAATGCCCATAATTTTGGCTTGTACCGTAATCTTATCTCCGTCCTTCACTTCGCTTAGCGAGCGCAGTCGGTAATCTTCATACCGAAACGGATAATACTCCAGCATATCCTGTATGTTAAAAATGCCAAAAGCGTGAAGCTCTCCCTCTTTGAGAGCACTCACGCCATGTATTTGTTTTAAAGGTATTTGATCCAATTGCAGCATATTACCTCTCATCTCCGGCCGGCCACACAAAAATGCCAATCGTTCCTGGCCCTACATGGGTCCCAATCACAGCGCCAAGTTCAGTATATATTCGATCTCCTAGCTCAAAATGCTCTGCCAGCTGAGCCACGAACGCTTCTGCCACTGAGCGATCTGCCGTATGGCCCACAGCAATATTAATTTTTTGGCCTTTTAAGTCCCGCTCCAGTAGTTCAATAATTCTCGCTGTCGCTTTTTTATGCCCTCTCGCCTTATCAACTGAATAAATAATGCCTTCTTTGTCAATCGAAAGTATCGGCTTAATGTTAAGCAACGTGCCCACCATTGCCGCTGCCTTACCAATACGTCCGCCTTTTTGTAAGTATTGCAGGGTATCCACCAGGAAATACAAACAACGGCGCTCTCCACGACGTTCCACAGCCCGAACAATATCAGCCGGGGAGTGCCCGGCTGCCGCCAGCTCTGCCGCATAAACCACTAGCATACCGTATCCGTATGAAGCTGATTTGGAATCCACCACAGTCACTCTATGTTCATGCTTCTCCAGCATGGATTTGCCCAGCAGAGCAGACTGATACGTTCCGCTCACACCCGAGGATAAATGGATAGAGATAATCTGGCTCTCAGGGTATTGCTCCAATAGTGTCGTGTATGTCTCCAAAAAACGGGCTGGTGAAGGCTGTGAAGTCGTAGGCAGCTCATCAGCCCGTACCAGTTCGCTGTAAAACTGCGCCGCTGACATCTCAATGCCGTCCAGGTAAGTTGTGCTGCCGAACATCACTGTCAGTGGTACAACGACTATACCGAGACGGTCTGCTAATTCCGGTGGAATATCAGCCGTGCTATCCGTCAAAATGATGGTACTACTCATCAGTCAGACCTCCTTTTGTAGTGGACTTCCATGGACGCGCAAAAGCACATCAGGTTTCCACTGAGAACAAATAAGGATAAATCGGCTGACCACCTTCATGAACTTCCACTTCAGCATCCGCATAATTTTCTTCAATCCATGCAACAAGCTGATCTGTGTCTTGTTGATTCGCGTCCGAACCTGTAAGAATCGTAACAATTTCATCGCCATTCACCAGCATTTTCGCTAGCAAAAGACGGGACGTTGCCATTAAGTGTTCCTCGGTCGCAACAATCTTGGAATCCTGAATACCGATGTAGTGCCCTGCTGTAATATGCAGATCATCAAGCGTCGTATCCCGTACCGCGTAGGTCACTTGCCCAGACTTCACCCGGGTGACTGCGTCACGCATATTGTCCTGATTTACCTCAAAAGCCTCTTCCTCCTGGAAGGCAAATGCTGCCACAATGCCCTGAGGAATTGTTTTGCTCGGAATAACCGACACCAAACGTTCCATCTCTAGCAGTTCACGTGCTTGTTCTGCCGCCAAAATAATATTGGAATTATTCGGAAGAATAAAAATATGTTGAGCCGCAATCGAGCGGGCCGCATTAACGAAGTCCTCTGTGCTCGGATTCATTGTTTGGCCGCCAGCAAGGACAACATCGACGCCTAAACTTCTGAAAATATCAGCAATTCCTTCACCGGAAGCCACAGCTATAAAACCAAAGGATGCCAGTTCATGAGCGGGAGGCTCAGACGGCTCTTCCTCACGTACAGGCTCTGTTGGTATTTCAGCAAACCACTCAGGCTCAGGAGCAACATCCATACCCGCAGACAACAAATCACGATGCTGCTCGCGCATATTTAAAATACGAATCTGTGTAATTTCTCCGTAACGCAGTGCCAAATTCAGTACTTCACCAGGAGCCTTAGAATGCACGTGAACCTTGATGACGTCATCGTCTGAAATCACGATAATAGAATCACCATCTACAGATAACGCTTTCCGGAAGGCTTCCTCATCAAAATAGGTACCTTGCGCATCGCCCAGTTGTCGATTAATAAAAAACTCCATATCATACAAAAATTCAATATTATCCGTTTCGAGCTTCGCTTGCGCAGAAATCGGCGCATCTGGGGAAGGAACAACTGCAGGAGCAGTAGGTCTCTCCGATACGTGAGGAGCAAAAACCTGGCGCGCATTATCACTTTTTGCAATTGGAGACGTCACCAAGCCGCTTCCAAGATGCTGCATAAAGCCTTCATAAATATACACAAGACCTTGCCCACCCGAATCTACAACTCCTACTTGCTTCAGTACAGGGAGCATGTCCTGCGTCATGGCAAGCGTTTCCTTCGCTTTGGCAAGCACTTCTTCCATCAGTTCCGTGATATCGTTCGTCCGGCGCGAGAAAAACACAGCATGCCTGGCCGCTTCCTTCGCCACGGTAAGAATTGTACCCTCCACCGGCTTAACCACCG
>RCUE01000376.1_pt1 | contig 11861 bp, 13 predicted proteins | sample 2166111 | NCBI WGS metagenome assembly RCUE01 (sample SAMN09930795, study PRJNA488358) | compost metagenome | feature: garden; material: soil; isolation source: compost soil in phenylacetonitrile-enriched culture | place: Germany: Experimental Botanical Garden Goettingen | collected 2016-01-27 | reverse complement strand
GTTCCTTGTCTGATGGCAAAATCGAAAGCAATCTCACCATGAGTCCAGCTACGCTTATGATTTAGCGTTTCTAGGGCCATACGCCGAAAATCCTCCCGATGCTTTGCTGATAACCCCGGTTCTACTGCTGCTAACGTGCCACCTTTACCTGCAAGCGGATTATGGCGAATCCCAAACTTCCCAACTACATTGTTACGTATTTGTACAAATACGATGCCTGACGACAAACCCGCCAGTTCATTATCCAGTTCTTTTAAAACGATATCCATCTGCCTTGCCAACGACAATTGACCTACTTCATCCATTACAAAAACCCTCCTATATACCTTGTTCAAAAATAATTAATAGGTCTTACGACTCAATTATATGCGAAGATTTTTAACCTTACAATCAAAACCAACATAATTGGGTATTTATAACTATTTTCTAAGTATATCCATCATTTTAAATTTCGCCAACAGGTAATGTTAATTACACTTCGACATTTTGCGACTTTGTTCATCATCTTCTGCAAAAATTACAAAAAAGGCCTCCCTTATAGGAGACCTTTCAAAAGTGTAAATCCGTTATTTTGTCATTTGTAAAAATTGCTCAATATCCTGAACAGTAACTTGCGCAGCATTACGCCAGAAGTCAGCCTGTGTTAAATCGGTACCTAAGTGCTTGGAAGCCAATTCTTCGACTGTCATGCGACCAGTATCACGCAGCAAGGCATCATATTGGTCGGCGAAGCCGTCAGGGTTTTCCTTCGCAAAAGCGTAAATTCCTGCACTGAACATATACCCGAATGTGTACGGGAAGTTGTAGAAAGGAGTGTCCGTAATATAGAAATGCAGCTTGGATGCCCAAAAATGAGGATGAGCCTCATCCAGGATACCACTAAACGCTTCACGCTGCGCTTGTTCCATCAACTCGCTTAATTGTTGTGCTCCTACGACTCCTTTTTTCCGCAACTCGTAAAAACGGGTTTCAAATAGGAAACGGGCATGAATGTTCATAAAGAAGGCTACACCACGCTGAATTTTATCCTCCAGCAAAGCTACCTTCTCCTGACCCTCGGCAGCTTCCAGCAAAGCATCTGATACAATAAGTTCTGCCAGCGTCGACGCCGTCTCAGCTACGTTCATGGCATAATTCTGATTCAATGGGTGCAATTCATTCATCACATGCTGGTGATAACCGTGTCCGAGCTCATGGGCCAGTGTCGAAACGTTGGATGGTGATCCGGCATAGGTCATAAAAATACGGGTCTCTTTGCTTAGACGCAGAGATGTACAGAAACCACCCGGACGTTTGCCAGGACGATCCTCTGCTTCAATCCAACTTTTCTCAAAAGCCATTTGGGCAAAGTCAGCCATTCTCGAGCTAAATTTACCAAATTGCTCAACAATCGTTACAGCAGCATCGTCGTATGGGATTTTAGTGGTTGATGTTCCCAGCGGAGCTTCAACGTCATGCCAGGACAGCTTCTCTAAGCCCAGCAGCTTTGCTTTCCGCTCCAAGTATTTAACTACAATAGGCTTTGTTTCATTAATAACCTGCCACATCGTATCCAGCGTTTGTGCGGACATACGGCTGATTTCCAGCGGTTCTTTAAGCACATCTGTCCAGCCTCGTTTTTCATATAGCTTCAGACGGAAGCCTGCCAAATGATTCAATGTATCCGCGCAATAGTCCTCTACCTGAGTCCATGCCTCTTCCCAACGTGCAAACACATCTTTACGTACGCTGCGATCTGCTTCATCCAACTTATTAGCTGCCTGACCTACAGACAGGTTTACGATCTCGCCATTTTCTGGTACAGGGATCGTCATATTTTTGACAATGGTATCATAGAAGTCGCCCCATCCATGGTAGCCATCCACTGCCAGATCCAATGCAAGGCTTTCCAGCTCAGGAGCCATTTTTTCACGTGCTTCGTTCCGATATTCGTTCAGGACAAAAGAAATCGGCTGGATAGCTTCGCGCTCCATCCATTTCTGCCAAATGTCTTCACTGGTTTGTGCCAGCAAGTTCTGGAAAGATACTAAAGCACTTTTCCCTTGGGCATACAGCGTGTTGACACGCGCTCCCAGTTGAACAGCCAGCTTGTCGTGCTGGTTTTGAGCAGTTAGACAAGAGACAAAGGAACCCGCCTGCGACGCGCCATTAAACAGCTCCTGGATGCTACTCAATACACTATCCAGACGCTCGGTATCCAATACCGTTTGTGGTACTTTAGCTGCTTTAAGCTGGGACTGCAGCTGTTGGACCTTGCTCTCCAGTTCTTCCAAAAATGCATGAAATGAGGCAGAGGAAGAGCCTCCGCTAAAAATAGATTCCAGATCCCATGTTTGCTTTAACGGTGTTTTCATAATAGTTCCACCTTTCTTTTTTGGCGAATTCATGTGGTTTCATATACAATAAAGCTACATCGTGATAGTAAATCACTACAATTGGGAGGAAAACAGAATGAGACCCTTACAAATTTCGCCGGAAACGGCTGTGAAATTATCCGAAAAGCTCGGTATTCCGCTGGAACACCTTATGCATACACCCCAGCACATTTTGATGCAAAAGCTGGCCGAACTGGCTAAAGAAGAAACCGCTGACCCGAACGGCGGAGAATCGGACAAATCATGATCCCTTTTCATAAAACCTGGCCTTATGACATCGTCATGGGAGACGTTTATGTACAGTCTTGTCCGTTTTGCGACCAGGATAATGTATTGCTGCCCCTGAAGCCTAAAGAACTTAAGCTCATACACGAAGGTATGAAAAAGCTGCTTGTGTTTCCATGTTGCCATAACAAGGTTACTTTAGTGGATTGTGATGACGATTATTTGCTGTCAGATACCACATTGCGTCATCATTAATTCATGAGTTGTAAGAGAATATAACCCGTTTTACAAACAAGGTGTGAACCATGAGCCTAAATCGGCCATAGTGCACACCTTTATTTCTTCAGGAGGAGCTTGCGTCTTGCATTTCCTCCGGCAGTTGGAAATTTTTAGCCATCATTTGTTCTCGCAGTACAGACCACTGTTCGCGGGAAGCCCGGATCATGGCTGCATCCATAATCTTTTTGTCATTAATGACACGCGAAAACCAGCGTACCGCTTCGTTAAAGTTCCCTGTACGTCGATGCAATTCACCAATCAGATACAGCAGTTTGGCATTATTCGCCCCGACACCCTCCAGCTCATAAACCCGAACGTAAGAATCCAGACTAAATTTGAGAAAGCGAAGCTCCTGCTCCTCATTTCCCTGGTATCTGTACATCCATGCGATATGCTGTAATAGACTGGCTACTACGCGTTCCTTTTCTCCGATGACCTGGGCACAGAGTAAACCCAGTTTATACGTTTCTAATGCCTCTTCCCAGCTACGATGCCCGCCATATTCGCGAGACTGCCAGCGATTACCGATTTTATCTCTAAAAATCTTGGTTTGCTGATCGCTTAACTGAACGGTAGAGTGCTCTGTCGAGGTAAACCCACAATGAGGACAGACCCTTACGACATAAAAATCCGGATTTTCATTCTTATAATAAGCACAAAAATCTGAATCCGTACGAATGGCCTTCTTTAGGCTTGGTCTGACACGGGATGTCTGAAATTCTTCTTCGCAATGTGGGCAAATGATTTTGATCTGATATAACGGTTCAAGTTCCAATGTTTTTACAACCCTCTCCAAAATTCGGCAATCCCCGAAAGCTTACGGGGTATTTACAAAATGATGCGCAGGACCAGACAAACGGTTAAGTATGATGGAACGAAGCGGCTCCTCAATGCCCGTATCCGTTAACGCACCTGCCATACAAGACAACCATGCCTCTGCTCGCTCCTCCGTTACGGGAAACTTCATATGTCTCGCACGTAACATTGGATGACCATATGCATCAGAAAAAAGGGACGGTCCTCCAAAAAACTGGCTCAGGAACATAAACTGCTTTTCCTTAACCGGTTCCATGTCTTTAGGAAACAGGGGACTTAACAACGGATCTTTATAAACTCTCGGGTAGAAGGCCTCAATAATAGCACGAATACCTTCCGCGCCCCCAAGGTTGTCATAAATGCTCAGGCTAGGGTTCACTTTTCCTCCAACTTTCTGTGCTATGGTAATAAATATACACCCGTATTATAACAAAAAACAAAAAATGACGCTAAAAATAAGCGTCATTTTATCAATTTAACATATGAAGAGGTTTGCTTCGCTGCACATCGCTTCGTCATTCCATGATACCACTAATAACTCCGCCAATCCTCTTCACCGGGATGGACGAGAGAGGCACGAATAACATACACAAAAGCACATACGAACAGACCGGCAACGATACTCATCCTGATCACTCCATCCTTAAGGTTATGGATCGTTGTTTTCCTATTTTAACATACTATTTACAAAAATACAGCAACAAATGTAACCGTTTTCTTTATTTTTTTGTACTCTTTGTCCATCCCCGACATAGGTATAATAGTACAACTCCAAAGGAGGGGCCTCTATGTCGCTATACCGTCGTTACTCGCTTCCTCTGCTCATCCTTTCACTGCTATTCCTATTTATACTTATGGCTGTATACCCGCAATCTTCTCTGAATGCCGGGCTTCGGGGGCTTGCCATCTGGTGGGACGTGCTGTTTCCGTCTTTATTCCCGTTTTTCGTTATTTCCGAGCTTCTCCTCGGTTTCGGAATTGTTCATTTCATAGGTGCGCTGTTGGATCCGCTGATGCAGCCTCTATTCCGTGTACCTGGCTGTGGAGGTTTTGTCGCTGCGGTCAGCTGTGCATCCGGTTACCCGATTGGAGCTAAACTAACAGCCAAGCTGTGGGAGCAAAAATGGATCACACGCATTGAAGGAGAGCGTTTGGTCGCATTTACGACTTCCTCTGATCCGATATTCTTGATCGGTGCGGTTTCCGTTGGCTTCTTCCATCAACCAGAAATTGCACTCGTGCTGGGCGCGGCTCATTATGGTGGTGTGCTCATCATCGGGCTACTTATGCGCTTCCACGGTTCCCGTTCAGGGGAAACAGATACTCGCAGCGACCGCCCTCAACCTACTCCAAAAGCCTGGTCGAAGTCCACGAATACAAAAGCTGCAGGTCGCAATAGACAGCCTGGACCCCTACGCCAAGCATTATATGCCATGCATACAGCTCGTTTGGAAGATGGTCGTCCATTGGGTGAGTTACTCCGTCAGGCGATTACTTCCTCCCTACGCCTTATTATTGTCGTAGGAGGGCTAGTTGTATTCTTCTGCGTCATTTTAGAAGCTTTGACGAACTCCGGTTTAATGAGCGGGCTTCATCTGCTTACGGCAAACCTCTTGACTGCATGTGGTCTTCCTCCTACGTTAACGGAGTCCATCGTGGGTGGTATTTTCGAAGTCACTTTAGGAGCGCAGGCCGCAGGTAAAGCCACGGCAGCGGTACCATTCAAGGTAGCCGCAGCCGCTTTTGTGCTCTCCTGGGGCGGGCTATCGGTTCATGCGCAGGTTGCAAGTATTTTAAATATGACGGATCTTCGTTATATGCCATTTTTGTTGGCCCGGGCTGCGCACGGCTTCATCTCGGCACTGCTCGCTCTCGTGTTATGGCAGCCTCTGATGGGGCAGGGAAGCTCTCCAGTCTTTTTTCCAATATACGACATCGTATGGTCCCCTGGCTTCTCGTCCGCCATGCTGTTGCAAAGTCTGCTGTTTCTTGGCTTTATACTGGCTGGAATGCTTAGTCTCTCATGGTTGAGTGTGGGTACACGTCGCTTATACGTACGTTTGAGAAGAACACACAGGCAATGAACGATTGTGTTCTTGCTCATAATTGATTATGATCGATATATACCCATGACAAAGGAGCTTTTCATCTTGAGATATTATGTTCTGGATCGCGGGGATCAGCACTCCATGGACTTGAGTCAGCAATTTCACCGTCTTGCCCAAGAAAAGAATTTCAAGCTGGATGCCGAATCGCCGGAAATCGTCGTGTCTATTGGAGGCGATGGTACAATGCTTCATGCGTTTCATACCTTCATCGACCGCATTCCGGATATTGCCTTTGTTGGTGTACATACCGGTCATCTAGGCTTTTACGCCGATTGGCGTGCGGACGAGCTGGAGGAGCTAATCCACCTGATGAGCCAAAGCGGATCTGAGGGACCGCTTAACCCGAGAATCGTTAAGTATCCACTGATTGAGTTGGAAATTCACAAGAAATCAGGCAATGCTTCTTTTATTGCCTTGAATGAGTTTACGTTAAAAGGGGTGGATGGCACTGTCGTTGCCCAAGTAGATATTAACGATATCACCTTTGAAATGTTTCGCGGTGACGGTATATGTGTTTCTACCCCCTCAGGGACGACCGCCTATAATAAAGCACTTGGCGGAGCTATGGTTCATCCCACCATTGAAGCATTGCAATTGACTGAGATCGCTTCCATTAATAACCGCGTGTATCGGACACTAGGATCGCCATTGCTACTGCCCAAACATCATCATTGTGATATTTTTTCACGGAAAGATCAGCGTCTTTTATTGACAGTAGATCACCTGAACTTTCCTGTGGATGACTTAATCTCTGTTCGATGTCAGGTCGCAAGTCAGAAGATCAGCTTCGCTCGTTACCGTCCTTTCCCATTTTGGGATCGAGTACGCAACGCCTTTCTTAATTAGAACCTGTAAAAGAGCCGACTCTGGCTCTTTTTTTACAAACAAAACGGTTCCTGAAAATTCAGGAACCGTTTTGTTGTGGAGCAGTAAATGTTTTATTCTTTTTACTACCCTCAGTTTTTTCGGCTTTAGCAGCTGGATGGGTCTGACGCTGGCCCTCAGGTTCACGTGAGACACGAACTTGCCGTCCCTCCCGATTTTCCTTTGGTTGACGCTCATAGCGTGGTCCACGTGATTCCTTTTTATCGAAATTCCCTTGCTGATTGCGCTGTCTACGCGGTTCGCGGGCTTGCTGCCCTTCACCCGGATTGCGTCCATCCTTCGCTTCACGTGGTTCTCTTGGCTGGCGCGAATCACGTGCTTCACGTGGCTCACGTTGCCGATTTCCTTCACGTCCTTCTCTGGATGAACGACTTTCACGAGCTTCACGCGGCTGTCGCTCACGTACTTCCTGGGCATCCTTCGGTTCCCGACGTTGCAACTCGCGTGGTTCTCGGAATTCTCGAGGCTGCTCCACTCGCGATTCCTCCGTAGCTATGGAATCCTGTTGTGGTTGCGGCCACTCCTGTTCTCCAGCTGTATGTTGCAATACTTCTTGCTGCTCTTCGGTTTCTAACGTTCCCGCTTGTTCCCTTTGAGCATCTACCAACTGCTGAATATCTGGAGCAACGATTTCATCATTGACGCCGTTTTTATTAATCACTTCACGGCTTTTTTGCAGCACAAAATAGGCACAGCCAAAATTGCAGTATTCATTAATGTAATCGTCCAGTACCACTATAGATGTATCCTTATTTGCTTTGGGATGGCCGTCTCGATAAAAGCCCTTCAGACGCAGCTGATTGTAACCCCAATCACCAATAATGTAATCATAGCGATCCAGCACTTCACTATACCGATCACGAAACGCTTCGGGATTCCATCCGTTCTTGTGATCCTGCAACAATTCATAGTTTTTACCACCGATTTGAAACAAGCTATTCTGACCGCCTTTCCCGGATCAAGCCTGCGAAAGGGCGCTTTCTTCCTTATGCTGAGCGGCTGACTTCACCTGCTCATGCGCTTGGTAGGAGCTGCGGACCAACGGTCCAGATTCAACGTGGCTGAATCCCCGCTGTAATCCCTCTTCCTTTAACTTCGCAAAATCTTCCGGTGGATAATATTTTTGCACATATAAATGTTTCTCGGACGGCTGCAAATATTGACCAATTGTCAGAATGTCACAATCGACTTTACGCAGATCATCCATGGCTTGTAAGATCTCGTCCCACTCTTCTCCGACACCTAGCATGATGCTTGATTTCGTTGGAATAGCCGGATTTAATTGCTTCGCACGTTGAAGCAGCTCCAGAGAGCGACGGTATTTCGCTTTAGCCCGAACCTTGTCGGACATGCGCTCCACCGTTTCAATATTATGATTCAGAATATCTGGTTTGGCATCCATGACGATTCGCAGCGATTCAATATCGCCCATAAAATCGGGAATCAATACTTCTACACTGCACAAAGGTAACCGGCCGCGAATCGCACGAACCGTTTCTGCAAATATAGTAGCGCCCCCATCTTTTAAATCGTCGCGAGCCACACTGGTTACGACACAGTGCTTCAAATTCATGTTCCCAGCCGCTTCCGCGACGCGATCAGGCTCCTGCAAGTCAAGTTCCGTAGGCAATCCCGTATTTACTGCGCAAAAACGACACGCACGCGTACAAATATCACCCAAAATCATAAATGTAGCTGTCCTATTGGCCCAGCATTCATATATATTAGGGCATCGTGCCTCCTCACATACGGTATGTAATGTCTTGGAACGCATCATGCTCTTGATTTCTTGATAGTTATCGCCTGTCGTAAGTTTAATACGAATCCAGTCGGGCTTAGCTTCCTTCTCTTTTCTAGACAATGGCATAGACCTTCTTTCTGATAAGCTTAAGCTGTCATTGTCATACATTATAACATGAAAGCCATGGAAAAACCTCCATTCATTGTTCCCTTTTTGATATGACATTGATGCCGAAAAAAGTAAACTTTTTATATGGATAAAAGCGGCGGATATGGCTCAATCTAAACAAAAGCGCCCTATTCACGCTATTGAATAGGGTCTAGAATTTACTGGGCGGTTAAGCCCTTCTATAGGAGGTCGGTTCACGTGCCTTACCCTACGCGGACAGCCCGCGCTGTTCGTCTGTTATCGCTGCTGATATGCGCTGCTACACTGACAACGGCCTGTCCGCTTCCTGCCCATGCCTTTGCCAATCACTTACAATCCTCGTCCGCCGGAAGCAGCCTGACAGTTAATGTAGATGCTGAACATGCACAGTCTTCAATGTATATTTCCAGGCTTGCTTTATATCGTTCCATCGAAGCCCTGACAGGAGTCCCTTGGTACAGGCTGGCCGCCATCGACCAGTATGAACGTACACTTACGGTGGCCCATCCCAAAGATCGCAAGCATGCAGAACGGACCATAGGTATTTTCGTTACGGGACCGATCTGGTCCGGCTTGATGAACCCTGATTCGGAGGATCAAAATCCACGTTCCATAGAACTATTTTCCGGGCTGGGACAAGACGGTTCGGGTGATGGAATTGCTGACCGTAATAATGACAAGGATCTGCTGTTCAGCATCGCATCTTATCTCGGAAAGTATGGAAACAACGAGGATGAATTTGGTATTGCTGTTTGGGAATATTACCATAACAGCCGCGCAGTTCAAAGAGTTCAGCAGTTTGCCAAGCTGTATCGGACGTATGACAAGCTGGATCTGGTCAGTCAAGCTTTCCCCCTTCCTTTAGGCAGCATTTATAGCTACCGCAGCACATGGGGAAGCCGTCGCAGCTGGGGGGGCTACCGTATACATGAAGGAACTGATCTGTTTGCTGGCTATGGAGTTCCAGTTCGCAGTACCTGCTACGGTGTAGTTGAAATGAAGGGCTGGAATCCCTTTGGAGGATGGCGCATCGGAATCCGAGATCTCAACAACCGCTATCACTACTATGCGCACCTTTCCGGCTTTGACAAAACCGTTCACAACGGAGACGTCGTTACACCTGGCCAGACGGTTGGCTGGGTCGGAAGCTCGGGCTATGGAAAACCCGGTACCCAAGGCAAGTTTCCACCGCATCTGCACTATGGTATATATCGGGACAATGGCTGGGCAGATTGGTCCTTTGACCCGTATCCATTATTAAGACAGTGGGAGCAGTCCGAACGCAAAGCGCTCAAAACAGGAAAGACAAAAGGGACCTCCTCATAGGGTCCCTTTTATTTTTCCAGAGCAACTCACGCCACTCCACTCTGCTCTATGGCGTTGGGGGCTGACTAGAGGAGTTTGGGTCTTCCTGTACCTCTGGAACACTTACTATGCTGGAATCTATAGCGCCGCTACTCTCTATGGAATGGGGAGGCAACGCCAACTGCGGAGCGGCTGCACCATTTTTACCTACTGGTTTTCCCTGATTGTCATAGTAGTACATCGGAACGTTGCCCACCACCAGCAAATAAGAAACGGGGATTTCCGTCTCCACAATCTGAGGTTGCATCTCAAACGGTATAACCACAGACACTTCCGTCGTAATCCGAATATACACTTCAACCAAGATCATGTTTATGCCCGCATCCTGTTGCCGCGTATTTAAATCCACCTTGATCGCTCCATGCGGCTCCACCTTTAGAGGAATCTTGGGGCCATAAGCTGCCAACAATGGACTGCCCAATGCCTGACCAATCGGAACGCTCTCATCAAAATGGCTCATGCTGTCCATCGTTGCCTTGACTGCTTTGAGCGTGTCTGACGTAATTCTCATATGCTCTGCATAATTCAGAACAAAGCCGGAGGTTCTTCCTTGTGCATCCGTTCTCCATTCGATCAAATTATCAGCTGTCTTCCCCTGCTCTACCTGTGCTGTAATTGCTGAATTAATAGCCTCCGTCGCCATTTGTTTGACCCGCACTTTTGCCAGATGCATCATGGGCGGCTTCAAATGCTGCTCCACATAAGCAGCCACCTGTATGATTCCTACCAGCAGCGCCAGTACCACAATCAAAAATACTCTACGTCTGCCGCGTCGCCTTCTGTTGGGCGCGCTGTGCCATTGCGGTCTTCTCATCATCCGATCCCCCCGCAGCGTTGAACTTACCCTACAAGGATATGCAAGGAAGGGACGAAAAAGAAGCCGCCCGTCCGGCAGCTCCTCTAGATGGAACAAATATATAATTGCAAATATAAGGTGCACTCATTATTTGAAAATATGGTCAATCTTTTCGATATCAGCCTGACTCAATTGGACATTTAGCGTCTTCAGATTCGCCAGCACCTGCTCCGGCCCCTTCGCCCCTGGAATGAGGGCATCAATCGAATCGCGGGTCAAATACCATGCGAGCACTACGTGAGCAACCTCTGCATTCAACGCATTGGCAATCTCCCGTACCTGCTCCACTTTGTCCAAATTAAGAGCAAATGTATCTCCCTGAAACAGTGGATTATTCGCTCTAATGTCCGTGAAGGTCATGTCTTTCGTATACTTACCACCCAGCAATCCTGAAGCTAGCGGGAAATAAGGCACAAACGAAATGCCATTTTCCTTGGTATAAGGCAGCAGATCCTTCTCAGCTTCCCGTTGAAACAAATTATATTGGGATTGGAGCACATCTACATAACCGTCGCTATTCGCATCCTTAAGTTGTTCAATGGAAAAGTTAGATACGCCAATAGCCTTGATTTTGCCTTCGTCCTTAAGCTTCTTCAGTTCTCCGACTGCTTCTGCCTTCGGCGTAGCTTCATCGGGGAAATGGATATAGAACAGATCGATATAATCGGTCTGCAATCTTTTCAGACTGGATTCGACGGATTCACGCAAAAAAGCAGGCGAGTTGTCAAAAACGACCTCTCCGTTCACAAATTTGTGTGCACCCTTCGTGGCAATAACAGCTTTATCACGCTGACCACGCTCTTTCAATACCTCACCAATTAATCGTTCCGAGTGCTCAGGTCCATAAATAAAAGCCGTATCCAGAAAATTGATGCCGTTATCCAAAGCTGTGCGAACGACTTCTTTGCCCGTTTCATTGTTCAAATCGGAAAAGAGATTATGTCCTCCCACCTTATTTGCACCCAAACCGATTGGTTTTACATATAAATCTGTTTTACCAAGACGCACTTGCTCTGCCAATTCACGTCATCTCCTTTTCGAAAGTTACTTCCATTTTATTATTA
>RCUE01000375.1_pt1 | contig 11889 bp, 3 predicted proteins | sample 2166111 | NCBI WGS metagenome assembly RCUE01 (sample SAMN09930795, study PRJNA488358) | compost metagenome | feature: garden; material: soil; isolation source: compost soil in phenylacetonitrile-enriched culture | place: Germany: Experimental Botanical Garden Goettingen | collected 2016-01-27 | reverse complement strand
GAGGTAAACAGGGTCTGAGAAAAGTGTAGCGGTATTAGGCGCAGCTATTTAGAAGAGGCCAGAATCAAGGCTGAGGAGTGGTGTGTCCAGCGTGATCGGGAATTCGCCATATATCTTGAAAAGGAGCGGATAGGTCGGGAAGAGGAAGCTTACCGTGCCAGCCGTACCGAGCTGAAATCTATTATGGTTCAGTGGGCTGAAGACAAACGGCTGGAGCAGTTTTTTCACGAAGCAGAATCAGATACGGCAACGCTTGATGTACAGCAGAAGTTGCAGGTTATGGAACGGCTGCAACTGGCTCGCCAGTTCTTGTCAGAGGATTCGGCGATTGAAAGGTTGCTGAAGTGGAAAACGCCGCAAGAGCGCTTAAACAAAGAATGAACCTATTATTCAGCGGTTTACCCAGCACAAAAATGAGGGGTGTTATTCTGCGCGAAATATTACTTGGCTGACGGTTAGGTTGAAGCAGTGAGTATTTTAATGCTACCGCCTTTAGAGGTATATCTATGATCAATAATTTCACCACACTTACCATTCCACTCCTCCATCAGTCGCATATCAATAGGGCGTTTAAGTGACCGTCTGAATCCTCAGCACCAGCTCAGGCGGTTCGGGTTTTAAGGTCAGCAATCAGGAACACTACAGCTATTTCCCGATGGTCGACGTTATAGGTCGCTAAATAGCCGCTTGTCTCAAAATCAGGAGGCGTCAATGCCTCGCAACCACGGTATGAGAGCGATGGTAAAATTTCATGCTCAAGCATTCTCCTGACATAATCAAGGAGGGGTTTTACATCCTGTGCATACGAGTAAATAACGTGAAAATAGATATCGCAAGTTCCGTATGCCAGCAGCTTGTCGAAATGCTTCTTGATGCTTGTCCTGTCTAACCCTTTACAAACGAGTGCTTCATAAACAGATATTTCTTGTCCCGACACCCGAATGACCGCGTCTCTCTCGCCGGGATTTCCGTTTGCCGTTATTCCACCGAGAGACTGGTCAGCAACATCCCATTTAGCTAATGCGAGGGAGGCACTTAGAATCTCTCGCACTGCACTGTTAAGGTCATTCTCGATCCTTGCTTCATCCGCTGAGTTTTTCCTGTCGCGGAGCATCCCTGCTATACGTTGAAGTGATGCCACGGCTTTGGAGACTTCTCGTATAAGATATCCACGGAAACCAAGCCCAGGTGGACCGAGAACGTCTCCGACCAGGGAAATTGGGAGCTGAGACAACTGCTGCAAGGCGGCACGTATAGATGAAACAGAGTCGACAGCAACCGTTGCAGAAGTGACACTGGATGCAGGAGTACCCGCCTGTAGGTCCTCCTTCAACAAGACAAGACGCTTGTCCGTCTCGAATTCTTTAATGGCCGTATCAAGAATTGCCATCGCCTCGTCCTGATGCCCCATCTCGTATTTTGCAAGTACGACGACCATTTCTAACTCTGAGCTTCGCACTTCACTGCGACGTTTAGCTACGCTTTCTAGGGCTGCTGCAGGCCTTTGTAGGGCGAATAAGAGATATGCACGATTGGCAAGTAATGAATTACTTGCAAGCTTGTTATCAGCAGCAACAGCGTTGTTAATTTCTCCAAGCAGACGTTCTCCGGTCAACTTGTCCGCCCCACTCAGCGGGTGAGAAGTGGGTCCAATAATCTGTTGAATAGCGACAGCAAAATAGTTATCTCTATATGTCGAACTTGCACCCGGTTGTGATGAAAGACGTTGCAGCTCAGTCCGGGCACTTGCAAGATCGCCACCAGGGCGCAAAAGCTGCGAGGTCGCTCTGTAGAAGTCAAGCTGATCATTGGCTTGCCGTGCTGTCGCCGCATCCAGCTTCGAGGGGATCGTCGTGCTATCCAGTGCAGTCCATTTCTCCTCTTTTAAAAACAGTTGTAACTCCAGAGCAAAAAGTGCAAGCCAGTACTGCTGGGGTGCCTTACCTACGTCCTGCCTGACATCCTCCAGATGTTCCCGGGCAAGCTCATATTCCCCAGCAATCAATAAGGTTTCAATACGATGGTGTAGCTCGGGCCAGGTCCAGAATACCGATGCTTCAGCTGGTTTGAGTTGCCGCAATCTTGCTTTGATACCGGGCTTTGCTGTAGTGGGCAGGAACTGACAAAGCTCGGCGAGAAAAACGGGATCGTCAGATTGTCCGAATACCTGCAACAAGTCTCCCTGATTGCTTTTGTCCAGTTTACTCCACGCGGATGCAAGATCCTGTGCAGGTGACCCCGTTTCCCGACTCTGAGAGTGTGTGGGGCTATACCTGTCCGTAAGGGCGCCAATTCTCCCTTTTTCATCATGCTCAATAACACTGCGTGAAATAAGCTTTTTAAGGACTTCGCAGAGCACCGAAGGTAAGGTTTCGTAAGGCCAGCCCGATACAGCACGTGCGAGCAGTCGTATGTGTATTCTCATCGTCCGGGCAACAGAGGAGCGGACAGTGGGTTCCTCATCGCGCGAAGCCTCATGAATAAGCTCCATGCCGTCAAATGGAATCAGAAATGTATCACGGTCAGAAGTGGCTTGCGCAAACGCGGCTGCAACGAGGCGCCCGGCCATGTCTGACGATAACCCTGCAACGTCTGTCCAATCTAGGCGCTGCTTGCGCGCAAACACTGAGTAGAGTGCAATAACTGGCCTTATTGCAGCCTCCGTCACCAGTGGGAGGCTATTCATCCCATCCAGTACACCGGAAAAACACGCGCGGGGTATATTGTTCTCATAGGCAGCTTGGTCCACGAGGTGTCGTAACACTTCAGATTGAACTTGTTCATTTTGCTTGGCGAATATCCCCAGAAGCTGGCGCCCAACGGGCCGACGGGGATCTGCAATGGCCCGTCCCATGCCAGTGCTACTGGTATAGCACCAGGTAATCAAAGACGCGCACTCCTCAAGACTTATCGAACTTGCGTTTAAATGGTAAGCAATGACCGACAGGGAATCCTGCACCGCAAATGTTTTGGTTTGAGCTTCACGGCCTCTGTTAAGATCATTGTTGCGACCCGATTTTGGCTGCCACTCAATAGTCCATTTGGCCGCTAGGCATGCAGTTGGCCGGTATAAAAGCATATCGACCAGCAGCCCAGGATTGGAATCGACACGGAATCGGAGCTGCAACAAAGCCATAGGATGATTCACCGCGTAAGACAGAATTGCCTCAGCTGCAGCCATGATGCCTGGCCCAATATCGGTCTTTTCAAGTTCGGAACATAGCAGACCAAACGCAAAGTTGACCGTATTCGGACCGTGCCGTTGCATCATGAGCCGCTCCATCATGAGGTGTTCGACTTCGCGACTTGCAAGCCAGCCGGCCCTTGCAACTATGGTACGCGGTAGCGCCTTTCCCGCACTGCTTGCGAATCGCAGTTGGTTCAGAGGGATCGCATATGTTTCCTGCAGTACCTTTACATAACGAGCAAGATCACAGTCCCACCCGTTCCACAGCGTTTGACGAGCCAGGGCGCGGTGCGCCGCCTCACGACAGAATCGCTGCTGTGAGAGCGACCATTGACGTTCCCATTTACCATAACCTCTAATGACATGGCACCAAGCTGCCCACTCGAGGAAAGCACAGTCTACAGCGTCAGTATTGGCAGCTTTAAATGAAGCCCTATTTTCAGACACGGGCGCCTGCAATGAAGTCACATTATTTTCAGTATTAATAGGCTCGGCAGGGCAAAGTCGCTCCCATAATCGACTCAGGAACCACTCCGGATTTTCAATCGGAACGTACTGCTCAAGCCAAAACTCAGCCAGAATTTTCTTTGCGAGAGCAAGAACTGCCGTCGGTTGCTGGTCAGTCTTTGCAATAAGTCGGGGCTTGCTGAGACCCTCAAGAAAGATTTTTGTACTCGGGCTCGGATAGTTGATGAGAGAAAGTGTTCCCAGCGGGGTTCCCTGCATGATCCAGCGGCCACCATCAAAGAAAACCCAGCCCAAGCGGACGAGTTCGTTGAAAAACGGACCATCATCAGCCTTCCGTTCTTCTGATTCGTCCCAGCTTTTTGCCAGGTCTTTCGCTTCTCCGGGATACTCCAGGCGCCAATGTTCGCACAGGCTAAGCAGATCCAGCTCATTCACCTTTTCTCCTGATCCAAGAGCGACGCGGGTGTAGTAGGGTCTGGGCAGCCATCGTACGAACGCCTGTTTAAGCTCGCTGCGAACATCTAACGGTGCAAACATTCCGTCTAACGGGGGGACTTCTTCAAATCCTTCCACAATTTTTTCCTTGAGTACAAGGCTCACATTCTCACGCGTCAAGTTATCCAGCAAAATGGTGGGTATCGTCCTCCCACTCGAAAACTGCACCAGTTATCTCTTAACCTTGACGAAAGAGAAGATATATCCGGAGGGCTGGTGGCAAAACTCAGCATTAGGTAGATCGCTAATAAATTCTCAAGAGCCCTTCGACAATCAGCCGCGAGACTCACTGGCACGGAGGTTGAAAGTTATATCGTGTAGCAAATTCTGACAACTCACTATGGGATAATACCCTTAGGTTTTAGCCCTGCAAGTGTTGGAACGCCCGCATTGTGAAAATCATTGCAGAAAAGTGCATCAGATTTGCTCCCTGAGCAACATCGCTTAAAGGGAAAGGATTAGAGCCAATCCCGGATCCGATATCCATCTGCGAAAGACCACTCTATGTTGCAAGCATAGCCATACCCGGTCACTGGAAGTCGACCTGATATAGGGTTATAAAAACTAATACTTATCAATCTAATAGAATGCCATTGTCTCTTTTTTATGCTGGCCAAAATCATTGATTACAAGACTGCGACCGTCTATCTGCGCTCATCAAACAATTCCAAGAATTACCTGCTGAATCGTATAAAATATTAACCTAGGACCGGGGCTCTTAAATGACCAACTACACCCTATTTACTGTAACCACAGACATTCAGGTCCATTTTTGTGATCTCAATCTCCTTAGCAACGTGGATCAAATGAAAACACGAACAGGTTACTAAGACAGTATTTTCCAAAAGGAACTGACTTATCAATTCATTGCCAACAAAGATTCTATAGTGTTGACCCATAGCTCACCGAGAGACCGAGAAAAACGCTAGAATATGAATCACCCGTATAGCGATTTAACCAGTGTGTTGCATTGATCATTTGAACTCAAAGCTAAAGCGAACATCGAGAACGGATCCTGATTGGTGCTGCAACATCATTCATGATGGGAAATCGATGCTATCAACGCCGGGCGTTCATCTCTATAGCTGTATTCTTGATTGTTCTGCGATACTCAAAACGTTTCATGAGGCAAAGAATGGAATTTAATGATGCCAAGTCACAATTGGCTAAGGCCTTGCGTTCATTAGACCCTGCTGGTTCGCTTGGTTTTGAAGGATTGCTTCGCGACATATTGGTCGAAGTGACTAAACTTAATTTTGGACTTGCTAAGTCTGGGCCGCAAGGCGGATCGGATGTTCGCTCGCTTGGTTTAAACCTCTTCGAAGTTGCTCTTGAAGCAAAACGTTACGGAGAAAACACAACCCTAAAAGTGGATGCTCTAAAGGCCAAGCTTTTTGAAACAAGTCGTAGCGAGAATGGAACGGATCTTTGGATACTTGCAGCAACAAGAGCAATCAGTGCTACCGATAACGAAGAGCTAACGCTAGTAGGGAAGGGGCTTGGTATCACCGTACTGATACTCGACTGGCCCGCCGAACCGGGGCAACTTCCCGACCTTGCTGTCCTGTGTATCCAGGCCAAAACTGCGCTCAACCGACACCTTAACGGTATTGATAACATCAATGAAATAACCGCGGCTATCCGATCCCACCCAGAATTTCTTGCTGCAGCAGATCGCCTCCAGTGCCGGCTAACTGCTCCTGATATCGGCTATGCAGCTGCGACTGAGGCAATGAAGCAATGGATGCTTACTGGTCTGAGCAATGACCGTAATGCCGCCAGCAGACTCGGGGGGAAGTTCAATGATGTACTCGATCCAGGTCGCGCTAGAATTCCTCGTCCTAGATATGAAATGCAACTTGATCAATGGGTTACATCAGGTAGGCCCTCAGTGCTGCTTGGGGATGAAGGGCTGGGCAAGACTTGGCTATTTTTGTCATGGTGGCACGCACGGATCAACGCCGCGGCTGATCTTCCCTTGACTCTTTTTGTACCTGCAAAGGAGGTTGGGCAGGGTTCGCTCAGTGAATTAATTGCACAGTTTCTTGAAAAGCGTCTTAGCCATGGCAGCGTTCAGTTCTGGCAACGTCGAATAGCGCAATGGGTAAAGCTTAGAACGGACGGGCCACAGATCTTGCTGATGATTGATGGATTAAATCAGTACTGGCAAAAAAAAGATTGGGCAGACCTCATTCAGCCTGCTTTCGATGACAAGTGGAACCATCGCATCTCTATTCTGATGAGTTGTTGGCCCGACCACTGGAATGATTTGCAAAAACTCGGGTCCTTGATCCCAAGACCAAGCGAAATTCGGGTAGACCGTTTTGACGACAGTGAACTTGATGCGTTGCTCAAGGAACATGATTTAAGCAGAGAGAACTTTAGCACCGCCATGCTTTCGTTGATGAAGGTTCCGCGCTTGTCAGCTTTGGCGATTGAGCTACAGCAGGAATTGATTGCGAGTGGTGACATCACGCCGGAACGGCTTGCATTCGAAGACTGGAAACATCGTATTGAGTTGCGTGGCGCACAGTTGGCGATAAGCGATGCCGAGTTTCAAATGTTTATTACGGAACTCGGCATGCAGTTGCGTAGCTCAATCGATAATACAAGCCTTACCCGGCATAGTGTTATTGAACAGTTGGGGCGAGACAGCGGTAAAGATCGAGCAGATCTGCTATCAACGGTTGCTGAACTGATTTCTGGACAATGGCTTGTTCCCACTGGACAAGCCAACCGGTTCCAAGTCAATCCCACACTGATACCATTCGCGTTGGGGATGGCTTTGGTCCACCATCTGAAACCAACTGATGGGAATGCCACAGCCAACGATATTATCGCTGAACATATCGACCCCTTTAGTGGGCAGAGCCTTGGCGTGAAAATACTCAGAGCAGCTGTCACTACAGCCTTGCTCGACAATACTGTCTCACGTCAGGTTCGACGGGCACTGCTTAGCCGATGGATATCCGAGCAGAATTTCTCGAGTCTCGATTTTGAAGCTTTTTGGCGAATCATCGGGCTTGATGTTGAACTAGTCCTGCAAATCGTAGAGGAGATTTGGCTCGGGGAGAGCTCTGGTTCAATCGTAAAAGATGAAATTATGATCAAGGGACTGGCTAACGCTTATCAGTTCGAGGCTGTCGCACCGTTGATCGAGGCTAAAATCACATATTGGCTTGGTTTGCTCTGGAGTGACCCGCTACAAGGTACCGTCTTGGGACGTATTGATCAGACGTCGCCAAATTCGCTGCGACGGCAAGAAAAGACAGCCGCAAACCTAGATGCGTGGCAGCAATTTGAGGGGCGCGAAGCTTTTCCGGCGATAGAACTTTGCGGTCCCGGTAACCCGAGTTGGCTCAGTCATCGTGTCTTCGGCATCATCTCATTATTGCCGCGGGCTCGCTTCATCGAAGCAATCGCTGCCTGGGGTATTTCGCGGGCGGTGATGGGCAGTAACAGTCATTTTGATGAGCTGGCCTGGATGTTGCGGCTTAATCGTATGGATTCGGTGGAAACACGTAATAAGATGTTAGACCTTGTCGACAGACTGCACGAGACCGGGCATCAGCTAGCGCTTGACGCTGCGCGCTGGCTTCTTGAAGCTCTCGCCGATCCACAATCTGAAAACAAGCGCCGGCAACTAAATACATCAGTAGGGCCCATTAGCAATACGTCGGGTCGACGCCCTATAATGCCAGAAGATGACATTCTTAACCCTAGGGTTGATGTTGATCCCGATAAGATCAAAGACACCGAGCACATTCGTCCTGCTGATTTTGATGTTGATGTTACCTCAAGTCGCAAATTGCTGATTCTGGCGAGAACCAATCCGAACCGGCTACGCGAGGTTGTTGGTGAGAGGGTTACTGGCGCTGAAAGAATGACAGCTGTACCTCTTCGACAGCTTTTGAGGCAAATGCGCGGTTTCCTGACAATATTGAACGATGATGAACGCAATGTACTTGAAGCAGGGATCGATTTTGTCCTAAAGGAAAATTCTCCTGAAATACATAAGGAGCTCAACTGGTGGCACGCCAGACGTCTGGATCTGCAACTTGCTAGCCGTAATGGATTGGCGCAACTGGAGTTTTTACTAAAGGAAGCGTGCGATCGGAGGCTAATGGGTAGCATCAATATTGATCTGTTAAATTTTACTCAAGATGACATTAGGTCGATCCTTGGGCGATTTGAGATTGAAAGTAACCGCGAGACGGTACTGAGTTGGCTCATGTTGTTCGAAGAGTTTGCCGATAGTAGCTCGATCGATGGGTGGTCGGAGCTCCCTGCATTGCTTTGTCATGTAGATGAGGAAATTGCAGAGTTGGCTATTGGGCTTTCCGCTTACTCCACTAATCCCGTTGTCTACAATATTATTGCAAACAGCAATTGGACGGCTAACAACGTTACCGACAGAAAGCAACGCTACAATCGATCTGTTGCCTTGTTGAATGCAAGCATGGCTCTTAAGCGCCCTGAGCTGTTGGAGCGGGCCGATAAGGAAATTATGGCGTTTTGGTTGCAACGTGAGCCAGATAATCCAGATGCTATTCGAAGCTATGAGAATTATATCCGAGGTGCAATTGACGGGCTTCACTCACCCGGAAGAAGTATAAATATTGACCCTCTGATTAATCATAAGCCTGCAGTTGCCACGTTGCTTGACCGTGTAGATGAGGACTTCTGGTGTTGGTTGGAGCAGAAGATTAAGAATGAGATTAGAGTATCCAGCGTCGACTTAATGGCTGCGTTTCCATTGCTTGTGATGGCGGAAGCATTGATGAGCCGACGCCCCGAATTGGGATTGATACTTTGGGACAACTTCAAAAAGGCAATGAAAGATGACTCTTTCAAAATAACGGGCATGGCTTGCCTGCCGTTTATAGCTTTGAACGATATAGCTGATGTGGCTCGCAATAAAGCCCTTATGGATGTTGTTAACGATCAGGATATTGCCGATCTTTTGAATCAGATTGAAGATCATGGGCAAACGGCATGGTTGGTAGACAAGGTACTTGAGCTTGTGAGTTCTGGAGATACAGAGTCACTGGCAATGTCCGCTACACTACTGGGTTTTGCCAACGAAAGTCAAAGAGTGGAGCTTGCTTGGGGGGAGGTCGAAAAGCGAATACCATGTGGTGGTTGGCTGGAAGACGTATACATAACCAGCCGCCAAAATTTCGAGCGAAATCGCTGGGCCCGACACTGGTTCAACTGTTATATCCAGGCGACTATCGATAGTGAGGCAATCGCTGCACACTTGCTATTGGGGGCAACTATGGATAAAAGAGCGAGATTGTGGCTAAAGCGATGCCGCTTGAAAGTACTTAAATTATCTTTACGCAAATACTGGGATCTGAATATGGATCTGCTTAACTCAGCGAGCAAGAAGCGACGAACAAAGCTAAAAGATTCACTTTTTTGGACTAAAACCATGAAGCAAACTCAATGGCCGTGGCTCTGATATGTAGCAAAGCAGTGCAGCCTATCCATGCCTAATACATGGATTTTTATGTGATTTATCGGGATCGACACATTGAAAATGTTTTGCTTACGGATCAAATTCTCACCATTGGTGATAATTGACAGGGGGATTTTGTTAATCTTAAGCATTTATAGCAGGTTGTTATTTTTGCCCTTTGCGGGGGGACAACCGCAAAGGGTACGCTCTATCGAACCAGGTGGAGAATTTTCTGACCTTTGAAAATACTGTTTCGAGCTTCTGGCTATTAACATACAGCGTGTTTCTCAGCAACCACATGTTATCTACATTACTGCCTTTGATCTCAATATCAATGAGTAGTACGCGTTCATGGTCGCTAAGGAAAAAAGGATTTAGATGTTTAACCAGAGCACTCGGTGCGTATATTGGTGTGATACGCAATAAAGTCTTAGAGTGCTGCATCTGATTTTGCGCCAAAACGAGTTGTTCAGCATAGCGATGTTCACACCACTGTCTACAAAACGTACCCCAAGTTTTCCGCAAACACTGTCTGATAACCCAGGAGCCACCCCCGATTTTTAAACATCTTTTTCTTTTCACTTGGCTCGCGTTTGATCTAAACCTTCTGCTTCCACGTAACTATAGAGGTGCGAAGCACCAGCTAACCTTGACACACACGTTTGACCGAGAAACAGAAGGAAATTTTTATGCCTCCTGCCAATCCTCCAGGAACGCAGGCTCGCTATTTTCGCTATAGGGAGGTTCAAACGGTGTCTCTTCAGCCTCGATCAGCCCTATACGCTCAATGAAGGGAACTACTGAAACAGGGTACAGTTAGTGGATAAATTTAGTACGCTGTTCCAGAAACCTGATTACGTTCATTGAGTATCTCCGCTATAGATGATGCTAATTATATAGCCATTGATTAGATGTGGTTATTGATGTCGAACATACCGTTCAACCCAAAATTATCAATGATATGAGGAGATGAATGTGTGTATTGCCAATGTCTGACATTAACTCCTTGAACGAATCGCTACCAGCTTCTGATTGCTTCCTTGGAAATCATACCTCTCGTCAGCTATATAATTGAAATTAATTAAAATTAATTGGTTATTTATCACATCAATGCACTGAATAATTTCCCAATGAGCTTTGGATTCAGATATATTTCTTGGTAAATATTCATAGTGTTTGCTGAGGGTGCATGGCCAAGAATAATCGAGATGATTTCTCTGAGAGAACCAAACTCCAGATCGCGAAGCGTGTTGGATGGTTATGCTCATTCCCTATGTGCCGTAAGTGGACAGTAGGCGCAACGTCAGATGGGGAAAGTGAAATCAACATCGGTACAGCAGCACATATATGTGCTGCTGCTCCGGGTGGGCCTCGCTATGACGGGAATATGTCACCGGAGGAGCGATCTTCTGCCAAGAACGGTATGTGGATGTGCCGCGATCACGGTAAAGCAATAGATTCAAGCGATCCAGAGTTTACCGTAGAGAAACTGCTCAAGTGGAAACGAGAGGCAGAAATAGAAGCTTGGAAGAGGGTACTGCATAGCGATGTGGTTCGTGGTACTGGAGGGTGTGCAGATACAGAGGTAGTGATGCGGGCTCGGGTTGCTGCCGTAAATGATCTCGAGGTATTCCGTCGAACCCATAAATGGCCTGGTTCGTCTGTGGCTCTCATGTTAGATATTCAAGGTTTAGATGAGCCAGTAATAACCAGTGCGATCGCAGGGATGGCTATAAGGCTGGATGATTTAATTCTTGTCGCCGGGCCAGGAATGGGTAAAACCACAACGCTTTTCCAGATAGCGGAAAGTATGTTGGCTACAAACCTTGGTACGCCTCTTGTCGTGTCGCTGGGGGATTGGGCTACCGAAAATACGACGATCCTCGACTCTATTCTTAAACGACCCGCTTTCCGAGATGTTTCAGAGGATGACTTGCGTAAGGTCGCTAATCACCCTGGTGTTGTGTTACTACTCGATGGTTGGAACGAATTGGATGCTAGCGCACGTACCCGTGCTCGAACTCAAATCACCAGACTCAAAGCAGAGCTGCCTGAACTTAGCTTTATCATCTCGACGCGTAAGCAATCTCGGGACATTCCTTTTGAAGGAACACATGTAACACTTTTACCGCTTAATCAGGATCAGCAAATCCAGATCGCAGTTGCCTTACGCGGGAATTATGGCAAAAGGATCTTGGATCAAGCCTGGCGTACCGCTGGCCTACGTGAACTTGTAACAATACCTCTCTATCTGATGGCGTTGACCTCACTTCCAGAA
>RCUE01000373.1_pt1 | contig 11899 bp, 5 predicted proteins | sample 2166111 | NCBI WGS metagenome assembly RCUE01 (sample SAMN09930795, study PRJNA488358) | compost metagenome | feature: garden; material: soil; isolation source: compost soil in phenylacetonitrile-enriched culture | place: Germany: Experimental Botanical Garden Goettingen | collected 2016-01-27 | reverse complement strand
TGGTGACTCCAGGCGACATCGCCAGTATATAGAGCGTCTGCGATTGTGGGGAGGTAAGCCCCAAAGGGCGCAGTGCTGTTTCAATCTCACGCCGGACGGTGGTGAAAATCCATTTAATTAAGTACATCGTGCTCTCTTCTTCCCAAGGAAGACAAACGGGATACACCTCACTTCCCATTTCACCGCTAACCTCCTTATCCATCGAATTTTAATAGTTTGAATTCCAACTAATTTTAATCAGCTGCCTATTTGGTGTCAATACCTTCGTAAAATGATCGTCTACTAAATACAGTCAGTTTCAGAATCACGAATACATTTTATATATAAATTTATACATATAAAAAGACAGATTCCAAAAGGAACCCGTCTTTTTACTGTCTATAGTTGCTTAGTTCGCAGCTTTCACTTGAACCAGCGGATAATCTTTTCCATCCACAGTAACCGTGCTAGCATCATTTAGCTCTAGCCGTTGCCAAATAGTCAACAGCGTACGATAAGGATATTTGTCGAGATCATATTCCGTTGTCCCTGTACCATCATCGGACGTGCTGGTGGCGGTTTGATCGGTTGCTATACCGCTACCCTCAGTTGATATCTTTGAAGTCGCGCCTCCGGCTGTGTTGTCTGTCACTGCTCCAGTCTGATCAGCGCTTTTTCCGCTGGATGTACCGCTCAGATCTGTAGAACCACTTCCTGTGGATTCTCCGGCACCTGTCTTGCTTTTGGTGGTAGCGCCCTCAGTGTTAACGTCACCGGACGAACCATTGTTAGCTCTACTGGCTGCTTCCTTATCGTTCTGTTCAGTAAGCGTAAAATTTTCGTATGAGTGCTCCTGTTGATCCGCACCGACAATGACGAGTTTTTTAGGCTTAAATTCTGCCTGCTCTGCCGATGTTTGAAACGCAAACAACAGCTTGACCATTTTCGTAGTGGACTTGGTGTTAGGTACATGTGTCACTATTGCAGCAGGCTCCTCTTTTACCGGCACTGTAGGCTCTACTGGCTGTTGTACAGGCTTTGGAGCAGCAGCAGGCGTTGGTGTGTCAACAGATCCAATGATCCCGGTTGCTTTCAGACCGCCTAATGTTCCTGCAATAACGATTAATACGATCCCGGAAATCATCCCGCCTTTGCGGAAACGACGAAGCGTTTTGACCAAAGGCGTGTCTGTCTCACGCTTTGCTGCCTGATAGAAATTTTTAAAAACAGGCTTAGCTGGTTCAAAATATTGACGCCATAGCGGCTTTTTATGCAGGCCCTCTCGTCCTTCCTTTTGGAAGAATAAAAGCAACGCACGCCGGTAGGCTGGTTCAAAACCACCACGTGGAGTAGCAAACTCAGCGTGTTCCTCCGACCAGCGGATAAAGCGGTACATCGTATCGTTATCCTTTGCCCATTTACGGATCGAACTGACCAGGCGGGCAAAATCCAGTATTCCTTCGCCAGTACCATCAGAACGATAGAAAGCTGGCAACAGACGGGCAAAATGGCCTTCTGCAAGCTGCTGGGGCAGCCAACCGTAAGCCCAATCCTGCACCTTTTCTACTTCGCTTGGCTCCAGACCGTCTAGCACCGATGGTTCCGGGTCCTCCGTGTTAAACCAATCATAAGCCGCAATCAATCGCACTGCTTGTCCCTTGAGAGGAGCAGGCAACTTTCCAACCCACTGCACCAAATCGGGCCGTGTGAAAAAGGGAATCTGTACGACCTGATCAGGTGATATTTCTTTTAGCTCTACTTCAGTGAGTAAATATCGATCCGATGCTTCCCGTAAGCGCTCTGTTAATCCGGATTGCTCCAACGGGGACAGTGTACCCACGGCAGAACTACTGTCCCATTGACGCAAGCGTTGGTGAATGGCAGCCACAGTCTCTACCGGCTTTCTCTCGGCACGCAGCTTGCCCATCAATGCAGATTCAGCCAAAAGCTGAAAATCGGCATTCGCTGACACTTCGATATACCGACTGCCCCATTCATGCACCACGGCCAATAGACCCTTTACATCAGACGTTCTTTTCATCTGACTGTCCATGTAGGGAATGAACAGCATTTTCGTGAGTGCCGGATTACCCAGTACTTTCGTAAAATAGACCTTGCCTAATGACGGATTCTCTTCAATCGTATGATAAATATACGTGACCGCTTCCGTATTCCTGGCAGTATAAGCGTTGTTTAGCGAACGGATTAAATACTCCACCAGCCGATTTTCGCTACTGCGTGCATGAACTTTATAATAGTCCTTGAAGCAATCAACCAGCCCTACATCTGGAATGTGTCCATCCTTCACCCGATCAAACTCGTGATCAAAAAAGGACAGAAACAGATCATTCAGCCGCATTTTACGTGGCAGCGCATCAGATGGCGATAAATAATCAGTCAAGCTTCGTAACACAGTGATTCGCTGCTCGTTGTATAATGACCGCTCTCCCTGCTCAATTCTGTACAGCGTAATGAGCTCATGATAGCTAGAAGGTGTTAGTTCACGCCCTGCCTCCATGCCTGTCAGCATTTGCTCGGCAAATTTGAGAAAATCGTCTGGAGCCTCGCCATTCAGTAGCGTACGGACAATCCAGTCAAAATACGGCTGCTTCGCCTGCTCTGTATCCACATTCAGTATTCGACTATTGTTAGAGAGGTCAAATACAAAGTCTTTTTCTACATTCCGATCACCGGGACGCAAGCTGAAAGGCTCAACAAACATTAAGTGAATGCCTTTTCTGCTATTCGGTTCCTGCGCATATGTAAGAAATCCGAGTCTGTTGCGAAATGCATAAGGCAGTGCCGCATACAACACACCCAGTAGCTGTTTGGCTGAAGATGCTACCGCTTCTGCTGGAACATTCAGCGCTACATATACCTTCTTGCGACCCGCAGCTGACATCATGACCGCGTATAAAAGTTGCTTGAACACTTCTTCGCTCAGCTGCAATTGAGCCAGTACTGCAGACGGGTCAACAGCGGGAAATACACTACCACCTGGTAGACGCTCTAATTCCGGTAATTCCGTTCCCTGCTCAATATCATAGGTATCGGCAAACGAAGTGTTCAGCCACTGCTTATAATCAGACGGAGACTCACCATGTCCAGCCGGAATCACATAGTTATGCGTAAAAAAGGCGCTCCGAAGCCCAGTGAAATCCGCTGCTTTATAAATACTGCGTCCGAGCACAACACCCCCGGACTCTGTCCGTACCAGATGTAAAGCTTCGGGATAGACACTCTCCTGCTTCTCGCCACGCGCTGTCAAAGCCGCAGGCGCATCATACACACATAAAGGATGCAACACCTTTTTAATAAATGAAGCATCCAACCCTTTGGAATTAGCTACTGTATCGAAGCCTTCCGTAGAACGGAAAATACCGCGCCGTTCCCGTGTATACATTTGCTGCTGTATCATATGAGAGGTAGATAAACTCACTGTGATTCTCTCCCCTCAATGTACTTCAACTTATAGAGCAGCCAGATGAATGGCTCATCTACACGGATCGGACTAACCAACCCTTGCAGCTTTTGGTCCACTGGATTGCTACCTAGAGCAGAAACTGCGAAATAGGCTGTATCTGTAAAATATACATCCATTGTGCCCTTGAACGGCTTATCCACCTTCTCGATAAAGCGCCGAACTTCGCCATCAATGTTCGCGAACTCATCCAAATCCATGTATTTGCGATGTTCCATTGGATTAAAAATATTGCTGTTTGTCTTGATATATGTGCCTTCTTCATCTGCCAGCGCAGTAAGCATGTCGCTTTTGGTCAGGACCACAGCGGTCGGAATGTCCGTCTTGCCTTTTTCCTGGTATGCAATAAAGTCACCGAACATCGTAAGTACGACATCACGCGGTTCATCATATTGCGAGACCCATTCACCCGGCTTATCGCCAAGGTTAATCTTAATGCGCTCCCGAATAGAGCGGATTTGTAGTGGATCGACCATAAAGAGAATACCTGCAGAATTCTTAATATGCTGTCCATGCAGTCCCAGATAGTCCTGATCTACCATTCCCTCACCGGCGACATCAAAAAACACTAGCGTCAGTGGCGGCTTTTCCTCATCCTTAAATACGAACTGGAAGATAAAAGGCTCCTGCATCTTTTCTTTTTGTGTCGATGTAAGCAGATCGCCTCGTTCAAACAGTGGTTCCTCATACATCGTGCGGAACTTGCGGCTGATCTCTGCATTAAGCGGCATGCAAGCTGCATCAAAATGATCGGCCGTCACATGCTGCAGCGTGTGAATCAGAGAGGTCATAAATACAGATTTTCCCGCCTGCGAAGCTCCAATAATCGAAATGATATTACTCGGCACCTTGCCTGCGGTCACAGGCAGCTCGTTATGGCAGTGTGGGCACAGTCGGTGACGTGTCAGCTCACCGTAACGGTCCGTCAGACCTGTCAACACATGATCTGAATACAAGCGATGTTCCTCAGGTACATCATAGGGATGAAGAATTGCCTCCATATCATGTACACTATCCAAGCCAAAACGCTCCCGATATTTGTTCAACAGTTCATCTTCACCCAAAGCGTAATCCTCATCATCTTCACGGTGATGGGAAGCACGGAATACCACTTCTTCTGGGGAAAATTTACTAAAGCAATAAGGGCACACAATATCATAGAATAACGGCCGCGGTTCGGCCTGTGGCTTTCTTCTGAATAAATTGCTAAGAAAACTCATCGGTTGTGGCCTCCTTTCATTCAGGAACTAATTCATATATCGTGCCATACTTCTGACCGTCCGTAAAAAACAGCCGCACATACTCATCTCCCCCCACTTCAATAGCGGGTAAAACATTCCGTCCTGCAGCAAAGGGTGCCGTGAACGGATACAAGGTGCCATCGTCCCGGTCAACCGGATAGCCGCCACGCTTCTTTACGTAGCAAAGCGCCTCCTGCGGAACAGGAACTTCGGCTGTCACCTGAATCTGGACTGTTTTGCGGCTGCGAAACCAGCTTTTTTTATGGTGAACCGCATATTTAATTTTGGCTCTACCCGTGCTCAACTCCAGTTGGTTGGTTCCGTCTGGCTGACGGATTACAAAGGTGTCACCCTCCTCCCGAACAGCCGGATACACGGTATACCGCACACGTCCAATGCCTTCAATCCGGTCACGATAGCTGCCAGCGGCCTTATATTCCTCTCGTGTAAAAAGCTTCAGGTCAGAAGTCGGCGTTTCATTCTGCCCGTTCGCACCTGCATCGGCTGATTGTTTGGCAATATAGACTACGGCTACACCTTCAGGCCACTGCCAGCGTAACACTACCCGGTTGTCGTCAATTTTGTGGCTCAGCTCCGAAATCACAGGATCACCGGGCTGTGCATCCCTATACTGCATAAGTTCCAGCCTCCCGTTCTAAAATCCACTGCTGCGTCGATTGCGCGTCGGGCCTTCCGGTGCCCCTCTCCGTTGGCCTGATGGCCCACCTTGGCTCCCACCACCAGAAGATCGGCGAGTATTTTCCGCAATCGGCAGAACAAGTGAAAAGACAGCAATAAGGGCCGCCAGTACGAGCGCTGCTAGCAAACGAATCATCAAGTCACCTATAGGCGACCCAGATAACCCTCTTTCCAAAATCAAGCCAGCGAGCAAGCCGGCTGGAACTCCACCAATTGCGAAATTCCGCGCGAGAAAACGGTTATCAAACATCAATCCAAGAGCCAACCCTAATAGAACTCCGATGATAACCAGAGCCGTTACGCGATAAATAGCAAAATACAGACTGTCGGCATACTCACCTGTCCGCTCCGTTACCAGCGTGCGATCACCAATTTTGTTATATATTTTACCGAACGCCTGCGTAAGTCCTTGGGCATTAGCTACATTAGAATAAGTTCCACCCGTTAGGCTGGCAATATTTTGCAACAAAGCTATACCTTCTGATTCTGCCAGTTTCAGGCCGATCGTATTAATCGGAATCTGACGGGCAATGTAAGGAGCCAATGCGGTTTGCGTATCCAGTTCGCTAAAGCCGTCAGAGAGCATAATAACGAGAGAACCTTTTTCCGCATTGCCTTGGGTTTCAATCTCCTTGATCGTCTCGTCCAAAGCAAGCCCGATCTCTGTACCGCCTGACATTATAGTCTGCATACTATCGATTTTGGAATAAACCGCTTGCTTCTCTGCATCTGTGCCAATGGGAGTAAATGGCTGAACCAACTGCGCAGCAGATTCAAATGAAACAATGGCTACCCGCTTGTCTCCATCCATTTGGGCAATCAGACTCTTGGCAGCCGTTAGGCGTTCATTATCAGGATCTGTTTGTTGCATACTTCCGGAATTATCAATCACAAGTACGAGGTCCTGTACGCTCTTGCGCCCTTCAGGGTTAACCTGATAGCCCAACTCCAATAGCAGACCTGCCACGAACAACATCACCAACGTAGCAGGCACCAGTAACCTCCAGGATAACCCGGAGTAGCGCTGCCGCCATGAATGTCCATTTAACTGTGGCGAAATCAGTTCGCCAATCAGACAGCCTAGGCCAATGCACAGGGCCATGATGCCAAAATACAGCCCGATCACGATGATATGCGGCCAATGCCCTATCAATTTGTGAAGAATAAGCTCTCCCAAGATGAAGCCTACTACAGCGCCCAGCAAGCCGAACAGTAATAGGAGAACGTTAAATTTACGCTGCTTCATAAGAATCGTTGCTTCCTTCCATCATTAAAGTAGGATGAATATGTGGCTACCGCAATTCCGGCAACCGGTCCACGTCGATTCCGTGAAACACGAAACCATTCGCAGTATATGTCTCATAATACGTTTTGCCGTTGCGGTAAACCATCAGATCCTCCAGATGGAAGCCGCCCATCAAATGCAGTTTTTCCACCCCGCTACTGCGACGCTCATGCACAAAACCCAGTTTGTAAATACGCGAAGTAATGTCCACATCCATCGCATAAGGAAGAAATTCGCCTTCGTAGTCACCAAAGAAGTACTTTTCTTCATACCGATGCTCATGGGTATAGTCGAGCAAACGTACGTTAATTCCGCCATGTTCCTCTAACGTTTGATACAGTTTTTTAAACAGCTCATCCTTCGGAACGACCAGCCGATTTTCATATGCAGCAGCTACATTGGCACGTCGTAATAATTCTTCTTCGAATGTCTGATTAAATGGCTGTGAGCTGAGAATCAAGGTACGGCAGGTCTGCGTAAGTCTATCCACCAGTGCAGACAGACCTTCATCCAGCAACCCAGATACAGGTCCCATATGCCGGGCGTCAAAAAATATAGATTTCCCCCGCTTGCTTTCCAACTCATGCATGACATCCTCCGTCACACGCTCGTAATACTCGAACAGGTTTTGACCTGTGTAACTGTCAGCCTGCCGAATACTATCCGTTGCAGCTTGATGCAATTCACGCTCCAGGTTGGCTAGCTGTACTGTAATATGCTTCGCCTGTGCATGCCATTTTTCCAGTGCCATTTCATAGCGGCGAAGTAGCTCCAAATCCACTTGAATCCGCAACATGTGCATTTTATGCCCGTAGACTGTTTCAGTGAGGTAACGGATCAAGCTACGCACATTATGTTTATCCATAAGCGGCAGTCGCTGAAAAGGCTGATCTTCCACTCGTCCGCTATACAGCGCATCCAGTTCGGCCGCACTGATCTGCAAATCATTGGACGTATCACGAATCATTCCCCGAACAGCCGTAAGCACATTCCCTGTTTGATTTTCATCCGTCCAATCTGTCAGCTCGAAAAAGCCGATATGAGGATGTTCCTTAGCAGCTGCATTCACAGCCACCTGCAAACGCATATCCGCCTGAAAATCTCCCAAGCGCTTCTGTACGATCCGTTCACAGTTATCGCGGAAAAAGGCTTCGCACCCCTGACCAAACAAGGTTTCCTCTGCCTCACGTAATGACATTCGTTTCAGCGAGCCGTAGCTGGCTCCACTCGTCATTAGTGCGCTCATGTCCATGATCGCTTCATTGCCAGGTACTAGATCATTTCGTGTACGGCCGCGCTCAGCAGCATCTAAGCCAAAATAATTTAGCTTATCGCGTATGTCCCAATCCTGCTCTGTTCTCATACGCTCTAGCAGCTTCACATAAAAGTGATACAACACCGTAAGCGCAATCGACTGATTAGGGCGGTTAACCCGGGAAAATCCAGCCGACACATAACCCTGCCGCCCGGATTCCGTCATGATGTTATTCTTAAACGATGTATTATTGTAGCCTCCATCCTGTGACCGATAGGAATCTCCTGCCTGATAACGGTTTTTAAGAAGTTGAATGTGACAAATAATATCACAGCTCTCGCGCAGGCTATTCGGCACCGTTACGCCGCGCTCATTCTTGTCGGACAGCACATAGACAAGATCGAACAACGGAGATGGAGCATGAGATACCGGGATGGTCAATTTGTCCTCGGTCATATGAAGCGGTGCTGTAAACGTATATGCTGGGCTCTGGATGTAATCCAACTCCCGCATAAAAGCAACGGATGTTGCACTTCTGTAGCCAAATTGGGCAGCCTGGTCGCTTTCGCTCATCAACACATACAGATCCATTTGTACCGATTTAAAAGATTGGGCAAAAATATACTCTGCCAACAGCGTAATTTCAGGAATTAATACGTTCATGGGATCATCCGCTGTTGTCAGGATCGACAAATGTACACGCTCAAACGAGGAATACAACCGACCATAATCAGCCAGATGTCCACTAGCCCGGCGTAACGCGGTGTTAAGTTCAATTAGCTTTGATTCATGTGTATAAAAAGCCTGGTGCAAGTCACTGCGTAACGTTTGGTGACTACTTTCTTCCGGTACAGCTACCGTATGAACGATGGCCTCTACCGAACGGTCTGCAGCCGCGTGCTCTTCCTGCGAGCAAATCTGAATATAGGTTACTCCTGTGCTGTTATCCCACTTGGTCCGGTTGATATCTGCAATTGTGTTCATCACCGGGCTCATGTGATCGCCGATAAAAAGAAACACGGACGGGAAATGGATGCTGCTGCGTCCATCCCCGCTTCCGATTAATTGGTCCTCTGCGGCTGCATAGTCAGCCGCATAACGTAACAGCTGCTCTCTCATACTTTACTTCAACTTTCTGCGGATGTCGTTTAATTTTCCAGCCATTTGAGCATAGAATGCATAAAGTTCCGCTCCGTTAGCCAGCTCCACCTTTTCATATTCCAATTGATTACGGGCCTCTGTATAAGTCGCAGCCAGTTCATCCAGCTTTGCCAGCAATGGTGTAATATCCTCAGATGAAGTCAATACAGCATCACGGCGATCCGCCTTGCGCATTAGAGCTGCAAATTTCTTTTCTTCCAAACCACGGAAGTTTGTAAACACTTCAAACTCCACATAATTGCGGCTCTTCATGACGTTCGCAAACGGCTCCCAAGCCTCTTCCTCTTCGTCACGATCATAGACATACAAAGCGCCTTTTTTCGTAATCGTGTCCGTATAGAGAGCCTGAATGAACTGATCAAGCCATTTTTCTTCATCCTGATATTTACCCAGCAAAGCTTCCAGTTCAGCGGCTTTCGCTTCAATTTGTGTATATTTCACCAGTTCTTCACGAACCACCTGTGTTAACTCTGGTGAACGGATCAGGTTTTCCTTCGCCATCTCTTCATTGATGCTGCCAAAGATGTCCTTGCTTCCGGCCTGCTCCAGCCCTTCAGCCAGCAGACGTTTCAACTCAGACCATGCTCTTTTCACCTCACCCAAATTCGGCTTGGATTCATGCAAGCGCATATCGTAGCCTGCCAGCATCGCATTCAGATCTAGCGCATGTGAACGGATTACAGTGAAGCGGCTGCTCGTATTCTGATCGACATCCTTTTCTCGAATCACACCAAGTGACTTGGCACGGTCAAAATCATTACGAATGCGTGCATTATATGCTTGCACACGAGAATTGACGTAAGTTTCGCCCCATGACTTTTCAGGAATCGGCGACGGCAGATTAGTCCAGTTGTTCTGGCCTGTTTGCACCAGATGGCGGCCAATACCTTCGCGGTCAAGAATCGTTTTTTCATAGCTTTCTTCATACACTTTGAGCGGCGTATATACAAACAGAGGAACACCATTACGCGTATTGAGCCAGAAAATCCGGTTACGGACTTCACTTTCTTTAATAGTGAAGTGCGATTTACCAATGGCATTATTTTGATAATTGCGAACGCCTTTCAGGATATTAGGCGACTGTACAGGTACCGAAACGAATCCCCATGATGGGAAATACAAATTGCCAGAACTGTTGCTCAAATGGAAGACAGGTACAGCCTCCTCATCCAGCTTGCTTGCAATGTAACGCTCCACAAATTTTTCAATCGCTTCATCCTGCCCGTACTTCATGACCAGGAAATCCTCCATGGAACGGGTAATGAGATCACCGAATTTGTCAGTCAAGAAATTGGAGATCGAGCTGATGATGTCCATATCCTGATCTTTCACCCATTGATCTGAATTTTCCAGCAATTCTTGGGCAAAATCACGAATCAAATCGTCACCGTTGCGGTTATCCAGCAGCTTGGTCACAACTTCAGAAATATCCGGTACACTTACCAGATTCCAATAGTACGTTTTGTTACCTTTGTGATCGGACTGTTCCTCGCCGTTAATCAGCAGATCACCATTCTTCTCGAATATTGCGCTCAATGCGTTCAAAATTTCAGTAAATACATTATAAATGCGGCTATTTTCCTTATTCAACAGGTCATACAGGTCTTCATAAAATTCAATGAGCTGCTCTGTACGTTCCACATCAGCACGCAGCCAATATTCATTAATTTTCGCTTCAATGTACGCATTTTTCTTTTTATCCTTGGATACAAACGCGCTCTTGGCATCGCCCAACTTTTCGTTCGCCTGCTCACGCGCCCATTCAATGTCCGTCGGAATACGGTGCAGTGATTCACGCAACGTCTCCACATATGAAAGCAGCATTTTCAGCAAGCTAAATCCTTTTTCAGTATAAATCATGCGGGATACATAAAACGGTCCTTGCTCAGGATGCAGAAACATCCGGCGAATTTGATCCGTAAACTGTCCTGTAATTTCACCAGGAAGCTGCTTCTTCGCTTTGATATACTCTTCGCGGGCACGCGTCAGGAACGTTTGCTCCAGCTCGGTGTCCATATTGACAACTTGCATTTTAACGACATTGCTATAACTTAACCGTTCACTGTTTTCAAAGCCCGGAAGCGGCTCAGGTACACGGGATTCAAAGTTTTTGATCATGCTATCCAGATCCACGCCCAGCTTGCGGGCAAACTTCTCTACATCCTCCTGATTTGGCGCTTGCTCAAACATTTTGGACATTTTACCAAACATTCGGTAAGCCAGATATGTCGTCATTTCCTCCATAGGCAGCACTGCCGAGGAAGCTCCGATAATATTGTAATCGTAGTTTGCTGGATACGCCTTATTCATTTGCGCGATGTTGGTACGAATGTTGCTGATATAGTCATGAATGGCGAACTCTTCACCCGACTGTTTTTCCTCACTCGCCATAAAGTTGGTGATGTTCTCAGCGGTGACATTCATGCAGTAATCATAAGCATTTTCCAGTAGTTTGCCTTCCGTATTCGTAGCCGAAATAAGGTGACACAGATTGAACGGCGGCAACGGCGAGTTTACAGTCAAAATGTTACCGTACTGTTGCTTAAAGCGTTCACCACGACTGTCCACATTCATCCAGTAGTCCAGCTCTTTCAGTGCAGCATAGCCATTTTTTTTAATATATTCACGCGTATGCTCGCTCAGGCTTTTGTTGGCCAGATTAATATCCGGTGTGAACAGATAACCCAGCGTGTTTACACGGTCTACACCTGCGGAGCCATAGTCCCGCTCAATAATGCCTCGAACGATATATGAGATATCGAGGAAAGTACCGCTTCCTGTACCGCCGGACAAACCGG
>RCUE01000371.1_pt1 | contig 11931 bp, 8 predicted proteins | sample 2166111 | NCBI WGS metagenome assembly RCUE01 (sample SAMN09930795, study PRJNA488358) | compost metagenome | feature: garden; material: soil; isolation source: compost soil in phenylacetonitrile-enriched culture | place: Germany: Experimental Botanical Garden Goettingen | collected 2016-01-27 | reverse complement strand
TCGTTTCACGCTTTAAGTCGTCAAAGATATGGCTTACCTGATCCTTTTGTGCAAAGAGAGTCTGTAAGTGAACACCCGCAGGGAGTGTTTTCTCCAGCTCTTTGAGCTTGCTATTGACCTTTGCGCTCATAGAAGGGATGTCTGTGCCTGTTTCCGCCCCAATACTTAGTGTAATGGCCGGTTTACCCTCTACGTAAGCGAAATATTCTGCCTCAGGATGTGCCAGCTCAGTTGTGCCGATATCTCTTAAGTAAACAGGGTTACCTTCTTTTGTACGTGTCAAAATGACCTGATTTAATTCGTCAGCTTTTTCAGTCTCACGAACAACGAGTTGATAGGTTCGTCCGTTGTATTCAATATTACCAGTAGGAACCCGATCAATCTGAGACTGGATCGCTTGTGCCACTTGTCCCCACGACAATTGATATTGCTGAAGCTTTTGGTTGTCGATATGGATACGTACTTCCTGATCGGGAAGACCATTGAATTTGACACTGGATACGCCGGAAATTGTATTAAGTTGATCTTTCCAGGTGGTGGTCAAATCATTTAGTTTATACAGTGGGGCAGATGAGTCGGCGGTCAGGGCATAAGAGCCGATAAACGAGCTGGTTAGCTTGTCATTTATAACAGGCACTTCAGCGCCTTGAGGAAGATCAGCTTGTGCATCCTGCACTTTTTTACGCATATTATCCCAAACCATTTGAGGATCTACTCCATTTTTGGATTCGATTAAAATAGAGGAGAATCCGTTGCCAGAAGTCGAATTAATCGTTTTAACACCTTCAACCTCCTTGATGCGTTTCTCCAGCTCTTTAGTTACGGTTTGTTCTACTTTTTGTGGCGAAGCACCAGGATAGACGGTTGTGACCATAGCATTCTGTATGGTCACGTCTGGCATTTCCTGCTGTGGTAACTGGAAAAACCCAAAAGTTCCAACTACAATCAGCATGACAAAAAACAGCAATGTTATTTTTCGTTTTTTTACGATGTACTCAATCATGGACGTCCGCCTTCCTCCGACTGAATCGCATTTCCATCAAATAGGGATTCTGCCCCTTTAATGACAATACGTTCTCCTTCACGAAGCCCGGATACAATTTGCAATTGATTATCTACAACCTGATTGCCAAGCTTCACAGGGGTTCTAACCGCTTTTCCTTGAACATCTTTGAAAATAAAAGGCTTGCTTCCCGTATTGATGACTGCTTCAGCAGGCACAAGAATACCATTCTTGTCTGTCACCTGATGCGCAGCTTTGATGACCTGGCCGGGTAACCAGTCTCGCTGTGGATTGGCAATGACAATCTCTACGTTAACCCTCCCTGTATCGGTGCTGGTTGAAGGATAGACGTTGGACACCGTACCCTGACGAGTTTCTTCATAGAGCGCCACCTTTACCTGTTGTCCCTTTTTCCAATCCTTAATTTCACTGTCTGGTACGGGAAGGAGCACTTTAAGACGGTCGATGGAGCCTATGCGATAGACGGCTTGGCCCGACGCGACCAAATCACCTGTATTCACGATTTTGTCTAGGATTACGCCGTTCACAGGAGAAGCTAAACGGGTGCGTGACAGTGCCAGCTCTGCCTGGTCCTTGGCAACAAGTGCTTTTTCGTAGTTGGCACGCGCTTGTTTTTGGGAAGCCTCAGCCTGTTCGCTGGCTGCAAGAGCTTTAGTTTTACCTGCTATCGCATCCTGAAAGGAAGCTTGGACAGATTGATGCTCTTCGGCTGTGGCTCCTTCCAGCAAAAGAGATAAGGAAGCTTTCGCTTGCTCCAGATTTTGGAGAGCAGTGGTAGTATTCAAGCGGGCGTTCTCGTTATCCGACGCGGTAGCTGCCCCCGCCTCAAACAGCTTTTGTGTCCGCTCGCTATCCGTCTTGGCCTTGTTATAGGCGCTTTGTGCCTTATCGACAGTGGTTTGAGCTTGCTGTTTTTCCTGAGCGCGCGCACCCTTGTTGACCTTGCTAACATTTGCACGAGCATTCGCAATACCAGCATCGGCAGATTGAATCGCAGAGGTAGCTGCCTGTAAGTTAGCCTGTGCGTTATCTATACCGGCTAGAGCTTCTTGGATAGAGGCTGTAGCCTGTGCAACCTGTAGCCTGTAGTCGGCGTCATCGAGACGGGCAATGGTTGTACCTTTTTGGACAAGAGTTCCAGTCGTGATTTCTGCGCTAGCGACGGTACCTCCGTTTTGAAAGGCTAGTGTACGTTCCTCATAGGCCTGAAGGGTACCTGACAAGTCATAGGCGGTATGGAGTGGTGTGTTTTTGACGACTGTAGTGCGCACAACGGTCGGCTGTGCGGATGAACCTGAAGCTGCATCTTTTTTTCCGGTAGAGCATCCGGTGATGGCGAGGCTCAGTGATAAGGTGAGTATGATGATGGCCCGTTGTTTATTCATGATTATCCATCCTTCCGATAGGGTCATAAGTTTCTGTTTAAACTTACTGGTTTAAATTGAACTCATAAGTTCATGTGTATTATAGTGCGCTAATATTGTATTCGTCAATTCACTGTTTTGGATTTTATGAATTAGTTGGCGGGATTTCGGAACTTTTGCCTTTATAATAAGTCTATTAACATAAGAGGATTTTTTTGTTTATTGGTAGAGTACATGTGCGGATTAATCCGTTTGAATACAAAGAAGATGGGAGCTATTATCCAAATGTTTTTAAGTAATAGAAAACACAGCAAAGTGAAAGTAGATGGCAAAGGAATCGCTAAAAGATGGGCTGTATTAACGCTGGCAGGAGTATTATGGGTCGGTCCGGTTGCTGGAACTGGGGTTCTAATCCCGTTAAACAATTGGATATCTGCTCCAATCGCGAGTGCTGCCTCCGGTTCAACGGTAAAATTGGGTGAAGAAATTATTACTTCGGGCGCAACATTATTGAAATATCGCTTTAAAGGGTCTAAAGGAACAGCGCTGGCTGATATCATTCGAGTAGACCTGCAAAATCCGTACGTAAAGCTGGATGTCATGACAGGGAAGAACGGACAGTTTACGACCCGCCAGAGCACAGGCGGTATGGCAAAAGAGACCGGTGCGGTTGCTGGAGTAAACGGGGATTATTTTAATACCTCTAGTGAGGGAGCACCGATCGGTGGACAGGTATCCAAGGGCGTGCTGATGTCTACACCCTCTGATTTAACAGGGATGTATGCCTTTGCTGTTACGAAGGATGGCTCGCCGATGGTTGAGCAATTTACTTTCGAAGGTACAGTTAAAGCGGGGGATGGGTCTTCCTTCTCCTTGGCAGGGATGAACAAGGCTTCGTACTCGCCAGAGACGAGTGGGAGCAGCTACAGTCACTCCAATGCTATGTATATTTATACATCTGCTTGGAAAGCGATTGAGCGACCTAAAAACAGTTCGACAACGCCTACAGAAATATTGGTACAAAATGGCGTGGTTACGCAAGTCTCCGAAAATGCTACATTGAATATGACTGTTCCGCAGGATGGCTATATTTTACGTACACACGGTAAAGCAGCTGAGCATGCCAAAGCGCATCTGACTGTGGGACAGACCGTAGAAACGAACTATCACCTTCGCGTCAAATCGACAGGGAGTGAAGTAGATCCTTCCAACCTTCAGATGATGATCGGTGGACATACCATATTAGTAAATGACGGACAGAAGACTTCGTTTTCCCGAAGTACAACAAGTATTGGCGGGACACGTGCGCGTACGGCTTTGGGATATTCCCGTGACAAACGATACGCATATGTCATTGCCGTTGAGAAGAATGGGAACAGCGTTGGTGTATCCCTGAGCGAGCTGCAAACGCTGATGAAAGATATTGGCGTTTGGAAGGGTATGAACCTCGATGGGGGCGGTTCTACGACCATGGTGACTCGTGATTTGGGGGATACGACAGCGGGACTTACGTTCAATACGGAATATGGTACAGAGCAACGTAGTATCGTAAATGGAGTGGGGGTATATACCAATGCTCCTAAAGGAACGCTCAAAGGTTTCACCATCAAGGGCAATAAAACGCTGCTGATTGGTCAGACCGGAAGCTATTCCTTCAAAGGCTATGACAACTACTACAATCCCTTCGATACCTCAAAAGTACAAGTGACGTGGAAGTCCAGCAACCCGGCTGTTGTGTCAGTGAGCGGCGGCGTTGTGAAGGGGGCCCAACCGGGAACGGCTACTTTAACGGCATCCAGTGGCTCAGCCAGCGCTACAACTAAGGTCACCGTGCTTGGAGCAGATGAAATTTCATCACTCACCGCAGGAAGTGGAACTGGCTCGCTTACCGCTGGAGCTAAAATCGCTGTACCGGTAACGGCAAAGACAAAAGATGGACAGAGTGTCAGCATTACGTCAGATGCGCTCAAATGGGAGTTCATTGGCTTTAAGGGAAGCGTTAAGGACAATCAACTTACAGTAAATACGGTGGATGCAGGCGTGAAAACGGGCTATGCCATCGGTCGCTATGATGGTTTCAGCGCTGTCGTCTTCTTGTCTGCTGGCGGAGCAAGTACAAACAATTGGGAGAACTTCGAAAATGTTTCGTATCCGGTTGATTTTACTTCGAATGTGGAAGGTGTTACCGGCACAGTGGCTGTTGTACAAGGAGATGGCGACCATGCCAATTCCAAAGTGCTGGAACTGAACTACGATATGACAAATGGCAGTGGTAAAATGTATGCTTACGCCCAATTGAACGGCACGTCCGGGAAAACGCTTGAACAGGCGGCTACTTCCATCTCAATTGATGTCAGAGGGGATAAGAGTCTGAACTGGCTGCGTGCGGAGCTAGAGGATGCCCAAGGCAAAACAGCATATATTGATCTCGCTAAAGTGATCGACTGGAACGGTTGGAAAACCATTAATGCAGATATGAGCGGTTTGAATATTTCGTATCCAGCGAAGCTGAAACGTCTTTATGTGGTCAATGTGGCGGAAGGTCAGGACGAGCGTGCTAAAACAGGCAATGTTGCTTTTGATAATATTTCTTTTAATACACCGGGAACGGTCGGCACAGAAGGACTTAAAAAGGGAACAGCTCAAATGACGATCGGACAAAAATCAATGACAGTAAACGGAACACCTACAACAATTGATGCAGCTCCGATGACTCGCGATGGTTCAACGTATGTTCCGATTAAGTATGTGCTGGACGCATTTGGCGGACAAGCCAAATGGAATGCGGGCGATCAACGGATCACCGTTATGCGCGGTGGTGTGCTGATGGATTTGACCGTAGGGAAAAAAGAAGTTGTTCTGAACGGGAAGCGTCAAAGTACTGATGTTGCACCCGTTGTGCTAGGGGGTAGGACTTTAGTCCCGTTGAGACTCGTGTCTGAGCAGTTAGGAATGACTGTAAAATGGGAACAAGAAACGAAGACCATCACCCTCCAGTCATGATATGGTATGATATATACTTGAAATGCTAGGATTGGAGTAGAACATTTGTGGACTTTCAAGCCGATATCATAGACCGAGTCATTAAAAATGCCATCCAGGTGATGGAGAACAGCAAATATCAGATGTTCGAAATATTGGACACGGCCCGGACCGAGCTGGTCACGTTAAATCAGGAGCTCCAGAGCGTCTTGAAGGAAACAGCAGAAACGATCGAAAAGGTGGACCAGCTGGAAATGAACTATCGGCGGTCCCGCATTCGGTTGACTGAGGTCAGCCGTGACTTCGTTCGCTATTCGGAAGAGGATATCAAGCAGGCTTATGAGAAGGCAACACAGCTTCAACTCGATGTGATGATTTTCCGCGAGAAGGAAATGTATCTCAAAGCCAGAAGAGATGATCTTCAAAAGCGGGCCAAAAGTGTTGAGGCTTCTGTCGAGCGCGCCGAAACCATCGGTTCGCAGATGGGAGTCGTGCTGGAATATTTGTCGGGCGAATTGGGACAAGTGACGCGGATCATCGAATCGGCTAAAAACCGGCAGTTTATTGGTCTGAAAATTATTTTGGCTCAGGAAGAGGAGCGTAAACGCATATCCCGTGAAATTCACGATGGACCTGCGCAGCTCCTTGCGCATCTAGTGCTTAGGACGGAAATTGTGGAAAGAATGATCGCCAAGCAGGAATTTAAGATGGTTCAGGACGAAATAGTAGACTTGAAGAAACAGGTTCGCTCCAGTCTTGAGGAAATGCGAAAGGTCATTTTCAATTTGCGTCCTATGGCCCTGGATGACCTGGGACTTATTCCGACGCTCCGGAAATATGTGCAGGATTTTGAAGAAAAAACGAAGATTAGATCGCTTTTTGAAACAAGGGGCAAGGAACACCGTCTCTCTTCCGCGATGGAAGCAGCCATTTACCGTCTGATCCAGGAAGCTTTGACCAACGCTGCCAAGCATGCTTATCCTACCTATGTGCTTGTTGAGATTACCTATCAGGCGCAGCTTGTAAAAATCGTGGTGCAGGATAATGGTTTGGGCTTCAAGCCAGAGCTTTTTCAGCAAAAAAGCAAAGATCATGGGCATTTTGGTCTGATTGGTATGCGGGAAAGGGTTGAACTGCTCGAGGGGAGAATGGAGATCGAATCAGCTGAGAATCAAGGCACCAAGATAGTGATTCATATCCCAACCAACGTGGAAAAGGGAAAGGAGTAACAACATGGAAAATCAGGAAATTAGCAATGCACCCATTAAAGTTCTCTTAGCGGACGATCATCAGTTGTTCCGTGAAGGGCTTAAACGTATTTTGAATATGGAGGACGACATTGAGGTCATCGGAGAATGTGGTGATGGTATTCAAGTGTTGGAATTCTGTAACGTAGAGAAACCGGATATTGTTCTGATGGACATTAATATGCCAATTGAAAATGGTGTAGAGGCAACCGAAAAACTGCGTGAGATGTTCCCGGATGTCAAAGTTATCATTTTATCCATTCATGATGATGAAAGCTATGTATTTGAGACGTTGCGCAAGGGAGCCAATGGTTATCTGTTAAAGGATATGGAGGCCGAGTCCCTCATTAATGCTATTCGTTCGGTTCATGAAGGCTATGCGTTTATCCATCCGAAGGTAACAGGTAAGCTCATTCAGCAACTCCGCCGGATGACCTACTTGAATGAAACAGGGGCTATGGCTGAAGGTCATACGAAGGAAGCCGGCGTGAAGTTTGTCGCAGGTGAAAATAATCCATTGACCCGTCGTGAAGCTGAAGTATTGCGTCTGATGGCTGAAGGTAAGAGCAACAAGATGATCGGTGAATATTTATTCATTAGTGAGAAAACGGTCAAAAACCATGTCAGCAGTATTTTGCAAAAAATGGAGGTTGATGACCGTACACAAGCAGTTATTAACTCAATCAAATATGGATGGGTTACGCTGTAAAGTGTAGTTTTTCCATGCATTAGACGATGCAGCTGCTAATAGATATGAATGCTGTACCGTCTTTCACTCCGGGCGATATGTCCGCTCATACAGAAACCCAGTACATAACCGTGACACCTCTTCCTGTTATACGGCATATATTGTCGCTATAGGAGGAGGTGGAACCCTCGTGACGGCTCACTTGGTTTGGATATTGCTTATATACGGTGTGGGAGCTGCAGTCGTGCATCTCATGTATATACGACAGGCGGTTCAGGCTTATCATAATGGCGAAGATGCACACACGACATCGCTGGATCATCGTGCGACTCGCTACATTGTGATTACATCCAATGATGGAGATCGTGTGGAATGGGTGATGCGTTCATTGAGTATCCTTGCCTGGCTACACCGGAGGCCGCTACATGTAACGGTACTGGATGATGAATCTATAGACGATACGCTACCGATTCTGACCCGGCTGGTGCGCTATAGTCATATGGATGTTTCAGTCATCTCATGTCGTTTTTCACCGGGGAACCCGGTTTTGCCGAAGTCAGGCGGTGAAAAACAGGTTGTTATTGATCTTAGAACAGCAAACCCGTTGGCGGGCGCCCCACTTGTTCCTTAGTGACAGGGATCTGTGGACATCGTGGTTAAAATCAGATATAAATATTTATAGACAGTTGCATATGCAAGACAATAGGGATTTCGTTGAAATCTGTTTGATGTGAAGCACACTTCAGGCTAGCAGCCATGGAAGTGTGCTTTTTTGCTGTTCTCTGGGGTGATAAGCAATATGAAAAATGAATGAAAGGAGAGATTGAACATGAAAATTGCAGTATATGCAGTTAGGTACAAAGGGAAATGGAATCTCCGATTATCTGTGGATATTCGAGTAGATATGACATGGTGGTTGCGCCAAGTTAAGGACCAGGAGAATGCTGTCGAAAGGTGGGTGTTATTAGGAGACGAGCTTCCCTTGTCTTGGGGAGTAAGCCTTTGTGAAAGATTTAAGGGATTAGCAGAAATGGAGCGGTGGGGGGATCGGCAATGGTGGGCTTATATTCTTTCACAGCTAAAGAATGAACTGGTTCTTGAGTCTTCTAATGGAGAACGAATCTTATCTGGAGGAGTAGAAATTATAAGCATTTGGGACCGTCAACAAGGGTGGGTTTCTCGCACTAAACATGGGAATGAGGGACGGGAAACAATAGGAACTGTACGTTCTATTCAAAACAGGAAGCTCGCTACGGGAGTAGATGGATTGGATATGGAAGGTTTAACAGGACAAGCGAACGAGCTGACTCATTTGTTGGCAGGACGCCAGTTGCTCGTACCTGAAGCTGAAGCACTGCTAGCAGAGGCAGCCCCGGATTTGGAGCCTACTTGGCGTTCAGCTGCGCAACTTGCATATCTGCAAGGCCGACTCAGCTTTGCTGCTGGTCTGGCTCCAGCACCACGCGCGCGCTGGTCTGCCGCGCGTAGACATGAACTCCGCTGCAACCGTTGTGGCAGTGGAAAGGTGCACCGCACAAGCTGCGCGTCGTGCGGCTGTAAGGCGTGCGCCTACTGTGAGACATGTCTCACACTTGGGCGCAGCCGTGAGTGCTCGCTGCTGCTTCGCGGTACAGCGAAACCTGCCATGCCGCGCGTGGCAGAGGTAGCGCCGGCGGCGAATCTCGACCGCTGGGGGCTGAGTCCTGCACAACGTGCTGCCGCCGAAGTAGCGCTGCGCTTTTTGGCTGCACCACCCCGCAGGGTGCGAAAATGCTCCCGCTTGGAAGGCCAATGGCAACGAGCGCGCGAATTATTCCGGCGCAGCATGCGTGTGCGCCAGGAATTAGGTGCTGCCGCTGCGCATGGCAGCACTCTTGCCCTCAACGAGCAGTCATCGTCCAAATCTGGCGAGCGTGCTTGGGGGATTGCTGGCCGGCAATTACCTGATTCTGCGGCCAAACGTTTTCTGCTCTGGGCCGTGACTGGCGCAGGCAAGACGGAAATGATGTTTCCGCTTTTACAGCATGTGTTGGAGCGCGGAGGGACAGCACTTGTAGCTACACCGCGCCGTGATGTGGTATTGGAGTTGGCACCTCGCTTGGCAGTTGCCTTTCCCCAGGTTAGCATGGTGACGCTTTATGGGGGGAGTGCGGAACGGTGGCAAAGGGGACAGCTGACACTGGCAACAACGCATCAGCTGTTGCGTTATCGCCAGGCCTTTGATTTGGTTGTAATCGACGAGATTGATGCATTTCCTTATCACAATGATCCAATGCTTGCCTTTGCTGCCCAAGCAGTATGCAAGCAGGAAGGGAAATTTATTTTTTTGTCTGCGACGCCGCCGCGTCCTTTGCAGAAAGAGGCTGCACGTGGTCAACTGCCACATGCCAAGGTTCCTGTTCGTTTTCATCGACATCCCCTACCTGTCCCAATTCGTTTGGAAGCTGCTCCAGTGCATCATTGGCTGCAAAAAGGCCAGCTTCCTGCTTCATTTATTCAGCGCCTATACATATCCATTCAACGAGGGGCACAGGTCTTTCTGTTTGTGACACGAATCTCACATATTCAAGGTCTTGTGGAATTGCTGATTAGACATTTGCCTGATATACCTATTGCCGGCACTTCATCGCAGGATGAAGAACGAACCGCTAAGGTGCGTTTGTTTCGAGTTACTGAAATACGTGTGCTGGTCACAACCACTATTTTGGAGCGGGGTGTGACTGTTCCACGAAGTGATGTGTATATACTAGACGCGGACAGCAGTCTTTTTGATGAAGCATCCCTTGTCCAAATGGCTGGTCGCGCGGGAAGATCTAAGGATGATCCATGTGGTAGTGTTATTTTTATATCCCCTCAATGGACTAGCGGTCAAAAGAGAGCGATTAAGCAGATTAAACGCATGAATGCACTGGCTCGGAAAAAAGGATATCTGAAAGTGATGAAGCACTAAATCCATTAAATAAAAAAAGTTTTTTTGGAAATGTGAAACCTGAAACAATGTTGGTACGTAAACTACCAGGAAAGGTGCATTTTGGTATGGAGATGATTCCAAGAACCCGTCTGTTTTTGAATTGGTTATTCCATCGTCAGTCGCAAACATGTGTTGCTTGTGGCAAGCTCGCAGGTCATTTTTCCGAATTTACTGGGCTTTGTACTCATTGTTCGATGCAAATTCCTTGGATTTACAACATTCGTTGTGTACATTGTGGACGTCCGACGTTTTGTCCGGATTGCGTCAGGCCTGACCGATTAGCGCGTTACTATATATGCAATCGGAGTGCGATCAGCTATACGCCGATGGTGAGAGAATGGATTGGGCAGTTCAAATATCGTGGCAATGAAAAGTTTGGTCCCCTGCTGGGCGAAGTCATGAACCGAGCCTATCAGGCGATGAGGCATGAATTTGCAGATCATAATAGTACTCGTTTCAAGCGATCTTTGTGGGATGTAGATATAGTGACCTGTGTCCCGGTAAGTGAAAAGAGGCTGACGGAGCGAGGTTTCAATCAGGCCCAAATTTTGGCGGAAAAGATTGCTAAGCAAAATAAGCTCCCCTTCCTTTCTTTGCTTGTTCGCCCACAAGATACAGGGAAACAAAGCTTTAAATCAAAAAATGAACGCATGAATACAATGAATAATGCATTTTCCGTTATCCCCAATATGGTGAATTTGATGGATTCTTTTATTTTAAAAGCTGGATCTCAACGTGCTATGGAGCATAGGCATTCCGTTACAATTTTGCTTGTAGATGATATTTATACAACGGGGAGTACATTGCAGGCGTGTGCACGTGTTTTGAGAGAAAAGGCATTAGAACAAGGAGTACATTTGGCTATCTTTTGTCTGACCTTAGCGAGATCATGAGTCTGAATTTCTATTATATTCCATAATTTTGTGCTTGAAACTATGAAAAAAAGGTTATAATTCTTTTGAAAGAAGGATTAAATGATAGAGCATAAGCCTTTTAATCCGTACAATCAGCAGAATTTGACAACAAGCTAGAGAGAGATATATAATAAAAATATAGACACGAACAAAAAGTTAGGAAGTGAGGGATGAAATCAGAATATTTCAATTTAGAGGTTGATTTTTTTGGAAAAGAGGAGTACAATTTCTTTCTGTTGATAGCTAACATGATTGGTAATAAGTGATCAGCTAACGACAAAAGAGCGGACATTGGGAGTGTCTCGCTCAATAGTAAAGCAGTTAATTAAAATTTAAAGCTAAAAAGAGGAGAGAATAAAATCATGAAAAACGTAATGAAAAAAGTAGCAGTTTCTAGCATGTTGGCTGTTAGCTTAGGTGCAGTATCTTTGTTGAGCCCACTTGCTACAGGTCAAGTATTGGCTAAATCTGGTTCGGATTACTACAAGGATCAAGCTGAAGAACAACTGATTATTCAACAACAAGAAGCAGCACAAAAAGCATTCGAAGCAAAAGTTTACGGAACTGAAACTACTGAGAACGCAGCACCTGCTCAATCGACAACAGAGAACAACAACCAAACAACAACTACAAAACCAGCAACAACTACAACTGAAACACCAGCAACAACTGTAAAAACAATCACAGTAAATGTTCAAGATGGCGACACACTGGCTTCTATTGCTGAAAAATACGGTGTAA
>RCUE01000369.1_pt1 | contig 12003 bp, 11 predicted proteins | sample 2166111 | NCBI WGS metagenome assembly RCUE01 (sample SAMN09930795, study PRJNA488358) | compost metagenome | feature: garden; material: soil; isolation source: compost soil in phenylacetonitrile-enriched culture | place: Germany: Experimental Botanical Garden Goettingen | collected 2016-01-27 | reverse complement strand
GTAGGTATTATAGCAGACGAAATCTACTTATCTTATCTTGGTTGTGCTAATCTGCCCGTTACTTCAATGAAAAAAGCAGATCCTCATGAACTGATCTACTGCAAGTCACTTCAAAAATAGAATGAGTTCATTCAAGGGCTACCTCATTTACCAAGTAATCCAACCACTCGTTAAATTAAGAAAGAACCATATTTCAAAAATAGGTATGAAAAACCAACACATGTGAAAAAATGTACAATATAGCTAATGATGAGGTGATAGTGATGAGAGAATTACAGGAACTCAAGGAGCTTCTGTGCCAGTGCGGTCTATCCAAGCGTCAGCTTCTAAAAGAGCTGATTGATGCTGTTATGGACAATAGGGCCATATGCGGGCAGTGTGAAGCGGGGTGTATCAATTGTCAAACAGGCTGCAATACTGGGCCTACGGCAAAGTGATTCACAGGTTATAAACTTCAAATCATAGAGGATGAGGTGACACTAATGAGTATGTTAAAGGAAATCAGGGCCCTTCTTTCCGATACAGGTCTCTCGAAGCGTGAGTTGTTAAGAGAACTTCTCATTGATGCTGTAACGGAGGATGTGGAGGATATCGCAAGATGTACGATAGGATGTTCAATGCGCTGCACTTCATGTTCTCCAGGATGCTCCACTGGAGGAACAGCTAAATGAAAGGGAGGTTATAATTATGGGACTTCTTCTAAGCCCCGAGGTGAAGCTGCGGCCTGACGGGGGAAGGTCAATCTTGTTTACCGCCAATCCAGGGGATAGCCCACAGGAAGTGTTTAAATTTCTCTACCCGCAGCAGGCTGTAATCCTTTCCTTATTTGACGGGAAACGGGACCTGACTGCCGTACGTGAAGCGGTGGCCTATATCTTCGATCTGGATATTGAAGCTGCGTCTCGGCAAGTGGATACCCTGCTGGGTATTCGGGTAAATGATAAACAGACCATTGAAACATTGATTATAGAAGTTTCCGACAACAACCCGTATCAGGCAAGGATTTACGATCCCAAGACTTTTATTGTTCCGGAAGAAATGATTAATATGGATGATACCCGGTGCAAAATGCCCTACTCCTTGCTGGTACTCCCGACCATGCGTTGTGTGACCAATTGCAGGTATTGCTATGCTAATCGTGAGGGTTTCAGAGGAAAACAGGAGTTGGATTTAAATCTGTACCGTCGCCTGTTGAAAGAGGCTCGTGATTGCGGTATAGAAACCGTCGAGTTCTCGGGGGGTGATTTTTTTTGCCGAGAGGATGCATTTGATTTCATTGAGAGCACTCTGTCTACAGGTCTGTATCTCAATATACCCACTAAGTACCCCTTATCCAGAGGTATGGCCCAACGGCTGGCGGCAACCGGACTATCCACCATCCAGGTTAGTATTGACGCTCTTAACCCGGACATCATTGACCGTCTTATGGGCCTTACCGGTTATGGGGAGAAAATACTGCAAACCCTCGATTACTTAGGTGAGGCGGGAATAAAGGTTCGCACCAACACGGTGTTAACTCCGATTAACGTCAAGGATGCCGTATCCTTGGCCTGGTATTTGACGAAGAAGCCCTATGTACTGAGGAGCAACTTTACTTGCTACGGACGTTCCTTATATCGCCACGACGATAGCCTATTTTGTTCCCCAGAGGATATAGAGATTTTTGAGGAAGAATTCAGTAAGATTCAAAAGGAATTTCCGGACAAAGTCAATTTCAGCGGCGCCAATGATAATCCCTATGCTGGAGATGAATCGTTAAGGAAGAAAAATTTTTGGGAAAGAGCTTATTGTACGGCTAACCGGCGCGGTGTTGTTGTGCTGCCAGACGGTAAGGTAACCATCTGCGAGGAGCTATACAATCACGAACATTTCATTATCGGCGATTTAACGAAACAGACTTTGCTGGAGGTATGGAATTCGCAAAAAGCCCTGGAGCTGGCCTACCCACAGCAGGCTGCCGTTTCCAACGGACCTTGCCATGATTGTTCCGATTTCCAGCGGTGTCATGAAGGTCTCGGAAGATGTGTCAGGGAAGCTCTTAAAGCTTATGGATATGATCAGCACTACGCTCCAGATCCCCGTTGTCCCCGGGCCCCTGTGGGCAGCCGATTGGCCTAGATTCTACCTAGTTGAAACCTAATATATACAAACTCTTCGTAGGAGTAATAAAAAATGAGTAAATATAAAAAGGTAGCCTTATGGCTACCCCAGGCTGTCGAGAAAGTCTCGACAGCCTGAGAGCATCCCCAAGGGATGCTCTATTTTCACTATACTGCATTAATGATGAATTGTCCGTTTGCAGCTTTGATCTCAAAGTAATATTGTTTATCATTATTTAAACCATTCAGTTGTTTGCTATTGCCAGGAGACACCTGAAACTCATCTATCACGATATCTCCCTTTTCATCTTTAACTCTCACATGCGCATTACCTGCACTGTTTGCATCATTTATGATTGTCTTTTTCCAAAAAACACTATCAAATTTGATAGAATCTTGACCATCAAATTTAATGCTGTTCCATTCATCAGTATCTTTTTCAATAGCCATAACTGAGGTCACTTTAGGAGAAAAGTAATTATGGACAGTTTCTACATTTTGATAAACTTGATAAGAACAAACAAAAATAATGGTTAACGTAACAAAAATCGCACTATTTACACCAATTTTCTTGATTTTGCTATTAACCATATTTCAACTCCTTAATCAATAGAAATTAAAAATCTTGGTCAGGGATTAACATACCCATCTTGTAAATTGCTTCGCCACGTCCACGAGTCGTAGGAATATCAACCGCCCGCTCGGTTACAATTAGACCAGCGATTAACATAACAAAAAATACTTTGTTTTTTTTAACTTCCACCCACCTTTTTCTGTAATTATCATAACTATAAAAATTAGTAAAAAAGAAGATTCCAGTTTCCGAGAAACGTCTTTAAAAATCCTCAACCCATAAAGATGCATATATAAATAAGACGTAAGCTAAAAGGAAAAATCCAATCACACTAAGAAGGATAATCCAGATAAGACGGTTTTTAAATGGAGACAGGATTTTTCCCCATTGTCTTAGGGTTTTCTGACGGGTAGGCAGCAACTCATATTCTAATTTTTTTAAAACACGTTCCGTTTTTTCCTCATCTTTATTTAAAAGTTCACTCCATAATTGTTTATAACGTTCTTGAATTTCATCTTTTTTAGAACTGTCCTCTAGAAAGCCCATATATAGACCTCCATTGATATTATTTTCAAATATACACCACAACAAATTCTATTGTAGGAGCAGTTTTATGTAAGCAAGGAAAACCCGAAAGTTCTCCCATAGCTCTCTCATTTAGCGTTGATACCTATCCGAATGGATGCTTCTGTTTCTCGGTTATACATATCAAGTTTCTGATATGGATTGCTGATTAACAGAGCAGTCAAATCATATACGTCTTTACGATCAGGAACCAAAAGCTGTGTTTTAAAATCATATGAGTTATTCTTTTTCATGTTATAGAATAAAACATTTTTTTGATCCTTAATGTTGATCTGCTTCCAATCAAACAAAACAATTAATGCATATTTCTGATTTTCTTTGCGGGTGGTATTCCCTACATGTATATAATAATCAAGTTTCTTATTCAACCCTACATCCTGGGTAAGCCACCTACGATAATTATTATCCTTAGAAACAAAAACGCCTCCTAAGTTCTCATTTTTAAATTCTCCTAGATTGTCAAATTGAATATTCCGTGCAGGCTGTTCATTCCCTACATTTACACTAAATCTTTGGAATAATAAATGATTTAAATCCGTTTGTTTTCTGAATTCTTCATCTAATAGTTTTTTATCTGGATATTTTACAATAACAAATAATATATCGTGCAGACCTTCACTCAATGGGGACACTTCAACTGGAATTTCGATGGTTTCCCCTGCTTTCATTTTAACGTCATAATCCAGCATAGGTTTATTTCCATCTACACTAAAGGTCGCTTGTTGGTAATCCACAAACAGCAATACCTTATATGTTCTATCCCTTTTAACCAAGTTACCAATGGAAATGAATTTTTTTATGCTCTCATTTTTATTCACCTGGAAATGATACTTGGTTTCGATCTGTCCATTTGGATTATACAGCCCTAAAGTGACCCCACCTCCGCTTTTTGCGAATGGTAAGTTATCTCTATTGGCCGTGCTAGGTATACGGTTTTGGAATTTACTTGTATCTGCGGACTCTTTCTGATTTGGTCTCTGTGTAATTGTATTTTCTGATTTGTCTGAGCACCCTATGAAAATAAAAAACAGTGAAAACATGCACACTAATACCAACCATCTATGCTTTTTCATATTCCACTTCCTTTAAAGTAAATAAGAGCAAATCAGCACATCGCTGATCTGCTCTATCTTATATGATTTTTTACCTAATATTATTAGGTCCCGTATGTTTCGGGGTACCAGCTTGTAAATCCTGACTGCTCAAAGGCATGGTATCCATAAACCTCACCATCATTGAAAAACGCATTTGGAACCGTAACGTAGGAATAGGCCTGATTTTCATTGTACCTATGGTTACTATTAGTACCGACATAGCCTTTATTTAAGTAGACTACTGATCTGGCACCGATATGGTCAATATTCATTCTCTTGCTTTGACTACTATCTGTCCACGCATTAGAGATGGAGTCCCCCGTGTCGCCATGAAAATCAGATACAGCAGTATAAAATGGAGCAACTGCGCTTAAAGTAATACCCTCTCCGCTTACTGCTGAAGGTGAGAACTCTTTAAAGGGAGCTTTTTCAGTATCGAACACTGCATTATCTGCTGATTTTCCATATCCTAAGCTATTGGTATCAATATTCTGAGTGGTCTCCGCAAAAGCTGCGGAAGGCAACAAAAGCAAAGCAGTAATCACTAAGCTAGAAATAGTTTTTTTCATAATTGATAGTTCCTCCTTTTTGAAAATATTATTATTAAGTATCGGATGTCTCAAGGGTAACTATCTTGTACCCAGCTTGCTCGAACTTATGTTCACCAATAGATTCCTGATCTCCAATTATGCGAACGCCATACCCAGCATAGATACCAGCATGTGACGCATTCCTTTGATCATCCGTATCCCAAGCCGACAGAATACCACCTACATATAGCTTCGCTTTAACATAAATACGATCAATTCTTAAAGTGGTACCTTGCATATAATCTGTAAATGCATCACTAAAAGCAGAACAACCCCCAATTGCGTAAACCTTTGTTTCTCCACGATAATACGGTGCAGCGGCTGATAAGCTTACAGACGATGTTGGTTCAGCGGTTGCCCCAATTACATTTTTACCATACACCACCTGATCATCTACCTTATACAACATCTGATCATCCACCTTGTACACATCACTATTAACAGATGTTTCAGACGCGAAGGCAGCGGACGGTAAAAGAAGTGCTGTACTCATCAACAAAGAAACAATTTTTTTCTTCAATAGAAATCTCTCCTGTTCTCAAAATAGAAAAACAAAATATACATCAAAACGAATAACAGTCCTCCTTCCCCCCCAAGTTTTTACCACTCATTACTATCGAATGACAATATATTCATAAATCATTCGATAGTTTACATTTCTTTATAAATAAATACCTTTGGTTATTATTTACATATCCAATAATTTCAAAAAAAATTTTTCAATAGAAAAATAATAAAACCTACTACTATACCTATATATACATAATAATATTTTGATTTCCTCATAGAATTTCAACACCTCCAATACTCAATATTTATTCTACATTTTGTATTATGTATATAATAATTTCTATATAAAGGGATGATATTCCTTGTTTGTGGGAGAATCGAACGCAAACAAGAGCGATTTGCATCGCCCTCTTCAACATATAAGAATCATTTCTGGCATATATTCATAGTTAGTAGGCACAATCTGTTCAATTTCTCTTTAGGTTTATGGCAGCGGTCTGAATAGGTATTAACAAGGGGGTCACAAGCTTGTATGCAAAATGGCCTGAGGCAAATAAAAACACGTCCTTGTAGAACGTGTTTTGTCAAGGGGAAAAATTCTATGGTGTATCTTTAGTCTAACCCTTGCACTTAGCAATTATACGTCCTAAGATTGTCCAATAGTGCTAAGGCAATTCAATGAGTTCTCTTCGATTTCCTTTTTTCACAAAACTCTGTTTATGACTTTTCATAATTTTGCTAAGGCATAGTTAGTTACTATTCGCCCAGATAAATTAATTTTGTACGAATCACCAACGTTTCACGATTCATATTCCGTTGTACAATTCTTTGTGTTTCATCCGGATCTCCAATAAAGCCCAAATAGTCTGAGATTGTAACACCAAGCCTTTTTTCCATAGAAGAAATTGCTATTTCATAAGGATCATCAATTGGGGATTCTTCGTCCCAAGCGGAAATGGAATTATGTCTGCTGCCATGTATTCTCAATCTCCTTTATAGTTGAATAATGACTACACTATAGCACGACTTGTATTCTACATATCTACCCTGAATATATTGGTCCTAAAAGAGTAGAGTCTTTTACTTGATCCATTATAGAGTATAACTGCATAATAAAATACTTTGGACAAAGACAATAAGGGATTTTCATACACAAATAGATCACCTTGTGTCCAGGTGACCTATCTGCTAAACAGTTTTATACCGACGATCTTATTTTGATTATAGTCAATAAAGCTAACAAATATACCATGTATATCATCAAGATTTTTAATCATAACTTTGTTAACTAAAAAGCATCTAGTAATGAGCTGCGAGACAGTTTCACGCATCGTTGATCGGGATTCGTATCTTAATACACCTTCTCCAGGGCGTAATTCCACACCGCCCTAGCGACAATACCTATGGAGTGCTCAAGATCCGAGTCCATAACTAGGACCGTTAAATTGATCAAAGTTTTACAAGAAATCCGATTTTATAAAAATCTATGCTAAAATTTGATTAGATTTTCTCGTTTCTCTAATTATTATTTGCTATGATAAATACTAAGAAGGAGGAGATAAAATATGAAGAATACAGGTATGACGCGCCCTTTAGACTCATTAGGACGAATTGTAATACCTAAGGAAATACGGTCTTCAATGGGATTTAATATTAACGATCCGGTTGAGATTTTTATTGATGATGAAACAGGATTTATGGCCCTACGAAAATACATTGGTGTATCCTGCAAAATGTGCGGAACGATTGAGGATCTAACCTATTTTAGAGATTCGTTTATATGTAAGAGCTGCATGTCTGATTTAAAGGAAAATGTAGGCGTCACCTCTGTGCCGGTCGCCACTGTTTTTAATGATAATACTGCCCCCCCTAAAAGAACATACCAGGCATCCGCACAGTTGATTAATACTCTCAGAGAACTCATACACAAATATCCATATGCAAAACAGAAAGAGATTGCAGCATTGCTTGGCGTATCGCAGGGCCGCATATCACAACTTAAGAAGTTACTATAGGTATCTAGTCTTCGCTTATCCAACGTACAGCCCTGGACATCGATAAGGAATCGATAAATGTTTTACTGATATATGGATGATTACATACTATACACACAACCTAATATCAAAGGCAAGTGAGCAACCATAGGGCAAAATTCTAACAAATGCGCTGAAGAACCACCGGATAGTGAGGTCCTTTCTAACCTATTCTGGTGGCTTTTTTTGTTACGAAGTGTTCTAAATCTGCAACCAAGATGGTGAAGACAGTAAAGATACTAATCTTTTTGAAGATAAGTCTATCACCTATTCTCCTTCAATCGCCTCTGCCTGCTTCATACAGATTCTAATAGCCATTTATATACCTTATTGCCCGTTAAATGAAATAAGGTGCCTACAGCAGCTATGAGCCCCTCTTATCCTTACCCTCAAACGGCATTCATGTTATCCATCATATCGACCAAATATATTTTTTTCAAAAATTTAGAAAACACGAATTTTAGCAATGAATTACGGCATGTAAAAAAACGAGAAGCTAATTAATTCGGTGTTTTTTTATTTTAGAAAAGGACGGTTTCTTGTTCCAAGAAAACCGTTATTTAATTTATTATACATAATTTTCTATCTCTACATACTATCTACTAAAAAAAGCCAGCTATAATAGCTATAGCTGGCTGTTATACGTTTTTTAATTTATTTCCATGATCAAATTCATGCTGTCCTGTGTTAAACCAAATTTGAAGATGAAACGCTAGGTTTTGCAGGAATCACATGTAATAACTGTTTTGAATTTGGATCCTCCAGATTTACATGCACTTGATCATAATTAAATGAATTCGTAACAATAACCATTACCGTAGGATCATAACCTGCAGCCTTGATTTGCTCCAAGTCAAACTCAACTAATTTGTCTCCGATCGTAATTCTATCATTTTCCTTAACCAATGGTTTAAAGTGTTGTCCCTTTAATTTCACAGTATTAATACCGATATGAATCAAAAGTTCTATACCGGAATCAGATACAATGCCAATCGCATGCCCGGTTTTGTACACGCTGCTTACCGTTCCGTTTACCGGAGCTGTAACAATTCCTCTAATTGGAACAATCCCTGCTCCTTTACCCATCGCTTCAGAAGCAAACACCTCATCGCTTACACTGCTTAAAGGAACAATTTGGCCATTCACAGGTACCACAACCTCGTTTGGATTTGCTTGATCACTCAAATTCGTCACACTCTTATTCGAAACACCGAAGAAATAAGTTAAAATGACGGCTCCGAAGAATGCAATAATCAATCCGATGACTTCTCCAATGAAACCTTGGCCTAAATAAGTTGGAATAGCCAACAAGCTAGGAAATGTAAATGTGGATGCATGTACTTCAAACGATCCAATAACAGCGCCTCCAATACCAGCAGCGATCATTGCACAGTAGAATGGACGCTTTAATTTAAGGGTTACGCCGTAAATTGCCGGTTCAGTGATACCAAAAATGGCTGTGATTGCTGCAGAACCCGATAGGCCTTTGATTTTGGCATCCTTGGTTTTCAAAAATACGCCTAGAGCAGCACCTGCTTGAGAAAGTACGGCTGCACATACAATCGGCAACCATTGGTCGTATCCTTGATTAGCGACATTGTTTATCATCAGCGTAATCAGCGCCCAATGGACTCCGAAAATGACAATCGACTGATGGAACGCTCCGAAAACCAACCCAGCAAGTAATGGGGAGAAACCAAAGATAGCTAACAATACCATGGCGAACAGGTCACTGATCTTTGTGCCTAGAGGGCCGATAACAGCCAAAGTTAGAGGCAACATGATCACTAGAGAAACCAGAGGGGTTAGCATATTACGAATTGATTCCGAAAAGAATTTGTTCAACAGAGGTTCCAAGTAAGAGAGGCCCCAAATCGACAACAGAATGGGAAACACAGACGCCGTATACGTAATTGGTATGATCGGTATGCCAAAGAAATCAATCGTTTGTGAATTGGATACGATCTCTACTAAAGACGGATGAATGAGTGCACCAGCTAACGAAACCGCTACGAATGGATTGACTTTCAGCTTTTTGGCCGCAGTAAATGCCAAGAAAATCGGCAAGAAGTAGAAAATGGCATCACTTGCTGCATTCCATATTTTATACGCACCACTGTCGGTCGATATCCAGTTCATTGTTGTAAATAAAGCCAGAATGCCTTTCAAAATTCCGGATCCAGCCAAGGCTCCCAGAAATGGCGTAAATACGGCCGAAACAAAGTCCATCAACTGACTGACAGGATTAAATTTCCCAGTCCCTTTTTCTAAAGCGCTTTCATTGTTGCTAGAAGCATGTACTGTCATTCCAGGTAATGATGTTAGTGCATCATAGACTTGAGCAACGGAATTACCAACAACCACCTGATACTGTCCAGCACTATTGACAACAGTAATGACCCCATCTGTGTTTTCAATCTTTTTGGTATCGGCAGCACTGGCATCATTTAATTTGAAACGCAATCTTGTAGCACAATGCCAAACCGCATTGACGTTCTCTTTCCCTCCTACACCATCCAGAATATCCTTTGCCAACTTTTGATAACTCATAGTTGTCCCCCCTATTATAAATGCCCGGACCATTTTCCACATACCGTATAACTGACACGATACAAAATGATCCGGGGGTGCCTTAATCATTCAGTCATTCTCATCCTAATCGTTGGTGGTTCTATGAAGATCCTCGCCGTTTGAATCAATAACTTGCTTATACCAGTAAAAACTATCTTTAAAATGGAATTGTCCACTTCCGTTACCTTCATCATCATAGTCCACATAAATAAAGCCATATCTTTTGCTCATTTCGGCAGTACCTGCGCTGATGATGTCGAAAGGGGCCCACGTGCAATAGGCAAAAACATCTGCCCCTTCACGTATTGCCTCTTTCAGCGCAGCAATATGCTCCTGGTGGTATTCGATGCGATAATCGTCATGAACTTTGTTGTCCGCTGTTAAAACATCTTTAAATCCAAGACCATTTTCAGCCACCATCATGGGAACATGATACCTGTCCCAATATTTAGACATGCAGAGATATAATCCTGAAGCATTAATGGACCAGCCCCAGCGATTCGCTTTCAAATGGGGATTTTTGACGGTAGAATTAGGGTCCATCGTATTCTCACTAGCTTTAACAGTATTTGACCAGTAATAAGAGACTGCAAGGAAATCGGCTGTATTGTTCCGAAGCAACTCTTTCTCCGATTCTGTAATTTCCAGCTGGATGTCATGGTCTTCGAAATACGTCAATGCATATTCTGGATACTCGCCTCGAATCAGAACATCGCTGTAGAAATATTGCATTCGATTCCGTCTGAAATTCAGTTCGACATCTGCAGGTTCACATGAATAAGGGGCGGTTAATGTATCGGCCAACATCATTCCCATTTGAAGGGATGGATTTAGCTTGTGGCCAAACTCAGTAATCTTTGCAGAAGCAACGAATTGGTGATGAACCGCTTGAAACTGAGATTGCTCGTAATGATCAACTTTATCTTTCAGTATGCCAAGGGAGGCAAATGCCTCTTTGTGGACAAGGTTAATTTGATTGATAATGATCCAATATTTAACGATTTGGTGATATCTTTGCAGGACGGTTTGCCCATACTTCACGAAGAAATCAATCAGTTTCGGGTTTGTCCAACCGTCATATTGCTCAACCAAATTTAAAGGCATTTCATAATGGAAAATCGTGACGATCGGCTCAATATTTTTTTCTTTCATGTACTTAAATAATCGATCATAGAAGGTCAAACCCTGCTCGTTTGGAACGGTATCATCTCCATTTGGAAAAATCCTGCTCCAAGAAATAGACAACCGCAATGTTTTTACATGCATGTCAGCTAACGCATCGACATACTCACGGTATCGTTCGTAGAAATGTACTCCTTGACGCTTAGGGAAATAGTATGTCCCATGTTTGTATTTTTCGTAAGTTTCTGAATCCATGTTATTAAAATGTAGATCAATAGGATCAGCTCCTGGAATAAACGGCTGAATATCAGCGGTACTTGACCCTCTTCCATCCCTGCGATGTGCACCTTCTACTTGATTAGCAGCAATAGCTCCTCCCCACAGAAAGTCTTTTCTTATTTTGCTCATGTACGTTTCCCCCACATGTATTTAAAATTTTTGTACGATAAAGACTCCTGCAATAACCAAAAGAGCTCCCAATAATCGAGGAATATTCAAAGTGTGCATACTAGCACCAATTAATCCAAAATGATCAATGATCACCGACACGATTATTTGTCCAGCTAAAACGTATCCAACCGTAGCTGCTACTCCTATTCTGGGCATGAGAATGGTTGTCGCCAATACATAGAAAGCACCCAGTAGTCCTCCTGTCCACATCCACCAGGGAGCTTCAAACCATTCTTTTTTGAACAACGATCCTTTTACAAAAAAAGATATGATTATTAATGAGATGGCACCTACTGTAAAAGAAATGGCCGAAGCAACAATAAACTGTACCCCTTGTAAAGGACATTTAAAAAAGGTTAGGCGATTTCAAGCTGC
>RCUE01000368.1_pt1 | contig 12019 bp, 12 predicted proteins | sample 2166111 | NCBI WGS metagenome assembly RCUE01 (sample SAMN09930795, study PRJNA488358) | compost metagenome | feature: garden; material: soil; isolation source: compost soil in phenylacetonitrile-enriched culture | place: Germany: Experimental Botanical Garden Goettingen | collected 2016-01-27 | reverse complement strand
TCTAAAAAAACACGTTATTCGCCACATTGGATTTAAGCCACAGCCATAGCCCCTCTACTGGATTTAGGTTGGGACTATAGGGCGGAAGAAAGACCAGGTGCAGGCGTAGATGTTCCTATCTCATTTGACAATATAATTAGTCTCATTTAATGTTATGAACCACATCTGGTGCCTCTTTTATCTGATATAACAAAGGAGGATAACCATTTCGAAATACCAGAACATCAGGCACATGTAACCAAAATTTTTTCTCTAATTTTTTTGTTTTATATGGGATGGGGACTTCAACGGGTTGAACATAGTAATATAATGTTGAAACATCCACCTCTAGAAAATAATAAAATAAACACTCATTCAATGAGTGGTACTCGACAGTACGCTTCATCTTTCTACTGTGAAAACTTCCGATGATGTGAGGCCTTTGCCAGCTGATTTTATTATCTACTCTCCGTTTTGGTGAGAATTCTTGGTCTTCTTGTAGCCAGTTTTTATTATTCCACATTAAAGATTCCATGTAGAAAACCTCCCTTCCTGGTAATCAATATTACCAACCTCCAAAGCGTAAATCACTCGGCTATAATGCAATGCTAAGTTTGACTTCTGGCCCACAGTCCGTTATCAGATATGGTTGCTCGACAAGAAACACCGTGCTGAAAATGCGGTTTTCCTCTTTAGGAATATATCCCCTTCTCCTTTCGGGTAACAAATTAATTAGCTGATCTAGTTTTTATCTTTTCATAAATAAAATTAAGAATAGAGATTTTCACATGTAACCTCTAAAAAAACGACACTACATATTTTCTGCAGCGTCGTCTCGTTAGTGTTATTTTTAATTGTTGTTTCAAAGTGTCTTATGGCAGTTATTAACCACATATAGCTTGAATTAAAAACGCCCTCAGAATATCTAAAGTAATTTAACGATACGGATTCAATTCAGACAATAATCTTTCTTATCTTTTAATAATTCATGCCTTTTATTTTCTTATAGAGCACAGTGTAAATGTATCCGGTAGATATATTTTTAGCTTCGCGGTATTGATCAATTTCTGTCATGAAGAACAAGTCCTTGTACTTCTCCGAGTATTCTTCGAATCGTGTAGGTCCCGCCATAGCTCTAATGAACTTCTTTGCCCATTAGACGTCCTTGCATTTTTTTCAGCCGCTCCAGAGCTCCTTCTTCATCAATGGCCATGTCGTACATTTGGTGGGCAAGCTGGAACCCTTGATCACTGACCAGGGCTTGTTTCCATGGACGGGATATAATGGAGTGGGACAGATGTCTCGTTGAACGCGGTGCCTGCATGATCATCTCCGCAAGCTCCCATGCACGAGGAAGAAGTTTTTCCCGGGGCAGGACTTCACTAACGATGCCCAGGTCCAAGGCGGTTTGACCATTGATATTCTTGCCGGTGTATGCGTAATATGCTGCTTTCTTGAAACCGATCATGTTCTGCAGTGTGAGCAGCATTCCATCTCCGGGAGGTGTGCCTCCCAGATAATGAGGATCAAAAAAGTCCGCATCTTCAGTACAAATGGTAATATCGCAGAGAGTTGCGAGTTCACAGTGCGTTCCCGGCCCGTTGATCGCCCCGATGGTGGGGATGTCAATGCAGAATATCAAATTTTCAAGCAGTCTCAGCGATTCATGATACTGTTCGAGCTTCTTTTGCTTCGGCCAGTCCATAAATTTTGTATTCCAGACCTCAGGGTCCCCTATTACCCATTTATCCCCTGTTCCTGAAATAATCATTACCTCGTTCTCAGGGTCGCGGCCAATATCTGACCATGCATGGGACCATGCTGTATGGGCTTCCCAAGAATGCTTGTACGGCCCTCCGTCGGTATGCAACCGTACTTCGATGATTCCGTCACGGCGGGTCATTAATAGAAATTCCTTGTATTTCTCCGAGTACTCTTCAAATTTGGTTGGTCCAATCATACGTCTCTCTGTCATTTCAATTCCTCCTGGTTTTGTTGAGATATTATCTATTACTTTCAAGCCAATCTCTGGCGAAAGCAGCGTAAGCCGCAGCCCCTTTGTACAGCACCTCATCCGAGAACATCGTCTTTGGATGGTGCACAGGGTAACCATAGCCTTCCTCGGTATTGCCTGCGTTAAGAAATACTGAGGTACTTGGCACCGCTTGTGAGACAAATGCGAAGTCTTCCGATCCCATTAATTTCCCGCCGGGTATCAATTGGGTTATACCGATTAAGGAACTGGCGCCAAAAGTGTTTGCAATCGTAGTTCTCATTTGACAGTTAAGCCCGCTATCCGTTTTCACCTCAGGACATCCCCTGGTATAGATCACATCCACCTTTGCCTGAAAAGTTTCTCCGATACCTGCAGAAATGTCGTGAATACGGGTTTCCATTTTGTCCCGCAATGCGGCGTTAAATGTGCGTACGCTTCCTTTCATTCTGGCCGTATCGGGAATCACGTTGTTTGTACTTCCGCCTTCCATCACGCCAATGGTAAGGACGGCACTCTCAACTGGCGGAATTTCACGGCTGAGAATACCCTGCAGCGCCAGATGAAGATGAGCAGCCACATTTAACGGATCGACCGCGGCACTCGGCATTGCTCCATGTGCACCCCTTCCGCGGATGATGATTTCGAACCAATCAGAGGAAGCTGAGATAGCTCCACCGGCCTCAGGCACTACAAATTGCCCGATAGGAATTGGCATTCCGGTCAACACATGAAGCATCATGGCTGCATCCACCTTAGGATTGTCAAGAATCCCATTCTCAAGCATCATCTTTGCCCCGTGCAGAGTCTCTTCACCCGGCTGAAACATAAGCTTAACCGTCCCGCGAAGCTGCTCTTCGTTGGCCTTCAGGATCTCCGCAGCTCCGAGCAGCATGGAAGTATGCAAGTCATGACCGCATGCATGCATGTTTCCGTTCAACGACGCAAAAGAAAGCTCCGTTTCTTCTTGAATGGGCAGCCCATCCATATCCGCACGGATAAGAATCACCTTCCCGGCATGTTGTCCGCCGATCGTAACCATTAGACCTGACTCTCCTACGGGAGTAGGCTCAAGCCCCATCGACTCCAACACCTCTTTTACGTAGGCAGTTGTCCTCGGCAAACTTAAATCAAGTTCCGGAACCGCATGAAGATGATGCCTGTGCTTGACCAATTTGTCCTGCAGCTGATGGGCCATACTCAAAAAATCTCCAGCTTCTTCAATCACAATAAACATCTCCCAAAGCACAAATTGAATGAACGTAAGAACAGAGTAAACATTCCCCCCTTCATATTTTAAGACTTTTTAAGAACATTTTTATCGTACTTTTAAATCCATTCGCTGTCAAGAGAAAATAAGACATTTTAAGAACATTATTTTAGAGGCTGCCGGAACATTGAAATATCACATTTATTGTGATATAACTCTTTTGATTGAACTGTTTATGAAAGGAATCTATCATGAAAATCAAGCTGGGTATTATCACGCCTGAGACCCATATGGACTATTTCCGCGCCATTGAAGAAGAAATGCGGCCCTTATGTCAGTTCAGGTTTCTTACAATCAGTAACTTCCGGGAAACAACAGACATCTATCTCAAAAACTTAGATTCGGTGGATGGATTTGTGATCAGTGGCAGGATGCTTTACGAGTCAATCGATAAGGAATGCCTGGATGAAAAAGTACCTGTTCACATTTTGCAGGATGATGAAAACCTGCTTTACAGGGAACTTTTCCGGCTGCTGGTTACAGAACCTGGGCTTGATATATCCCGGATCTATGTGGATTATGCGTATATAATCAAGTCTTTCAGCGAATTCCAGCAATACCTGACTCATGAGGGAAAGCCCATTGACAGCGGTGATCTGCTCGAACGGGTGGAGACAATGCTGGAGAACCATATCACTCTGTGGGAAGACAAGAAAATAGACTTGTCCATCACCGCGTTCGGCCACTTTGTTCCAGAACTCAAAAAGCACGGAGTCAGATATATCTTAATCCGGCCCACTTTGGAAAACGTTAAAGAGACCATAAGAGAGATCATCAACGAGATCACCATCCTCAAGCTTAAGAGTCAGAGGGCAGTTGTCGCATGCTTATCGACCAGAACGGCGGATCCGCTATCTGAAGAGCAGCTTCATGAGCTAAAGGTCCTTGTCGGCAGGTTTCTGAGCAGCGTGAATCTGGCAGACACGGCCCAAATTTCGGAAGGCTTTGTCAGACTATACACCACCTACGGAAATTTCATGAAAATCACCACTAACGCGCATAACTGCACCCTACTGGAGTATCTGGAAGAGCGCATAAGCGACAAGGTGAAGATCGGGTGGGGCTCGGGACATGAATATTTTCAAGCTAACATTAACGCCACCAAAGCTCACAGACAGGCGGAAGCCTTTACGGGCAGCTGCAGCTTTTTTATAAACGAGGATCAGAAGGTTATCGGCCCAATGCGGAGCATGAATGTCATACAGTTCTCTGAACAGGGGGACCCGGAAATCATCGCGTTAGCCAAAACTATCGGAATAAACAACATCAACTTGCAAAAAATCATGTCCTATGCAGAAATCATGAGAACAAATAAATTATCCTCTGAGGATGTTGCTGGGTGCCTGTCCATGACCGTCAGAGGTGCAAACCGTATCCTTAACAAAATTGAAGAAAGTAAATACGTACAAACGGTATTTGAAAAACGAGACAACAGTAAAGGGCGACCCAAAAAATACTACGAACTGTTGTTTCTTGACAAAGAAGGGCGCAAATTAAGCAGATGACACTCATTGTTACGTTTGCCATTTCGACTTTAAATTAATGGCAAAAAAGGCACATTTTCAAAACTGAAAACGTGCCTTTTTTTTGAGCTTGATTTACCAAGCCAAATCACTTCCTGGCCGGACGACCAGCTCTGCATATGCTGCCCCCTCATCTGCGAACAGCCTAAAAACATTATTTAACTCGAATTTGTTTCTTTAACAACATGATTTGTCCGATATGATATGCATTATGAATACTTAAATTAGAAACAACTCCCCACCAAGGAGCATTAAAATATTCTGGAAGTTGTTTTGTGAGCTTTGATTCATCTGTTTCTTCTAAAATAACTCTCCAATTGCTAAATACATTCTCAAGTCTATTTAATGTTTCCTTCCAGCCTAAATCATTCAATTGATCTTGAGTCAAAGAAAATGTCTCATCATTGTTAATAGCATTATTTAATATAAATTCTCCTGCCTTAAAACGCTCAAGCCATGTTTCATTCCAATAAATAAGATGATTCACTATGGACCATATGGTTTGTTTATTGTCATTCTCAGTAACTGCTTCCGTTGCTGTTAGATCATCCAGTATATCCGCAAGAGGAATGAACCAACTCTTATCGTTATAACATGCAGTTAATTGATCTATTAAAATTGATTTATAGGTCATCAAATGCTCCTCATCTCTTAATCGATTTAGGGTTCTTTCGGATAACGTTCCTATATTCACGACTCAGCGAATGCCGGATCCAGGACGAAAGTCCGCAGCATGAATATTATGTTAGATGTAACGGCCTACTTTGAATTACCTTCAGTCGTTCTTACAAAAAAAGAACACCAAGCCACTTCTACACTTGATGCTCTTCTATCCATTTTTGTATGTTCTCTTCTGTGAATTCACCTTCTGCAGTCTTCAATCCCAATTCAACTAATTCTTCTTGCTCGTACTTTACAGAAATCTCATTTAAACGTAGTAAAAGCAGCATTGTTGCTACCCCTATTCGTTTATTCCCATCAATAAATCCATGATTCTTTATTAAAGCAAATGTAATGACAGATATTTTCTTTATACTTCCTTCGTAAAGTTCCTGTCCATCGAAAGTTGCTTCTGCTTTCTTTAGAGCACTTTCAATTAGTCCAAGATCTCTAACTCCATCGGAGCCACTAGTTGCCTTAATAATCTTAGTATGGAATTCAAGAATTTGCCCCAGACTAAGACTCTTCATTTAGCTAACTCCCTAAGTGCCTCAATATTTTCATTCACAATATCGTCCATGATCGACTCCATTTGCTTATTGCTACGATTCTTTAGGAATTCAACGAAATCAATCACTTCAATTTTCTTGTCATCAGGCAATGCCAAAAAGTCTTGAATAAGTTTCTCTTCAATGCTCACTATGCATACCTCCTGCACTCTTTGTTCTTTATTATACACTAAAGTCTGAAGGGAACTAACATCTGCTTCCTATGTTTGTTTGGTGTTGCTGGTATTTCAGATAACATTTCTGTATTCACGACCCAGCGTATGCTGGGTGTCTGGCAGCTCCCACTCCCATAAAACCCCTCTGCCGGGCCCAGGGGCATGCCCGCCGCGTGAATATTATGTTATACGATGGGCATTTCATCACTGAATATACTCATCAAAATTTCTCGAATATATACTAGTTGAATAACTGCAATCTTGCTTGCAGGATCGAGTGATCTTAATAACAGATCGTATTCCCTACAATCAAAATACACAGAACCACTTCTCAAACTAATCTTGTTTGCTTCTGGGATTTCACTTACTCCTCTTAGCAGATTCAATTTCTCCTCTCTACTTCTTGGATCATCTGGATCCCATTCTGTTATTAATGGGAGAGTTCCATGCGTAACTTTATTCCTAAGATTTTTAACTTTCTTCAAATTATCAATTACATCTTTATTATAAACTTTTTGTTTTTCTAAATAGGTAATCAGATTGTTAAATGTAAATTTATCGCTCAATGAAAATGGATCTTCTATCAGTTCGATGCTGGTTGAACCAATGAACATAATCGTATAATTCCAACTCCAAATGACGAAGATTTTGAAAGTTCATCTGGTTCACGAACTCCGTTTTCATGATCTTATAGGTGGCTTCGGCCACGGCGTTGTCATACGGACACCCTTTCGCACTCAGCGATCGACCGATTTCAAACGTCTCTAAAAGCTCATCCATCTTTTGATTTTTGAACTCGCTGCCACGGTCGGTATGAAACCACTGAATCTGATGCAGATCGCCTTTCACGGTCGCAAAGGCGCGAGAAATCAGTGCTGCATCCTTATTAGGGCCAGCACTATGACCGATCATTTCTCGATTGAACAGATCGATAAGCACACAAATATAGTGCCACTCGTTCTGGACTTTCACATAGGTTAGATCACTGACCACCACGCGTTTGCTTTCCGTTTGGTTGAACTTGCGGTTCAGTGTATTGGCTATAGCCGCTTTATTACAAGCGGTTTTATGGGCTTATATTGTGCCACAGTGTATGTCGAAACCAGTCCCTGCTCTTTCATGATCCGACCGATTCGACGTCTGGAAACCACGAGCCCTCGCTCGTGAAGCTTAACTTTAATCTTTCGGGTGCCATACGCTTTTCGATTTTTGTGAAAAATGTCCACAATGGCTGTGGTCACTTCGTCTTCTGGCGACTCTTCGTTGGCTTCATAGTAAAACGTACTTCTTGCGATTTGCAGGACGTCACACAATGCTGATACCGAGTATTTATCCCGATTATTCTGAATGATAGCTACTTTCGTCCCATGATCAGCGCGGCTTGCTTTAAAATATCATTTTCCATTTTGAGGCGTTGAACTTCTTTGCGTAAAGTGATTAGCTTATTCTCTTCTGGCGAGCGATTGTCCTTCTCTGAGAAAGAGCCTGTCGTCTGGCCTTGTTTAATCCAGCGATCCAAAGCCGAGGCGGTGAGGTCATATTCCTCCACCAGATCCGCTCTGGACTTTCCGTTCTCATATAATAGCACCATTTGCTTCTTGAATTCTGCTGTAAAGGTACGTCGTTGTTGTTTTGGCATTGTAGAAATCCGCTCATTAGGATAATAGGTTTATTCTACAAGCCCTCATTTTTATTGTCCAACTAAGTGTAGCCGATCCACCCTTGGGAAAAATCATCTAATAGATAGCTGATTATTTCTTCCTTCTTCATTAGCCCCCCTAAAAAAGCACGCCGATGCCGAATATTAAATCTCCATATTTATAACTACCTAAGGATAAAACAGAGTAAAAAAACTCATAAAAATGATAGATTTATTATCACCCTTACCAGGAAATTAAACATTTATTCATTCTTTTCAGTATCAATTTCTTTTTAAACATTCTTCTCCTAAGAATTGCACTAATAAACGAGTTTCCTTGAGTTTCAGGATACGTAAAAACGCCAAATAGCCCCTATCTATAAATCAGATGGGAGAAGAGCTAGAATATATCCAAGTTTGAAAAAGTGGCAACAAGGAAATCAAATGCTTTTCGATCTTAAATATCCAGGAATTGGGGAAACAGCACAAACAGGTACATCAAATAGTGGAACAGAAACAAACTGTTTCCTTGGCTGTCAAATCCCACTCTAAATTAGAGTACTTTTTTTCGCACTCGCAGTGTGTTGTTGAAGAGCCAAATCTTTCGCCCATTTATAAGCGATGAATTGATCTATCACCCTTCTAGATCGTTGTGGATCCGATCCAATCTTTTTGCATACGAGAAACTTCTCCCGCAGGTCTAAACTATGGTGAGTGCTTACTGAAACAGGCTCTTAGGCAGCAATTTTGCCTGCTGCTAGCGGTAATTTTTGTTGTGAATTTCTATAACAGTCCCCATATTCGAACATTATTCTAGATAATGAAGCTGTTAATTATTATTTTAGTTAGGGTTTACTCGTGAAACAAGAGATAAATCAAAGTATGAATCCATATAAGGATGGCGATCCTTTTGGTTCCTCTCATATACATCAAGAAGCTGAATATGTAAATTATATATATCTTTATAATTAATCTTAATCTCCTCCCTTTTTATTTTATAACCAGCATAGCCATATAGCAAACGAAATAGACATATGATATCTGTTCGGTGAAAATAAAGTATTAGACTAGAGTTGTTGATTTAGCGAGGTTTTTGAACTGAAGAATCGTCAGCTTATGAAAAATAAGTTTTCGACTGAACAATTAATATAAAGCAGCGGCAGACCAAGACTTGATAAATAAAGCCTTAGACTGCCGCTGTTGTCATTCAACTAACAACCACCTATTCTGAATTATCAGCTACCAATAACTTTTCGATTCCATCCTCTTGTAAGTGTCGGATTAGACAAATGCACAATCAGCTGGACATCCCAGGTTCTCGAAAACTGTGCGCGCAGCAGAATCTACTGGCAGGAAAACCTCAATTTGCGGATATAAGCGGCCGCCTGCGGAAATTGAAACCTGTCTGTAGCGTACGGGAATAAGGTCTCCGGAGCTTTCCATTCTGGCTAGAATTGTTTGTATTTGATCAACATTTCCCCCTACATCCGGCACACTCAGATATTCGCACGCGTTATATTTCTGAACTCTATCCAGCAATTTTTGATACCACGCATCATAACGCGAGAGCATGTGCTCACTCTTAAAGGCTTGTATTCCGTTTATGATGTGCTCCTCCCACTGCTTAAACGACGCCTTGTCAAACGTGGAGCGGGACCGGATAGGAAAACCAGAATTAAAATGTAAATCGACCCTATTCATTAAACCGTCATATGAACGGTCGAGAGGGATTTCGAACAATTGATGAAACGGCTCATTTAATCCCTTGATGTCCTGAGTATGTGTTACGACCATGGCGGGAAAAGGAATACTCCTCATCGTTTGCTGAGCCCACTCTAATGCACGCTCCAACGACCGTCCATACAATTCGGTCTGAATTGGAAGAAAACCGGCTGCCAAAAGCAAATCGTTACGCTCGTTGGATGTACACTCAAGATATTCTGCAATATTTATTATCGTCTGGCGGGTCGGTATGCGGCGGGTACGTCCAACCAGCAAATTTTTATACGAAGGAAAAGCCTCGTCGTTTAGCTCTTGTTGAGTAAATCGTTTCAAGGACGGTTGAGGTTGATCGACAAGCTTTTGCTGGCGTTTTATCCGCAGGGCTTCAATTTCTCCCATTACGATTCTATGTCTGGAATTCTCCGTATCTATATCCATCTTCTCTTTCCTTCTCTTATGAAGTGTAGTTCTGCACTTGGGCCGAACCTTTATTTAAAGTATACTCCTCATTGAAATGAAGGTCATCTAATGACCATAACCAACATGGAGGAAAACCGATATGATTCGTACTATTGTTGTTGATCCGCATGCCCCGTCTCTTTTGGCCTTCAAGGAAGTTGACGCCCCGCAGCCTAAGCCATGGGAAGCGCTTGTGCAAGTGAAGGCCGTCTCACTCAACCGCGGTGAAGTGAGTGACGCTAAAAATCAGGAAATATCTAGCCGTCCTGGTTGGGATTTCGCCGGGATTGTCATCGAGCCGGCAGAGAACGGCGCAGGACCGCAAAAAGGGACCAGGGTTGTTGGTTTGCTCCCGATGGGAGCCTGGAGCGAGCAAGTGGCTGCTCCCGTATCGTTGTTGGCCGAAATCCCAGACAAACTCACTTTTACGGAGGCGGCCACCCTCCCCGTAGCAGGGCTCACGGCTCTTTATGCACTTCGAAAAGGCGGCATGCTGCTTGGCAAACGGATTTTCATTACAGGCTCTAGCGGCGGAGTTGGGTTATTCGCCCATCAGCTTGCAGTCCAATCCGGCGCATACGTTGTAGGTACGGCAAGCACGGAAGAGAAGGCTGAGCTTGTTCGGGAGGTCGGATCCAACGAAGTGATCATTGGATATTCCGCAATTTCATCAGCCAGCAAATTTGGGCCGTACGATCTGATCATCGATTCAGTAGGCGGCAATGCACTGGCGGCGTTGCTGCCGCAGCTAGCGCCCCAAGGGATTTGCGTTGCGGTAGGATTTTCCTCTTCAAATACCGCAATGATCGATATGAAGAATATGGTGACCAGCGGAGGAAGAACCTTGTACAGCTTCTTTTTAGGTGAGGAACTCACTCGTCAATCAGCCGCGGACGATCTGAGTTTGCTGGCCCGGCTGGTCGCAGATGAGCGGTTAATCCCACGAATCCAAGTGGAGGCGCCTTGGACCGAAATTGACACCGTTGCCCGTAATCTTATGGAACGGAAATTCTCGGGCAAAGCCGTGCTTCACTTAGATTGATTATATAAGTTTGCAACTATAATCCCAGGAATCTAAAAACGAATCTGAAAAAGAAACGGCAGTAGTACCCCCTTACTCGTTTGAGTGGGAGTACCGCTGCCTTTCAATGAACCCGGCTATTTGACCTTTATATTTCGTATAGTAATCCATCCAGCTTTAATATCAACACAGTTATTCCTCTGCCCTCAGTGGCACCGCTTTAAGAATGTTCATTTTCTCTCACTATTCTGCCAGTTGGCTTAATGAAATGCTCACCAGTCTAGTACTTTATTTTTCAGTCTAACACTTTATTTTCTTCGGACAATATCAATTTAATATTTCTCAGAATTAATCAACAAATGAGATAAATGATGGGTACCGTTTCGCCTCAGCTTAACAATACAATCTAAAGACAGGTTTGCTAATTATCTAAATATCCTCGAAAGCTAAAGACAAACTTTGCCTGAGTATCGACGGATGTAATCCTCCAAAAAGCAGAAAGAGATTTGAATGGGAATAGCAATTTCCCAAAAACGGGTTATCATTTCACCTACCATCTATAACGTAAAAACAGCCCCGAAATAGAAAGCTTTTCATCGGGACTGTTTAGGTTAGATATTAAATTGTCCTGTAGGTAAGAATATATATAACAAAATTTTATTGTAGCGGAGAAGAGGTTATTTTCCCTTTAGATAATTTTTGTCTTACTTCTTGTTATAAAAAATTCACTGTCCTTTTTCACCATAAAATAAGAAAACTTAGATTAATCATTAACAGATAATTTTGTATTTGGTTAGCCTTAATTCCCGGTTTTATTGGGTTTTCGGGGACATTGACTGTCTCATTTAGATGGTATAAACAGTCTCATTCGATAATATAATTAGTCTCAATTGATGTTATAAACCACAGTTATTATTTAATGTTTACAGTTCCGTTGTCTCATCGCCTCAAATAATAGCACCGTAGAAGCCATCGCTGCGTTCAGTGATTCCGCTTGCCCCTGCATCGGAATGAATACCGACTCATCCA
>RCUE01000365.1_pt1 | contig 12145 bp, 17 predicted proteins | sample 2166111 | NCBI WGS metagenome assembly RCUE01 (sample SAMN09930795, study PRJNA488358) | compost metagenome | feature: garden; material: soil; isolation source: compost soil in phenylacetonitrile-enriched culture | place: Germany: Experimental Botanical Garden Goettingen | collected 2016-01-27 | reverse complement strand
ACTTATAAGTACCAACTGCCAATAGCTTTCGGCTTCACCGGCTCTACTGGTGCAAATAAATAACCACTCCTAGTCCTAAGTGTTTCAATCGCGTCATCAACTCCCCACACCTTGCCGTTATCGTCAATGGATACGCCGGACAAGTCCGCCAGTGTGTACGCGGCGTCGAGTGCATCCGGACGCACACCGGCATTTCTTGACGCGACCAAAAACTCCGCCCGGACAAGGCGTTTATTTGCGGTCTCTAAAACACCATCGCTCATTACTCCGCCGCCTTTCCGGTCCTAACGCTTAACGTTGGGTTCTCGTCGTCTTTATAAATCCAAGCTCGGTCCTCCGCAGTTTGACGGACACGGTCGCCTTCCTCATCTACAAATGGTTCCGGCATATGTTCCGGATGTTTAACAAAAAATGAGTCCGTATCGTTGATATAGCGCGCATAATCCGCCCCGAATGTTTCTTCTGCCGCGCTGTTTACGATAACGCTACGGTGAATGCGTGAATCCTCAACGAGCATTTGCGCAATCTCAAGGACTTCGCTGGCCCCGCGAAAATCCTCGCTTTGAAACGGCCTCATCAAACCGTCGTACATCTCGCCGAGTTCTCTACGGACGGAAGTCGTTACCGCGGCAGCGCCAGTGCCTTTTTGGGAGTTACCGTCCCCTGGAGTAGCGAGGACTTTCGTTGTGAGCTCCGCAAAGTCGTCCCGGACAAGCTTCGCAAGGTACGGGTCATCCAACTTTTCGATGAAGCCGCGCAGCTTATCAAACGCCGACTTCTGCGACGTGGCGAACATTAATTCCGTTTTCAGTGACCGGAAAGCGTCCTCAAATCGGCCGAGTTTCGTCGCATCCGGCTTTCTCGGCGGCGTGTAAATCACCTTTTCGGCTTCCTGGATTGTCTTTTTGATGTCCGCGACGTACTTTTGTCTCATCGTGTGTGTTTTTTGCAAGAATTCAATCGCATACTTTTGTTTAGCTTCGGCTTTGACCTCCTGCTTGCCATCTTCGGTGAGGCGGCGGTCCGATTCTATCTGTGAAATTTCAGCGGAGAGTTTCCTTTTATATTCCAGCATCATACCAGTTGAGGATTGTTCAATTTCGCGTGCTCTCTGTAAACTTGCCTTTGCTTTTGCGTAACTCATTTTCATTTCCCCTTTTAGTTTAGTTTGCTTGTACGTCCTTCGCCGCAGGCTTGCCGCCTCTACCCTCCGTTAATACGTAACTCACGTGCAAGCCGACCGGCACCTCCGCCGTATCGAACGATTCGCAGTCGGATAGATAGAAGAATACGCGATCCTCACCGGACGAGATGAACCCGTAGCCCCGATCGCTAAAGTACGTAACTACGCCGGATTTACGCTTTACTCTCACCGGCTTATCCGACTCCTTCCGACTGATACCGAGTGACGGACCGATGCTGGCGATCTCCTCACCCGTACCGACGCCGCCTGTCCACGTTTTTGAATTGATGAATTTACTCACGCTGATTCCTCCCCTTCAAACTCTTGAACAAACTGCTCTACCGCTCCATTGACGTTTGACACCACGGCAACCGGATATTTCCCGAAAAGGTGCCGCCGATCTTGTACCTCGAAGTACCCAGACCACAGCGCATCAACGGCGCTTTCTAGCAGTGTCTTCTCTGCATTAACAGGCCAAGTCCCTGTCAGTGTATCAATGCCGGACGCGTCGTAAATCTTAACGACATCCTGGCCGCCCTCTTGCTTATGGATAACTTGCGTACATTGGTCGCTCATTTCCGTTTCTCCTTCCGCTTTCTTTTTCTTCGTTCCTCGTCCGCAATCATAGGCGCAGCGAATCGAACCCACGCACGGGATACGGAGTCACCGAATGTCACGGAAACATCAGCGTATGTTACGACTGTTTGATACTGCGGATTCACGTTTACTACCTCCTCGCTACTTGTGTACTCAAATACCGACATTGTACGGAATCATCGCCGCGCCAGGCTTTACACCGCTTATCCGCTTTTGACATCGCGTGAAGCAATACGCAGCTTGAATCCGGCTTGTAATACGGACAATATGTAGCCGCGTTCTCTCGATCACTCACTAGCTCACCTCCTGTTGAAACCATGCATAATCCGTACTTATTTCCGTGTTTTCGCTTGATTTCAGACGCGCAAAAACAAGCCGAGGGTCATAGTTCCTCCGCTTGTCTAGAACGCTAATACCATGCTAATTCAACGAATAGGGCACTGCGCCGTCATGCGCTGATTTGGCAATTTAACAGCCGCTTGATTGACCGTTTCCGCGCTTCCGGTACACGATACTGAATCGCAATTAACTTGCCGAATCGGAAATACTCAGCCATGACGTGAAAATCCGAATAGCTACGCTTAATCTTCGCCATAACGGTAGCATCCTCTGTGTAAGCTGCGAGGTTGTCCGAATCGATCCGCCATATCTTGTTACCCACGTAAGGCCCTCCTTTAGGTACGACAAATAAGCCGCCTCGAAATTCGGGCCGCCTTGGTGATGCGTTTTTAATTGAAGAGAACTTTAATCGCCGTCAGCTTTTCCGCTGACCCTGCGAAGACAACACGCGGATTAACTATAACCCGGCGCTTCCGTTTATCATGGACGTCGGGCACGAGCAGGAAAACGTTCTTGCCGTTGAGCTTAACCGCGTCGAGTGCTTTGCGAAGTTTCTGCGCGTCCTTATAACCGAGTAATGCCGCGAGTCTCTCGACGTCCATCGGTTGCAGCCGGTCTTCCTGCGTCTCTTCAGGATTAAAACATACGATGTTAGTGTTGAAGTTGATAAACGGAAGCACCGCGTAGAGGATCGCTAATTGTTTGACTTCACGGCCTTTTCCGTAAGTCTCATACAAGCCGCGTACAGTATTGCGGAACATACAGATATAGCGGTACTCGGAAAGATCGTATGTGTTCTCTTTCTTGATCTCGCCACGATAGAATATTGACGGGTTCATGTATAAGTCCCCGGTCTCCTCGTCCTCCGAGATGATTGATTCCGCGACCAGCTTCCTGTGTAGTTCGGAGTATCTAACACGGTGCATGCCGAGGAGATTGGCAAGGCCGGCGCGTTTAATGGGCCGCCCGTTGTCGTGCTGGAGCCTGCCGCCGTCGTAACTCGTATAAGTCCCGAGGAACATTACACGAGCATAATCGGATTGACTGAGCGACGGGAACCGCTCGATAAATGTTTCGCAGCCTTTAAAGAGCGCGAACACAAAACCGCCGTGCTCCTCCGCCCATTGGCCGAGTACTGTGACGTTGCGCGCCCCGCGTGCCTGCGCCTCAGTCGTCCGGATGACCGTGTCAATCGTAGAGGAAAGCCCGGCTTCTGCTAGCAGTTTATCCGCACGCTCCTGCGCTACGATCGCAGCCCCCTTCGTCTTTTGCGGTAGGTTTCTCCAAACTCGATTGGCACGTGATCTTTTATCAGAATTGCTCATGTTACCCCTCCCAGATAAAAAATATCATGCTTTTCAGTTACAAAATCGGCAAGATATCATGCTTTTCAGTTACATAAATTTTTGGTGATTAGAGGCTAAAAACCCACGTCTGGCGCGGCTTTCCTCTGTTTTTATCGACTTTTCGGAGATTCTATCCCTATAGTAAGTCTTATTCTTTTTTTCTTCTTGGACGCGCAGAATACATGTGAATATACCATAACACCATGCTGCCGCCTCCCTTCGGTCGTTGCCTCACCGCGCCCAAAAGATGGCACGATGAAAGTGTATCTCTACCAAAGTCTTTCTCGCGTTTAGAATATGTACAGACGTCCCGGTAGGGGCGGATGTCCGCAGGAGCGTAGCGACGCGGAAGGTAAAGCGAATGAGCACGTCATATCTACCGTTGTAGCGTCTACTTTCCCGGTAGTAACGTATCCTGGTACATATCGAGTAGGCGCGTTAATTTATCGGACGTAAGTTCGAGTTCCTCAACACAGCGCTGGCGCATCGTTTCATTAATCGGGCGTTCTCCTTTCTCCACGCGCCATAGATGCGATTCGGACACGCCGAGTAAGGCCGCCATTTCCGCAAGGGATAGACGGTAGATCAGCCGCAGCTTTTTGACGGTGGTAAAGTCGATAATCATTACGTCAGCCTCCTTTAATTGCGCAAGATTTCTTGCGTGTAGTGTAAATAAAAAGATCGCCGTCATGTCGTCAGGCAATCGACACGAGAGCGATTCTACTTCCTCATAACGTATAGCCACAAAATCACGAAAAATGTAGGGTGAAAACGAAGGAAATTATGCGGTCCTCTCATATACGTAGGTAACTGAGCGCGTAAAATATAGGTATAAAACGGTAAATAACGTAAGGGCGTGCGGAGTGTACCCGCATCTTTCTACTTCCTCACTGTATATAGTCATGAAACCTCTAAAAAAACAACCATAAAACGGAGGAATTAACGTATGCTTTTCGACTCTATACTATATAGGCGCTTTCTCCACTTTGTTCATATCCTTATTGCCCCGCAGTTGATTATTTACCGAAAAAACTTTCGCCAGGCTCGTATCCGTAGTCCTCATAGAATCCGTTATATCTGTACGTGTCCGTGTCGATGCCGTGAACCTTACGATTGTACTCCCGGCGATTACGATCGGCGTCGTACCTCATTTGGCAAACGGATTTAACAGTACCATCTTCGTATTCATCGGAACGACGCTCATTGGCGGCATAGTTATACCGGGTATACGGATGCCAGTGACAATATGACATACGCCCATTTCGCGACACGTCATAAAAGGGGCGGCCACATTCCGGATGTGCGCACTCTTTAACTTTATGTAATTTGAACGGAATATCTCGCCACGTAGCACCGAAAGGCTCCCCTGCCTCGGTCATTAATGAGCGGAAGTATGACAATTCTTCACGCCTTGTCCCTTCTAGGATTAAGCGAAACTCTTCCGTTCTCCAGCGATAGTCCTCAGCTTCAAAGTGCCGCAGGAGACGCATATATACTTCGATTTTTTGCCGATGCGTCAGTTTCACAGTTAACCCCCTCCTGATTAATATGTATGTTTCCAGAATAGCCGCTTTCGAACATACAAGCGAGTCTTTCTAAAGAATTTTTAAGAAAAACGGAACCTGCGTTCGCATCCTGCGTATTACTCGATATAACAAGCAGACGACCGGTGCCTGAACCGGATTTACCGGCCGATCGTCCGAGGATGAAAATTTATGTGAACTACGCCTGCCTGACGGATATTGCCGTATCCGGACGTAGGAATTATCGAAGCCGGCCGGTAGTTGGGACGTTGGCGCGTCCTTTCGCTACCGACCGAAGTTTAGCGAGCAGTTGGCGCTACTCAGCATTAAAGCAGCGACCTGTTAGCGCAGGCCGAGCGTCCGCATAAAGTACGGACATTTAGCCACCAATGTTGGCGCAAAGGCAGCCGGATAATACACGCGCGTCTCCTCCCCATTGAATGCCCGAAATGATTGGCGTCATTTCGAACAAAACGTAGGTTCATCGGAGAACCTGAAACGGAAACTCTCCGACCATATGATTGAGGACGTCTTGCGTCAACCATTCGATGACATCACGGCCTTGTAGTTTGGTAACGATCCCCGGTATGACTACAGCTGGATCTTGCGTGACGTTGGTTGCGAGTCTAACGCTAGACGTATTTCGATTTTCGATATAAAACCGATTAATGCCCGTTTGATATATCCGTTCAACCTTTGATAGATAGACGGTTCCCTCCAGTACAAAAGCGGCATATCCCGGTTTGACCAGAAAGCCTTCGCTCATGTCGTAATCGAGGTCATCATCTTCCCATACGTGCAAAATAACGATCTTTTCGAGAACAGCGATACCATTCATACTCAAACACCTCCATTCGGAAATACGTTGTTAAATGCTGTATCTAGTTCTTTTAACGTCTCGACCCGCTCCGCGTCGGTGAAATGCGGACTCTCTAATACGTTACCGACCGCGAGCGTATAGAAACGGAACGCGATCATTAACACCTCACCGTAGGTCTCCGATCCGAGTCGGTAGTCCGTGAATATTTCCAAGTAAGACATTACGTCAACACCTCTCGCGCAATTAATACGACAGCGTAGACGAATCTAAGTATTGCGACGATACGCTTACGAGCCTTGCGTGATAATACGATGTTACGCGTAGCTGGCGAATTTACTGTTTCGTTCAACCTGGACGCCTCCCTTCCTTACGATGAATCCGAGTTCCTTCATAACGTCCATTGATAGCGTTAAGCTACCGAGCGGCGACCGCCGACTGACTCCTGTTGTCTTCCAGAATGCGCGCGGCTGTATGACGAGTTCCTGGCGTGTGCCAACGTATCGAACTATGTAATTGCCCGTAATCGGATCGAGTACGTAGCGGACCTGAGCCGGAGTGACTAGCGGACGGACGACGCGGAAGACTTCCCGTTTCATTTCTGCGTCTAATTGAAAGCCGAGTTCAACGAGCTGTGCCGGAGTAGCTTCGACTACATCACCGTAGAGATACGGATTAGCTTGCGGTATAATGGTGAAGAATAATTCCGATGTAACGCGGAGTTCTTGACGAGTGCGGCCGCTTCCGACCGTGAGGATGACGTTACTTTCACGTCGATTACGGATGAAACCTAACGTGATTGACATATGATTCGCCTCCAAGCGAGATTATAGGATGAATTGCGTTGATGCTTCGGAACAGTACGATGTTGCTTGGGATATGAAACCATTAGGTACGATGAACGTATATTAATATTAGTTAACATTTCGATATGTCAACATGTTGTGCATACATACATAATAATCGCTTGTTTTCACGATGTCAACATGTTGTGCATATTTTTGGAGGATTTTATTATGGAGCCTTTGAGTATACGCTGCCGTCTCGGTGATATCATGAAAGAGCGGTCACTGCAAAACAAAGATGTAGTAGAACTAACAGGTGTGAGTCGAAATACAATTACCTCACTTGCCGGTAACGCAACCAAACGTATTGATTATGATACTCTCGGTGCGTTATGCCGGGGATTAGGTGTCACTCCCGGCGACCTACTTGAGTACATACCTAAAAGTGCCAAAGAAAGTACCGAACCAAAAAAAGAAGACCGTTAATCTCGCGGTCTTTTTTTACGTAGGAGGCCTATTATGGAAATGAACGACGAAATTCACGCACTCGTCCTCGAACTAAATCACAAGCAACGCGTTACGATAAATAAGATCGACAACGTTAACGCACGCATAGACTCAATAAGCGAGGGCATACGCGAAATCAATTCCCTTTGTAATTACGTGAAATCAGCGTTAAATTAGCGCCCCCAATCGTACCCTTCCGTATCCCCTAACGCAGGCTTTAGCGTCCTGATACACGCTGATTTCACGGTGAAATTATACGATATATGTGTTAATATCCTTGTTAAACGATAAATAATTAAAAAGGGGTATCCAATTGACCGAAGATGAAAAGGATTACTATAAAAGTAAAATTGATTATAACAAATGGGTTTTAGGCATTATTTCTATTTTATTAGGTTTTACGATTACCCTTTATGGAAAGATTGAGAGCGCTCATTTTCTTTTTATACTTATCATTGCTTGGGCAAGTTTAGGATACTGCTTCTTCACCTCCTATGGATTACTGAGGATGTATTCTTTTGTTTTTGAAAATAAACTTTTGCCTGAAAAGGGACTTTCTCAAAAGAATCAAAAGATGATGGACAAGCAACCTAAGGATGAATTTAAGCTATCCAAAAACCAGGCATACTCTTTTTTTGTGGGTCATCTCTCTATACTTATCTTCATATTACTTAATTTAATTTTCTAATTATTACATAAGCGAAATCGTAACTTTATCATCTGATTTATCTACGCTCACTGCGGAAATCAACGCATACAAGCGTGTTGCAGGCGAGGCTATCTTCGAAATCGGCCGCCGTCTCAAGTCCGTACGCGATGCGAAATCGGATAGTACGGACCCGGAAGCAAGGAAACTCGCTCGACAACGTGAGGAAGCGGGCGGGTGGATACGGTGGCTTGAGGAGCACGTAGATTTTACGAGGCAGCACGCACACCGTTTCATCGTCGTCTACGAAGAGTTTTCAGGCGATGTAACCTCGTGGTTACACGTTGGATCTCGCGTTTTATTTGAAATAGCAACGCTACCGCCTGACGAACGCAATCGAGAACACACGCTCAAGTCTGGCGCCACCAAAACCGTCGACGAAATGACCGTTCGCGAGTTACGCGAAGTTAAGGCTGCGCTGAAGACCGAACGAGAAGCGCGAGAGCTTGCGGAGGCACGTATAAACAACGAAAAAGCCCGTAATCCTCTGCGTTGAGGACACGGGCTTTTTACGTGAGATTAGGCGTTTATGGCGCTACCCTTACGTGGGTATTCAGAGCGGAGTTAAGGCGCTGATTTGCGGTGAAAATACGATGAAGTATACTGAATATACTTTATTTTTCACCTACTAGCTTCACTTCACTATTTTGTACAGTTGCTATCGAGTAATTCTTAACCGTTATATTTACAGGGGTACTACTCGTCCAATCGAGTGTGTCTGGAAACTTCTTATAGTATTCCTCAACTTGATTCACAATTGGTTTAATTTTCGCTCTTAACTCCCGATCTGATATATTATACTGTCCGCTCTGTTTGTAGGCTAATGCCATACGTGGTTGATTTTCGAGGTCAATATTGATTCCAGTCAATTTAGTATCTGCATCTTCCGTATATATGTTGATACGATTAACTACAAAATCGTCCGTTACTAGTGCTCCTTCAACCGTGTGAGCTATACGTTGAAAAACGGTACTTATTTTAAGACTGTGTATGTCACTCTCAATTGAAGACTGCTTTACTGTTACAGCCTTCACAGTTTTAATCAGCGCCGCATTCTCAGTTTTGAGCGTTGTAACTTGTGCTTTGAAATTATTATTCACTACTATCAAAGCAATGACCCCTGCAATGATAGTGACTCCGGATAAAACGGTCGCAACTATAGCGAGTTTATTTAACGGCGTAGACTGCTTTTGCTTATCTAGGTTTATACTGCTACTTAATTCCTCCATAAAATACATCCTCTCGACTAATATAGACATATTTTACTATGTACTCAGCCCATAATCTAGTATATTTTTCCTATATTCAAAAGAAAAGCGGACCCACCTACGCAGTATCGCATAAATGAGTCCGTTGTCCTCTTCGTTACTTCGGCATCCATACGTCAATCAACACAACAGACTGGTTCGCCTCTGTTTCGACGCTTACCAAGCGTGAGGGTTCCGGAATATCGTCGCCATCCGCTTCCATTCCGTAGAGATGCAGCGCAAGGCAGTCCTTCGCCATATATAGCGCTTCTTCGTCTGTGTCGCCACATGTGTATGCGCCTGGCAAGTCCGGGAAGCTGACCGAAATGCCATCGTCTGGTCCTTCGCTTGGGTAATCGAATATGGCCGGGTATACGTAGCGGTTTTTAATAAGTGACACCTCCGTTTCTATCGTCTTGTCTTGCGATCCTGACCGAGTTTCCCAACTACATCGTGAATAGGCGAATATACTTCGTGCTGCGCTTTGATTGAGCGGTCAGATAGATGCGTATATTTCATCACCATTCGCAAGTCCGTGTGTCCTAGTATAGACGCAAGATGACGTAAGTCACCACCCTTTTCAAGAAACATTGTCGCTGAAGTATGACGAAATAGATGCGGATGAACGTTAATCTCAATCCCCGCTTCCCTCGCGTGTTGTTTGATACGATCCCGTAGTCGATCGTCACGTATCGGTTCTCCATAATTCGTTAGAAAAACATACTCTGAACTAAAGTCCGCATTTTCCTCAATTAACTCTTTTAAAAGACGTATAGTGCGTTTAGTTAATGGGATGCCTCGACCTCGTCGTGTCTTAACTATCGTTTCATCCAGCCACACCATACCAAGCTTAAAATCAATATCGGATTTCTTTAGTGACAGAATTTCTCCAATGCGCGCAAAAGAGTCAATCAAAACGTTTATAGCCACGTAGTCCCGAAATCCCGCATATGAACGACGGTCGGGTACGCCTAGCAAACGTTTGAGTTCATCTACCGTTAGTATCCGAATCTTCTTGACCGGCTCTTTCGCTTTTCCCACACGTAAGCACGGATTCGATGAAATATGCCCTTCCTCGTTCAAAAAACGGAACATTGTCCGCAATCCCTTTATCCGAGTATTCACAGTAACCGGTGACAATCCGATAGTCTTGTCCGCTTCGCCTTTATGTGCGTGCCCTTCCCATTTGCGTTTACCGTGCAGAAGCCAGCTCATATATGAGCGAATCACATCCGGAGTGACCGCAGTTATCGTAAACTCTAAACGCTCCAACTCCATGTATTCGCATAGATATCGCAAGCAATCTCGATACATCTCCAACGTTCGATGTGAGCGTCCTTCCGATACCTTTGCATTATGAAATATTTCAAATGACTCCCACAATGAATTTTTAGGCGCTTTCTTTGCCCTCGAAAACTTATAATTCTTTCCTATCCGTTTATCCAACTTTACTCCCCCTTGATATAAAATACGGGGTTAATGATAACAGAATAACGCCCACCTCCGAAGAGATGAGCGTCGTTATTAAACTCGCTTCTTAATAAACCGTGACGTCGGCGAATACTCGTCGTGACTTCGCCGTATATCATTCGTATCCATTTGAATATACCGCCGCATCGTACGTATATCGGACCACCCGCCCATTTTCTGTACGGTAAACGGATCGGCTCCGTTAAGAATCATTGCACGCGCCCAGGTATGGCGGTAAACGTGTGCCGTCATCTTCTTACCGGCTACGCCCGCTTTTTCTCCGTAATATTTTAGCCGTTTATTAAAGTGGTTCGCTGTTACAGGATCGCCGAAGCAAGACATGAATATGCGGTCCGTTGTGAAATATTGGCGGTTTTCTTCTATTAGTTGTAACAACAATTTTGCCACGTGCGCAGAAATCGGGACCATCCGAGGTTTACGGTTTTTGTTCACTTCACCGCTCAACGTGATAAACCGCGTCTGGAAGTCGATGTCTGATATCCGTAGACTAAGCATTTCCGATACGCGACATCCCGAGTCAAGTAATAGCGCGATCGCCACGTAATCCCGGTACCCAACAAAGTCACGCTGTTTAGGTTGCGCCAATATCGCTTTTACTTCATCGTCGGTCAAACAGTTCGTGAGGTCAACGTCCTGACGCAGCAGCCGCACTTTAGTGACCGGATTGACCTCGATAAGCTCATCACGTTCCATCTGATTAAATATCGCTTTCAACGTACGAAGACGGATATTAACTGTTGTATCCGATAGTCCGACGGGTTGGTTCTCCGTAGGAATGTGCTTATGTCCGGAGTAACGTACCTTATCGAACTTCATGTACGCAACATGATCCCGAATTATTTCCGTCGTGATATCCTCAACATACTGAATCTCCGGATGTTTCTCGCGTAACCAGTCAACAAAATATCCGTAGTGCTTCGCGTAGTCCTTGAGCGAGCGTTCGCGTAAACCCTCCGACTTCTTCGCACTTATAACGAAGTCGATCGCCTGCTCAAGTGATAATTGCGGATACTCGCGCGCCACTCTTCCGCCAGCCGGCACCCGTCTTTCACGTTTCTTTAACGCCATAATAAAGAAGACCTCCACATAAGTATAGTACGTGACTATACCGCTGTAGAGGTCGTAATTCACAACCCTAAATCGCATGTTTTGGGGTTGTTAACGTTCATCTTACGGGATTGTTAACGCTCAAAATCCCGCCGTAATCCGCATCCCCGAACACTTATTCCGCTAGGCTAACCGTATCGGCCTCCGAACAGGTCATCGGATGTCAAAACGTTGACATAGCGCGGTTTAACAAGGCTCTTCGTTCGGTTTCCCGGCATCTGTAGCTGTACGGAAGCTTGAACCGCAGCCGCATGTAGCTACGGCATTCGGGTTATGAATCGTGAAGCCGCCTGACATTCCAGACTCTTCAAAGTCGATTTCCAGACCGTCCAGGTAGCGGATGCTTTCCTTTTCCACTACAATCTTCATATCCTGTACGTTCATATATATATCCTGATCCGTCTCGTTGTCGTCAAAGCCCATTGCATACGAGAATCCGGTGCAACCACCTGGCGTAACACCCAGACGTAAAAACATATTCGGCGTTTCCTGCTGCT
>RCUE01000363.1_pt1 | contig 12230 bp, 11 predicted proteins | sample 2166111 | NCBI WGS metagenome assembly RCUE01 (sample SAMN09930795, study PRJNA488358) | compost metagenome | feature: garden; material: soil; isolation source: compost soil in phenylacetonitrile-enriched culture | place: Germany: Experimental Botanical Garden Goettingen | collected 2016-01-27 | reverse complement strand
ATCTATGCAGGACTAAACAATTAATACCCGTCCCTTATGGAAAAGAAACGATACACCGTGTTTGGCGGTTATATAGTAAAAGGGTACTCATCTACGCTGTTGTTTTTCTGTTTTGTTCAGGTATTGGGTTATTGAATGGGAGTACAACATATACTGCCTTGGGATTCCATGTAAGCGGAACCAGCTTGAAGGATGCTAATGAAAATACCTTGAGTCTCAGGAGGAATTAGTATGTTAAAAAAGATCCAACCGGCCTTCAAACGGTCGATTGGATCTTTTCTTACTTTTATTATGTTCAGGTTAGGGAATAACATGACATATCTTAGCGAATTAGAAGAGCAGCGTCCCAATCCGGATTTTCATTTCCTATCAATGAAGCCAACACCAAGGCAACTCCAGCACTTCCATTCAGAAAGCCAGCCTCATCTACTTCTGCTAGCCTCCCATCCAATAGGCTATGATCATAAAAGCCAAACGCCGAATTAGTATCGAACATATCCAGCACTTCTTCTAGTAGCCTGTCTCGCATCATACCTAACTGCTCATGGCCCGTATCTGAATACATACGCTGGATCAGATGCAACAATCCCCCAATACCATGACACAATGTCGCAGAAGATAGTCCTCCTTTACGATAGAGCCTTTTTTCTATATCCAAGTATGCACGTAGTCCCGTTTCGATCCAATCTTTATTTTGAAGAGCTTGTCCCGCCAGCCAGATCGAACGTGCAATGCCTGGTACGCCATAACACCAGGAATCACGATAATACTGCGTGCTTTCAGGCTGCAGACGGTTATCCACCCATTCCTCAAGGGAAACACGCCCAGGCCAAATCACGCCCTCAGTATCCTGAACACGCCAATGATGTATAAATTGTGACAGTCTGTTGATATCGCCCACTAAAGGGAGGGAGTCGGCTCCATTAAGAGCAGACAGGCTCAGAAAAGCTAATGGACCCGCGATACCATGCGAAAGCCCTAAATTAAAATTTCCCTGCGGATATTGTTTCTTTTCATTCTCTTGAAATTGATTCTCCGTGGTAATATACCATCCAGGTACAGGATGTCCATTCCAAGTACGGTCGCTGCACATTATCTGAAACAATTCAATCGTCTGGTTCCATATGGTATGCATAGTCGGGCGGTCAGAAAATAACATGGCGATGCGTCCGATCCCTGTAAAGCCTGATATGGCGTCATACTGGCTCATTTGTAATTGTCCTCTTCCCCATTCCTCCCGACATAGGGCCAAGCTATGTAAAGCAGCCTCTTCGAACCAGGAGGCAAGGGAATCAAGCATTCCTTGATAACGTGTGCCCTTCCTGGATAAAGAGTAAATAGCCAGCAAAATACCTGATAATCCACTATACAGGGATAAGTCATGGACACCCTTTTGCTCCACGATCATACGAATTCGCTCTAAATATTGGTGTCCTACAATATCCCAACCATCCTCAGGGTATAGTCGATCCAACTGACCCATTAACAAACAGATGCCCGTGAACCCACTTCCCAAACTTCCATCTGACCAACGGTCCATCTTCATCCCATCAGCCTCTATCGGGGGCGTTTTTTTCATATACATACGCACTTGATCGGGGTCTTTGTAACGATTGGAAATCTCTTGTAAGATTACAGTTGCTTTATCCTTCATATCCAAATTAATGGGTATCCATTTATCACAAATATATGAAGTCGTCGTCATCCTAGCACCCTCCCTCCGCTTTCAATTAAGGAAGCTTCTTCATCGAATGAGCTGGCCTGAATGTTGTACATCTCTGCGTATAGCCCATTGAGTAACATCAGCTCCTTATGTGTTCCCTGCTCCACAATTAAACCATTGTCCATTACCACAATTTTATGTGCCAGACGTGCTGATGAAATCCGATGAGTAATAAAAATACCAATGCTATCCTTCATCAACTCCAAAAATAATACCAACAAATCCTGTTCTGCCACAGGATCCAAGAAGGAACTTGGCTCATCCAAAATATACACATCCGCTTTACGCAGGAAAGCCCGTGCGATTGCTATTCGCTGCCATTGGCCTCCTGAGAGTTGGTAGCCATCCTCAAACCATTTACCAAGCTGTGTGTCCAAACCTTGTGGAAGTTTGGCTATAATCTGGTCTATAGCTACGCACTGGGCTGCATGGATGAGCTCCTCATCCTGCTCCATACGCCCTAATGATCCAAACCCAATGTTATGACGTGCTGACATTTCATAATGCATGAAATCTTGAAACACGACTCCAATTTTGTCTTGAACCTGCTGCAGATCATAATCCTGAACGGGACGGTCGTTAATTTTAATGACGCCATTATAATCAGAATAAAGCTGCATCAGGATTTTCATAAGCGTCGATTTTCCTGATCCATTTTTCCCTACAATGGCTATCGTCTGTCCTTTAGTCATTGTTAAATGCATGTCCTGAATAGAAGCCTTCGATTGACCCGGGTATGTAAAGGAAACCCCTTCAATTGAAATTTGTTCAATACAAAATCCGGTGCTGCTCTTTGGGTGATCCAGAAGTGCCTGTTCCTTTTGACGCCGAATGGGGTCCGATGTAGGCAACTGTAAAAATACAAATAACTGCTCCATATACAAATTATTTTGTGAAAATTGAACAATACCTTGGATTAGTGCCTGCATTTGACTTTGGGTCAGCATAATCGCTTGAATGTAGCCATATAAGTTCCCTATTAATATTTTTTTCACAAAGGTTTCCTGGATTGCCATCCACACTATCCATAACAGAACAGAAAGTTCAAGCAAACTGTACAGGAAAGTAATTCTAACTCTTTTGCCCAATATACGCCTGTCTTCTACAAAAAATCTTTGCAGTAAATTCTCATATCTTTTTAGTAAATAAGGACCCAAATTAAAAATCTTCACTTCTTTGACCGCACGATCATTTGTAAGCAAATAGGTCATATACCATGACTGTCGATATAACGGGGTACGATTCATATAGATTTCAAACTGTTCTTTGTTTAACTTAAAAATCGAGTAAACCGACACCAGTGAAATCACAAATAGAATAACCACAACCCACCATTTCCATAAGAAAAGTAAAACTGCCGAAGACAGCATGGTAACTAGACTAGATAAAATACCAGCCATTTGTGTATATAATTGGTAAGGTCGATAGGAAGCTTCTTGGGAAGCCCGCTTTAGCTGGTCGTTGATTTGAGAATTTTCATAATCCGCCAGTCCCAAGTAGCCTGATTTTTCTCCAATCATGATATTTAATGACTTGGACAGCACAGATTCAAGGACGCCCTCTACATAACTCTGACTCATCGTAACTAGACTTTTTAAAACGTGAATAAATATAAAGAGACCAAATTGTAGCATAATTATAGAGATATCATGAGGACTAGAAGAAACAATACTATTAAGTAAATTTTGCATGATAACCAAAGTAAGTACGGGCATCACACCTTGAATGATATGCAAAAAAATGCTAGAAAGCATATAGACCTTATTCATGTTAAATACTAAGGCAAAAAGCTTAAGCCCTTGACGTACAGACTTCCATATGGAAGAAGTCCGCCGATCTGTACTTTTTTGTACGCTACTCATTAGCGGTTCCCCCGATATTGAACCAGGCTGTTCATAGCATGTCTGGCCATGATCATTATTTTGCGCTCCCGATCCCTGTCAATTCCAATTAATCGGTTCAAATGCATATGGATCACACTGTATATAATATCCTCTCTTGTATTGGTAGCTCCCCCCTCCCGTTCCTGCTCATGGAGTATATAATTATATTGCTCTACTGCTTCTTTTCTTGCATAAAAAATATTTTCTATGGATTCGCGACTGGATGCAGTCGAAGCTGTCATTTCCTGATCTGATGCCATCCATTGTAAAAAGAACTTCCGTTCCTTGCGAAAGTCTTTCAAATAGTCTTTGAGATCAAATTGACGATTTAAGAATTGAAACGCATCTTCCTTATAGTAACCAAACTGGTAGAGAAGATTGATCACGCTTAAAATAGCTATAACGTCCTTCTGTAAAGAAGTCTGGTTGAATCTAATGAGACGTACCAATTTGGCTGTCACTTCACTGTCACAAGAAAACATTCGTTCTGCCCACATCATGAGCTTCTTTCCACCGTAACGCTCTACTTCTGGCTCATAGGTATCGATCACAACTCTGGATATCATGCCTTCATTTAAAAGCATCTCTGTCCATTGATGAAACACGGGAAGAAACAAGTTTCCCTCCAGAAACTCCGGTAGCTTAAACCGGACACGAATATGTTTATCTGGATCAGCGTATCGGATAAAGTACCCCTGAAGGATGTTACCGTCCTCTTGATGCTTCCGCACAAATTCATCCCAATAACCACCAATAAACTCATCTTGGCGACTGTTCATACCATATAATTTGGCATAGAACCAAGGACCACCAGGAAGATAGGTACAGGTTGCCTCTGAGGAAAGACAACTTGTATCCTCATGCCTTCTATCTAGTGTCGCAGCAACTTCCTCCTCAAAATGGTTCGTTGCTACAGCCTGTTTACGTATACATGGAAATACAAATTCAGCCGCCAAGCGTCCACTGTGACGAGAGACTGGCGTTTCTCCGACTTCACCTATGTGTTCGATTAAAGTAACTTTTCCTTTGGATTGAAGATCTCTACAAACCTGTTCAACATGCAAGGGATGATTCATATCCAACAGAATTCGATTATCTAATTCAATCATATATACATAACGTGGTAGATTCCATTCTTTTTGGAACTGACACACTAAATTCTCCAAATCAATCATATCCTTGGATAGGCTAGTTGCCGCATCCCATGTCATTCTCCATGTAGCCGGATTGAGAATGACATGCTTATATCTTAGACGTGGGGTAAAAGGGGCATGGGTGGCGAATCCCCACTCCATAGATGACCAATGGCGATAACCATCCTCACTGACCTCCAAAAGAAAACGATGTATGTTAGGAGTCAATTCAGCATTGAGCATATGTCCAGCCCTAGCAATGACCTCACGATTGCGACTTATCGACTTCAAATAAAAATGATCATTACGTACCCCAACAGCAAGGTCCGAAACATGTATCTGCTGTTCCTTTGGCAGGGTATGATTGGTTCCTATTGCGATTTCATAGGGGCGAGTATGCTTCGTTAATACTACATTTGCCGATCTTCCCGAACTGGGTAAATACGATATTCCGGCTAACAGCTTTTCAGGCTGTAACCGTTGCTCTTCCGATTGAATGCTGGAGAACATATCAGTAAAAGGCTCGTCAAACAAATCCAGAAATCTCCCGAACGTCTTTCCCGCCCCGTCTGACCCCTGATTAGGTGCCAGAAGTAAAATATACTCACCGCGATCTACAGCCTGCTGATCAGGGGCGACCAACTGAAAAAACAATTCCATAGAAGGTGCTGCCAACCATTTGCCTGATTTCTGCCCTTTTAACATTGCGTCTATCATGGCATCTGTAAGTACCACTTCATGTTTTCCTTCATGGATGCAAGATACGAACCATTGAAATAAAAGCTTCTCCTGATGTGATCTCGACTGGGACGGTGACATGTTTTGAAGCCGTGTTCGGTTACTCAATGGATGTTTGTAGCCTGCCGGAGCACCCATCCCTGTATCCTCATCAAGAAGCTCCAGCAAAGGGACCTCCCGATATGGACCATACTTCTCCAAAAATTCCACACAAAATTCATCCAAAGGTCTATTCTCTCGCGACGAAAGCTTAGTTAGTAATTCGGCAACACATTCAACATCCTTACGGATACATTGGGGAAGAACAACTCCTCGATCCTCCAGGGAAAGGTCGATTTGCAAGCTTGATTTTGCACTGAACATTTTGCCCATCTTTCGTCTTAAATGCTCCAACGAATCTTCCCCTTGGCCTATAGGGAGACGATTATATTTATTAATAGTATCCGCGATGTTATTAAAATTCTCTTTTAACTCATCAATACCCGTTACTAATTTCAAGACGGATCGTATATGGTCCAGCGGTTCGGTAGTAGTGGTAGGAGGAATAAGCTCAGATATCAAAAACTCTTGCTCAAATAGCTGCCATACATAACGGTCAATTGTCTCTATATCAGCTCTTTCAAATGTCTTATGTAGATGGTTGACCAGTTCCTGATAAGGTATGAGGGTCGAACTTGCTTCCATCACACAATCAAATACCTGAGTCGCACGAACGGACACACTCTGATCTTCTCCACCGACTATACTGCCGCATCTTGTCGTGTAGGGGATTTTAGCCCGGTTACCCTGACGATAAATTAATGTATTACGCTGAACCCGCAGCTGGCGGACAACCTCCTTACTGCTTGTGACCATTTCAACGGCTTTCATTAGCCATTCCATGTCCGGTCTTGCACGCTTTCGATACATATCTGGCTCTTGTAAAATGAGCTGAGACTGCTCTCCGAATTTCCCGTATGTGACTCCAGATAACAATCCGAACGGCGTAGGTCGTGTAGCCATTCTAGTGATATAACGCATAAAGGATTTGATAACTTGTTCCTGTTTGCGCGGATTGTCCTGATCGCTGATATGTACTAAAGATTCAAGCAGAGTAGGGCTGGAGGCAGCTAACGCTTCACGAATAAATGGATTACGAGATAATTCCGTAAGACGATTTATTGCAACTCGTCTGATTCCTTCAGTCTCTCCGACATTGGTTAGAAAGCATTTTCCGAACTCTTCCATAGGTAGCACAGGAGTACGAAGCATAAAAAAATCCAGGGTTTTATAAAGATGCTCTTCCATTCCCATTAAACCTCCGTTCTAAGCCAAACGTTTAAATTGTTTTCTTTTGCCAACGAACAAAGCTAATAGTCGAACAAATCAATATAATCACGATTAGACACATCCAGAATCTGGTGGAACCATCCACTCTTAAAGCAAGCATAATTTGCTGGAAAGGATCTATTAACATCACAAGTGGCTTGTAAAATGGGTAGATAAACATAGATATAAATAAAATAGAAATAAACGAGAATAAAGGTCTGGATATGAACAAACACACTGCACTACTTAGCATGAGCTTTGCCAGGCAAACCAACGTTAATACCAAATAAAACACAAGTGTATATGACATAGCATCTAATGAGGTGGAAGCCTCTGCTGAGCCGTATTTAAAAAAGGTTAAGCTACGGGGAAAAATAGTCCAACCAGCCAGTATGCCTATGAGCAAGGCTGTACCCGTAAAAACGATCGTCGTGACCGATAATGCGAACAGTTTCCCAAGCCAAAATTGAAAGCGACGGTATGGACGCAGTACATATAAACGATACGCCCCGGAGTGAATATCCCCGCTTAACTGATCCACATACAAAATAGGCAACAATGCCAGGATCAGAAATAGGGAAATTTCACTCATCATAAGCCACGGCAAGTTCAGATTATTAACAGTGGCAATCCCTTCGCCAAAGCGGAATTTCATTGTTCCATTAATTTTAAGACTGACAATATTCGCAATAACCATCAATAGAAAAATTGTATATAATAAAAGAGTAGATCTTCGATTCCATATTCGTTCCATTTCACTTCGCCAAATTCCTAGCATAAGAAAAATCCTCCTAATACAAATAATCATCCTTGGTAAAACGACGATATGCTCCCCATGTAAAAAGGATTAGATATAAAATAACAACGGTGGCAATCGCCCCATTTGCAGACAGGTTTCCGGATAAGGATGTCTTCAATCCTCTATACTGCATATAAGGAATAAATAAAAAGACTATAAGATCATGTATGTAGGGAATATGAGAAAATAGAGATGCTAATTTAAGGTATAAGCCATCGAACAGCAAGGAGAACAGATTATAGGTCGTACAAATACCAATTGCATGGGTTACACTCTTGCTACACATGGCAATGTAGGAATACAGACAGCCAATAGCCATAAGTGAGACAAAAGCCTTTGCATAATATTGAAATACATACATTATAAGCTCTCCATATTGCCTTGTTTCGCCTTCAGAATAGGGAAATCGCCATACTCCGACACCCCAAAGAGACAGACCCAATATAAGTAAGAGTAATAGAACAGAGACCTGTAAAACCAATAGCTTGCTCCAGAAAATCTGTCCCCGAGTAAAACGCCTCATGAAGATTAGACGCAACTGTCCACCCCGGAATTGCTCCGTATATAGAGTCGCTACTAATGCAGCTACAGCAATATTGCATATTAAAAACAAATTTTCTTGCAGGCCTATAATGACAAAGACTTTGGACAACACTTCTACCGAAGTCTTGAGATACAAAAAATAACTGGCTGTGGAATAAGCAAGTACAGGGGTACATAAAATCAGAAGCCAGAACCATTTTCTGCTATACAATCTCTCGAACTCACTGTAAATGAGTGTCTTCATAATCCCATTAGCTCCATAAAAGCATCCTCCAGCCGTTGACCTTCCTCAACCAATTGATCTGCGGGTCCCTTCCAAACTAGCGTTCCTTCTTTAATCACAATTAATTCGTCACACATTTGCTGCAACTCATCCAGCAGATGGCTGGAGATAAAAAATGCATAATTTTTTGAATTTCGCAAACGAAGGATAATATCTCTCAACTCCCTCATTCCCATAGGATCGAGACCATTGGAAGGCTCATCGAGCAGCAGTAGCTCCGGGTTACCCAGCATAGATTGGGCAATGCCCAAGCGTTGCTTCATGCCCAAAGAATAAGTTTTCACCCTGTCGTCTCCACGCAAATCCAGGCCTACTCTTTCTAACAATTCCTCTATATGCTTTTCCCGATCGGAAGATTTAATATTCGGATGTAACCGAGACAAATTACGCAGCACCTGTTTACCCGTCATATAATCAAAAAAGACTGGGGACTCAATGATAGCGCCTACTTTGGAGAGCGCCTTTTCCCGATCCGCCTGTACGTCATATGAAGCTATTCTTACAGAGCCACTGGTTGAATGCATTAATCCCGTCATGATCCGCATCATTGTTGTTTTCCCGGCTCCATTCGGTCCAATGAAACCATATATTTTCCCCTTTTCAAGCTTGAAGGAAATGTCACTTAATAAAGTCCGTTTCCCCATTTTTTTGGATACTTTTTCAACTTTCAATAAGACATCCGACATTACACTTTCCCTCCATTACTAAATCCAAATATAAGGATGCCTCTGATATTCACAACCAGGAAACCAAAGGTTTTCTCAAAGAAGAAGAAGGGACTTCAAGGTCCCTCCTCCTTTGCTAAATTAAATAGTTATCCAATATAAAGGTTTTGCAAGTTGCAAAACAACTAAAATTTATTAACAAAGTGTTCCTAAATTACTGAAGCAAGGTGAACATGTCTCAACACAAGTTTGGGATGTATTACCGCCACCACAGCCGCTAGAGCAATTCCAAATACTTCTAATTTTAGGCTCTACAGAACCTTGAGATTTGTTTACTTGAACGTCCAGATCAAATAAGTTTTCAGCCATTGCATTCCCCCCCTTTCATTTAGATATACCATCAGCCTTCAGCGAGGTTCATGTTTACCCCGCCAAAGCCTTCCTTCTCGCAATAGAAGAGAAGGATTTTATATGAACAACACCCCGACCAGATCGTCACCTACTCGAAATATTGCCATATATCACGTAGACAACCGTATGTATGATCTTTGTTGATAACAAACACTTCATCTAATAATAATTTATATCTTCCTTACAAATAAAAGAATATCATATGTTGCAAAATGTAAATCTATTACTTTATATGTAAACATACATAATAAAAAATCATTAATACCAATTTATTTTAATATATGGTTATTCTATTTCCACTCTCTCATTCTCTTTACCATACAAAAAAGGGGACTGACCCCATAACGTGAGACACATCAAAATACCTTCAAGAGAATCAAGCCATGTCGTAAGATATGGAGATAACCTTGGAGGTGTTTTTACGTTGGCAACGAGAGTGAGTTATCCCTTAGAAATAAAGATGAAAGCGATTGAAATGAGATTGGCAAGAGTTCCGGTAAGAGAGGTTATGGAGCAACTGGGAATACGGAATAAGACACAGCTAGAAACATGGATGAGGTGGTATCGAAAGGCGAAGTGCATCGTCTGGAGCAGCCTGTAGGTAAACAATACAGCTACAGAAAAGGTCCGGAACACTCTTCGGAGCTTGAAAAAGTAAAAGCGGAGAATCGATTCCTGAAGCAGCAATTGGACCTGCTAAAAAAGTACAAGGAACTGGAAAAGAGGTGGAACCAGAAGTCGCCGTGGCCTGGATCGAATCCATTCGAGACGAAGTGACGGTGTCTGAGGCTTGTACATGGCTCGGGATCGCAAGAGCGACCTACTACCGCTGGAAAGCAACTATGGAGACAAAGCGCACAGATGCTACGGTGGAGAAAATCCGAGAGCTTTGCATCCATCATAAGTTTCGGTATGGTTACCGGAAAATCACCGCACTCCTTCGGGCAGAGCAAAGAATGAATCACAAACGAGTTCAGCGGATGATGCAGCGTGAGGGGCTACAGTGCCGCGTGAGAATGAAGAAACGAAAGGTCACTGGGCAGCCTGCAGGCTGCTTATCCAGCAGAAAATCTGCTGAAGCGGCAATTCCATGCAGAGGCGCCCCTGCAAAAGCTCGTCACGGACATCACCTATTTACCGTTTGGCGGAAAGATGTTGTACTTCTCTAGCATTCATGCCCGCTTGTAGGATGCATCAACCCTGTCATCATGCGCATCAACGTCGTTTTCCCTACTCCATTCGGACCAATAAAACCATATATCTTTCCTTTGTCAAGCTGAAAGGAAGAATCGTGAATTACTTGACGCTTCCCAATCACTTTAGTGATTTGCTGAACCTCCATAACAACATTAGACATTCTTTCTCTCCCTCCAAATCTATCATAATTGAGGGGAAGGATGGGACTAAAAAGACCCCTTCCTTCCATTTTTCACCCTAATTCGATTAGGATTCGAGTTCAAATTCCATGGTTACACTGTTCAACACAATGCTCCAATATTAGAAAAACATTTTACACCTGCTGTTTCAGCACAAGTGTTGGCTGTTCCGCCGCACATTCCGGTGCATTGCCACGCCAAACTTGTTACTTGAGGTTCTACTGAACCTTTAGACTTGTTAATTTGTACATCCAAATCAAAAATATTATTTTCCATTTTTTCCAAACTCCTCTCGATATTCATCTTTAATAATAAATACAATAATTTTGTGTAATCTAGGAAGCTAATTTATATGAAAGATATCTCAACAGATCGTCACCTATTGAAACATCCTCATATGACATCTTCTTTATATGGTTAGACACTTTATTCAGGCATTATGCCGAAAAAAATCCTGCAAATGACTAATCAAAACTCCTTGTATCGAGTAAAAAGAAATATATATACTAATACATAATTATATGTATAGTTAAATTATGTATTATTTAAAACATATTTAGTAACTGATTTTTTATGAATTCAAGATTGGAAGATATACTTCAATATTCAAGATGCATAAAAGGCCTTGATCCAACTTTGATGCGTGTCCTAAAAGTACACGAAAACGACTTTGGGAGTAAGATATAGCGAAGTCCGCTTTACAACCTGGCAACAAGCAAGTTTAGTAAGGGATTATAAATACCTATTGTAGATGGATCCTTTCTTGATGGACGAAATCATTTCATACCGAGTACTCGCTCGGTCGCGGTCTTGAAGCTCAAATGAGCCTTAAATTTCATTCACTTGAATATCCAGATCAAATAAGTTTTAGAACCACACCCTGACCAGATCGTTACTCAAGGAATATCCATATATGACAATGCGGAAAATCTTATGTATGATCTTAGTTGACATTATAAAAATTTATCTAACAGTGATTATTTCCTTCTTACAAATAAAACAATATCACATGTTTCAAAATGTAAATCTATTACTTTATATGTAAACATACATAATAAAAAAATAATTAACACCAATTTATTTTAATATATGGTTATTCCGTTCCCACGCTCTCATTAGTCTTTACCATATAAAAATAGCCCCTCAGCAGACGCGCTACCTCAGGGCTATCCCTTTATAAAATATACGTTGCCTATCTTCAGCAACCAGCCTATCACCTACTCCAGCTCAACCCACTCGCCGAGCAACATGTCCAGCTCAGCTTGCAGTCGCTCACGCGCGTCCCACAGCTCCACCATGTGGATCGTGTCGTCGCTTGTGCCGAGCAGCTCCAGCTCGGCATCTGTCGCCGCCAATTCTGCTTCTTTG
>RCUE01000362.1_pt1 | contig 12251 bp, 12 predicted proteins | sample 2166111 | NCBI WGS metagenome assembly RCUE01 (sample SAMN09930795, study PRJNA488358) | compost metagenome | feature: garden; material: soil; isolation source: compost soil in phenylacetonitrile-enriched culture | place: Germany: Experimental Botanical Garden Goettingen | collected 2016-01-27 | reverse complement strand
GTAAAACCGTCCGTTTTTTTCGTGACTCTTCATTCTCTTCAACATTTTTCTTTTTAAATGAAAACTTTTTATCCAAACTTCCTCTGTCCATATTAGCTGGTCATTACTCCTTTCAGTTAGGTTTTTATATTCCTGATCCTACCATATCCAAAGCAATAAACGATGAATTCCCAGATGACAATTTTGTAAGAAAACGTAGAAAAAATACAAAAAAAGCTTCCCTTAGCCCAATGGCTAAGGGAAGCTTACCTAAAATAGTATCTGTATAAAAATAATTATGGCTGTTTGGCTGCCTTGGAATCGGCTGTCGCTGCATCCTTTTTCTTAGGAACACCGTCCAGACCGTACACTTCGTCGTAAGCATCAAAGATTTTACGCGCCACAGGTCCGGCGCTCCAAGCTCCGAAGCCCCCTTCAGGAATGACAACTGCTACTGCAAGTTTAGGATTCTGACGCGGAGCAAAGGCAATAAATACCCCGTTATCTTTTAGTCCTCTGCCTACAACCTGCTGTGATGTCCCCGTTTTGCGAGCAAAGTCATACGGAAAGCCGTTAAATGCGCTGACATCTGTTGCCATTCCGCGTATGACTTCATTCCAGTATGCATCCGGGAAGTTCACTTCATTCAGCACCTTCGGCTTAAACGTCTGGACAACATTACCATTGGTATCTTTAATTTGACTGACCAAATGCGGCTCCATCCGTTTGCCTTTTGTAGCAATCATCGTTGTATACTGAGCAAGTTGCATAGGCGTATATTTACCTTGTTGACCAAAGGATGCATATGCTAATTTGGAAAGTGCAGACTCGGATTTACTCCTCGTATACTCTCGCCAACCCAGGAACTCACCAGGCAAGTCTACTCCAGTAGAAACACCTAATCCAAATTTCTTCATGTAGCGGTCCCATACGTTAACACCTTGGTCTTCTGCTGCGTTATTAATATATTTGTTATATAAGCGCTTGCCAACCATATCGACCATAAAGGCATTGGAGGAATGGCGAATAGCGGTAGCCGGGTCCATTGAACCGTACACATGACCAGATGCATTGCGTACCCGTGAAGAGTTGTTCCGTCCGAAATAAGCTGCTCCTGTGTCTTGATAGTACGTATTTGTTGTAAACAGTCCTTCTTCCAATCCAATAAGAACAGACAGCGGCTTAATTGTAGATCCCAGAAGCACTGTAGAATCTGGATGCTGTCCAGGTTGGCCTGAGCCAACATTCTTTATTGTAGCGTTTTGATACACATGTTTTATCTCTTCATATTTGTCTTTTGAAATCGTACCCGTTTGCCAATAATTCGCATCATAATCCGGCATACTAGCCATAGCTACCACATTTCCGGTATCTACTTCCATCGCTACTGCGAAGCCTGTTTTCGCATAAGGATGAGTTTTGCCGGATACAGCATGTGAATGGAGCCATCTCAATTGATCCATAATGGCATTTTCAGTCTTCACCTGAATTTCTTTGTTAATCGTGGAATAGACATTATCCCCTTTTTGCGGAGGAGTAACAGAATCTACACCTTCCGGCATATTGCGTGGATCAATCGGAACCGTTTTATAGCCATTTTTCCCTCGTAACTGTTCCTGATATTGATATTCCAGTCCATCAAAGCCAACAGATTCGTTATCCATATAAATGAGGCCCGGATCATTTTCAGCTGACATGGATTTTTGAATATTCTTATATTTATCCAACGTTTCACGCGCACTTTTATAGCTTTTAATGTAGCCAACCGTTTGGACAGCTACCGTATCTGGATCGTAATGACGTACCGTTTCCTCTACGACATCTATGCCCGGGAACTCACTCTTATGCTGCATAAAATAGGCCACTTCATCTTTGTTAAGATTCGTTTTAATCAGACGCGGCGTAAAACCGCTAAATCGCTGATAGTTACGGTCCATAGCGTCCATAATTTGCTCTGCCGTCATTTTCGGCTCATCTTTATTCCCATATTCAGCAAAGCGATTCGCCAGCTTCTGTGTCATTTTCTCCAGCTCAGGCAATAGCTTTTTGTCATTATCACGCTTTTCTTCCATACCATCACTGTAGTTCTTGGAGAGCGTGATATAAAGCGACTGTACTGGTGTCGAATACGCCAGTCTGTTCTGCCCGGTTGAATCATAAATCGTTCCGCGAATCGGCGTAAGTGGTACATTTTTGGTAACATTACTGGCCTCCTGCTGCTTGAGCTGAGGTCCATCCACGAATTGAAGTATCGCCAATCTTACAATGATGACTGTAAATATAATGAACGAGCTGAAAAAGAACAGATTGATCCGAAAGCTGAATCTTTTTCGATCAGACGTCCCATTGTCTGTTCCCTGCTCGTTGTCTATCTTTCTCATGTGCCCTTTTCCACTCCTTCTTAAATCACTTTATCCTTGATATGTGTTTGGGCAAAACCAGGCGGATTAAACCAGTCCCCACTTTGCGCCCAGGTCGGGTCTAGCGGTACCCACTGATTCTGTCCGCTCAAATATACCTCATTCCAGGCATGGGACCCGTATCCTCCCTGTCCGTTGTACCCAAGGCCTGTCACCACCTTGACCTGTAGCCCCTGCGAACGAGCCATCATTGAGTACAGGCGGGCATAATCAATGCACACTCCTTTACGTGTATCAAACGTATCTCTGGGAGTCTGTTCATGCCAGTCACCACGTTGCTCATAGGCTTCGACCTTACTGTAATCATAGCTAATACGGGTGCCTACCCATTCATACAACGCTCTAGCTTTTTGCTCGTCACCGCTAGCCCCTTCTGTAATCTTGGCCGCTGCCTGAACGATATCGCTTGGAATGTCCCGGTCGATTATTTCATATTTGCGCTGCATGATACCATTCAATTCCTTGGTAACGGCCTGCGTAAATACGGGCAGCTTATCCTTAATCAGAGTCCCGGACAACGGCTCAATGACCGATTGCGCACCTTGCTTATAAATCGGCGAAGCTTGTACGTAGCTGCTAAACCCGCTGTTTGGGTACAGACTAACGCCTATGAACAGCAGGGCTATGATCATCATGGCGCGAGCTCCACCAATAAGGGTACCTATTCCGGCCCCTGCCACCCTGCTGAAAAAGCCCGATTTTTTTGGATGCTCATGGAGGGAGGAATCTGATTTTCCACCTACCATCAACACATAAATGGCACGCAGTATAAACTGGGCAATAGCATAACTGAGCATGAACAATACGGCGAATCGCAGCAGCGGAAAACCCTCTATCCCCGCCACAAGCGTATAATAAAATTGCTCAATCCCACTTAGTTTTCGCTGTGGCAAATGCTCCATGTAAGCTGCCAGCCATTGTTGCACCTTCGGTGAAAGCCACATGGCTAATCCGAGCGAGCACAAAATACCCGCTACAGTCAGTATGCCATCCACAATAAGACTAAACAGCGCCCCTACAGATCTGGAAGCTCCTCGTCTCCAGCCCTGAATCAACGACAGCAGTACAATGACAATTAAAAACACCGTCACGCCATTCCAATGAAGAATAGGCTCCAGCCAGGATGGTTTCATTGTGTTCCTCCTGTCTCTACGGCGACTGTGGCGACTGTGTTACAGCCGAGCCTTTCGCACCTTCGATATATTTCTTGACGGTATCGCCCATACTCCACTCGCCCAGCGACATCCCCTGAAACCATACCTTGACCTTGTCACCATCAAATGGACCTTTCACTTCCAAGTTGGAGCTGGTTACCGAAAACGTACCATCCGCGTTGGATGTGTATTGGGCATCCCGTCCCTCTTTGATCATCATGTTCAAGGCCTCGCTCTGAACCTTGTTAATCGCATCATCCTTTGCCTGAGTAACGACCTTGCCGACCTGTTCAAAGGAAATGCCACTGTAGATAAGCAAGCCTGCAATGACGACAATGACAATCAGCCATTTTACGAGAGTTCTTACAATCTTCAATATGACTAACAATAGGACAAGCCCAATTAATATATACATCCAGTTATCCTGAACGATCTGCCAATTATGTTCCAAAAACTCTGTCCAGACGCCCTTATCCATTTCGCTACACTCCCGTTTTCAACTACATGATTCGAATTGCAAAATTGTCTCTGTAATTATACATGATTACGCAATGTCCTGTCAGCTTAGGTCTTATACATACCTTGTCTTTCAATTCTTGTCCATACAAAGTGGTCTATGTTCGTCCAATCCAGCGTACAACTTAGGAAGGGCCAATACGAAGTAACATGAAAGTTTACATTAGGGAAAGGGGGTCATTCACATGAAAACAGCCCTCTGGCTGTATCTCTTTTTGTTCATTGCCTTTTTTGATCTGCATGCGCAATATCCTATTTTGACGCCATTCGCCATCTCTCTGGGGGCAGCTCCTACCTTTATCGGTTGGATGATGGGGATTTACTCTCTGACTCACCTGCCTGGCAATTTGATGGCAGGTCCCAAAGTCGACAAACACGGCAGTCGCCGATATATTATGTTCAGCCTGACAGCTGCAGGCCTGATCCTGATCATTCAATCGTACATCCATACACCGTGGGAATTACTTTTTCTGCGTGCGATTAGTGGCTATGTGTTGGCTTTTTTATCTCCAGCCTGTCTGGCCATGCTGGCGCAACTGTCTGATCATCCGGTTACGCAGGGTAAATATATGTCGGGGCATGGTGTCGTCCATACGTTGGCCTCTGTTCTGTCTCCAGCCGCAGGCGCATTTATCGTAGCCAGTTTTGGCTTTAGCGAGACATTTAGTTCCCTTGGCATCATTCTCGTAATCACGGGGCTTATGGCTTATTTCACCTTACCCAAAAAAGCACCCGCTCCGCAGGCCCAATTATCTGATGGTCATACGACACCTGCTCCACTCTCGGCAGCACAGACGCGGTTACCATTCAATTGGCGTTACCTGCTTTTACCTTTTGTTTTGGCGTGCGCACAAGGCATTTTATTTTATGAGATCCCATTACGGAATAACGGTTCTGCGTCCATGATGTCCACCGGATTGCTCTTTTCCATCATCAGTTTGGGAGCACTCTGTACGCTTAGTTTGCTTTTTCTGAACAAATATTCACCGATGGTCAGGCTACTTTGTGGCATTATTCTGATGTCTTTAAGCTTCTATGCACTCGCCACCACGCCCGAAGCGACAATAGGCATCATCCTGTTTATTTTGGGAACAGCCAAAGGCATCATTTTTCCAGCGCTGGCCTCTCTCTTCATACGAATTGGAGGTGCTCGATTGGGCAAAACCTTTGCCCTGCAATCCATTGCAACGTCAATCGGCTCCTTTGCCGGGCCTGTACTGGCGGGTCAGCTTCCGGATCACATATCCCCTTTTTTTATCGCATTTCTGATTCTGATGGCTGGCCTGCTATTCGTTCCCGTTAAGCGCATATCTCCGACGCCGCCACTGTCTGCCACAGGACCTTATCATTCCTAGCTAGTCTGAGGCAGTGGGTATGCTAAAATGCTATCTTTAAAGCCCAAAATGCCGTTCCAGAGGGCAGATGCACAGTACACTATCCCCCTATCCACATAGACTATTTTGACTGAACATTCACTAATAAAGGGAGGTGCAGCCTGTGAGCCACTGTCATCCTGTAAGCCCTTGCCCTGTTTTTGGAACTTCAACTGGCACCATTCTTGTTCTTTATATTCTGCTCGTCATCATTCTCCGTACTTGCTGGTTTTAATGTCTAAATTGCCCTAACATGTTGTCCCTTGTACCCATGCCTGCCACTTCTGGCAGGCTATTTTGTTATTTTTTGCATGAGAACCCTATTTGGAGCTACACTATACTCATATTCTTCATTTCCCGGGGAATTTCGAGCATATGTATCAGACAAGGGGTGAGCTTAAATGGCGATAACCGTGATCGTCGAAGGGAAAAATGACCGCAGCAAACTTCGCCGATTACTTGACCCGGAGGTTCACATTTTATGCACCTTCGGCACACTAAACTCTATAAAACTGGAATCCCTCCACAAGCGAGCCAAGCACGACGAAATATATTTATTTATGGACAATGACAGCTCAGGGAAAAAAATAAGGGGTGTGCTTGCAGACTCTTTTCCAGATGCCTACCATATGTATACCCGCAAAGGATACGCTGGCGTAGAAGGGACTCCAGACGAATATGTGATCGCTCAATTGGAAAAAGCAGGATTGGAAGAATACATTATATACCCGCCACCTGTTCTTTAGTCTTGAATAACAAAAAAGGCTGTCCTCAGGCCGCTTTCATGCCTGTTGGACAGCTATATGGTGTACTATAAAATGCCTCTAAAATGACATTAGAATTTATGAACCGTATCGACGATCATCAGCAAGAAGCTGAGTGTCAGATGGTTAATGGAAAAGAAAAATACTTTTTTGGCCCAGGAATCCGTTTCTTCTTCCTTAATCGTAAAACCTTTAAAGGCATAGAATGCCCACAGCACGGACAGTAACACGGACACGATCATAAAAATCATACCGGCATATCCATAAGCATACATAAGGATGGGTACCGGAATCAGCAATACAATATAAGGAATCATCTGAATCTTTGTCCGATGGATACCTTTTACGACTGGCAACAACGGAAATCCTGCTGCGCGATATTCCTCAACTCTGCGAATAGCAAGTGCCCAGAAGTGAGGCGGCTGCCATAAGAACAGGAGAGCGAATAAAAGCCAAGCGCCCATATCAATACGACCCGAAGCGGCCACATAACCAATTACAGGAGGCATTGCACCAGAAATACCGCCGATGGATGTACTCCATGTAGATGAACGTTTTAACCAAAGTGTATAAATACCGACGTAGACGAACATACCAAGTAATCCCAGTAACCCTGCCTTTACACCAGAGAAGAAGAATAGAACAGCTAACCCTACAACACCCAAAATAATAGCGTATGACAACACCGTTGTAGGGGTCAGACGCCCTGTTGGCAGTGAGCGATTACGTGTACGCTCCATTTTCAAATCCAGCTCACGGTCAAAATAGTTGTTAAAAACACAAGAAGACGCCATAACCAGCATTGTACCTAAAAGTGTAAGAATTAGCTTTATATAGTCAACGTCCCATTGCGATGCTAACCAAAAACCACCAAAGGCTGCAACCAGATTGGTACGAAGGATGCCTGGCTTGGTAACTGTAATAAAATCTTTCCAAGTGCCCGCTTTGCCGGGTGGTTTAGATTTTACAGAATAGGTAGCCGCATCCGAAGAAGTCTTATAACTTATATTATCCATTGTGAGTAACTCCCCCTTAGAGATGTATGAATTCGGGAGTAAGTTGAACTCCGATATAAATTTTATCATATACCTACCCCAAAAAGTTTGACAGAAAACGCACAAAACGTTCACAATTCCGATGGCAAATCGCCCCTGCTGATCGTTTACAGTAAATTTGGGTAGTAATAAGTACAGGAAACAATACAAAAGGAGCGACAGATATGGATACAGCCACACACTTTGTCATGGGAGTCGGGTTGGCCGGGCTGGCCTATACTGATCCTGTCGTCGCCGGAGATCCAAAGTTGGCCGCAGTCGTACTGCTCGCTACAGTCGTAGGGTCACAAGCTCCGGATTTTGACACTTTGCTTCGGTTGAAAAATAATGCAGCCTACATTCGCAATCACCGTGGACTGTCGCATTCAATTCCCTTCTGGTTGATATGGATCTTGTCCATAACAGGGCTAATTTGCCTGATCTTCAGAGATGTGCCCCCAGGTCATGTAGCATTATGGGTAACGATTGCCGTCTGCCTGCATGTATTCACAGATTTATTTAATACGTACGGAACACAGGCATTCCGGCCGTTTACAAACAAGTGGATATCTTGGAATATCATCCATATTTTCGATCCCTTTATTTTTGGCACCCATGTTGCTGCGATTATGCTGTGGATCACCGGATTGATTCCACCCGCTCCCTTATTTATTACGCTGTACGTCATTATTGGCCTGTATTACATTTGGCGAACCTGGAGTCATTTTATTACCAGAAAAGCGGTACGTGATATGGACAACAAACGTCAGGAAGGCGACACCTATTATATCATTCCCACGGTATCATGGAACCGGTGGCATGTGGTAAAAGCTCATCAGAATGGAAGCTATGACATTGGTGGATTAAATGGTAAGCATTTATTTTGGACGAAACACGCAACTCCATCCACACACCCAGCCGTAGAAGCCTCCACATCCTATCGCGATGTGCAAGCATTTCGCTATTTTTCCTCCTTTGCCGTCGCCGAGGTGGAAGAACTGGAGTGGGGTTATATTGTGCGATGGGGAGACGTCAGGTATCGACACCGGAGGCAATATCCATTCGTGGCTGTGGTCGCGATGGATAAGCAGTTCGGGCTGATCAACAGTTATATCGGATGGCTCAGTGACGAAAAGATGCAAAAACGCCTTTCCCTGCATACGAATTAAAATCTGCTTACAAGCTAACAACCAGCCGTATGAACAAGAGACAGCAAGTTCCCCCTTAATCTGGGAGCTTGCTGTTTTTTTGGCCATTCGCGCCAAAAATCACATCTCATGAAAGCGCCCTCTTGACGAAGCGGACTTGCGTGATTCACAATGGTCATAAGCCATGCGTAAAAAAAATCCGGAGCATGATCGCTCCGGATTTTCTTCATGACAGTTGCTCATAATACAGCTTCCAAGATGGAGTGTTTATGTGTATTACTGCAAACGGCTGCTGCCCGACAAGGATTGTTCTGCTTGTTGGACTAGCTTTTTCGTAATATATCCCCCAAGAGAACCTGTTTCGCGGGAAACAACATTACCGAAGTAACCGTCCTGAGGGATGGTGATGCCAAGTTCTTGAGCTGCCTCATATTTTAATTGTTGTAAAGCGGCGTTGGCCTGCGGTACTTGCAGGTTGTTTGAACGACGTCTGCTCATATTTGAATCTCCTTTCAGTTCTTTGTGAGTGAGGTTCATTGCAAGCTTGCAAGATTATTATGGCTCGCTTACAACTACTTATTCCTGAAATTCAACATTCGAACACTGGAGGTTTTTACCAATGAGCAAAGGTTTATCCCTATGGTTCGCCGTTTCATCCATTGTCCTGCTGACCGCAGCCGCTATATCCATCAGTTATTCCGCATGGCTTGCCATTCTACTGGGGCTATTATCTGTCGGCAATATTGGCTGGGGTTTCGTGGTCAAAGCCCGACAACGCCGCTCCTAATCCAATCCTATAAAAGGCCTAATTCGTTTCGCCTCAATATGCTTTAGCGTAGACGTGGCAGAAAGCCCATGCGCTCTTTGACCGCAGACAGCGTGACTTCAGCAGCTTCTTGAGCACGCTCTGCGGATCGGGCCAAAATATGTCCAATTTCACCGGATTCCCGGATATCGCGATAGCGCTGCTGAATCGGTTCAAGCATAGCCACAACCGTCTCTGCCAGTTCTTTTTTAAATGTCCCGTACATTTGGCCTTCATAACGATCCTGCACTTCTTGGAGCGACAAACCGGAACACTGGCTGTAAATGCTCATTAGATTACTAATTTCAGGTTTATTGGCCAGATCATATCTAACCTCACTGCCAGAATCGGTCGTAGCGCGGCTGATTTTCTTGCGTATGACTTTCGGTTCGTCCAGTAGCGCAATAAAACTGCCTGCATTCGGATTACTCTTGCTCATTTTTTTGGATGCATCATCCAGGGACATAATTCTCGCCCCTACTTCAGGGATATACGGCTCGGGAATTGTAAAATAATCTCCATAACGATGATTAAAGCGGCCAGCCAAGTCCCGTGTCAGCTCCAGATGCTGTTTCTGATCTTCGCCCACCGGGACGAGATCCGCGTTGTAGAGCAAAATGTCAGCTGCCATCAACGACGGATATACGAACAACCCTGCTCCTACGGAATCCTTGCCAGCAGCCTTGTCCTTAAACTGAGTCATACGTTCCAGCTCGCCCATATTCGTCAGTGTTGTCATCAACCATCCCAGCTCAGCGTGCTGAGGAACATGGGATTGTAAAAAGACGTTGGATTTCTCTGGGTTAATACCCGCTGCGATAAATAATGCCGCCACCGCCTCCGACTGCTCGCGTAATTGAGCTGGTTCCTGCGGTACGGTAATCGCATGAAGATCTGGAACCATAAAGTAACATTGGTGATCCTCTTGCAATTTGACAAAGTTTTTCATTGCGCCGATGTAATTGCCCAAAGTAAGTTGTCCGCTAGGCTGAATACCTGAAAGTACAGTTTTCATATTCTTCCTCCTCCGATTATTTCAATATTTTAGAACGCAAAAAGGCCCCGCATCCTCAAGGGACGCGAGACCGTGGTACCACCCTTATTCATTGCCGTCAGCCTTTGCTTATCGGAGCTATGCGCCATGACTGATTGCAATCTTAAAGCTCCGTTAACGGGGAGCAATCGGCCGTCATACTGAGGACTGTAAAATCCTGTTCTGTGCGGCACTCCAAGGTCCATTCAGCAATGCAGGCTCACCGGTTCCCATCCACCACCGGCTTTCTGAAGAGCTTATGCGAAAGCTTACTTGTCCTCATCATCGCGTTATCCATGTCATTACTTTCTAAACTACATTAATGATAATTCCGCATAATGTTATTGTCAAATGACGATTGTGCCCTACGACCAAAAATCTGTTATCATAATGACACGAAGCTTCAACCGATTATAGTGGACAAAGGAGCATGGATATGAAACAAGTGACCAAAGAACACTGGAACGGTTACGACACGTATGTTTTACATAGTGGTGAACTGGAGGTTACGATGATCCCTCGCCTCGGGAATAATATTATCTCAGTGCGTGATCTGAAGCTCGACAGGGATATCGTACGTCGGCCCGGTGAGGAAGAATTGGCTTTTTATTTACAAAAGCCTTATCATTTTGGCTTGCCCATTTTGATTCCTCCTGGCCGAATTCGCAAAGGACAATTTGAGTTTGACGGTGTTCCTTACCAGTTCGACCGAAATACAGCCAATGACAACCATATACACGGTCTGCATCGTAATCAATCCTGGCGCTGCAGTGATATTGAAGAGGATGAAGAAGGTTGCAGTGTCACTACCGAGCTTTTGACAGAAAGTGATCCGCACTGGATGGAACAATTCCCCATTCCTTTGCGTCTGGAGATGACGTATCGCTTGCAGGGTGCTATATTAAGTCAAACACTGCGCGTAACCAATTTGGGTGAAAAAGCAGCCCCATTTGGCTTGGGATATCACACTTGGTTTATGGTGGACGGAGAACCTGAGCGCTGGCGCCTAAAGCTACCTGTAAACGGCGTATATGAACAGGATGCTGAACAGCTACCTACAGGTATCATTACTTCGTTGAATGACTTGGAACAGCTCTCTTCGGGTCTTTCTCTGAAAGGAACGAATCTAGATACGTTGCTGCGGGCAACGGAAGGCCCTGCTGTAGCTCTTTTGACTCGTGACGACGGTTATCAAATCCGCTACACAGCAGATGAGCAATACTTTAAGTATTGGGTGTTATACACCAAAGGTGAATGCGATCAGTATCTTTGCATTGAGCCTTATACCTGGCTGTCAGATGCTCCTAATTTACCTGATCCTGTTGAAGGAGGCGGGCTGATCCGTCTGGAGCCTAAGCAATCCATCGATCTCAAAACTCAGATTCATATCATATATCCGTAATTTCCCTCTAGTCACTTTCCTTCCTTCGGCGCATATTTTCATAACTCTGTCGCATACTAACCTCATCACAGCCGAAGGAGGTGACTACACATGAATGAAGCTAATCAAGGCAGAAGTCGTCGCAGTAACAACCTTGTTGTTCCTCAAGCCAACAACGCACTGCAACAATTGAAATATGAAGCTGCACAAGAGCTGGGCATCACCATTCCGGCAGATGGTTACTACGGTGACATGCCATCCCGTGAAGCTGGTTCTCTGGGAGGCTATATCACTAAACGCTTGGTACAGCTGGCCGAACAGCAATTATCAGGACGTTCAGGTCAATAAGCGTCATTATTCCACATGAGCATTCCGTTCATCGTAATTTACCAAAATGCGTTATAACGGGCATATAACATAGGCGGTCTTCCCAAGGAAGGCCGCCTTTTCTCTTTTTTAAATTAGGATTTTGCAAAATTCTCATATTGATGATTATTCCGAATTAGCCGCTCGGTATGTAGGCTTGTTGTAGCGGATCATGAGATTCGCCATGTTGTAGTTGGACTCCAGTGTTGCATCTACCAAAATCGTTCCTTGTCTGATGGCAAAATCGAAAGCAATCTCACCATGAGTCCAGCTACGCT
>RCUE01000361.1_pt1 | contig 12310 bp, 10 predicted proteins | sample 2166111 | NCBI WGS metagenome assembly RCUE01 (sample SAMN09930795, study PRJNA488358) | compost metagenome | feature: garden; material: soil; isolation source: compost soil in phenylacetonitrile-enriched culture | place: Germany: Experimental Botanical Garden Goettingen | collected 2016-01-27 | reverse complement strand
GAACGGCCAAAAGCGATGGGCTATCTTTCTGCCGCCATTAGTACCGGTTTTATTATAGGACCTGGTATTGGTGGCTTTATTGCAGAATACGGTATACGTATGCCCTTCTTCTTTGCGGCAGCCATTGCCTTTTTAGCATGCATTTCATCAATATTTATTTTAAAAGAGCCGCTAACAAAGGAACAGCTTGCAGAAATTTCTGCCAATACAAAGCAAATAAATTTTATACATGATTTAAAAAGATCACTTAATCCGCTTTACTTTATTGCATTTATTATTGTATTTGTACTTGCTTTCGGGTTATCAGCATATGAAACTGTTTTTAGCCTATTTTCTGCTCATAAATTCGGCTTCACGCCGAAGGACATTGCAGCCATTATTACAATAAGCTCAATATTTGGCGTTGTTGTGCAAGTATTTATGTTTGGAAAAATGATAGATATACTTGGTGAAAAGAAACTGATCCAATTATGTTTAATTACAGGTGCAATATTGGCGGTAGCGTCCACCGTAATCTCTAGCTTTTTGACAGTGCTGGCGGTAACTTGCTTCATTTTCCTCGCATTTGACTTGCTTCGTCCGGCATTGACGACATTTTTATCAAAAGCTGCCGGGAAAGAGCAAGGATTTGTTGCTGGAATGAACTCAACCTATACGAGCTTAGGTAATATCGTCGGGCCAGCGATGGGCGGAATACTATTTGACGTAAACATTCACTATCCGTACCTTTTCGCCGCTGTCATTATGGTCATTGGCCTCGGTATTACAGTCATGTGGCAAGAAAAACAATTGGTAGAAAGCTTAGCGGAATAATTAGAAAAGTGTGGGGCGGATCAAGAAAACCATTTAATAGAAGCTATAAAGCTTCTTAAATCAAAAGACGTGTTGCAAAAAGGCTTACTGCAGCATTTTTCACCATTTTATGTAAAAATTTTGGCGCTACCTCATCGCTATTAACCTAATAAAAAGGATCACCCCCAAAAACGATAAAATAAGCTTCTTTGTTACAAGAAAGCCTAAAAATTTCGTTCTGGGGGTGCAATAAAACTTTAGCTTGATGGGCATGTTTTTTCATGCTCAGGTTGTGAAAGTATTCGTATTTACACTCGCGCTCCAAGAAGTGATTCAACACTTTCACGGAATACATTGGTATGATGGTCGATATCCTCAGCGCTTGTCTGAGAAGAGATAAGAGCCATGTTGTGGAACGGTGTCATAAGAATCCCACGATTCAAGGCATACAGGTGCATGTAGCGATCCAGCTCATAATCTGTTGCAGCGGCCGCTTCTCCGCCGTTTTTCGGTGGAGTGTCACGGAACCAATATTCTGTACGGCAACCGAGACGTTTGACAATCCATGGGAGGTTATTTTCTTTAATCACTGACTCCACACCATCACAAAAACGTTCGGCCAGAGCAATGTTTCGGTCAAAGGCTTCTGGTGTCAGTACATTTTCCAAGGTGGTACGCATAGCAGCCATCGATAGGGCATTCCCTGCCAGAGTACCTCCGATACCACCTACATCGGCTCCTTCAATGTCAATCGTACCGCGGATTCGCTGAGCTAGTTCTTCACTGAAACCGTACACCGCTGTTGGAATCCCTGCACCAATTGCTTTTCCAACTGTTAACATATCCGGTTTGAGACCATAGGTTCCAGTGTAACCCCCAGGACCAGCACACATCGTATGCGTTTCATCATAAATCAGTAAAGTCCCCGTACGACGAGTAATTTCTCGTAAAGCCTCTAGGTACCCAGGATCGGGGTGAATAATACCGATGTTGGTCATAGCTGGCTCGGCAAGTACGGCCGCGACATCCCCAGGAGCCAGAGCTTTCTCTAGTGCTTCAATATCATTAAATTCAACGACCTTGGATGTTTGAGTAACGTCGGTTTGCGGACCAATATTACCATGTCTGCGAACAGGTACGCCATCCTGTAAGGTGATGAAGGCTTCATCAACCGTACCATGATAGCTGTAATTGAACACCAATATATACTTTCGTTTGGTGATATGACGGGCTAAACGTAGGGCAAAACGGTTCGCGTCTGTTGCAGAAATCGCTACTTGCCAGTAAGGTAGACCAAACCGACGAGAAAGCTCTTCCCCTACCCAGACAGAATCTTCTGTCGGTAACATAAAAGTAACGCCATTATTTATTCTTTCTTTTATAGCTGAAATAGCACCTTCAGGAGCATGACCCGTCATAGAACCCGTATCACCCAAACAGAAATCAATATAACGATGGCCGTCTACATCGGTGAAATGAGCACCCTGACCGCCCTTTACAAAAACGGGGAAGCTCCCAGCCCATTTGACCATCCAATTCATCGGTACGCCATCGAGCAAACTTTTCTTGGCACGTTCAAACAATTCCTTGGAACGAGGATGAGTTTCTTCGAAAAGCTGTAGTTCTTTTTCCAAAAGCACCTGTAAACGATTTCTATTGATCATGACATCATCACTCCTATTCGTTTTATGTCGTCCTATACAAGGAGCAAAATGCATGCCAGCTTTCTGCAATAAAGAAAGCCTTGAAAGCTCAAGGCTTTTGAAACAATGTTGCTATTGCATTTGTCAAAACTGACAATAAGAGGCATTTCTTTACGTGATGTCTGTTATCAATATTGAATTGTCAAATTTGATAATTAGTTGTCATTTTTGATAACTTGTTGTGTTTCGATACGAAGTTCCCGTATACGGCGATAAAGAGTAGATTCGCTAATGCCCAGCAGTCGTGCTGCATCTCGCTTCCCCTGTAAAGAATAGCCAGTTTGTGCAAGTTGGGATTGAATGATTTCTCTTTCTACCACTTCCAATTGCTCTTTTAGGGATAAAGAAGAGGGGAGGGGTCTTTGCGCTTGTCGCAAACGTTTGGGGAGAGCGTCAAGCGTGATGCTTTCTCCAATTTCCATATTTACTGCATATTCCACTGCATTTTCAAGCTCGCGTATGTTACCTGGCCAATCGTAGGATTTCAAGCAATTCAATGCCTCTTCAGTAAATCCGTAGATGTTTTTATCGATGATCTGCGTATACTTGCGAAGTGCATAATCCAGTAGAGGAAGAATATCTTCCTTCCGTTCTCTTAGGGACGGGATATGGAGCGGAATGACATGTAAGCGAAAGTATAAATCTTCACGGAATTCACCAGCTTTCATCATTTGTTCCAGGTTTCGGTGAGTAGCGGCAATTATACGTACATCAATAGGAATCGTTCTTTTTCCGCCGATCCGTTCAATCTCCCGATGCTGGAGGACATGAAGGAGCTTAACCTGTAAATGAAAAGATAAGTCTCCGATTTCGTCGAGAAAAAGCGTGCCTCCATTTGCTAGTTCGAATTTTCCGACTTTGCCTGTCCGATTGGCTCCAGTAAAAGCTCCTGGTTCATAACCAAAAAGCTCACTTTCCAATAAGGTATCGGGAATAGCTCCGCAGTTAACAGTAACAAATGGATGCTCCTTCCGGTCGCTTACATAGTGAATGGATCGAGCGAACAACCCTTTGCCTGTGCCGCTTTCTCCTGTAATAAGTACAGTGGATTGGCTACGGGCGACTTTGCCGGCTTGGTCTTTGATTTCCCTAATAGCTTTGCTTGTTCCTAAAATCTCATGAAAAGATGTACCTTCTTCCTTTTCGGTCATGTCATATACTAGTTTTTTAATATCAGCGATGTCTCGAAGCGAGATGACAGCGCCCACTATTTCTTTATGCTGGTTGTTGCTTGTTGCTTTTAACGTCTTACTAAAGATTGGTAGGATGGTTGAGAAGAAATGGAACGTGCTGCCCGTGTCTGTTTGATAGATTTCTTCCTGGTCCCTGTACTCTTCTCCTGTACGTAAAACCTCACGTATTGAAGAAGAGGGTAAAGTAGCAAAGATAGATTTTCCTATTACTTCTTCTTTAGTTGTACCGATTAGCTTCGCTGCTGTTTCGTTGCAAGTGGTTATATTTCCATATCGGTCTACCGCAATAATACCTTCACGAATGGTCTCGATGATAATTTTTAATTCGCTGGCCATCTTTGCTTCTGATACTTTACTGGCGAGTAGGATAGCCATCTGCCGCGAAAAGGCAAGTAGGTTCTCCCGGTTAAGTAGTAATACATGACGTTGTTGCTCGGTAAAGGCCACCAGCCCGATTAGACCAATAATTTCCCCGTGAAGACGAATGGGGCAACACACCTCGGCCAGTTCATTCTCGCGTGCAGCGTACTCTGGATGGCTATACGCATCTTCAATAATGTATTCTTCCCCAGTTCGAAGCACTTGTCCGTAGGTATATTCGGAATCAAGATTACCTTCTTCTTCCTTTTCCCCTATTTTCCCTTTGTACCTTCCCGTGCCGGCTACAATTGCCAGTTCTTCATCCACGATTTCGACGTCGATGCTTAATACGGCTGTAATCGCTTCTGCAATTTCCTGTGCTGTGTTTCGAATTTCCGCTAGTCTAGACATATTTCCCCTCCATATATTTAGCACAATCATATGTATTGATGGTACCTTATATTTTAGGAATTTTCTCTAAATGCTTTTAAGTTTTTTGCAATAATAAGATGTATTTCCTCCATAAACACACTCCTATTCCTCTGTACAATATAATGTTCATTTCATACAATAAAAAGTAAAACGTTATGGCAATGTTATTTGCTAATAAATACGGCTTTAAAAAAACATTTAGATTTTGTTTAAGGGTAGGTGCTGGTTTTTTTGTAATAATCATATTAAGTTGTTATTTTAATCCTGTGCTTAAAAATTTCATTCCAAAAATTGAATTTATTATGTCTATCATAGGTGCGACCTATATGATGTATCTGGCTATAAAAATTATTACTAGTAAAAATGATGATGAAGACAATGATGGGGGCAAGAATAACAGTTTTTTCGCAGGTATGCTTTTACAATTCGTAAATCCCAAAGGTATTTTATATGGTATAACAGTCATATCAACTTTCATCATTCCATATCACACTTTAAATCTCAGCTTATTATTTTATTCAGTACTTCTAGCTTTTATTCGTTTTATGGGAACTTTCAGTTGGAGTGTGTTTGGTTCAATTTTTAAAAAGTTCTTATCGAAGTATAGAAATCAGTTCAATGTAGTTATGGCTTTATTATTGATATATAGTGCAATTTCAATAGTTTTTATATAAAGAAAACGAGGCTACTTCTTCAACTAACGAATTTCGATAGCCCAAAAAGCGATTTAGTAAATAATATTTTGTCATAAAATTTGCGTCTGATTGTCGGGTTTAAGTCATAAATTAGGAGATGGAGAAAGGACAGTATATTTTCTCGTTTTGTACATATGTTTTTGCATATAAAAGTCCCCCCGCTTGAAACCTTGCCTATCAGTTTGACTTGTGAAAAAAGTATGCTAAAGTATCCTTAATTAAAGGCAACAATGATAGAGGTGATGTAAGGTGCTAGAACGCTCCATGGAGAATATAAGGGAATTAGAAGGAAGAAAGGAAGTGATGTAAAGGAGAGCTTTTACTTTATCAGTAGCTCTTCTCATTAAAAAGAAAAGAGGACTACTACAATGAACAAATATCAAAGTATAAATAGTGATGGATTTAAACTGAATTATTGTGTAAAGGGCTCCGGGAAACCCATATTGGTAGTAGGCAGCAGCGTATATTATCCTCATCTATTCTCGGACACTTTATATGAAACATTCCAGTTTATTTTCCTTGATCATAGAGGATTTGTGAAATCACCCCGGGCTCTGGAATCAGAAGATTATACATTGGATAAAGTGTTAGATGACATAGAAATAGCAAGGCAAACTCTTTGCTTAACAGATTTTATTATATTAGGTCACTCAGGACACGCTTTCATGGCTCTGGAATATGCAAGAAAATATCCTGAACACGTCCAAAAAGTTGTCTTGTTAAATTCGGCACCTACAAATAGCCAGGAAAGACAGCGTCAAAGTTGTGCATTTTTTAATGAGACTGCAAGTCAGAAAAGAAAGAGGCAGTTCGAAAAGGATATTGCTCTATTAGAAAGTGACATCAAGAAAGATCCTGAACGACGATTTGTCCACATGTGTATTCGTATGGGAGCCCAAAGTTTTTATGATTATACATTTGATGCAGCTTACATGTGGGAAGGTGTATATACGAATATGCCAATCATCGATTATTTGTGGGGAGAGGCATTCGGAGAGCTAAATCTTATACAGTCACTAAACGCTTTCAATAAACCAGTATTTATTGGTTTAGGAAGGTATGATTATTTGGTAGCGCCTGTTTCGCTTTGGGATTCTATTGATGATACGTATGATAACGTGAAGAAAATGATTTTTGAGCATAGTGGGCATAATCCCATGTTTGAAGAACCTGAATCCTTTGACAGAGAACTAATCAAGTGGATTTGTGAGGGCAAATAAGAATTTCATCCATGATTCAACGAAAGAACACTAAGTAGACTTTTCTTAGTGTTTTTTCGTTTTGTGGAGGTTCCATTCTGTTAGGTGGATGGCGATGGGGTAACGCTAGCATCACTTCAGAGCTTAATGATATGACAAGAGAATTCCATAATAGGATGCCAGTAATTCTTCATGCGAAAGATGAAAAAGTATGGTTAGATTCATCAGTAAATGATGTCGAACTTATAGCCCCACTTAATTCACTATAATGGATGGATGGAAACAAGTGGTAATAAGTAGATCGTAGACGTTTCAATAAAACACTGAAGAAATATATGATGGAGGTTAAAGCAGAATGAAAATTGTAGTAGCAGGTGCGAGTGGGGTCATTGGAAGGGCGCTAGTCCCGTTGTTGGTCAAGGAAGGGCATGAAGTGGTCGGATTGACACGCAATAGACATTATGCTGCCGAACTAAGTAGCAAGGGGGTGCAGTCTGTAATTCTGGACGTTTTTGACCGTGAAGCTGTATTCTCCGTTCTTCGCGAAACTAAGCCGGATACCGTCATTCATCAACTCACTTCATTGAGTGCCAGAGACTTTGCGGAACATGCTAGGATTCGCAAGGAGGGAACGCGCAATCTTGTGGACGCTTCACTTGAAGCTGGCGTGCGCAGGATGATTGCACAGAGCATTTCATGGGCTTATTCACCTGGCGAGGGACCGGCTGTGGAAGACAACGCACTTGATCTGGAGGCACCACTACCGCGGAAAACGACGGTCGAAAGCGTTCATGCACTCGAAAGCGTTGTTGCCGAAATGCCAGAGCATGTGATTCTTCGTTATGGTTTATTCTATGGGGCGGGAACTTGGTATGCCTCGGGTGGCTTTATAGCAGAACAAGTACGACAGCAGCAATTGCCTGCGACAGAAGGTATCAGCTCATTTGTGCATGTAGATGACGCCGCTCACGCTGCAGTACTTGCGTTACACTGGCCATCCGGCCCCTTCAATATCGTCGATAATGAGCCTGCTCCTGGGACAGAGTGGCTGCCGATCTATGCAGATGCCTTAGGCGCTCCCGCACCGGCAGTTGAACATAAAAGTACAAGGTGGGAGAGAGGGGCGGTGAACGACAAAGCGCTTCAGTATGGCTGGAAGCCCCGATACGCATCGTGGCGGGAGGGTTTTCGACATGCGCTTGGTTCATTGTAACTCATTTCTTAATTGAATTTGCTCCTAAGAAATATAGGGGTAAAATGTTAGGAGTACTTACCCTGGCATGGTTTCTTAGTGCAAATATTAAAAAAGAGAGTCTTAAATTATCATTCAAGACTCACCGTTTATTAACGCTTGATAGATATGGGATGACACCTGTTGATTATCCATATATTGTAATAAACAAGATGCACACGTCGGCGTGCTCCCTCGTCTTTTTCTCGCAAGGAAGAGATACGGCCGCTTTGTGGCGCCAAGGTCGGACCGGCAAAACATCTGAGTGTTTTCGTTTAGAAAAGGCATTAAATGAAATGAATCAATTTGGTTATTCAGATAAGGGAATCACAATCCCCTTTATTTTATCCAGTATACAGATATTGAATGGAAACCCGAATCAGTCAATTATACAGAGGGGAATCTTGATCATAACGTTTGTCCACTGTCCACTGTAATGATTTGACCTGTCATTGCTTCCTGTTCCAAGGCTGCACAGATAAATTTACCAATATCTTCAGGTGTTGAAATGCGCTGCAATAGAAGATTAGGAGCTAACCTCTTCATTTGTTCTTCTCTTCCAGCCCACCATCTTGTCGAGACTGCTCCCGGTACAACGCAGTTAACTCTAATATCCGGAGCTAAGGCGTGTGCTAACGATTTCGTAAGACCGTGAACTGCCGCTTTGGATACGGCGTATGGAAGAGAGGAACCTAATCCTGTTTGTCCCGCTATACTGCCGAGATTGACTATTGCTCCTTGTTTATTAATTTTCATGAAAGGGGAAACAGCTCGCGCGCAGTAATACATTCCTTTGACATTAACATCATAAAGATCGTCCCACACTTCTTCCGTTGCCGCTTCCAGATCATCAAGTGGGATGTGCCGTGTAATGCTGGCATTATTCACAAGTAAATCAATAGTCCCGAATTGTTGAACCAATTTATCAACCATTTCCCTGACTTCCTTGTCTTGAGAAACATCGGCTTGAATGGCTATTGCGCGCCCCCCTTTTATATTGATAATTTGCGCTGTTTTTTCCGCATCAGCTTTAGAGCGTGAATAGTTCACGGCGACGGTTGTCCCCCGCTCAGCAAGCGCGAGGCAAGTAGCCCTACCAATCCCTGTACCACCGCCGGTCACAAGAGCTACTTTGTCTTTTAAATCCATATTTAGTCATCCCTTTGCACTATGATATAAATGATTGTATATTGTCATTTCAAATTTGTATAATTGAATTAATTGATGTATATGTTCATAAAATTTGAACTCGGGACTAGGGGTACTACGATGGATCTTAAAACATTAAAAACATTTCAAATGATCGTGAAGTACGGTAGTTTTATCCGTGCAGCTGATGAAATGAATTATGTACAATCTACTGTCACGATGCAAATCCAAAAGCTTGAATCCGAATTGGGCATTCGGCTTATCGAACGTGGAAAAAAAATCCGGTTAACAGAAGCCGGAAGACTGTTCTACGAACAAAGTTTGCAAATTGTAAAGAATATCGAGCAATTAAAAATGAACTTGTCGGATTTGCAAGTAGGCGAAAGAGGAAATGTTCGCTTAGGGGTGACGGAGCCAACTGCCAGCTATCGATTACCTGAGATCTTAGAGAGATTTTTATCACAATTTCCGAAAATTCGTATCTCTGTGGACGTTGCAAACACGCCAACATTAAGCGAGCGTCTTCTTAAAGGGGATATTGATTTGGCTCTTTGTTCGACACCGGATCTGGGTTCCGATCTCCATTTTGAACCCTTATTTAAGGAAGATTTTGTAGTCTTGATGCCAAAAAACCATCCGCTTGCCCAAAATACGGTTATTGCGCCGGAGGATATTCGGGGACATCGTCTACTCATTACATCAGTAACCTGTCCATACCGCAGAAAGCTTGAGATGGTATTGCAGGAATCAGGGAACATTCCAATAGATACTATGGAGATTGGCAGTATGACAGCTTTGAAATATTATGTCGAAAGTGGACTAGGTATTGCCCTTGTGCCAGAGATTGTTTTGAAGCCGGTTCCTACAGGAACTACGATACGGACTATGAGCGGCAGTCTTATACACATGACTTTCGGCTTTCTCTTCAAGCGATCGGAATATCCATTGAAACTGGCAAGTTCAAAGCTTTACGAATTTCTCAAGCAAGAACTTCTTGAGCATTACCCAATGGACGGATTGCGGTGAACCGTAGCACAATTCATTTGGTTAACGGGAACGATAGTTGAAAAGACGGTTCTACTACACATTAAAAATGGGTCATAGACTTGGGTTTATATCCAGTCTATGACCCGTTTTTATACGTATCTCTACAGAGAGTTGGTTTAATTATGTCCAAACGTACAATTTTCCTGAAATAATACGATGACCTCTATATAATGGATATGTCATACTAGGGTATATTGCCTTATTACCCCATCCGAAGCGAGGTAAGTGTATGTCCATCAGGATCAAACTATTGCTGTCCTATACCGGTATGCTTATCATTAGCCTACTGGTATTCGTCTTGACTGCCAGTCTGTTCACCATCGCAGCAACAGGTGACATTCACAGCTTTCGAGATTTCTATAAAGTTCACTATCAGCTTAATCCACTGACGGAACAAGAGGAATCCATCTTCCTCGAATTAAAATATCTCGCCAAAAACGAACCGGACGAGTTGCAAAACCAAGAGCTTTTGCTAGACTATGATTTCAAGCTCAAAACAGTACGAGCCGGTCTCTACGTCCGCCGGGAAAGCAATCAAGTATTTGAGTCACATACGTTTAATCAGCCAGAATTGGAACAAAATTTGCCTCCCTATGACCTAAATAACAATCAGATTCGCAATACATTTAACATTGGCGAACGATTTTACGCCTACGCTAAATTCGACTTCCGCTTTTCGGATGGTGCAAAAGGCAGTGTCTTCGTTATTCACGAGCGAAGTCCTTTTGGCGAAGTGATACGAAAACTGCTTCCCATCCTTGTCCTGATTCTCATCGGCGTCATCGTGATTGCGAATGTGCTGCTTTACCGCTGGATTACTCGAAGCGTCGTCAAACCACTTGATATACTTCGAAACTCGGCTGAAAACATTAAGGAGGGCAATCTCCAATTTTCACTCGATCTGCGTTCAAAGGACGAGATCGGTCAGTTGAACGAGGCGTTCGAGAATATGCGAAAAAGACTGCATGAATCGGTTCAGCTCCGATTGCAGGACGAAGAGAATCGGAAAGAACTGATCTCCAACATCTCTCATGATTTACGTACACCCATCACGAATATAAAAGGCTACATCGAAGGAATTCGAGATGGGGTCGCAGATACTCCGGAGAAAATGGACAAGTACGTGAACATCATTTATTCCAAAGCCGTCGATCTGGATAAACTCGTAGACGAGCTGTTCCTTTACTCCAAGCTGGACTTAAAGCAAGTGCCGTTCATGTTTGAGCATGTAGATATTGTCGGTTTTTTAGACGACTGTATAGATGAGCTGCACTACGTATTGGAAGAAAAGAGCATCACACTGGAGTGGGATGAGCGTGCAGGGCAGAGTATCGAGGTCATTGCCGATTTGGAAAAATTAAAGCGCACTGTACTCAATATCATTGGAAATGCCCAGAATTTTATGGATAAGCAACAAAAAATCATTCGTGTCTCCGTACAAGCTTCTCCAGAATGGGTAACTGTTGAAATACGAGATAATGGGATGGGCATCTCACCCGAAGCCATACCACATATTTTCGAGCGTTTTTATCGTGCGGAGCAGTCCCGCAATTCCTCAACGGGTGGTAGCGGGCTGGGACTTGCCATTGCAAGTCAGATTATAGAAGGACACGGAGGTTCCATCTGGGTGAAAAGCGAACTCGGAGTCGGTACAAGCCTGTTCTTTACCCTAAAACGGAAAACGAATCAGGGAGGTACAGAAACCCATGGCGACACGCATCCTCATCATTGAAGACGAGGCCACCATCGCTCAGCTGGAGCGGGACTATTTTGAGTTAAATGGCTTTCTTGTTGATTTATGTCATACAGGCAATGAGGGTTTACAGCTTGCCCTTAATGAGGACTACAGTCTTATTATTGTCGATTTGCAGCTTCCTGAAATGAACGGGTTTGAACTGTGCAGTCAAATTAGACAAACCAAGGAAGTTCCTATCCTCATTGTCTCTGCCAAAAAAGAAGAGATTGATAAAATTCGTGCCTTTAATCTCGGCGCCGACGATTACATTACCAAGCCATTCAGCCCTAGCGAGCTAGTTGCAAGAGCCAAGGCACACCTAACGAGATACGAACGGCTTTTGGGAAAACAGGAGCCTGTTCAAAAGTCCGAAATTCATATTCGCGGCTTGGTCATTGACAAAGTTGCCCGCAGAGTTTATGTACGCAATCAAGAAGTGATTTTTACAACTCGCGAATTTAACTTGCTTGAATTTTTGGCAAGCCATCCGAATCGTGTCTTTAGCAAAAATGAATTATTTGAACGAATTTGGGGTATGGATTCCAGTGGGGATATAGCAACCATAACTGTGCACGTCCGTAAGCTGCGGGAAAAGATTGAGGCCGATCCTTCTAACCCGCAGTATATTGAAACCGTCTGGGGTGCCGGGTATCGTTTTTCCGTGTGAGTAATTTTAGAAATTGTTAAGAAAGATTTTAGAATCTGTTAATGTCGGGTTTCTTGGGAGTTTAGGACTCTCCTTTATCATACAGGTATGGCGAACAGCTATCATAC
>RCUE01000360.1_pt1 | contig 12365 bp, 19 predicted proteins | sample 2166111 | NCBI WGS metagenome assembly RCUE01 (sample SAMN09930795, study PRJNA488358) | compost metagenome | feature: garden; material: soil; isolation source: compost soil in phenylacetonitrile-enriched culture | place: Germany: Experimental Botanical Garden Goettingen | collected 2016-01-27 | reverse complement strand
ATTTCCTTTTATTTGATTATATTACGCTACGTGTAATAACGCAATATAGCATAGGGATTTTTGCATTTTTTGTGTCTTACTATATTATATACGAACATATGTTTTCGTTCAATACTTTTTGATACTCTATTAAACGTATCATTTTTTCCAAAGGTTTCAAATTTTGAAATGAATCATTATGAAAATAACTCCATAAATAAATATGGAGTTATTTTCATTTCTTTTCTTTTATTTATTCTGTTTTTTTATTGTTTCTAATAGCTCGTTCATGGTCTTGTTTAATTCATCCAGGCGCTCTTGGATGCTGCTCATTAAATTTCTTAATAGAAGAATAGCAATGACTATTGGAAATCCTACATTGCTAATTAGGTTTACCCACAGATCCAGATTTTCCATATAAGCACCTGCTTTCAAAAATAGTGATTGTTGGGTGACCAATCACTATTTTTTTAAGCTATTTCAGCTATACACTCATGGAAACAGCGTATCGTCCATTTGCCAATTCATTACTAACCCCGTTGAAATCTACTGGTGAAGGAGGGGTTAATTGCACTGGAGTATGAGTCAATCTTGCTGTCGCATTTCCTGAATTTACGTTAACCCAAGCACCTGCTGCGTTTTTAAACATCATCTCGGAAAGTTGAAGTCTGGAGAAGGACAGATTCCATTTTGGAAGACTGGAGGGCAGAGTTGGATAACGAGTTATTTCAGTCCCAATGATATAACGAGCGCAAGTGTCATCAGTTGCGTAGGTGCTCTCACCATAAGCATTCGCAGAAGTGAATTTCACAGCGCCGTTCACAATAAATTGTACGTGTTTATCATCCAGTCGAACCAGCTTAATATGGACCGAATCGCCATCTCGGTATTCGCACATTGGACCGTTCTTTATTTCAGGACCATTTACGAACCAGTGCCATTGGTAGGTTCCAGTTCTGGAATCCTTAAACTCAGAAGCATATTTAACCGAAACGCCACACTCAAATCCTGCCATACCACAATAGGTATTAATGTATGATCCCCCTTGTGGGAGTGATTTGGACGAAGGTAAGCTTACGCGGGCCTGAAAACCTTGATTGGTGTATCTTCCTGTAGTAGGGTGAATTTTAGCAAATTTAGCGTATTCATAAGATGGTGTTCCCATGATAGTATTCCTCCTAAAAATTTTTTTATATTGGTTAAGGAGTTTGGAAGGGGAACAGAATGGGGTGCTTCCCGGCACTCATTAATCATTCTGCAACAAACGCTTACCGTGTTTTTATTATATTATATAGCGTAACGTTACGCAATATGTTTTTTTGGAAAAACAAAACTTTTTCTTGTCTGAAACGTTTATAATTTAGTGTAATTACAAATTATTGGAGGTTAGTTAGGTATGAAAAAAATTTTTCTTTCATCTATGCTTACTTTAGGTTTGCTCTTAACATTTGCTATTCCGCTTTCTGCTGCACCGTCGATTCAATTGGTGATCAATAGCGAGGTCGTTAATTCAGATGCTCCACCTGTTTCTGTCGCAGGAAGGACTATGGTTTCTTTGGCTTCATTGAAGCCGCTAAAGCTTAATTTAGTCTGGAACGCGGACAAGAAGACGGTGACTGTCAATGCTCCTGGGGTGAAAGAAAAGCTTGTACTTACGATCGGTCAAAAAGAAGCTTCTTATGGAGAAAAAACGCTTACTTTGGATGTGCCTGCTCAATTGAACAAGAATCGCGTTGTTGTGCCTTTGCGCTTCATCAGCGAAGCCTTTAAAGCAGAGGTGGAGTGGAAAGCGGACAAAAATACTGTCATTATCCGGAGTGCTGACCAAGTAGAAACATATAAGAAGCTGTATCAAGGTACGGATTTGGTGGCGGCACGTAAAATCGCTGTAAACCTTCCTTCGAATGATGAAAATACGCTTCATAATACCGAGGAGGGTGTTTATTATCAGTATATTTTCCCTGAAGGGGAGGCTTTAAGATACTATTCTGTTGTAGGCAACTTACTCACTTATTATGAAATTAAGGATGATGTTAAACATCTAGTTTGGGAAGGTATAGAAGTAGATTCAGGGAAGTATGCGAAAGAAAAAGGGAAACGACCACCGGTAGACAAAACGCAATATTTTTTCTTAAAAGAACGTGTGGATAATAGTGTCACATATGGAAAAGTGGGGGCCAAAAAGCCAGTAACGCAAGCTTTACCTGATAGTGCTTCGGTATTAGCGGATATTATTCTACCTATATCCGGGGAAGTAAGGAAAGATCAAATTAAATAGATTTTTCACTTCATTTTGGACGTCCCGAGCAATAAGGGACGTCTTTTATTATATTTTCCTATTTATTTTCCTATCCGTAAGCTTCAGGAAGTTGATAGGGCTGAAGAACAATTAGTAGGGGTGTTTCTGGAGGAATCCAGGAGCACCCTTTTTTTTATGAGCCGGTTGAAACCCTAAAGGCTGGTTTGAACCAGCCTGGATACCTGTAGCAAGCGGATGGCTTCCAGATCGGTGAGCAGGAAAGCAGGCAGGTCAAAAGCAGGGAAAGCAGGCTCATGCTACTGGCTCTAAGGCGGCAAGAGCGTCCGCCTAAGAGCCAGTACGCACCGCTGGGCCGCTACTCACGACGATAACAAGAGCGTCTAAGGCCGGGTGAGAGTACCCCGGCCAAGGCGCTCTACGTTCCTGTCATTCGTTTTACGCAGCCCACGGAGCGTAAGAGCTGTGGGTTGAATCAAAGATGGCAAGCATACATCATGAGCCGCTACGCTGGCGCTGCGCTAATCATCATGTATGCATGCACAGGGCAGCACCATGATTCCGCTGCGCTCCATCATCGTGCTATGGAAGTGGAGTCGAAGAAGAAGGAGAGAACCGGCAGCCGCCGGTTCTTTTTTATTGAAAGCATTTTTTTCCCTTTTGCCTTCCGCATGGTAACCCGGCCAAAGCCTACTAAGCGTCCGGCAGGCCGAGCCTCCGGCGGCGCCCCTCACCCTGCCGGACACTAAGTAGGCGGTCAGGTGGTCAAGGGGCAACAAAAGATTTTCCTTCCGAATGGAAAAGGCAAGAGCGGAAGGAAAATCTTTTGTGTGCTTATCCCTTGACCGCCTGCCATTGTCCTGGTTCCCAAGCTCACGTCAAAAGGGAAAAAAATTCCCCTTTGGGGGATTCAGGCCATGCGGCAGGCAACGTCCAAAAAATGCTCTTTTGACAATCCAAAACAGAAAGGAAAGAAGAACATCATGCTAAACATGGTTAGAAAGTTCCGTTTGGGGAGAGTTGTAGGAACGCCAGGATGCTTGCAAGCTGTTTCAGAACATGAAATTTTGTTAGCTCTGCGCTGGCATATTTCCGGGAACTGGGGCGAGATATCGGAAGAGGACAAGGAAAGTAACGAGCAGGCTCTAAAAGATGGTGGGCGGCTGCTATCAGCCTACAGAGCGGCGAGCGGGGTCCGGTTCTGGATTATTACAGAAGCAGATCGTAGCGTTACCACGCTGCTACTGCCAGAAGAATATTAAGGGGGAGTAGCTATGAGAGAAGAAGATTTTACAACGGTTTTTAAGTACGTGCGTGAGGTCGATACCGAGGATTATTGGTCTTTTTTAGAATCGTTGGTCCTTGCGCGGATTCAGCGCTGTGAATCAAATATATGCAGTTTAGAAATGCAGAAAATGCAGCAGGCAGCGGGTGACCAAGAAGAAAATTTGGACGAGCTTCTTATTGATTGCCGAGCAGAGTTAGCAGCATTTCAAGACTTAAAAACATTTGTAGATCAAAACAAAAATGGAAAAGGCCCCAATCGCGGTAACGATTGAAGCCTAAAACAAACCTTGGTCAAAAGGTTGGTAGGACGGATGCTTTCTGTTCCTACCCTCCTATAATAACACGGGGAAAAATGGGAGGGCAATATGAAAAATGATGTATACGAGCTTGTAACCAAGCGCATTTTGGAGATGCTGGCGGCAGGTGTTGCCCCGTGGCGGCAACCGTGGGTGGTCGGCGGCGCGGTCAACTGGAAAACACAAAAGCCCTATCGTGGAATTAACGCGATGCTGCTGGACTCTGGCGAATACGCCACGTTCAAACAAATAAAAGAATCAGGCGGCAGGGTCAAGCGGGGAGAAAAGGCGCAAACTGTGGTGTTTTGGAAGTGGCTGGAGCTGAAGGACAAAGACAGCACAGAAGACGAATCAAAAAAAATACCGTATTTGCGTAAATCTGCGGTGTTTAATATTCAAACGCAATGTGAAGGACTGCAAAGCAAACGGCAGGAACTAACGTTCCAGCATGACCCGATTGCCGCTGCTGAAGCGATCATAAATGGTTATGTGGGTGGACCGCCAACCAGTTTTGCTTCAGGACGAGCTTTCTACAGACCGAGTACGGATAGTATCAGCGTACCGCCGTTACAGGATTACCCCAAAGCCGAGGACTATTATAATGTCCGGTTTCACGAAATGACTCACAGCACAGGACACCGTAAGCGGCTGAATCGTCCAGGCATTGAGCAATTCGGGGAATTTGGCGATCACAACTATACGAAGGAAGAACTTATTGCCGAAATGGGCGCGGCCATGCTGTGCGCTACCTGTGGCATTGACAATAGCACGATTGAGGACAGCGCGTCTTATATAGACAACTGGAATCGAAAATTAAAGCAGGAACCGATGTGGATTATTGAGGCAGCGAGACTCGCGCAAAAGGCGGCTGATCACATTTTAGGGGTAACATTTGACGAGGAATCCGGGGTAGCAGCTCCGGCACATAGGGAGGCCATAGCGCATGGAATACGCTGATTTCATCACGTTTTGTAAGACGTTTCAAGAATATAACGCTTTTGATTTTGAAGAAAGCGAAGTTGTGCAAGTTTCTACAGAACCGCCCGTGTATACGTATAGTGCTATGTTTCGGGATAACAGCAACTATAAAACCAATGTAGTTATCACGCTCGATGCTCGCGGGATTACGTGGCAGATTGCCGATGGTTGGGAAGATGCTAACGAAGAATTGAGCACCATTTATGACGCTCTATGTGAAGCGAAAGCGAGAGCATAACCGCCAACCGGCACAAACGCGGCTGCGGCCTGTAGGCCGCAGCACACACCAAGAAAGAAGGAAAAACCCATGATCTATAGATATTACAAACGAGCAACCACCAAGCAAGCTATAGGAACGGTACGGCGCTTGCTAGAGCGGGGCCGCCTACGGCCAGCGGACATTGTAAGTGTCCGTGGAATGTACAGTGTTCAACGCTGGTACCGCTTGACCATTCGCACCCGACATGAACAATTTCAATTCACAGGTTTTGCATGGTTTTACTACGGTTCCGGGCCGCTTGCCCTTCAGCTTATTTCCTGCTGGTTGCTTTTGCCTGAAGCCTGGCGCAGCCGCTTCACGGATATTCAGTACCAGGGCGATACGTACCAGCCTAATAGCTTTTTTATTCCCGCTAATCAGGAGGATGTAACATTATGAAAGCCCATAAGCAAAAGGTTATTGCCGCTTTTAAGGTAGCTCATGGAATCTATTATCAAGCATGGATTATTAGTAACAATAAGCCAATATGTGTGCATTTCCAAAAATCAAATGATTATGAAGTCACGGCGCAGCAGCTCCGCGAAAAGGGTGTATGCAATGTGGAAGCAATGCTGTCGCGTGTTAATCCGCATGTTCCGGTGTATTACTGCCTTTGGCAATTGGGGGAGTCAATCTATCATTTTGTCACGAATCGAATAAATGAAATGCTGGAGCATTTGACCGAGAGCGGCCATGACCGTATTTGTGATTTTGAGATAGACACGCGCTCTATTGTAGAGCGGCGGTATGTGGAGCTGTAATGAGGAATATTATATCCCGCTTGTTCGGAAAGAGGAGCGCGCCAGATCCTGGCGCACTCCTTACCAAATATTTGTTGAAGATGTATCCCGACGATATAGAGCAGATTTTGGCTGCTGTGATGTACGAAGGACATGAAACTGGTGTGTATCGGTATCGTAATCGGCTGACTCGCCGTTGCATTACCTTGGATAGTCGGGGAAGTTTGGTGAGCATGGAGCCGTTCGCGCTAGATTACTACTACTAGCGGTAGTTTTGGACGGCGAGCGGTCAGGGGGGAATTTCCCCCCTGAACCCCCCACATTAAAAACCATTCCAAAGGAGCTGATTCGTCATGCAGGCGATCTATGAAACGGCCAAAAAAGGTCAAAAGATTGATTACTTGTTTAGCCAATGGCTTCCATCTTTTATGGTGATATCCTTCATCGTTTAGAAAAAGAGTAATGTAAGGCTCACGGCCACAGATTATCCGGTCAGATCCCGCGCAGATTTGACGCTTAATATAGATGCTATAGGAAAAAAGGATGGTAGGTTAATCTGAAAATGCCATTTCTTGTTATATATTTTTGTTAAAAAATATTGCGTAACATAACGAAACAAAGTATATTATAAGTAACAAAAATTTAATGTTTGATAAAGGAGTGTAATCGTGAAATATAATATCAATTTGTTTGGAAACAACTTTGATTGTGAGTTGGACATACAAGATGATACCCTAACCATTGCCTTAAATCAGGATAATCAGAAGGCTTTGAAATCCTACCTATCCAGAGTTCTTTTAAAATATACCGAGTTTAGTGATGCAGAAAAGGATTCTCTTGAATTGATGATAAGCAAAGCGATTCAAGTTGAAAAAAGTATGGGGGGGAGGATGTCCGAGCCAAAACTCAAATTGCCCTATGAGTTTGCTCCAGAAGTGAAAGAAAAGCTCATTGAATGTGCTGATCTACAGGATACCTCAGCTACTCAATTGTTAATTCGCCTCATTGATCAGAAGTATCAGGAAGTGATGAATAATGACTGAATTAAAACCAGGAGGGCTAACCAATGGCTTATGGGAATAAAGTTAAATTCCACTATGATGTTCCTGCATATATCAAAAAGGAATTAGCAGAGACGGCTAAAAAACTGGGAATTACCGCTACAGAGCTATTAACTAGAATTATTGAAGAGGAATACCAAAGAGTAAAAGGGGCAAAGCAGGACTCTAATTGAGTCCTGCTTTTTTATTATCCTTTGAACAGTTCAGACAGGCAGCTATGTAGGTGTAGGCTCTCGGTGATGGAGAAGGTATGATAACGATACTGCTTATTATTTCTCTCTACCTGATCCATATAAAAAAGGTGAGCATTCCAATAATTTTCTTTGGCATTGGTTGTTACTAGAAGTAAACTAAAAAAATTCGGTTTGTCAACAATATTCATAGCAATCTTGGTGTCGGCATCCTCGGTGTTAAGGATTTCATGCACATGTAGCAATAAAGGAGAAGATGGCAATTCTTGTAGCGGAGAAAAGCTTTCATTGAGAGAAACGAAGTCCATTGTTAGTTATTTCCCCCTCGTATTTCCTTTTATTTGATTATATTACGCTACGTGTAATAACGCAATATAGCATAGGAATTTTTGCATTTTTTTGTGTCTTACTATATTATATACGAACATATGTTTTCATTCAATACTTTTTGATATTCTATTTAACGATCTTTTTTTCCAAAGGTTTCAAATTTTATAATGAATTTTATGAAAAAAACTCCATAAGTAAATATGGAGTTTTTCATTTTCTATTTATTCTGTTTTTTTATAGTTTCTAATAGTTCGTTCATGGTCTTGTTCAATTCATCCAGGCGCTCTTGGATGCTGCTCATTAAATTTCTTAGTAGGAGAATGGCTATGATGATAGGAAAGCCCACATTACTGATCAAGTTAACCCAAAGGGACAGATTTTCCATTTTTACATCACCCATCTTTGTATCTTTCTAAATTTATTGATCGTGATAGAGGAAGTGGCGATCACAATGGATCGCCACTCAATAAAACATAACGTAACGTAATATTACGCAATATAAAATGCGTTATTTTTTTAGAGAAGCATAAATCAAAGAACTACCAGGATGAACAGAAATGTTATAATCTTGAGGTGTTCCATTATGAGCTCTACCTTCGGGCCATTTAGTGGTGCTGCTAGGTGGCGTAGAATTGGATGAATTAAAAGAAATCCAACTATTGTTCACATTTTTATACTGAATATTGCTCACGGTAACTTGGTTATGCGTAACATCCCATGCAGGAAGTGGATTTGGGATTGTTTGACCCTTGTAATCTGCATGGCAAGCAGCTATAACAACTCGGCCTTCACTCAAATTGCCTGTAAATGATTTACTATAAGTTCGTTTAGGTTGTCCATTAACGGAATAGGTTAACTGACTACCGTTGAGCTCAAGCATAATATCTATCGTGTCACCAGCGTGGAATTGTCCCCAATCTCCGCTTTTGAATCCCGCGCCGTCATTTGTATTGGAGAACCAATGCCATTCATTCGAAGATGCATGACCAGGGGCAGTAGAAATACCGCATTCGTAGCTAAGTTTGCCAAAGCTCATTCCCAAATAGTAGTTGATAAATCCATTACCAGGCCCGCCGCATCTTGTACCCGACGCAGGACTAGGGAGAGTAACCGTTGCTTTCATACCTCGTACAGAATTAAGAGCAGTCCATCTTAAAAGCTTTGCATATTCATCAGCCATAATTAAAATCTCCTTTTTTCATTTTAGGGTATGTAGACGACGTGTAAACTGAGATATTTTAAACAGTGATGTATCTCGCAAGACTGCTTAAAGAGTAAACTTATCGGCTACAATTACATTATATAATATAGCGTAACGTAACGCAATATATTTTTGGAATAAATTTTGGTATAGATTAGAAACTTTTCGGATAATTCATACGTCTTATGTAAGGGTACTTATTGAAAAAGGAGGTAATTTATCTTGAAAAAGGTTATTGTGTTTGTGTTTTTCTTCGTACTTATGTTTCAATCCTGGGCGATTGCTGATGCTGCCAATCCGATATCCGTTAACGCGGTGAATGTGAATGGAAAGTTTATAGCAACTGATGTTTCACCTATTATTAAGGACGGGCGTGTTTTGGTCCCTATACGCACGCTTGCTTCACTGGGGGTAACCTATCAATGGGATAGTAAAAGCCAATCTGCTCTCATCACAAAAGGCAAAGATCAAATTAAGCTGACGGCCAACAAAAAAGAAGCATTTAAAAATAACCAAGCAGTTCAGGTAGACGTTCCTGTCCAAATGACTCAAGGAAGGATATTGGTACCTATTCGTTTTGTGTCGGAGAACTTTGGCTACAAGGCAAACTATGAGAAGATTCGGTCTATTTTATTTATTCAAGACGGTAATTATAAGGTAGACCAAGAGAGCTTACAGGCAGAAGATTTACAAGCAGCCCGTCAGGCTGCTATATCGTTGCCGATTCAATTCTCTTACAAATCGCTTTCTTCTCTAGAAAAACCGGGGGCTAATCTAAGCTATACTTACGTTTTCCCGAGAGGGGATTCATCCAGATATATGTATTTAAACAGAGTTGGTAATACGGTAGTCGAAGTTAAAAATGGAGTAGCCAAAGCAGTTTGGCAATTTACGCAAGGAAATGGTATGTCTGATATTGTGACTAGTGCTGGCCAAAAACCAAGTTATAATTACGTCGGATGGGTGACTGATATCTTGATGTTTAATGATGAGCATGGGAATATCAAAGCTGTATACAAAGATGATAAAGGTCAACAAAAGGAGATCACTGCAAAGGCGAAATCCTATACAGATATTATCCAACCTATTCCTAATGAGACGAGAAAACAATAGCTACTACTGAATCGGTTTATTTAAGGACGTCCTTAGCAAGGGACGTCCTTTATTTATGTTCTCCTTTTAAGTTTTCTGATCCGAGCTTCAGGAAGTCGATAGGCTGAAGAACAGCAGGACAAGAGCAGGACAAGAGCAGGACAAGAGCAGGACAAGAGCAGGGGGGAAACAGGCTCATGCTACTTGCTCTAAGGCGGCAAGAGCGGCCACCTAAGAGCAAGTACGCACCGCTGGGCCGCTACTCACGCCGATAACTAGAGCGCCTACGCCGGGAGAAAGCGCCCGGCCAAGGCGCTCTACGTTCCTGGCGCTCGCTTAACGCAACCCACGGAGCGAAGGGCCTTGAAAGAGTGATCAAGGAAAGAACCGGCATACTGCCGGTTCTTTTTTATTGAACACGCATTTTCGCTTTTGACATCCGCATGGTAACAGGGGCAGGGCGACTAAGCTTCCGGTAGGTCGAGCCTCCGGCTGCGCCCCTCCACCTACCGGAAGCTAAGTCGCCAGGGCAGATCATCAAGGGGACACAAAGTTTTTTCTTCCAAATTGGAAAAGAAGAAGCGGAAGAAAAAACTTTGTGTCTGGAACCCTTGACGATCTACCCAAGCCCCTGTTCCCAAGCTCTGCGTCAAAAGGCGAAAATTCGCCCTTCCGGGACCCGATCCCATGCGGAAGTCAAAAGGGCTGGAGGTTACGCCGCCTATGTGCTTCCACCGGACTTTGACAAAAACATTTGAAAGGATGAAGGACTATGCAAGATGCAAATTTTAGCTTTTATGAAATGGAGAAAGGACGCTGGATGTTGCCGCAGGGTGTTTGTTGTGTGTGTGGTTACGATACGGATTTTCTGGAGTTTACAAGTGAGGATGAAGCAAGTATAGCAGCGTTTCAGCTTACCGAAGTAGGGAAGGAGGTAGACATGAGAAATGCATGCCCGGCCTGATATGATGAGTTTTTTTAACGAATAATCCAGACAGTTCAATTAATAGGGAGAACAAGTATGAAGATCCGTCATTCGACCGGATTTTCACCATAAATATCCGAAAGTGGAAGTAATTCATGCGGGTGTACGATTACGAAACTATTGCAAAAGAAAGCGAGTGAATATGGATTGAATCAGATGAATAGAACCTTAGTGATCGGCTGGATTAAGTACATGAAGCGTCGGGGAAGCACCATCCGAAGTATTCATTTTTTGGACGAGCTGCTAAAACAGGTGAATGATCTGGCTTATCAGGAATCGGAACACGAACTCAATTCCACTAAATTAATGGATTGGGTGGATAACTACAGTAAAACTTACAACAATCCGGATATCGGCCCGTTAGACGCGGACACCGAAACGACGATAGAAAGCTTCTTTGAGAACGTAGAATTTGGTCATTTTGAAACAGGAGATGAAACCAATCCGGAGATTATAGAGCTTTCCACTTTCCAGGTGCTGGAGCATGAAGACTATGGATATTACATGGGGCGGGAATCTATTATGAGCTGGTTACATGGTGAGTATGTGGAGTTTGATCGGCAGAGCAGCTATTACGAGCAGCATGAGGATGCAGAAACCGAGATGTATAACCAGCTTGGTCTGACAAAGTAGAGGCCACCCGAGCGGCCTTGAATCCCTTTAGAAAGGTGGTCGTCGTATGAATAATGCGGAGCTAATACAAAAGATGGAGCGAGAGCGCCAAGAACTGCATGATCTGGTCGGGCGCTATGGGTTTCAACACCCGAGCGTCATTAGAAAGAGCGTGCAGTTGGACCAAACGTTAAATGTTTTTCAGCGGCAGAAACCAGAAAGAAAGTCGTCTGTATAGCAGTACAGACGACTTTCGGGGCGAGCTTTTTGGGGACTCGCCCCGTTATTATACCACAGCAACAGGGGAGCGCGGCATGCCAGGCATGAACCGCGAACATATAGCAGAGAAAGCCAGCGGCGTACTGTTCTGATTCTGGGACGCTTGCGCTAGTTTGGCAGTCACCGAGAAGGGAGCTAGAGCAATGAGGGTGAAGAGAATAAAAGACCTTTCAAATCAAGAGTTAGTAGCTGAATATAGCTTTATTGTGGCTAAAGAATCTTCATGGATACCAGGCCCGAACGGGAGAGGAATCAAGGAATTTGAAAAGACGATGCAGCGAAGCCAGCTGCTTCGTATAGAGCTGTTAAGCCGCTTGGGCGAGCCGGAGGAATCTATTTTTGCTTACGCTTGGGAAAAGGAAACATGGGCGGCAGATGCCAAGCGCTCCAGCCAGCTTCAAGATCACTTGAGAAGTTGGGAAATCGATAAGAAGCGGGCGCTCACGCTCTCAGACGCTATACAGGAAGCTATTTATTTATTAGGTACATTTGATGAAGTCGGCCATGCGAACTATGATTTAAAGAACGGTGAAGCTGTAGGCAGTTCACAGGAAGTAGAGGAACAAAAGGAAACTGCCCGTAAGGAAATGCGCTTGATACGAGCATTTATACGTAAACACACGCGTTCGCGTCTGACCAAGAGGTAGAGAGAGTATCCTTGGTTGGATGTTCCCCGTCTTTAATAAGGGAGCGCTCTTTACCGATCAGGGAGGTTATGAATATGAAGACATGCGGTTATTGTGGTTCGGCGGTAGACCGAAACGCCAATATGTACTATTGCGCTTTTTGTGACATGGAATTGTTTAAGGAAGATGTGC
>RCUE01000357.1_pt1 | contig 12434 bp, 11 predicted proteins | sample 2166111 | NCBI WGS metagenome assembly RCUE01 (sample SAMN09930795, study PRJNA488358) | compost metagenome | feature: garden; material: soil; isolation source: compost soil in phenylacetonitrile-enriched culture | place: Germany: Experimental Botanical Garden Goettingen | collected 2016-01-27 | reverse complement strand
TAGACCGGTTCCTACCACGGGCGGTCTATTTCTTTTTATGGAAGGAAAGAATCAGAATCACCAACGTTGCGAATTGAATCATCAACATTAAGGTGTCTTTAACCTCCACAGGCCTCACCTCCCTCACAGGAGACTAGCCGACCGCCCATCTAAGCCATTCTGTTGTTAAGGAATATTATAACATATGAAATATAAAAAGTACGTTTTTACGATCTTTCCGAAAAGGAGGAACGAACATGGAGCAAAAACGCTTCAAAGATGAATATGGATACAAATATGACTTTAGCGCCGTGATTAGAAGAGGAGAACAGGTAACTGTTCACTGCCCCCGTTGTCAGGGCCAAGCTTTTATTTCCATATCCAAAAAAGACTGTTATTACGTCGTTCGATGTTCTCATTGTTACTACACATATCAGCAGCCCGAATCTTATACATTCTATGCACGCGGCGTATGCAACCATTGCGAACGGTATTTTAATATCGAAATCCATGATGACCGAACGAAACTCCATAAAAATACAAATATAAACTGTCCGCACTGTGAGACACGCAATCAGGTTCCGGTGCATCGTGTGCAATCACGCGAATGGCATACGAACGTGATCCAAAACGGAAAAGACCCTATTTTCCAGCTCCAGCTGTACTTCCTAGATTACTATCGGGGGAAACCTGTCTGGGCTCTTAACCGGATACACCTGAATTACCTGCTCTCCTATATCTCTGCCGAGTTGCGAGAAAAGCCTGCATCCGGTATGATGCGTACGGCTTCCCACTCCATTCCCAGGTACATTAAGGATGCGAAGAATCGCCAGTCCATCTTAAAGATATTACAAAAGCTACAGCATAAGCCAGCGGCTAAGAGAGGAGCCTCCATACATGAGCATACAAACTTTTGACAGCCTTGAAGCACTGGTCCATGCCGTTGACCAAACAGAAATCAATGAATGGGTATTTGCCAATCTGAAACATGTTCAAAGTAATCCGCTCAATTCTACCTATTACATCATTCCCGAGGAAGAATTGTGGGAACTGGAGGATGCCGGTCTCACCGTCACCAATCATCGTGATGAAAGTATACCTGCATCTCTGCCAGACCATCAGGTGCAATCTTGGCTGGAGGTGGCGACTGTACAGGATGTCATTGAAGTGTTACGCCACAGCGGAAGCGAGCCGGATATTGAACGCATTGCGCAAGGACTGCGATATTATCATGAATATGATGCTTTTATGGAATAAGCGTTTCCAGCAGCTCTTTTACCTCAGGGACAGCCTGCTTCAGGCTGTTTTTTAGTTTCTTCGCGCCACCCCATATACGATAAACAAGCACCTCTTGTTCATAGTCCTCCAGCTTCTCAAGCTCCTCCACCAGTACCTGTGCCTGCTCTACGGTTTCGATTCTGGATGACTTCAGTGGTTTGGCAGACTCGTTGCCTGCCAGTAGAACCCTCGTCCAAACGGGTATCGTGTCCGGTGTCAGTCCGTGTGCGTCAGCAAATACAGCGGCGTAACCGTCCTGTACGGACTGATGTTCACTGTCCACCAGCTTCATATAACGATTCACTAATGGGAAATAGTTCTTTCCTTTTAGGCCCAGTCCCATCACCGCATAGGTTCCCGGCATTGCCGACTTTTCACCGGGCTCTACATCGTTATACCACTTGAACTCTTCCATCACGACCTCAGCATATTCAGCCAGCAACGGATGCAGCGCAGGATATTCAAGTGCATTGGCGAAGAAACGATGCAACGTAGATTTAGCCAACTTGGGTACAGGCAGGTAGTTTTTCACCTTGCTTTTGAACTTCATCCGATATTCCTTGGTAAAGCCCTTTCTTAAAATATCGCATAAATATACGAGTGCTTCTCTATAGCTCTCTTCTTCCTCTGAACGAATCTGAACCTCCAGCGTTTGCAAAATATCATTGGCTTGGCAGATGACTCGCTCACTTGTATATAACGCTGGGATGCTTCCTGATCCGTTCTTTAGCCACTGGGCTGCCTGATCCGAACCCAACTGTGCAGCAATCTCCAAATACTTCTGCCGTGCATCGGCATCGGTCGAGCCCACCCGCATCGCGGTAAGCAGGAACATCTCCATGGCTGGCGCGGGAATTTCCGAAGGGAGAATATCGGGCTTCACTTTATAATCCAGTCCATAGCTTTTTTCCCGATCCGCATACTTCAGCAGAAATTCATCCTCAGCCCAATGCTTTAAGCCACTGCTGAGCTGATACCTCCATGCTTCCTCACGCTTGCGGCTGACCTTCACTTTGGCATCCATTCGATTCAGCAACTCATTCATCCGCTGGGCTTTTACAGGGTACAAATGAGGATCAAGCAAGTGTCTCACTAAGAAGAAATCGTCCTCTTCCTTCGGGATAGCTTTACTGGAGGGGTTGAGCTTCTGCTCTACAAACTGTTGGATAGTGGCTAACAGTTGCTGCCGTTTATCTTCATTTAGGAGTGAGAATGTAAAATGATTGGCCTTATTCTCCAAGACCACTTCCAGATGAAAATCCAGCCGATAACGAAAGAACATGGAGCTGAATTCTTCCGAATTAAATAGCGCCTCTATCTTTTCCTTGAACATAGGCATCCATTCGTCCTGCACCTGCTGCAATGTTACCCCATCTGTAAACCCAGAAATTTCCGCATCCGGTCTACGACGATCCCAATCAAACGGTTCGTGGGTATCCACCCACAGCCCATCCTTCTTACAAGTAACTTTTAAGTATTCATGAATCCCTTCGTGAAGGACGCTTTTGATTTGGAATTCGGCGATGCGCTTTTGCTCAGAAGCGTATGTCTGGTCAATCTCCTCAAAAATTGGACCGATGTAGGCTTGTACCCCTGATGTCATAAGATGTGTTCCTCCTTCGTCCCCTCACAAATTGTAGTTCCTACGGAATTAAGATAGACTAATCTATAACTATTTTATTTCCTGATTATAGCATATCTCTCATTTACTTTTGGACTCTACCCCTATAGATAGAGTGCCGGAAAGCAGGTGTATTCATATGTATTGGGTTTCCACACAACATACGACGGTGGCTGCCGAAGAACTGACAACTTTCGAACATACCTATGGATTAACTTTACCACCTCCCTATGTAGCATTCCTCACCCGCTATGGGCCTGGTACCTTTTGCGGACTGCTGGTGATTGAACCGCCTGATGCTCAACTATTACAATCCTATGCGGATTACGAACTGTGGAGGCATGATGATAACTGTCCGATCACCGTGCAACAGCTAGGCGAGTGCGTGGTCATCGGTAGCTCCATAGATGGGGATTTCCTAGCGGTGCACCCTCAGGTCGAAGGTTTGCTTTGGCTACCGCGACATTCGGAGGTCATTACTAAGAAGCCATTAGATGTTCAGGTTCCATTTACAGATACACTGGAGCATATACTACAGGATGAATTCGGAAGAATAGAGCCATTCCCCCGTTATTTCGAACCTGTCAGTCTGGATAGAGCAGCAACATTTCTACTATTTAATCCACCCGAGACGGCGGAAGCTTGCGGTTCAGCCCATCCGAACGATCAAGCCTTGCAAATAGCTCCAGCATCTATACAGGTATTGGCTCAGCGTTTTAAACAGCATTTTGACTCAAATCTATGGATTGAAAACGAGCATATCTGCATGGCTTTTCTTCAGACTCTAGGCGGATATGTGCGTTTTAACTATGCATATGGACGCGAAGTGGCGATCATTTATAAACCCACAGCGATAGCACTTCGTGATGAAATTCTAGCATTCTTGCAAAAAGAGCATTGCCAGGTTGTAGAGTAAGAGGAGGACAAATACGAATGACAGTACATTTTGAACGAACCTTAGAAAAGCTGGGACAGATCGCCGATCGTCTGAGACAAGGTGGGATGTCTGACGTGGTATACCAATGGTCGAAGGGGATTTCTACAAGTGAACTAACTGAGCTGGAGGAACGGCTGCAGATGCCTTTGCCTGCCTCCCTGTCTGAGTTGATAAAGCGGTGTGGCAGCTTACATTTGCTATGGTGCCTCCCTCAACACTGTATTGTAGCCGATGAACCGGCTTGTTCATATGAAAGCAGTAATGGCCTTGAACAAGAACCGAATATCCTCGACGATATCGCAGGAGAATTTGGCTGGAATCATGAGTATATTGGCTATTTTACATCTTATGGGGAAGATACCGACTCAGCAGCGGACGAGCAACGATATCTGATCCTTAATTATAATGGTGCGGGTGATCCGATACTGCTTGATATGGCGACATCCGCAACAGAGCCAGCGGTGTTCTGTTATGATCATGAGTTGGATCAGTTTACGCTGCTCGCGGAAAATCTACCTGCCTATATAGAAACCATGCTCACCTTGCACGGACTATGGCTGTGGGATTGGTCTAATGTGTCAGACGAGCATGGCATTCAGCTAAACAGTCCACCACTACAACTGTGGCAACGCTGGTTGGACATGTTTTGTACGATGAAGCTGGAGGATGCGCAGTCGTTGGAGACGCTGATCCATTACACCACCATGCATGGCGTAGATCATCCTGCTGTGTTGCAGGCTTTTCAAGCCTATGATCCAAAGGATATTTTTCTTGCCTGGGAGCAGCACTGGCAGAACATTCAACATAGCCAGGTTCCATTCTCTACATGGGCCGTTTGGGTAGGGGAGACCGCAGGGGGTGGGGCTGCTGATTGGGTCCGCTCCTTGTGGGAACCGGAAACCGCGCAAGTATGGACATCTTTAGCGCAAAACAATACCCTACATGCTAAGGGTGCATTTGCGTCCACACGCGCCTATCTGAGCGCCCGCTGCCTACCCGGGCAGGAAGGCTTGGTATGTGTTTGCAATCACCTGCTACAGCATTCGGTTGCAGATGGCAAATTAGAAGGATACACCGCTAATGGACAGCTACAGCATTTTCATTCACCGCAGGTCATTAACTGGATACGGGATAAGGTCAATCATCCGGTCGATGGCTGGGCAGTACTTTTCGCCTACTCTTGTCCTACAGCTGAGCAGGTGATTGAATGGCTATCCAGTAGTGAGCTTCATCAGAAGATTGCAACGGAGGGGCTAGATATTATGATTCATCGGGATCTTCTGCCCGCTCTGGAAGCAGACGCTTGGGCCAATATCTCAGATCTGCTTCTTGCTTCTTTGCAGCTCGTGATGCTCAAAAAAGATAAACGTCGTATTGAAGCCGTGCTTAAGCAGCTTTCAGATTTGGAACTTCGTTAATCTTTCGGAAGGGTCGTATGCGGATTCACATGTACAGTGATGTGAGGTAAAGAAAGTTAGCCGCTGCATCAGCGGCTTAACCCCTTGAGGAAAGTATCTATAGTAAATGAAATCAATTCATCATTTGATTGTGCCATAGGAAAATCAAAATTCAGGAGCAAAGAAGTCAAGCCGTGCAGCATACTCCATACAGAGCTGGCGAACAAGCGCTCATCTCCTTGAATGATGGAACCCTCCTCCATAACGGCTTTGAGCCCAGCTTCAAGAAGCTCAAAGCCTTTAAGGCTCCCACTGTCTATAAGACTAACCAAGCTTACAGATTCCAGGTTGCTGATAAACAGAATGTTGTAATATTCCGGGTTAGCCGTTCCAAAACGAACATACGCATCAGACACCGCCTTCAGTGTGTCCAGAGCGTTCAATCCCGCTGCCTGTGCTTCATCCGCACGTTGCTGAAGAGCCTGCAGAAACAGGGCATTTCCTTCTAGCAGGAGTTCGATTACAATGGCTTCCTTATTTTCAAAATAATGATAAATAGTTGTTGGTGAATATTCGATCTGATCCGCAATTTTGCGCATGGAGACTTCGGCATATCCTTGATTCAGGAAAAGCGACCGGGCGGCCTCAATGATTTTCCGGCGGATCTCACTGCTTTCACGTTCTCGGCGTTTGATATGTTTCATGAGTAGATGTACTTGCCCTTTCTGCCTACCCCAATTTGGCGGCGATACGATCAGCTTCCATTATACCCGATTCCATAACCCCTTGAAACCCGCCCCCAGGCTGTGTCCAGGCCCCTACCAATGATAGACGCTTTACTGCTGATTTGTGCTTGAGCCTTTTTATACCGGACTGCCGAACCGTTTGTGCGTAGCCATAAACAGCCCCGTCGGGATTAGCGGTATAACGCTGCATCGTGCGTGGTGTGCCCAATTCGGCAACCATCACTTTGCTGCTAAAACCCGGATACAGCTGTTCAAGGCATCCCAATATCTGCTGTGTCACGGCTTCTTTTTTGGCTTTGTATTCGGGACGTGCGGTAGGCCAGTTCTCCAATCTGTCCAAAAATGTAATTGCGATGACACCCTTTCCCGGTTCATTGAGCTTAGGGTCCATGGCGTTATAATTCGTGAGCATCCAGTTGCCTTTCGTATACTGGCCGCTCATCATTACTTCATAATCTGTCTCCGAATCCGGTTCATTACGCAGGATTAAGTCTTCTTCGGTGATGCCAAGCTCATGAGGCTCACATGATAATCCCAGATATAGCTGGGTGAGAGACGTGCCAGTCTCCAAACTGCTGACAGCTTCCAGCTCACGACGGGCAGCATCATGGTTTTCCAGTAGACGGCCATAGGTATGATGAGGACTGATACCAGACACAATCCAGTTGGCTTTATATACATCCCCTTTTTTCAGACGGACACCAGCAGCTTTACCACGTTCGAGTATAATCTCAGATACCTGACTGCGCAGGTGAACTTCTCCTCCCGCTGACTTAATAGCGTCAACCAGTGCATTGGATAAAGCCTGTGCGCCTCCCTCAATGTAATACGTCCCCTCCATGTGGTAGCCGATCCAGGGAATAAAAAAATACAGGGCCGCAAGTCGCTTTGGAGGCAATCCGTAATAGGCCCACAGCGCGGTGAAAAATTCCGTGAAGCGGTCAGATAACCCAAACTGGCTTACAGCTTCCCAGGTGGTCATTTGCGTCCAGCGGAAAAAGGTCCCAGCTTTGAGCAGGCCAACCGCCTTGCGCCAGGAAGTGAGAGTAGAAAAAGCAGAAAAGCCTGTTTCAAAACGGCGAATGCCCGCGAATAGACTGTCAATGGCTTTCACCTCAGTAGGAAACATGTTCTTGAGGAGCTGCACATACTCCTGAACATCGGACGGAATATCAATGTTCTGGCCTTCCCAACGAATGGAGTAAGGGTGCTTTTTGCGGAGAGGAACAATTCGCTGGTCCGCATTACAGGCCTTCAGCATCTGACCAAAGCTTCCTTCCTCGAGTCCGCCGACACCATGCAAGGAGACATCAAAGGTATATCCCTTTCTTGTAAATTCAGTTGCGAAACCGCCAGGCAGAGTATGGCTCTCAAAAACAGCTGTTCGGTAACCGAGCGCAGAGAGTCTTGCTGCACAGGATAAGCCACCCAATCCTGCACCGATGACAATAACATCATATTGGTTCATGATTTCATCCCCTTTTTTTAACATCGTTATATAAGTTAACAGTGTTAAGTTAAGGAGATTATATACCATAATATTACCGTTGCCAAAGTAAAACTTTTTTAATAAAACATCAAAAATGTAGCGCTTTCACTTGTCAGATTCCAATGAAGGTGCTATCCTTCAAGTGGGATTGTTACTGAAAAGGCAAAACCCGAGTACACTTGTGTACCCGGAGTTTGCCTTTTTTTGATTTGTATGGATTCCACAGCATACAGTTAACCATCCCGAACATGTAGTAATCGCTTTCAAAAAATGACACCAAAGGAGATTAATCTCATGCAAAGAAGACGTTTTGCCCCTGTTTTATTATCTTTTGTGTTCCTGCTAACGATCTTTTTCCCATCCGCCAGCTCTGCCGCAGCAGCAACAGATGTCCCAGCGCCACAGGCTACCCTGTTTACACAGGTACAGCCTTTGGGTGAAGTCGTTTCTGCTGTTGTACTGAAATACAGCACCAATATTGACGGTGCATCCTTATCCACGTCTAGCTTTCAGGTTCAATCTGTACTCAATGATGTATATACAGACAGAACCGTGACCGATGTATATACCAATGATACTGGAGCCATCACCAACCGCAGCACTCATGGTAAATATGTTGTGATTGAGCTGGATACGCAAGATAAAAATGCAAGTACCCTTACTTACGATGCAATAAGCGCAGTTAACCGCATCAACACGTTGAATTATATTATTAGTCAAAAGAAAGATATTGCAACTTCAAAGAAAACAGTCATCCCAGCCTCTGCACAGACTGTAAATGCAACAGATAAAATTACACCGATCGTAGACGATTTCCAAAAAAACACCTTTGAAAATAAAGAAGGCTTCAAGCTGAACTACTTTACGTTTGAGCCTAAAGTTGAGCCCGGCAAAACCTACCCTCTGGTTGTATTCCTGCACGGAAACGGCGAACGTGGTGACGGAAACGGAGTAAATTTGCTGGCAAACGCCGGAGCTGTTACTTGGGCTTCTCCTGAGCAGCAAGCCAAACACCCATCCTTCGTAATCGCACCACAAAGCCCGATTGACTTGGAACATAAATTCATTTGGGCGGATGAACCACGCAACAGCGCTGTAGCCGATTTGGTACGTGAAACAGCGTTAAAATACCCAATCGACACCGACCGAATCTATATTGTTGGTATTTCTCAAGGAGCTATGGGCACGTGGAGGTTGCTGGAAAAGAATCTTGACTTGTTCGCCGCAGGTGTACCCATTGCCGGTTTGACCAACTATGAAAAAGCCGTTAACATGTATGCACCTGTCGATCCTAAACACGTTGAAGTACTGAAAAACGTTCCGATTTGGGCCTTCCATGCTGCAGACGACACCACAGTTAGTCCTAAAAACTCGCAAGAAATGGTAGCTGCCATTAAAGCACAAAACGGAAACCTCATTCATTTTACTGAATACGAAGCAGGGATTATCAAACCTACAGGACACTTCTCCTGGGTACCGGCTCTGCAAAATCAGGATATGATTGAATGGCTGTTTGCACAAAAGAAATAAATGTACAGGCCTGTTGATTAACCACTAAATGGTAAAAGGAAAGTCGCCCACCTTTCAGTTGGTTTGTACCCTTACAAACCAACTGAAAGGTGGGCGACTCCATGAAAAAGTCTATTACGATCCCAACGATTCTTCAATCCATTCCGCTAGCCTGTGGGGTGGTTCATACGTATTCAGTCCTGCGCAAACAGCTTTATAGTCTAAGGCACTACCTCTGCTTCTTTTACTTCCTCTAGGCTATATTACCTTTACTGCTTTCATTGCCTGCATTACACACATCATTACGCTTCATTTGCTCAAGTCTTCCTTCTCGCAACAAGCAGCATAATAAATGAAATTAAGACAATGGCAATCGTCCACGCCCAGGCCATCGTCTGATTCCCTGCATCGACAGCTACATAGATCGCCGTAGGTACCGTCTGCGTCTTATTCGGAATGTTCCCGGCAATCATCAGCGTCGCTCCAAACTCGCCAAGCGACCGTGCGAAGCCCAGTATCGCGGCAGTCAGCAGTGAAGGATAGGACAGCGGCAGCGTAATGTAGCGAAACATTTGCCATTCGCCAGCCCCTGCCGATCTGGCCGAGTCCTCCAGTGAACGGTCCACCGCATCGAATGCCGTCTTCATTGTCTGATAGACGAGCGGGAATGCCACCACGATAGACGCCAGCACCGCCGCCCACCAGGAGAAGATGACTGACGCGTTGAACAGCCATTCGATCCATTGTCCTAACCAGCTTCGACGTCCCAGAATGACCAGGAGCAGGAACCCGACTACCGTCGGGGGCAGCACCAATGGAAGCATGAAAATGGTCTCCAGCACCAGCTTGCCACGTATGCGGCTTCGCCTCATCCAGCGGGCCGCCAGTACTCCTAGGACCAGCACGATCACACAGGACAGAGAAGCGACCTGCAGGGATAGCTGTACCGGAGGCCAAAATTCCGCCCAATTCACAGCAGTCAACAACTATTCCGCCTTACGGAAGCCGTACTTTTCCATCACCTGGAGCGCAGGCTCGGTTTGCAAATAATCGTAGAATTGACGTGCATCCTCCTCATGACTTGTGGCAGCTACCAAACCGAGCGGATAGGTAATCGGAGAATGAAGCTTGGAGTCGACTGTTAACGCAATGCGTGTATCCTTCGTGGAAAGTGCATCCGTCTTGTATACGAAGCCCGCATCCGCGTTACCTGTTGCTACGTACTGCAGCACCTGTCGCACATCCTTGGCTTGTACCAGCTTCGGCTCCAATTCACTCCACAGCTTTTGATTCGTTAACGCTTCCTGTGCATATTTCCCCGCAGGCACACTGTCAGGAATGCCAATCGCGACTGTCTTGATGTCTTGTCCCTTCAGGTCATCCAGTTTCTTGAGCGCCACTCCATCCTTAGCAGGAACGACTAATACCAGATCATTCGCGAGCAACGTGCTGCTCTTCTTGACAAGGGCTTTTCCCTCAAGCGCCTTCATGCTGGAGGTAGAGGCAGAGATAAAGACGTCTGCGGGCGCTCCTTGCTCAATCTGACGCTGAAGTGCACCGGAGGCGCCGAAGTTAAAGTTCAGCTTCACATTCGGGTGCTCCCGCTCATATCCGGTCTTAATCTCATTCAGGGCGTCCGTCAGGCTTGCCGCTGCAGAGATCGTCAACTCCACCTGTTGCTGGTCCGGTGCCTTCGTGCCTGCTGTATTCTCCGTTGTTGTTTGTGCTGCTGTTGCCGCCGGCTCTACAGAAGCTGCGGGCGCAGCACTCTGGGAACCACAAGCAACTAACACCACTAGTGCCCATATAGCTACTAGACTTCCAATCGTAGACTTAATTCTTCTCAAATTCCATCCCCCGTTCAATCATGTTTAGTTATAATTAGATATAACTAGTATAAATTCATATCTCATTATAGCTATGAAGGTAATCCTTGTAAACCACCAAAGAGCAGTTGGCAAGTATCACTTATGCCTGTTTAGAAGCTTGATGTTCCTGACTTTTTCGCCAGCCTCTGTTATGCCAGATGATTTGGTGTACAATATATGAGACACTGTGCATGATACATCACAGAAATTGATACATTTCAATCATACTGTTATTAATGGAGGTCTACTATGAATTCTCCTGTATCCTATACGACTGAGGAAATAGCCAAGCTACTGAAGATATCCAAGCTGACCGTCTATGATCTGATCAAAAAAGGAGAGATCCCCTCGTACCGGGTAGGTAAGCAAATGCGGGTGGATGCCAGTGATCTCGAAGCTTACAAGCAGCGCTCCAAAAGCCAACTGCTGAAGCACGACCCATCACCCACACCCATATCCATGATGATCCCGCCGCATTCGCTATCCGGCGGTTCGACGCAGAATTCCAGTACAGCAGTCATTACTGGCCAGGATATCAGCCTCGACATTCTCGTCAAGCATCTTGAGAGCCAACAGACGTCCATTCGCCCGCTCCGCTCATATGGGGGTAGTCTGGACAGTCTCATCTCTATGTACCAGGGCAAAGCAGACATCGTCAGTACGCATCTGTGGGACGGCGACAGCGGTGAGTATAATTTGCCTTATATTCGCAAAATTCTGAACGGCTTCTCGTACCTCGTCATCCGTCTGTTATCCCGGCAAGCAGGGCTGTATGTCCAGACAGGGAATCCTTATGGTTTGCAGGGCTGGAAGGACTTGGCGCTTCCCGGGCTGCGTTTGGCGAATCGCGAGAAGGGCTCCGGCGCGCGCATCCTGCTCGACGAGCAGCTTCGTCTTCATCACATAGACCGCACTGCCTTGCTCGGATATGAAGACGAATCGACGCATCATATGGCTGTAGCAGGCAAGGTCGCCTCCGGCGAAGCCGATGTTGGTATCGGAATCGAGAAGGCCGCCAGTATTGTGGGGTCCGTGCAGTTTATTCCACTCATTCAGGAGCAGTACGATATCGTCATGCTGCGCACACCAGAGCGACAGGAATGGATTGATCTTATATTGCAGATTCTTCATTCGGACAGCTTCCGGCGGGAACTGGGAGCCATTCAGGGATATGACCTTTCTGAGACAGGAAAGATCTTGCTAGAGACATAGTCCGAAGTACAAAACAACGCTCAGGAACAGTCTTCCTGAGCGTTGGAGTCTATTATGGAACTAAATGTCGCTGTTAATGCTGAACGACTATAATGAAAATCAATGTAGCTTACCAGGAGTAAGCCTCGGGAGCAGGCTTGCCAAGCGCAGGGAAAATCTCGTCCAACTACTTCAATAGCAAATTGCACATGATATAAAAAGAATATATGAGTTTGGCTCATACAGTTCTAAAAATAAAAGCGCCAGAACGGTTCGAAACCCGCCTGGCGCTATATTTATTGCATATAATTAAATCTACTAGGATGCAAAAGCATTTGGGGAAATATGTACCTTTATTACGGCAGTGTTCATTTCACCCTTTTACGCTTCTGTGTTACATTATATAAATAAGACGAGAA
>RCUE01000356.1_pt1 | contig 12482 bp, 14 predicted proteins | sample 2166111 | NCBI WGS metagenome assembly RCUE01 (sample SAMN09930795, study PRJNA488358) | compost metagenome | feature: garden; material: soil; isolation source: compost soil in phenylacetonitrile-enriched culture | place: Germany: Experimental Botanical Garden Goettingen | collected 2016-01-27 | reverse complement strand
TTCTAGATTTGAAACCCAACTTTTTGGTTGGTAGGGCCATTTTATATGGTATGTCAAACGATTGATATAGACTGAAAAGCCCTATTATGTGAGGTAAGAAAACAGGTTCCTCTATGAATTTCATCCTCATATTTTCCTAGTAATTTTCTGAAAATTCCTATTTTTTCATTCCTATTACATTCAGAAAAATTTGCTACTTGATTTTTTTCCGTGTTTCATATTGCTAGCTTGGTTGCTTCATTCACATGCAAAATCATTCTAAAATAAATCATACAAAGCCCAATTTGTAAGCGGGTTCAAAAAAATAGTTCCTTAGTACCCTACAGCTCCATCCAGAAACAAATTTTTTGTTACAATTTCTTAAGACTTTTTTACTATTTTGTTACCTATACCATATGAATATATCGCAGTCTCAAGGGGATTTTTATTTCCTTTTTGTATGCTGGGAAATTTATTGGTCCTATGCGAGGTGTTTTTTTGTTGAATCATTAGGAGGAGAGACCTTTGAATAAAGAGATAGCCCGGACTTTTATTCAAAGGTCCGGGCTATCTCTTTTATAATGAAAGATTTATATTATTTTTTATGCGTGTTCTCTTTGTGGTGTCTTTACGCGCTGATCTGCCTCTTCTTCCGTACCCGGCGGACGGTTCCGCAGTCCGAGCACGACAAACCAGCTAATCACTGCAATAACGACCATGATCACGAACAGGGAATGCAGACTGTTTTCCAGTACAGAACGAAGCAATCCGGCAACCTTGTCACTTAGACTCTGTGAAGCATGAGGTGCAAGCAGACCGTTAATATCCTCCTGCGTAACCCCTTGCTGTGTAAGCTGTCCTTCTGCTGTCTGGGCAGCAATGCGATAATTCAGCCATGAACCGAAGGCAGCAACCCCGATCGTTTGCCCCAACGTGCGCAGGAATGTATTCAAAGCTGTAGACGCGCCACGCAACTGGAACCCGACCGAGGACTGGGCAATAATCGTAAACACAGTTATCGAGAAACCGAATCCCAGTCCATACAACAATGTAGACAGGAAGAGCAGCCAGATAGGAGCCGTTTGGCCCATCAAGGTCATGACGAAGGCTCCCAATACAATCAGGGTCAGTCCAATCAATGAGGTTCGACGCGAGCCCAGCGTCAGCAAAATGCGTCCTCCGATCATAGAGCCAAATAGCCAGCCTATGGACATTGGAGCCAATGCGAGACCAGATGAAGCGGCATCCCCACCGTATACACCTTGAATCCATAGTGGAAGATAGCTAGTCAATCCGATCAGCAGGGTGCTGACTAACAGGGCTGCGGCACAGGAAAAAGCGATATCCCGTATCCGAAATAACTTTAGTGGCACCATCGGTTCCTGAGCGCGTTTTTCGATAACCAAAAACAGAATCAGGAACAAAATGGCTACGGCAGCCAAGGCCAGCAATTCAGGAGAAGCCCAACCGATATACTGTCCGCCCAGTGCCAATACGAGCAAGAGAGCCGTCATCCCGATGGTAAAGGTAACCGCTCCGGGTACGTCGATACGTGCGGTACGCTTGCTTACCTGTTCACGCAAGTAACGGGCGATGAAGTACATAGCCAGCAATCCAAAAGGAACGTTAAAGCCGAAAATCCACTCCCAACCAAAATAGGTGACCACATAACCGCCCAAGAGTGGCCCGATCAGGGAAGAAATTCCCCATACTGAGCTGATCATGCCTTGGACTTTGCCACGTTCCTCCATTTTGTATATATCACCGATGATGGTAAAGGTAACAGGAATGACACCACCCGCACCAATCCCCTGAATGGCCCGGTAGATAATAAGCTGCTCCATAGTACCAGCTATCATACAAAGTAAAGAGCCAAGTACAAACAACGAACAGCCGATTAAAAAAATGGGTTTTCGGCCAAACAAATCGCTAAGCTTTCCGAAAATAGGTGTGGTCACAGCCATCGTCAGTAAATATGCCGTAAAAATCCAGCTGAGCAAATTCACGCTGCCCAGTTCACTAACAATCGTCGGTCCCGCTGGACCGATAACCGTTCCTTCAATTGCGGCCAAAAAAGTGGCCAATAGAACACCTGTCAGCACGAGTCCGCGCTTCATAGGTTTATCGTCTCCCAAGCAAATCACAAATCCTTTCCTTATAAAAACTGTGTTGTATCTGTGCAGTTTTCCCTCTCAGATGGATGATTACCCGCACTGTATAATCGTAAACAGGCGGCCTATATAGGCCGCCTGTTTTGTACGATGTATATATATTATTGTCTACATATCCTTAATTTTTGTCAACTGTAATCGTATGATCATTCCAGCTATTTTCCGTTTTATAGAGATACCCCTCTTCCATACGAAGAACATGGCTGGCAAAGCGTTCAGCTACCTGTATATCGTGGGTGATGATCAGGAATGCCGCGCCTTCGGTAGACTGCTCTGTGCACATACGGAGCAGAATATTCGCCCCTTCGTAATCCGTTCCTGCGGTAGGCTCATCCAGAATGTAGAGCTTTTTGGGCAAGATAAACTGTGCTGCAACGCTCAAGAGCCTTTTTTCGCCTCCACTTAGCAGATACGGGGAGGCATCCAGTCTGTGCTCCAGCCTGGCGGCAGCCAGCAAGTGATGCGCCCGTTCCACATATGCGGCGGGAACTGGCTCCCGGGTCCGTAAACCAAGCTTGGCGCGAACGCTGTACAAGCACTCTTCCCACACCGTTGCAGCTGCAAACTGATGCTCTGGCTGCTGGAACACATAGCCGATTTCGGTAGCCAGCTGGTGAATGGGCAGCTTCGCCATATCCTGCCCCTCCCACCACATGCACCCCTTCGGTGCGGGGAGTAGGCCCATGAGCAGCTTGCCGAGCGTGGTTTTACCTGAGCCGTTCTCGCCCAACAGCACGGCTCGTTCGCCAGGCGCAAGGGCAAGACTCACGCCCTTGAGCGCCGGGCGCTGGCTGCCGGGGTAGGTGAAGGGCAATCCCTTCACCTCCAGCAACGGCTGTCCAGCGCGGTCCGCCGCTGACCCGGGCTTCGCGCCCGGCTCACGCGGCACGTCTCCCCTCTCTGCGGAAGAGGGGAGCAGCCCCAAGGCGGCCAGCTGCGCACCATGTTCGCGCAGCAGCGTTTCGGGCGGACCCTGCAGCTGCACGGTCCCGCCCTTCAGGACGATGATGCGCTGCGCTGCCCGCGCGCCATCGTCTATGCGGCCGGACGCGGTAACTACCGTCCGGCCTTCGGCATGGAGCCGCCGACATAACAGGACGAAGTCGCAGACAGCCGGCGGGTCTAACTGCGCAGCTGCGTCGTCGAACACGACCAGCGGCGCTTCCAACGCCAGTACCGCAGCAATCGCGGTGCGTTGGCGCTGGCCTCCCGAGAGGCGCCGCACGAAGGAGTCGCGCTCGGGAGCTAGGCCGACGGCCTCCAGCGCAGCGGCAATGCGCTGCGCTATTTCTGCCGGAGGCACGCGCAGGTTCTCCGGCCCAAAAGCAATCTCGTCTTCGACGATTCCCTGCACCAGCTGGGCATCCGGGTCCTGAAGCACGACGCCGACAGTGGTGGCGACAGTAGCCAAATCAGCGGTATCGGGGTCCATCCCGTACACGGTCAACTCACCCGTTCGTTCGCCCTCGCCAGAACGGGATAACCCGCCATGAAGCAGCTGGCATAGCGTAGACTTTCCACTTCCGCTGGCTCCGACAATGGCTACATGCTCGCCCACCGCAATGTCCAGTGTCAGGCCATGTAACGCTGGCTCCACCTGATCATCATACCGATAGCCAAAATTCTTCAAGGATACGGCTATTTTACTGTTCGAATTATAATCGCTATGTTCATTCATAACTGAAATATCCTCGATCCCCATTGTTGAAGATATAACCACATGCATAGCCACCCACGGCTATGCACGTGAAGCGCGTCCTAGTTCAAACCGTTTTAACAGTCCCGTACGATTTAAGGCATCGCCCAGCACTTTCGTCAGCAGACCACACAGGACAATGCCGCTCAGGATACGAACGACCAGTGCAATCGTCAGCACCTTCCATCCCCAATGCATATAGCCAAACATATTGGCTGCGACAATAAACCACAGCGGAACCATAGCCCCACCCACTAGCATCAGCGAAACTGCGTTCCAGCGCCGATACCGCAACAAGGCAAATACCAACTCAGCCGCAATCATATAGCAGACAGCCGCCGCAATAATAGAAGCAATTCCATAGGCAGAGCCCATAAAAGACTGCACTACCGCACCAAAAGCATAAGCAATAACCGCCGTACCCGGCTTACGAATAATATAATAGGCCAACAAACCGTATATCATGTACAGACCGACAATAGTGGAAGTTGCGATAGGCCCTCCCAGACTGTTTAATGTTTTGTTAATGAGCGACAAATACACGGTCATGACGCCGTTCAACGTGGCCAGCATCGCCATGAGTACGATATCCAGCGTTGTAAACTTTGCAAACATACGAGATTCCTTCATATGTATTCTTGACTCCTCTCCCTATCTAATCTATAAGATTGCAGCTCTGATCCTTATACAAGCTGCTACTGTATAAATGTATTCATCTGCAGTCTTATTGTCAACCTAATTATATTTCATAGGTTGACAATAAGACTAAAAATAAGAGGCTTCACTTTATAAGCTCCACCCTAAAACAGCCGTAGCTACTACAGCAGTCACAGCACATAAGTTGCCTAAACGCCCATTCTTCAGTGTACGAAGATAAGTCCGTTCCGCATAAGCACCGAAACCTTTGCCCTCCATAGCCAGCGCCGTCTGCTGAACCCGTCTTACAGCATTCACCAACACGGCAGCCGCATACCCGCTCCACCATGATAACCGATGGCTCCACCCTCGTGGTGGTTCCTGTCCACGAACACGCCGTGCTGCCATAATGGTTCGCCCTTCTTCTTCCAATAAGGGGAGAAACGTCAGTGCCACTGAAATACCGAACGCAAACCGATAAGGAACACGCAAGCGCAGATTCAATGCCTGCACAAAATCTCGGGGATCGGTCGTCGAGAGATAGATATAAGACGCCAAAAACAACACAAAAATCCGCAACGTTAACGCCCCTGCGATGTCCAGTCCCTCTGCTGTAATGACAATGGGTCCCCATGAAGCCACGGGATGTCCTTCTCGAATCGCTAGGATAGACAGTATAAAATATGGGATGCCTAACCCAATCAGGAATGACATAGCCCGAAGCTGGCGTGCTAAGGTCAAACGTGCGCCCAAGCCAGCCACAGCAATCAGTACAGCCAAGAGAACTGCTTCCCGCAGCGTCGAATCCCAAACCATCGACAGGAGGCTAAAGCATCCCACCCATATTAGCTTACTTAACGGCCCTAGTCTGTGCAGTGGTGATGAACCGCCGTTATACTGAAACAGCATTTCGTTGTGCCTCCAGTCTGAGCCATTCTTCATGCAGTAAAGAATACATCAGCATATCCTTAAAGCCTGTAGATGTATGCTGTACCTGCCGCAACAGTCCTTCCTGTGTCCAGCCCATCGAGGACAGCAGGGCTTGCGAGCCTGTATTGCGCGGGTCCACCAGCGCTTCGATCCGATTCAACCGAATCGTGTTATACCCGAATGACAGCACCAAGCGTAGCGCCTCGGTCATGTAACCCTGTCGCCAATAAGGCTTGGCTATCTCATAACCAATCTCAGCTTTATAAGCTCCCTCTGTCTGCCAATAATTAAAACCACAGCTTCCAATCAACTTCCCGTTCTCCTTCAGCTCTATTCCCCAGCGCAGCGCATCCTCCGTCTTCGCCAGCTCATTCAACAGCTCAATCATATCCTCTGCGTCCTCACGCCCTGACATACCAGAAAGGTTCATATAACGGTGAACCTCCGGGTCAGACCAGCAAGCGAACATCGTAGCCGCATCCCCGCTTTCCATCCTTCGCAGCCGAAGACGCGAACTTTCCTGCGGTGGTATATGCCCCTTACATGCATATGCACACATGTTCAATCATCCTTCCAGCATTTAAAATGACAATAAATATACGCTACATTTAAGCACACACCTTCAACAAACACAACCTTATTTAAAGCTGAGAAGCTTATATATAGAAGATGCCCTTCTGTTCCTAGGATTAGGAATTAGAAGGGCATCTTCTATTTTATAAGAGATTAAACCGTTTGAGAGCTTGTCTTCCGAATCAAAAGTATTGAGCATCTAAGCCTTTTAAGAAGAGACACGGGTAGTGGTGCGTGTCGCTTTCTTCACAACATCCTTGTACAGTACGTCCAGCATCGACTGAATTTCCTGTAATTCATCGATCCCTGCACCGGTAATGCTGTACATATCATCATGCGGTGTCAGAAAGTTTTCCTGCGTCAGGTTTTCAAGCTCCTGCTTGACCTCACGTTCTCCTACACGGTAACCGCGCTCTTCCAACACAGGTTGAATATCTCTTATCGTGAGATCGTTCTGATGTGCATAAGAAAGCATCTGTATACGGATAAACAAGTTCTGAACATCTGCATGCATAATTGTAACTCCTCTCTGGCCTAGGCCAACCATGTTACACTGTTTTTACCCATAGAGGATAAGCTGGAAACAGATGAGGGCAACCCTTGCTGAATTACTTTCGATATTGTTTGCCTCGCTAAAACGTATAGTTTTCCACTTGACTGAATATACACAATCGTTATATCTTAAATTAATTAACCAATGGTAAAAGCGAATTGCATAATTACCTATTTTCGGCAATTTATACAGCACTTCATGTGAAAATTTAATGTTAGGAGCGTGAACTCTACATGTTTCAAACTATACCTTACGAAGGCACACGTCATGAACAATTCGAATCCGTTCTCGGGCAACTCCGGGCACTGATTCATGATGAATCCAATACCATTGCTAATCTGGCAAATGCTTCAGCATTACTCGGTCACTTCCTTCCAAATATTAACTGGAGCGGTTTCTATCTTTATGATGGCACTGAGCTTGTACTTGGTCCTTTCCAGGGCTTACCTGCATGTATACGGATTCCGTTGGGACGTGGCGTATGCGGTACCGCAGCAGCAGAACAACGAACGCTTGTTATAGATGATGTACATGCGTTTCCAGGACATATTGCCTGTGACGCTGCTTCCAATAGTGAAATCGTTATTCCCCTTGTCAAGAATGGGGAGCTGATAGGAGTGCTGGACATTGACAGCCCACTTAAAGGTCGTTTTGATCACGAAGATCGTGTATTCCTAGAGGAATTTACGGCTATTCTGTTAGCCAGCCTATAACCAAAAATAACGCATATATATCGTCTTCCTTCGCCACAATATAGGAGGGTCTGAAACCCAAAACTATCCGGCGAAGGAGATTGATGATCAATGTTCAACAACATGGCTCCACAACAACAACTTCATCAATGTGAACAAATTATTCAGCAATTGGCACAACAAACACAACAAGGAACCGCCATGTATCAGCAGTTGCTGCAACAAGAGCAACAAAATGCATCCAGCCTTGAAAACCTGATGCAACGTGAACGTAATGCAGCTCAAATGATCCAAACCGCAATCCAGGACCACCAAAAAGCTATGCAACAATACCAACAAGTTATTCAACTGTGTAGTCAGCTGGAAAACACTATCCGCTCGAGCAGCCAAATGACTCAGCCTGGATTTGGCGATAACTATGCTTCCCGTAGTATGCAACCATCCACCTTTAGTGCAGGAAGCCACATGAATCACAGCTTTCCGCAGCATATGGGAACGACTGGACAGCATTTTGCAGGCAGTGGTAACATGCAGCAGTTCGGAAACAGCAGTCAGCAAGGCATGAGAACAGTACCAAGCAGCATGTAAGCTGTTTTACACAAAAAAAGGGTGAACAGCAGGCCGTCAAATCGGCTTGTTGTTCACGTCTTTTTCATATCATTTAAGCCCTTTCATCAGCTGTTGCTAGTTTAATTCCCGTTCGGCCAGCACCTTCATTCCGTCTCGCAAATACTCAGCCAGCCCGGGGCGATAGCCTTCATACATTTTATTGAAATCCTCATGCTCGACATACAAGTCTCCCAGCCCGCTATAAATTTCTGCGGTAGGAGTATAAAATCGGCTTACCCATTGAAGATGACGGCGGATCAGCGCCTGTACTTCTTCACTGTTATGCTTCAATCCTTTATTCATGGCTTCAGCCAGCCGTCGATGAATCTGGTCAGCCTCTGCCTGCGAATCCAAATAATCCTCTTTGCTCCAGTTCTCCGTCGCCGTCTTGCTCTCCTGAATTGTTTTCTGAGCCTCTTGACCATAACGGTCTGTCAAATCATGTTCATACATTTCCTGCTTTTCCGGGTTAAACCCTTGGTACATTTGCTCTGGTTTCATTGCTTGTTCCCCTTTCAAATAAGCCACCGTTTCGTCGATGGTTTGTAGGAGAGTATGCAAGCGGAAGACTTTGGCCTCGACCTTGGCTCGATGCTCTTGCAAAACCTCGGCCTTTTGTTCCTTGGTTTGCTCCAGCATATTTCCAATTTCAGATAAAGGCAAATCCAGTTCCCTATATACCATGATTTGCTGAAGCCTCAACAGTTGTTCCTGTTCGTAATAGCGATATCCATTATTTCCAATATGATGCGGTTTCAGCAATCCTATTTCATCATAATAATGCAAGGTTCGTACGCTGATTCCCGACAGATTAGATACTTCCTTCACCGTATAAGCCATTCCGCTTCACCTCCCTTACTTGACAGTCTACAGTCTCACGTGGCGTGAGAGTTAACGCCCCCACTTGCCCACCTTGGTACTACACTTTTACCCTATAAGCGCATTGTGAACCGCTCATTTACCAACCATTTTTCATACTTGCGACCTACAATCGGCATCTTTAGATAACTATGCAAAAAAAAGCCCACCAACGAGCATTTTCAAATATGCTGGGGGCTCCATATATTCGATTTGACTTAACCACTATTTACAGATCAAACGATACCTAAGAGAGGCTTTTTCCCATAACCACACGATCATAAAAAGCTATCTTTTGAATAATTTTCTCCAAATTGTGCTGCGTTTGTGCCACATGTTCTTCCACCTTCTTTTTGTGGGCTACAAGGAAATCTCTTCTCTCTTGGATTGTGGCTTCTCCTTTTACATTTAGCTCAAGGTATGCCTTAATTTCTTCAATGGTCATCCCTGTATCTTTCATGGCCATAAGGAACCTGATCCAATCGATTTGTTTTTCGGTATATACCCTTCTTCCACCTTCATCCCGACCGACATCAGGTAATATACCTTCTTTTTCATAATAACGAAGGGTAGATGCGGGTAATCCGCTCTTGATTTGAACTTCTTTAATGGAGTACATGGTTATTCCCCTCCTCATTCTTATATTTTCTCTTCAAGTCAGCTTTAACGATAAGTATAAGTTTTCATAGTAAAGAGTGCAAAATTAAGATTCCTACTACCTTACAGCAGCGAGGCAACCTTCTTATTGCCCGTCAGTCCGGACAGAAAATAGAACGTGGGCATTTGTGCCTCATAACCAAAATCGTCAACATGGCTGATAATATCGTCCACAATCTGGTCGGTCTGAAGACCTTCACGTGCTAATCGAGTTCATACCCGCACCGCCTTATATTGCATCCAATTCTACACACCAAACGCCACCTCATACAGCATGGGAATCGATTGCCTCCACAGCTTGCTCCTTATCCCGTATTACTAAAAATTTTATTGCCAACTAGAATATGATTTATGAATATATATCGGTAATTCTTTATAATTATCCTCACACACCCCTCAATAAATAAACATATATTAGTAATTACTTGTATACTTTTCAACAGTTTACTAAATATATGCGATTGCTTCTCTAAGCCTATTCTTTTTTATCATAACTATTTAGTATTATAAGGATATAAAAAAGGAGGTTATCATTTGAAAAGTACAGGTATGACACGTCCCCTAGATGCGTTAGGCCGTATCGTTATTCCCAAAGAAATGCGAATTTCCATGGATTATAATGTGGGTGATCCTGTTGAGATTTTTGCAGATGAGGAAACCGGTATTCTCGCCTTTCGAAAATATACTGGGGTGACGTGTAAAATGTGTGGTTCAACAGAACAATTAACTTATTTTAGAGACAGCTTTATTTGCGGGGAATGTATTGAGAGTTTAAAGAAGGGGGTAAATTTCAGCCCAGTCCTAAGACCAGCCAAATCAGCTTTATCCAACTCACAACGATCTAATAAAGAGTCCAAACGTCTGCGGCGATCGACACAACAGATGATCGAAAGTCTAAAAGAATTAATGCAAAAACACCCCAATGCAGCACAGCACGAATATGCCAAAATACTTGAGGTTTCCCAAGCCCGTATATCCCAGCTCAAAAAAATGCTATAACCACAGCTTGATACCCTACATAGATATACACCAGTGATTTCATCATGTACAGCTACTTTTGAACCGTGATACGCAGCATCATAGCTAACCGACAAAATGCAAAAACGTCCATGCGAAAATTCCAAACCAGGTATAAAGACCCACTGAATGACTTACAAGCGAGAACGCCTATAGCAAAAGGCAGTGCTACATTTAATATTGGTTCCTGAATTAAAAAATGGCCTTCTTTAATTAGAGAAGGTCATTTCATTTATTTATTCATTTTTCTGTAGTAAAACATCCTATACTTTTTCTTTTCGTCAGTTTTTCGTCATTTCATTACATCTTCTCCTCATAAAAAAATAGTATTCGTTTTATAGATAGAGAAAGGATGTGTGAACCTAATATGAACAAACCTGCTCAAATTTTTTCTATTCTTATACTTTCCGTAAGTGTAAGTGTGTTTGCTGGTTGTGGAAAGCAGGAAACAACAGATACATCTACCAATGAAACAGTACCAACAACCTCAGAAACGGTAGTCAAAGAAGGAACAGATCAACCAGCCGCCCTGCAAAGCTTAGACGAGATCAAATGGAATGATGTTAAAGATCCTCTAATTGAAGATGCCATGATAACAAAACTCAAAGCAGTAATAGCTGCCTTCGTGTCAAAAGATTTGGAACAATTCCATGCTGCGCTCGGTCCAGACGTTGGAACAGGTCACGATTACCTCTTCGATCATCCGGTGAAGTTTACTGGTATTGCTGGAGCTATAAAAGAAAATAATCGGACATTGATACCCGTTGTAGGGGAACGGCTGAATAATGAAGAAGGATATTCACCCGATATACGATATACCTTCTACTTTGAAAAAGATAAAGATGGCGCATGGCAAATTGTTTCAATTGATTAACTAAATTCTCTAAGATGCATTATCTCGATTTGTAGCAACATTGCCCATTCCAACGAGTACGTTTGCACATATGATGCCTTGTCAAAACATTCTTCTCATCGTTCGATGGGGCCGTAACAACCACATTTCGCGACCACTACTGAAGTGAGCAATTTTGTTAATTTATGGGGAATATTTACTGTGAACGGTCAACAGATCGTTGCTTTTGTAAAAAGCGTAGATCCCGCTAACAAATCTATGTTAGTGCTATATCCTAATGGCACACAGTCTTATATTGATGTTACTCAAATCAGTCAGGCTCAAGGCCCTTATCCAAGCATGCCTTCTGTTCCAGGACAAAGCGGTGGTCAGGGTGGGAGCCAAGGCGGTGGATCGCATTGGCATCCTCATGGTCAAGGCGGCGGTCAGAGCGGCGGACCACAGTGGTGGCCTCAACATGGTCAAGGTAGTGGATCACAGTGGCCTTCCAGTGGATCTCGTAGCGCCAATCGGAAAAATCGGAAAAACTAATATTCAACCCTTATTGTAGCAATTGCCACTTGTCATAAGCGAGTTGTCGATTGGAACACATTCAATGTTGGACCAACCAAAAGGCGTCGCCTGCAAATGCACGCGTTGCCTTTTGGGTTAGCCACTGGCTCTGAACATAAATATTAGGATCTGCTAGCCATGTCTGCAATCTGGTTAAGCCACTCTTTACGCGTATCTTCATCAGATTGGGGTACCGACTCAAAAAATAGATGATACATGACATCAAGTCCACAATATTCAAATATGCCTTTGTCGGACGTCAAGCGAAGTGCTTGATCCATACCAATGCTGGCATATTCCGCACGTGATTTTCCCTGCGTATTGAGAATAATAGCCTTCTTTCCCTTGAGCAGTCCCATCTGCACTCCATTTACATATTTATAAGCAAATCCGTAGGAGAATACGCGGTCAATATATCCCTTCATAATAGCTGGCATCCCCGTCCACCAAATAGGATAAATAAAGGTGATTACCTCTGCCCATTGCAAATACTCCTGCTCCCGTACAACATCTTCTCCAATGTCTCCAATGACCTCGCTACTGCTAACCACAGGTTGAAAATTGATTGCATATAGATCACGAACAACCACATCATGTCCTTTTTGCTTTAGCCCCTCGACTGCTGTGTTCAAAATCGCATGATTAAAACTTCCCTCAGATGGATGTGCGTAAATAATAAGATGTTTCATTGTTTTTCCTCCATTTA
>RCUE01000355.1_pt1 | contig 12549 bp, 10 predicted proteins | sample 2166111 | NCBI WGS metagenome assembly RCUE01 (sample SAMN09930795, study PRJNA488358) | compost metagenome | feature: garden; material: soil; isolation source: compost soil in phenylacetonitrile-enriched culture | place: Germany: Experimental Botanical Garden Goettingen | collected 2016-01-27 | reverse complement strand
CCGGAGGTAAACAGGGTCTGAGAAAAGTGTAGCGGTATTAGGCGCAGCTATTTAGGGAATTTTAATCTTAAATCGAGTTTTCATATGAAGTATAGCTTAGGTTACCTCTGGGATTTGGCTGCAGTCATCACAGAGAAAGAATTGAAAGTAAGATATAAAAGTAGTTTTTTCGGTTATTTATGGTCAATTGCCAATCCATTGCTCTTTGCCATGATCTATTACTTTATCTTTAAGTTGGTCATGCGTGTTCAGATTCCAAACTATACAATATTCATTATTACTGGTCTTTTCCCATGGCAATGGTTTGCTAGTTCAACGACAAATTCTCTATATTCTTTTATAGCAAATGCGCAAATAATAAAGAAAACAGTATTCCCACGCTCGGTTATCCCTTTCAGTAATGTGCTCATGGAGTGTTTGCATTTTTTATGCACCATTCCTGTGATCATTGTTTTCCTCTATGTGTACGACATGCGCCCTTCGGTTGACTGGATTTGGGGTGTTCCATTAATTGGTATAGCCCAAATGTTGATGACTTTTGGTATTGCTATGATGTTGTCGACATTAAATCTTTTTTTCCGTGATTTAGAAAGGTTCGTGACGCTAGGCATTATGCTTATGTTTTATTGCACGCCGATTCTTTATTCTGGTGACATGATTCCAAAAGAGTACAAATTCTTGATTGATTATAACCCGCTGGCAAATATGATACTGAGTTGGCGGGATCTCTTCATGAATGGGGTTATTGATTACCATCAAGTTGGTATGCTTTATGGATATGCTCTTTTATTCGTCATCATTGGCACTAGCATATTTAATAAATTAAAGTACAGATTTGCAGAGATACTATAATGAGCTTGGCTATAGAATTTAAAAATGTCACTAAGCGCTATCCATTATATCATCATATTGGATCTGGCATTAAAGAATTGATTTTTAATCCACGCCGTGCGTTGAGCTTGCTAAGTGGCCGAAGTTATTTAGCGATAGAAGACATCAGCTTTCAGGTACAGAAAGGAGAGTCCGTCGCACTTATTGGTCGTAACGGTGCAGGAAAAAGTACTTCACTTGGTTTGGTCGCTGGAGTAATGAAACCATCGTCGGGTACGGTTAGCGTCGTTGGGCGTGTTGCATCGATGCTGGAGTTGGGCGGGGGATTCCACCCTGAACTCACTGGGCGTGAAAATATACGGCTTAATGCCACCTTATTGGGGCTACGTCGTAAAGAATTAAAACAACGTCTGGATAAAATTATAGAGTTCTCTGAATTGGGTGAGTTTATCGATGAACCCATCCGTGTCTATTCAAGTGGTATGTTGGCGAAGTTAGGATTCTCCGTGATAACACAGGTAGATCCGGACATATTAATCATCGATGAGGTTCTGGCTGTAGGTGATATTGCTTTTCAGCGAAAATGTCTGAATACTATTAATGAATTTAAGAAAAAGGGCGTTACCATTCTTTTTGTTAGTCATAATCTTGAAGATGTTGAAAAAATTTGTGATAAAGTCATTTGGATTGAAAACCATAAAATGAGAGACATGGGAGAAGCCCATTCTGTTATCTCTCAATATAAAATAGCAATGGCCTGAAATTTATGATTATGACTATTAGGTAATTAAAATGAATTCTATTAAAATTTACACTTGCCATCATAAACCCAGTGCATTTCTTGATTCCACACTGATTCAGCCGATACATGTTGGTAAGGCAAATAATTTAAATGAGATTGGTTGTCCTGGTGACGATTCTGGCGATAATATCTCTTTCAAAAACCCATTTTACTGTGAATTGACCGCTCATTATTGGGTATGGAAGAATGCGCAACCAGCAGACTATGTTGGGTTTATGCATTATCGACGTCATTTTAACTTTTCTGAAGATCAACAAGTCCCGGAAGATAACTGGGGCGTAATTAATTATGAGAAGATTGATGCGTTATATCATGAGAAATTTGGTTTAAACGATAATAATATATCTGATTGTCTGGCAGGTGTTGATATTATCTTGCCGAAAAAATGGGATGTTAGTGCTGCAGGTAGTAAGAACAACTATCAACATTATAAAGTTTCTAACTACCTGCATATTGAAGATTACGATGCCGCATTAGAAATTCTTTCAGATATTTATCCGGAGTATAAGTCTGCTGCAGATATATTTAATAACTCATCAGATGGTTATTATACTAATATGTTTGTTATGCGGAAGGATATCTTCAATGATTATTCTGAGTGGCTATTCGCGATTTTGGAAAGGCTTGAGGATAAACTCCGCTTTAAAAATTATAATGCGCAAGAGAAACGCGTTGTTGGTCATATATCTGAACGATTGTTAAATATTTATCTGGCGTACCAAATCGAGCAGCGCTCTTTTAAAGTTAAGGAGTTACAACGAACCTTTATCGAAAAAGAAACTTTCAATGCTACTCTAAAACCTGCATTTTCGACAAGAAATGTTCCTGTAGTGATTTGTTTTGATGATAATTATGCTATTAGTGGTGCAGCGTTAATTAATTCTATTCTTGCTCATGCAAATCCAGAGCTAAATTATGATCTGGTTGTTCTGGAGAATGGGGTTTATTTAAAAAACAAGCACCGCTTCTTATCGCTTGTTGCCGGTTTTAAGAATGTTAGCCTTCGTTTTTTTGATGTGAATGCTTTCACTGAGATAAAGGACGTCTTTACTCGTGCTCATTTTAGTGCTGCAACCTATGCGCGTTTGTTTATCCCAAATCTATTTTCCGAATTTGATAAAGTAATATTTATTGATGCGGACACGGTAGTTGAAAGTGACTTGGCTGAGTTAATGAGTATCCCTCTTGGGAATAACTTGATCGCTGCGGTAAAAGACATTGTTATGGAGGGCTTCGTTTTGTTCGGCGCGATGTCCCAGTCCAGTGATGGTGTAATGCCAGCCAAAGAGTATTTGGAAAGTTCATTGGGAATGGATAACCCAGATGGCTATTTCCAAGCTGGGATTTTAGTATTTAATATCGCGCAGATGAACCAAGAAAATACATTTTCCAGCCTGATGGATGCGATGAAAAGCAAAACCTATTGGTTCCTGGATCAGGATATTATGAATAAGGTATTCCATGGCCGCGTGCACTATTTGCCAATGGAGTGGAATGTTTATCATGGTAACGGCAATACGGAAGATTTCTTTCCCAATCTACCCTTCAAAACTTATATGAATTTTCTTGAGGCGCGTAGAGATCCGAAGATGATTCATTTTGCGGGTGAGAATAAACCGTGGAACACGCGTCGCGTTGACTTTTTTGATAACTATCATAAAAATATCGTGAATACGCCATGGGCGTATGAAGCTTATGAACGTCTGATTGGCACCGCAGTATCACATGTTCCTACAGTGCAACTTGTGAGTAATACGCCGGTTTTGCTGCAGACTAAATTAAAACGCGCTCTGATGCCCATGCTTAACAAATGGGCACCAATAGGCACGTCGCGACGCAATTTTATGACGAAATACTACTACAAAGTTAGACGCGCAATTCTTGGGTAACTTAATGATAAACAGTAAAAAAATACTAATTGTGGGTGCTGGTTTCTCTGGTGCGGTAATCGGCCGTCAACTGGCAGAGCAGGGGCATTTGATCCAAATCATCGACAGCCGGGATCATATTGCAGGAAACTGTTACGATGCCCGCGATGTGAAGACGGACGTTATGGTGCATACCTATGGCCCCCATATCTTCCACACTGACAACGAGCAGGTATGGAATTTTGTTAATCGTTACTCCACCATGATGCCCTACGTGAATCGGGTTAAAGCGACTGTTGGTGGTCAGGTTTTCTCGTTGCCGATAAATCTTCATACGATTAACCAATTCTTTAGACAAACCTGTTCGCCAGCGGAAGCCAAAGCGCTAATTGCTGAAAAGGGTGACCGCAGCATTACTGAGCCACAATCGTTTGAAGAGCAGGCTCTGCGTTTTGTCGGCAAAGAGCTTTATGAAGCCTTCTTTAAAGGCTATACCATTAAGCAGTGGGGGATGTCTCCGGCGCAACTGCCAGCATCGATCCTTAAACGTTTGCCTATCCGCTTTAATTATGATGATAACTATTTTAATCATAAGTTTCAGGGGATGCCGAAAGATGGCTATACCAAAATGGTTGAAGGTATTTTAAACCATGCAAACATTACCGTATCGCTAGGCGTACAGTTCCAGCCGCAAGATCGCGAGCAGTATGATCATGTTTTCTACAGCGGGCCACTGGATGCTTTTTATGACTTCCAGTTTGGGCGTTTAGGTTACCGTACGTTAGACTTTGAAAAATTCTCGGTGGAGGGTGATTATCAGGGGTGTGCGGTTATGAACTATTGCGAACAATCAGTGCCTTACACTCGTATCACTGAACACAAATATTTTTCGCCTTGGGAGCAGCATGAAGGCTCGGTTTGTTACAAAGAATACAGCCGTGCATGCGAGGAAAACGACATTCCTTACTACCCAATTCGACAAGTTGGTGAAATGAGCCTTCTGGAAAAATATGTCGATTTGGCGGAAAAAGAAAACGGTATGACCTTCATCGGCCGTTTAGGGACTTACCGCTATCTGGATATGGACGTGACTATTGCCGAAGCGTTGAAAACCGCTGAGATTTATCTGAGCAGTCTGGAGCAAAAAACGACTATGCCAGTCTTTACGGTCAGCATCAGATGAAAGCCACGGCGTTAATTGTTACTTTTAATCGCCTGGAAAAATTGAAACAGTGCTGGATGGCAACTGCTGCGTTGTCATTTGAGCACATTGTTATTGTTGATAATGCTTCAACCGATGATACTCAGGCCTGGTTGGAAGGTATTGAGGATACGCGCCTGCACGTGCTCCGCGCCGGTCAAAATGATGGCGGTGCCGGTGGGTTTAAACTCGGAGCGGAATTCATTGCTGAAAAAATAGATACCGATTGGGTATTTATGTTTGATGATGATGCTTACCCGCAAGCTGAGTTGTTGGCGCGTTTTGCTAAGTTGGAACAAACCAATCATGCTGCATACTGTTGCCGTGTGATAGATAAGCAAGGCATGCTTTGTAAAATGAACGTGCCCTTCAGTAAGATGCCAACATCACTGATGCGCACGCTCGATTATATTGCAAGACCTGATCGCTACACTCCGACAGGGCTGGAGGCGTCAGAGGTGATTACGCTTTCATTCGTTGGTGCAATAATTCGCAAAGACGTTTTAGCTGCCAACACAGAGTCTATCCGCTCGGAGCTTTTTATTTATTATGATGATCTTTACTTCTCTTACAGGTTGAGTCAACAGGGGTATCGCTTTCGATACTCACCAGAGTTGCTGTTCTTGCATGATGTGGCACCAACCAGTGGGGGAATAAATCCACCATGGAAGGTGTATTACCTGGTCAGGAATTTGCTTCTTTCTAGAATGTTGTTTAAAAAAAATGAGAGGCCTTACTCATTTGGAGCCATCGTGTTACGTATTGCTAAATATTTACTTTCTTTTACCTCTCAAGGTAATAAAATCGAATATATTAGATATGTAATACGCGGTATTGTTGACGGTATATCACTTAAAAATGGTAAACGACATTAGCCGGTAAGAGTTTAATGAAAAAGATTTGTTATTTTATCAACTCGGATTGGTACTTTGAACTTCACTGGGTTGAAAGAGCCTTGGCAGCTAAGGCTGCAGGCTATGAAATTCATGTTGTCAGCCATTTTGTGGGGGGCGACATTCAGCAAACGCTGACAGAAAAAGGTTTCATTTGCCATGACTCTTCTATCTCGGAACAGTCTGTTAATCCGATAAATTTTTTCAGTTCGTTGGTCAAGGTATGGCAACTGCTCAGAAGAATTAATCCGGATGTTCTACACTGCATCACCATCAAGCCTTGCTTGATGGGGGGATTTTTTGCCCGCTTTTATAACAAGCCTATCATTCTTGGCTTCGTTGGGCTGGGGCGCGTGTTTATGGAAGATAAGCTGTCAATGAACGTTATTCGATTTCTGACGCTACACTCCTATAATCATATAGTTAAGAATAAAAAGTGTCTGTTGGCTTTTGAACATGAGCACGATCGCGATCGACTCATTGCCATTACTGAAGCCAAAAAAAGCCAAACAGTGGTGATCGATGGTGCCGGTATCAATCCGGATATTTATCATTATTCACTGGAAATCAACCGCGAAAAACCGATTGTGTTGTTTGCGAGTCGCCTATTGTGGAGCAAGGGGCTGGGTGACTTGGTTGAGGTGAAAAAGCGACTGGCGCTTAAAGGCGTGGACTTTGTTCTCAATGTAGCAGGGATTTCGATTGTTGATGATCCTGACGCTATACCCTTGTCACAAATCGAAGAGTGGCATCAGCAGGGGCTGATAAACTGGCTTGGCCGCTGTACGGATGTCTACAGTCTTATCGAGGCTTCTAATGTTGTGGCACTGCCTACCACATATTCTGAAGGTGTTCCCCGTATCTTGCTTGAAGCCTCGTCCGTAGGGCGTGCTTGTATCGCTTACGATGTTGGTGGTTGCCAAAGTCTTATCATCGATGAATACACGGGCAGTTTAGTGGAGAAACGTAACATCAAGCTTTTGGCAGAAAAGTTAGAAAAGTTGCTTACCAGTCCAAACAAGCGTGTAGAGATGGGGGTTCGTAGTCGTGAGCGAATTGAAAGCAAATTTGCATCATCATTGATTATTGATGACACTCTGAAACTTTATCAGCGCGCAATTGCCACCGGGAACTATTAATTTGAGGGGCACTATTTTGGCTTTTTTCGCGAAATTATGGACGAAAAGGCAGGATAGGGATGTTCAAGCTCCATCAGTACAGAAGAAAACATTGTATTTAGTTTCAGCCGCAGGTATGCCAAATTTTGGTGATGACATGCTAACGCGATACTGGATAAATGAATTGCAACGGCAGTTTCCTGATAGCGTTATCTATCTTGATGCGGTTGATGCTGTGGTGGCGTCGGAGCTGTTTCCGGGGGTTAAATGTGTAGATTATCTATGGCGTTTGGCCCAAGCGCTGGGTGACAAGGGGTCCGTTCAGGACAAATTTGCCGATCCTCATGCGCTACCGATTCGTGAGCGCTTAATGTCCGAGGTCTTTATCTCTGCGGAAAGTATCCATCTGTTGGGGGGGGGATACATCAATGAACTCTGGGGGGCCAATGCGCGATTGATAGAACTTGCGGCTTATTTTGCTGAAAAGCATCAGTTGGCCTGTTACGCAACCGGGCTTGGATTGCAGCCGCTCTCGCCTGAAAATGCTGCTAAATTAGCACCGTTCATCCGTCAGTTTAATCACTTTGATGTACGAGACGAAGCCAGCTATAAAGTATTGGAATCTTTTGGAATTCCTGTACTGGGTTTCTCCGGGGACGATTATTTTGCTTTCCCCGATTCTCCAACCGGACGTCTTGTGGAGCGTGAACAACCCACTCTTCATCTGTGTATCCATACCGAACTGTCTGAAGATGGTATTCTAGCCGAGAATCTGTTGACGCTGTTGCAGACGGTCGTAGCCAGGTTTTGTCAGATTTATCCTGCGGCCGCGATCAATTTTTATGAGTTTCGTCCAGGAACAGATGGTACATTTTTTCACCAGGTGCAGGAGCGTTTTCCTCACGCAAGTTTCGTGCCGTTCGAACAGATTTGGCAAGATGGTTTAGCATTTGCCACTAACGATTTTTGCATCAGTTCACGCTTCCACTTTCAGGTCATTGCTGCAAGTCTGGGTATCGATGGTATTGCGTTATCGTGGTCAGATTATTACGACAACAAATTCGCCAGCTTACAACCCATGTCTGACTGGCCTATGGTCAGGCCGGATATCAGTGCGGACGCATTGGTACCCCTGCTGTCACCTGTAGTACGCATTGACCGTCAGCCGGGAAGGGTTCTGATTCAGCAAGCCAAACAACGTTTATTGGCACAACTGTATAATTTCTGATGGTTTATTATCTGTTATAAAGCCTATCGCACCAATCACTACCCACGCGGCTCAATCCTGAGTTAACATGTGTGCCACATCACAAAACCTGTTGGCCACAGTTGTTAACAGGGTCATCCTCAGACAGGAGTTCTTCAATGTCCAAGCAACAAATCGGCGTTGTCGGCATGGCGGTAATGGGCCGCAATCTGGCACTGAACATCGAAAGCCGTGGTTACACCGTTTCGATCTTTAACCGTTCAGGCGATAAAACTGATGAAGTTATTGCCGAGAATCCAGGTAAAAACCTGGTGCCGCACTACACCGTCGAAGAGTTCGTTGAATCGCTGGAAAAACCACGCCGCATCTTGCTGATGGTGAAAGCAGGTGAAGCGACTGACAAGACCATTGCTTCCCTGACTCCGCACCTGGATAAAGGTGACATTCTGATCGACGGTGGCAACACCTACTATCAGGACACCATCCGTCGTAACCGCGAACTGTCTGATCAAGGCTTCAACTTCATCGGTACCGGTGTTTCCGGTGGTGAAGAGGGCGCGCTGAAAGGGCCTTCAATCATGCCTGGCGGCCAGAAAGAAGCTTACGAGCTGGTGGCGCCAATCCTGGAGAAAATCGCTGCGGTAGCGGAAGGCGAGCCTTGCGTGACCTACATCGGTGCTGATGGCGCCGGTCACTATGTGAAGATGGTGCACAACGGCATCGAATACGGCGACATGCAGCTGATTGCAGAAGCCTATTCCCTGTTGAAGCAGGCGCTGAACCTGAGCAATGAAGAACTGGCTGACACCTTTGCCGAGTGGAACAAAGGCGAACTGAACAGCTACCTGATCGACATCACCAAAGATATCTTCACCAAGAAAGATGAAGAAGGTAAATACCTGGTTGATGTGATCCTGGACGAAGCTGCCAACAAAGGTACCGGCAAATGGACCAGCCAGAGCTCTCTGGATCTGGGCGAGCCGCTGTCGCTGATCACCGAGTCGGTATTCGCACGTTACCTGTCCTCACTGAAAGACCAGCGCGTTGCCGCATCTAAAGTGTTGACCGGTCCTAAAGTGACGCCAGTCAGCGGTGACAAAGCCGAATTCGTCGAGAAAGTGCGCCGCGCGCTGTACCTGGGCAAAATCGTTTCCTATGCGCAGGGCTTCTCTCAGCTGAAAGCGGCTTCCAAAGAAAACAACTGGGATCTGCACTACGGCGACATTGCCAAGATCTTCCGCGCCGGCTGCATCATCCGTGCACAGTTCCTGCAGAAAATCACCGACGCTTATGCACAGGACGCGGATATCGCTAACCTGTTGCTGGCACCTTACTTCAAGCAGATTGCTGACGAATATCAGCAGGCGCTGCGTGACGTGGTGTCTTACGCGGTGCAAAACGGCATCCCTACGCCGACCTTCTCTGCGGCTATCTCTTACTACGACAGCTACCGTTCAGCGGTTCTGCCTGCCAACCTGATCCAGGCGCAGCGTGACTACTTCGGTGCTCACACTTACAAACGTATCGACAAAGAAGGCGTATTCCATACCGAATGGATGGAATAAGTTAATTAATATAAGATAGCCGGGCTATGCCCGGCTTTTGCTATTATAAGATTTGATCTTTGATTGTTATATCGGTCTTGAATTGTTATATCGGTAGTGAATCAGAGGTTACTATAATTATTTAATATGTTTCCATGTTAATTAATTTTCCTAGATAGTATTCATAGAGGAATTATGAAAGGCTCAGTTGCTATTATTTTGAGACATCATGAGACTAGGAAGCGCTTGCTTTTGCGAGCTCTTGAGTCCGTGAAGAATCAATCATATCAAAATTATAAAGTTTTTATCATGACTAACGGTTCTGGTATACCGTCAGATATTGAAGAGTTGGTTTTTATTTCTGAAAGCGACAAAATTCATGCTGTCTCTTCTCAGGAAGAACTTATTAAAACACTACACAGCTTCCCATTTGAGTATGCATGTTTTCTTGATGACGACGATACTTGGGCGCCAGAGTATTTATCCCGTTGTATCTCCGTTTTTGAAAAGAGTAAAGTCAGATACCCATCTGTTGGTGCTGTTGCCAGCCATGTTAATAAAGTTTATGAAATAGCTGAAGGCAACAGGATAAAGATCGACAGAACCGAACCGTGGAATCATTATTTCTCGGTTGGCCCGGTGAATATCGATGCGTTGTATTATAGAAATAGTATCCCAGCATCGTCATGCATTTTTGACTTTTCTGCATTTATACGCACTGTCGTGTCTCATAATATCATGGAGCCAGCGTTTTTCTGGGTGTTCTTGATTTCATTTATGAGCAAGAATGATGTGTGGATCGTTCCCGAATCTTTGTCTTTTTATCATTTCCGCCGGGAAGATGACTTTAACCTGGGCAACTATAGCATTATTCATGCCGAAGAGTATGGTTTTTCATCAAAAGTCATTCTCAATAGTATAGCTAGAAATACCTCTGACGATTATACCTGTCGGTTTATTTCTAATTTTATCTTTAACGAAACTATGTTTCATCGAATAGCTTCGATTGAGAATAAAATTTGTCATCACTTCGGCCATTGAATAATTATGCTCAGGAGTAGAAGGAACTATGGATTTTAATAATTACGACTTCGTGAGTTTCGACATATTTGATACACTTTTGAGTCGAAAAATTGCGCGGCCCAAGGACTTGTTTTCACTGATTCAAGCCAATTTATCGTATGATAGTCAATATATCGCATGGCCCGATTTGGTCGATAATTTTTCTGTTATCAGGGAAAAGGCGGAAGAAAAAGCCAGGCAACATAAGGTAAGTTTGCACGGAGGCGAGCCTGAAATTCTGATATCCGACATCTATGATCAGGTCAGCCAAAGGATCCCGACATTGCCTAAGCATGTTATTAACATGCTTATTTCTCTAGAAATAGAGATGGAGAAGGCTGTTCTTTTTAAAAGTATAGCGGCAGAAGATCTTTTTAATAAGGCCAGAGCCGCAGGATGTAAGATTATCGTTATCAGCGATATGTATTTACCTTCGAAAGTGCTACGCGAGTTACTGGAAAATGCTGGCTACAAAAATCTTGATGATGTTGCCATTTTTTCTTCAGGTGAAGAAGGGGTGTCTAAACACTCCGGAGAGTTATATCCTAAGGTTAGGAATAAACTTAACCTTACTGGAAAACGTTGGTTGCATATTGGCGATAATAAGCATTCTGATGTTGAAATGGCAAAGCATCATTCGATAGATGGGCTACATGCTGATTGGTCTGAATATGATGGCGGTGTTTCACGTCATTGGCAGATTAAAGATGTTATTGGCGAGTCTATTAATATCTCGGTAACGAATATTCAGGCGAGACAGTTTTTTTCTGATGACCCGCTCACTGAGATTGGTTTCAAGATCTTTGGTCCATTGATGCTGGGTTACACATCCTGGATCCATGCTACGGCCAAAAAACTTAACGTTGAGAAGCTATTGTTTTTGGCGCGAGATGCGCATTTGATTCGCGATATTTTCCTTGATTTCTATAATAAAGATCGCCAGTTCGACTATCAGTATGTTTATCTTTCCCGTGCATCTACTTACAAAATGGGAATGACTGATTGGCCAATGCATCGTATCTGGCATCTGTTTGGTGGTAAGAATAGAAAAAGCATAAAAAACATTCTTTCTGTTATTGGACTAAATGCTGAAGAGCATCTTTCCGATATTCACGACGTTGGCTTCCCTGACGTAAACTATGTTCCAAGCCACGGCGAGCGTGATAAAGTCCATTGGCTGATTAATAAGCTGTTCATGCATGCTTTGCTGCAAAACAAGAAATATCGGGATGAATTCTCAGATTATTTCAAAGAAGCAGTAGGGGATTATTCTTCAGTGGCGTTAGTCGATATTGGTTGGATGGGAAACATTCAATCAGTCTTCAGCCGTGCTTTAGGAGATATCTGGGCAGATAAGAAAATAAGCGGGCTATACTTGGCAACCTTTGAAGGGGCTAAGGATAACAAATCCTATTATAATGACATGAAAGGTTGGTTGACTAATTTTGGGGAGCCTAGAAATCAACATGATTTGATCCTCTCTGGTGGGGTCGAGCTGTTGGAGTTTGCAATGGCGGACAATACCGGGTCGACCAAAGGTTACCAAAAGATTGATGGTAAAACTCAGCCAGTGAAAGAAAATGTGAGTGAGGAGGAGTTGGAATATCTTAAAAAAGCACAGCTTTTGCAAAAAGGTATTCGGTCATTCTTTGAATACATTTCTTCTATTCTTGCGGTTGTACCGTCAGAGGCCATGAGTAGCCGGTTGCTATCCGAACCTTTCTTTGAGCTTGTGTCAAATCCAAGCAGCTACGAGCTGGATGCGTTGGTTGGCATCACTCATTCGGAGGCTGCGGGGGCCAATAATGGCCGCATTGCCTTGGCGGAGAAATTAAGTCTAAAAGAACGCTTGCTTCAGGGGCATAAGTATTCTGAAATGTTTGAGCAGAGCTACTGGAAAGAAGGCTATAAGCGTATAAACAGGAAGAAATTCTGGAAGAAATATATCTAAATTATTGATATAAGATTCTAAATAGCTGCGCGCAATAGTAGATCACTTAAAGGGAACTCAGCCCGGATTGTG
>RCUE01000350.1_pt1 | contig 12612 bp, 11 predicted proteins | sample 2166111 | NCBI WGS metagenome assembly RCUE01 (sample SAMN09930795, study PRJNA488358) | compost metagenome | feature: garden; material: soil; isolation source: compost soil in phenylacetonitrile-enriched culture | place: Germany: Experimental Botanical Garden Goettingen | collected 2016-01-27 | reverse complement strand
GACGACAATCCGCTATCAGGTGCGCTCAAAAAATGCGATTGAATTTCCTAACCATCAAGACACACGGCCCTCAGCGCTCGTTCCGCTGCATTATTGTCAGGTTCCGCCAGTCCGTCATTCGCGTAATAGCACAACGCATCCCATTGATTAAGTGCATACCCGAACGCCTCACCCAACCGGGATTTTTTCGACAGCGTCGCGCTTTTCTCCACCATCCACTCATGGAGTGAGTCGAGTAACGGTTTAGTGCGGGACTGCCTGGCTGACAACCTTTCTGCTTCCGGCCTGTCACGTATTTCTTCCTCTATAGCGTAGAGTTCACCGATGCGTTTCAGGGCCTCTTCCGCTGTGGCCGTATGGGTACTGATATACACGTCGTGGATTTTCCGGCGGGCGTGCGCCCAGCAGGCGGCCTCGATCAGCGCACCATCTTCACGTTCTGCGCTGAACAACCGGTCATAACCGCCGTACGCATCTGCCTGCAACACGCCACTATATTGGCGAAGATGCTGTTGCGGATGTTTTCGCGAGTAGGCGAACCAGGTCGCCGGTGGGTCTGATGAACCAGCGTTACGGTCATCGCGCACATACGTCCAGATCCGCCCAGTTTTCGTCTTCTTTCTGCCCGGTGACAACACCGGTACTGGCGTATCGTCGGTATGCAGTTTGCGCGTGTCCATCACATAGCGGTATAAGGCCTCGTCCAGCGGGGCCATTAACCGGCAGCAGGCATCCACCCAGTTGGAGAGTAACGCCCGGCTCAGATCCACACCCTGACGGGCAAAGATTTCGCACTGGCGATATAGCTGCAAGTGTTCGCAGTATTTGGCCGTTAACACGCGGGCCAGCAGACCCGTCCCGGCTATCCCCCGATCGATGGGGCGTGATGGCGCAGAAGCTTCAACGATGAGGGGTTCTCCAGCGTCATTTTGCCGTGGCGGAACTCAACACAACAGGAAATGGCATTCAGCGAAGGAGGCTGACAGATTGCGGTGCTTTGCTCATCTGATTGTGTAGGGTCCGATATCACCTCAACAGGCAGCAGCACCGATGATGACGTGGGTGCGATCGTTGCGGGAAGACGGCGTGATATGCGGCCTTCGTTCTGCCAGAGGCGTAGCCACTTAAAGACCAGATTATGGGCAACTCCGGTCTCGCGAGCTATTTGAGCCACGTTGGCACCTGGTTTGGATGCCAGCCCGACAACATGCAGTTTAAACTCATTGGAGTAGATGTTGCGGGCTTCGGTACGCCAGTCGGTCATGTTTTCCATCATTAGAGCTCCTTCTAAATTAGACTGAGCTCTAAGCTAACGATCCCGGAACCAGAATCACAGGCGGCAGTGGCTTGACGCTTACCAGCAAAGAGTGAAGGAAGGAAGGAAGGAAGATCAAGCAGTATCCGTATATCCCTATCTCCGTCACTCGCGGGAGCCTTAACGTCAAACACAATGCCTGACGGCCGCTGTTCTTCAAAAATAAAGGCGTCGAAACCCTCTGACGGAACACCATCATTCATCTGCGGCGTGACATCTCGTCCTCTGCCGAGCCTCGGTCTTGGTACACGTCAGGACATTGCATCGATGGGACAGGCCTTTAGCCCTTACATAACATAGGCAGGAAGGACATACAGCATAGTTAAATACCAACAACATTGGTCATTGGGAATAAGGATTTATCAAGTGGGACCATGGTCCCACCTAACGAAATACCGCCGTTATAGACGAAGATAAAAAAGGGATAAAGGACAAGTGGGACCGTGGTCCCACTTCAAAGATTAGCGGTTTTGCGATTTTGCATGCTCATCGAGCAGTGTTTCAATACGTTCAATCAAAGAGGCAGGCACATCCGTTAGATGAAAGGAAACCACATTATCCGAGTATTTAGCCTCAATACCGACGGCAAATTTTCGCACGGTGACATCGGGTTTTGTCCCGGTAACAGGCATCAGACGTTTTAGCAGTGCTTCGGTACTGAAGGTGACACCGTCAAATTGTTGTTCGCGTAACGTCTGGGTCAGCAGCTTTAACGCGGCAAAATCAGACTCATGGAACCGATAAAGCATTTCACCACTTCGAGCGCTAAGTTCATTCGGGTTCGCAAACAATTGTAAGGTCTCAATGGGGAGTTCGGCGGTTTTTATGCAACGCTGAATAATCTTACGAGAGATGTTCTCTGCTTCGGCGAGATGGCTGACGTTTCCACCAAATTCAGAAAAGAGGCGACGGGCATAGCGTAACCCACGCTCATATGCGCTCGTCGGTCGATAGTCGTTTCCAATCTGGGATAACCAGCGCATTTGCGCATCGTTCAACTCACCGACGAGCACTTTGTATTCACTACCTGTCAGAATGGCAGCCTTACGCCGTCGGCTGCCATCAGCAATTTCGACAAGGTCATTCTGACGACGCCCAAAAGCAGGGGACTGCTGGCCTGACGTCATAAACGAGGGCAACAAGTCATCGAGGGAAGATGCGGTCAATAAGTCCTGAAGACGTTCGTTTCCAGCAAAGATGGTCGTTCTGGCTTCTATCTGATCCGAAGCGATGGTTTTCAGAACAAAGGTCACCGCCTCCCCACATACTGGCAGAGTGATACTGTTTCCTTTCATCGCGCTAACACGTGAAGAAAGCTGGCTTACTGCGGGCGCTGAAGGCGAAAGATCGCGTTCTTTGACCGGAGCCGCATGAGTCGCTTCATCAAAGTTGATCGTCGGGGCATGACGTAATACAGGGGCTCTTTTCATTACGCATTCTCCCAACGCGTTTTGATTAATCGATGATAGATCTCAGCACACACCGGCTCCCAAATGGACACCGCGTTACGCCAGGCAGCCGGCGTTGAACGTTGATTCGCCGCCTGCTCGAAAACGGTACGCATCCTCACCTGACCTTTGCCGACTTCATCGGTCACACGCACGACTTCCTTCAGAACCATCCCGCCCCAGGCGTTACGGATTTGGTCGTCCATCCATTGAGATTGGCTGCCGACTGCATTACTGAATTTCGTGATCAGGACACGAACATCGGGTTCAAAGCCGTTCAAGTCAATATTGAGCATCAGATCGCGCAACATGGTGAAGAACTGCAGGGTAGAGACATAGTCATACAGTTCAGCCGGCGTAGGAACGACAATGACATCCGCAGCACAGGCGACATTAATTGTCCCTATCCCCAGGTTGGGAGCACTGTCCAATACGATCACATCATAACTGTCCCACACAGATTCAATGGCTGCTCGAAGAAGAAGGTGCGGTGCCACAGGGAGTTTCCCCGCATCATGCAACGGATAAATTTCGGATTCGATACGGTGTACAGCCAGGCAAGAGGGAATGATGTCCAGGTTAGGCCAGCATGTGGGTTTGATGGCATAAGCCGCATCGTCACGTTGGCCCATATAATAAGGGAGGAGGGTGTCTTCGGGATGAATATGCAAATCCGGAACATAGCCATGATAAAGCGACGCGGTGGCCTGAGGATCTGTGGCGTCAATCAATAAGACACGTAATCCCTGTAAAGCCATCCATTGAGCAATGTGGACAGATGTGGATGTTTTGTAAGCGCCCCCTTTATGCGCAGCGACTGCAAGGACAACAGGATCCTGTCCGGCCGGCTTTGCTGGGCGGGAACCAAACACATCTCTCATGACATTGATTTGCTGGATCGAATAGCCAGTGCGTTGTTCAACGCGTCCTATCATCGCGGTTTCCGGGGAGGGCAACTTTCCTGATTCTTCATAGTTTCGGATCGTTTGCGCCGTGACACCCACAAGTTCTGAAGCCTCGGTGATCCGCCAACGCCGAGTAATCGCTCGAGCTTGAGGACTGTCATCACCAAATTGCGCTTTAGCAATTTCCTGCGTCATAAATTGGCCACGTTCTATACAACGATCCAGCGTTGACTTGAGGTTCATGGTATTCCTTACTCATCTTTTTGCATCTTTATAGTAAAACACCAACAAAAGCGCAAAACAACAGTTAAAGCGCATAAGGTGACAAATAAGGCATAAACGTGACATCTGTCAGCAAAAGACCGATCTAGCATGCTCATGAACACGTATAACGAAGGGATAGAATGATCGAAGATCATAAAAGATATCCGAAGGATATTTGTTATTTTATTCTTTTTAACTTTCTTTTTATCAATGAAATAATTTAATACTATCAGTAGGATAACGCCACATGCGTGGAGGTTTTTTCTGTGTCCTGTGGATCTATTTCATGATCTACGTGGATCCTTTTCATGCCATATGAAGAGGATATTTCTGTTGATAAATGAATATATTGGGCTCTAAAGGGCTTTTTTATGGCTACACCATCGGTCTGAATCATCATTATGATCCTTGTCGGTATCTGACGTAAAGGTGGAGGTTTTTTCTGTTGTATCTTTCTCTACTGTACAAAAGGTTACTCTCATCAGTGGAGAGATTTCCTGTCGACACCTCAGCATATGTGGAGCTATTTCCTGTGAAAGGTTAATCATAAGTGGAGTGATTTTCTGTGCCAGGCAGTGAAGATCTGTGGAAACATTTCCTGTGAATTATCCTAAGCGCTGTGATGTATGAGAGATGAACAAGGGTGGAAACATTTTCTGTTCATCCAAACGATATGTGGAAAGATTTTCGGTATGAACTGACGGCATTGGGGCGTTATTTTCTGTTCATACAACACAGAAAGGTGGAGAGATTACCTGTTGCGTGGTCGGCAAAAGTGGAAAAATTTCCTGTTGAAAGAGAGGGGGAAGGGAGAATAATGTCATATTTATGTTGTTGTGATGAGACACGTTGAGATTGTTTTTTATACAGAGTGATCATCTACGGGATTGTTTTTCAGTCATGTGTTAGGAGGAAGGCGGGGACCTGTTCGGCCCATGCGATAGGTGGAGAAATTTCCTGTCCGCCCCGATGGTAAAGGTGGACATTTTATCTGTGACGACGTGATGTTGCTGCACATCAGGTTATCGCGCCTGAAAAAGACAGGTGGAATGATTTCCTGATGACGATGAACGAGTTGTGAGGAAGGTCATAAATCAAGGGGGGATGACTATTTACGCGGCCCTTATACATGTGGAATACTATCAAAGTATTTCCACATTATGGATAGCGCGAATGAACCATGACACATTGACTGTGGTGCAGGGGAATGATCTTCTTGAAGGCGCCTATGGCGTCACTCTAGACGAGATGCGCCTCCTGAACCTGGCCCTTGCGCAAATTGATAGCAGAAAGCCACAACCAGACATGTTGTACACGCTATACCCTCGTGATTACCAGCGTATTTACGGTGTGAACCCGACCAGCAGCCACCGGCAACTGCGTGATGCTGCTGATAGCCTGATGAAAAAACCGGTGACGATCTACAAGGAAGACCGAAATGGGAAAGTCAGAACGGTTCAGCTCTCCTGGTTCTCACGCCTTGAGTATGTCAGCAATGACGACCACAGTGCAGTCGTGCTGCGCTTTGGCCAAGACGTTGCTCCCTATCTGTTTGAGCTGAAAGAAAGCTTTACCAAGCTGGACTTTATAAACCTGGCCAGGTTGGATACCCCGTTCTCGATCCGTCTGTACAGCTGGCTGGTCAAGGCACGTAACCTGACCCGGTATCGGAGTCACGGTACCATAGAAGTGACCCTCGAGATTGAATGGATGCGAGAGAAGGCTAACCTGCAGGGAAAATACCAGGATTACCGGGATTTCAGGCAAAAACTGCTGCAACCCTCTCTGGATCGGATCAATGCTTCGACCGATATCTCGGTGATTTGGGAGCCGGTGAAGATTGGCCGCTCCGTCCATGCCATCAAATTTACCTACGTCGATGAGTCCGTGCCGGAAGCGGTAAAACCGATGCGCCCACGTCTGCCACGTCGTCCTCATGTAACGACGGGAGCCGCTGCTGAAGGGGAGTGGGCCAGAAAATGTATTGCGCTGCTAACCCAGTATATGGCGCAGCTGGAGGCCTATGATCCTAATGAGAAGGTCAGCGTACCTGACTTACGAAAACTGGCCGGCTGGTACAAGAAAGTAGGACACCGTGACCAGGAAAGGGAAACGCTGGACGCCATCAAAATTCGCGCTCAACGCAAAAAAACACCCAAGTGAGCAACGTTTCCGGGTGTGGCTACGCGGTCGCTTGCACGATGGGACCCGATAATATCTGACTGATTTTATTGCGTAAAATTTTAAAGTGTATTACCCATCTTCACATTTACGCAGTGTCATGTGGCCCACTGAAACTGGCGGGAGGGCGTCCGCTAAAAGGATCCTTCAGGTCGTCATTGCGCACTGAGTGTGTAGGTGCCGTCTAGCCCTGGAGACCCTCCCGGCGTCTTATTGCCATTCCAGAATTCGATTGAACAACAAGCTGGCGATATGTTGTTTTTGGGATAAGACAGCATGCACATAAATCACACCGTCTTTCTCATTGAGGGGCGTGCTGTACAGGACACGATAACCGTCGGTCGTGTTGCATTCTCTATATTTAGCGCACCCCAATGCCAAGAGTTCCTGACAGACAGGACTTCCTTCAGGGAAGAGTCCCGTTTTCTCTTCAAATTCATCCAGCACCTTCGCGATCACCGGTTTGGGGTCGATCTGGCGAGAGCGCAAGAAATGTGCAATGGTTTGCATCGTCATTTTTGCCGTGGATGAATAAATAAAGGTGACGTCATACACGGCCATTAAAGCGCATCCAGCAATTGTTCACGTGTAAACGTACGGCCTAACTCGATGTCTTTTTCAGATAACGTCATTAGTTTGAGTAGCGCAATGCTTTCATCCCGACGAACACGATCGTCATAGGATTCGATAACGTAAGCAGGGTGGCCGTTTTGCGTCACAATCAGAGGCTCGCTCAAATCGAGTTTGGCGGCATTCTGTTTCAAGTAACTGATTGTCTCGGTTTTCATGATATATCCTTCTTCTGCATCACCCGAACAAGTCTAAATATAGACTGAATACAGGTTAAGCACAAGGGTACCTGCATGCTGAGACACCGCAGAGGCTCAATGTCCGCAAACTCAGGCTCCATGAGAAGAAAAAAATCAGGCTGGAAACGGGCTCTGGACCATGACACAAGGCGGTCAGACCCTGTTGGTCATTTGATCAAACTCCATCAAAAAGGAAATCTATTGCGGCTTTTATCTGCGTACCGTATTGCGCCGCCTCGCAGAACTCGGCGCTCAGGGTGCACACAGGAATACTGGCAAGCTCGTCACTACCTGGCCATGTCATGCACTGTGGTTGTGTCTCGTCCTGCGACGGTGTAAGAGGAATTTTATAGTGACGCTGTCACCTATATTAGCCGAATCTAATCGTCTATTTCCGGAAAAATCGCTTCCTTGAGTGACGATTTTCCGCTATGCCCGTAAAGGTGGAAAGATTATCTGTTCGGACTGAGTAGTTGTAACGCCTGTTCAGGGGTCATCTCAAATCGCACGCCCAGCTGCCCGGCGACATCCAACGCGAACACCCGGGTGTAGATCTCGGTGCTTTTGTAGTCCCGGTGTCCCATAAAGGATTGCAGGATCTTCGGGTGCACCCGGCTGTAGAGCAGGTGCATGGCAAAACTGTGCCGAAATGTATGGGGGGTAATGCTCTCGATGGAGAAGTGCATGCCGTTTCGTTGCGCATTGCCTAGGGCATCCTTCAACCAGTTGCGGGCGGTGTCATCGGAGATCTCCCAGACCGGTTTCGTCACATAACGGGTAAAGGTGGCCAGGTGATCGCGCAGCCGGCGCGCAAAACCGGGGTCAAGCAGCGGCACGGTGCGTTTCACCGGCGTGTCTTTCCCCGGGCGGCCGCGACGGCCTGCAGTTTGGTTGCGCTGTTTTAGGGTTCGCAGCACCACAAAAGGTTTGACGGCGTCGAGCACAATGTCTTTCGGTGTGACGGCCAGGGCTTCGTTGATGCGCGCGCCAGTGTTCCATAAAAAATCAAACAGCATGCGCCGGCGCAGATCGGCAATGTTATCGAGCAACAAGGTGATCTCCGGCGCTAACAAATACGCCGGCTGATCCGACAGGTTCAGCGCCATTCGGCGCATGGCCACGGCCTGAGCAAAATCAAAGTAGGGACTGGGAAGCGCTTCCGTACCGGAGGCGGCAGATTCATAGGCAATCAGTGACACAGTACACCTCGTAAACTATCAGAAAATTCTTCCACCTTTCCCTTCTTACCGCGCCCAGGGAGAAGGAAAAATCCGCCATCTCTCCCGATCGCGCTACGGAAAATCTGCAGTACTCTGCCCCTGATAAAAATTTATTTTTCACGTAGCGCAATCTGCTGAGGAATTGCCCAGTTTCGGCAGAGAAGACCGGGGGGCTGGCAGAAAACGCAGTCCCTATTGTGCCTGAGAACGTCACGGTGATCGTTCGCAATAAATCTGCTGTCGCGGATCTGCAAATCGGTAAAACGGGAGTATAACGGAAAAATACCGAGAGAAGGGGATCGAAATACTGGCGGCGGTTGACGCCCGTCAAACCGCCGCCAGTGGCCAAAACACCCTATATAGCGTATTTGACCTCATCCACTCTACCATATCTGGGTTAGCCACCAAAAGGGGGGATAACGTCTGTATAAATCGGCTTTCCTCGCGGAAAGCCGAGAATGCAGTAAAAAGAATGACGACCAAAAATTGACCAACGGTGTTTTCGATAGTTTAATTTTGGCGTCTGGTAAAAAGATTCAACACAATATACTTTTATATAACTTAAAACATGATACGTATTGATTTCCGGTTGATGTGTTGTTGATAGAGCATAAGGTATTATTTCTACGACTGTTTAATGAAGAAAGGAATTAGCGTGATCAAAATCCGGTACATCAGGACCTTGAAAATAGGGATACTATGAAAGAAATGCTGGAGTTTTTCACAACTGTTATATTGGTGGGATGCGCGCTATACATATTTTATTAGCAATTAAATAATTATTTATCGGTCGGTAATTATTATCAAAAATTCGTATTAGTCCATAAGTTAAAATAGTGGCTATGTCTGATGAGTTAGAACAATTCTAGTATTGCCAAGCAAAAAATACAGTGGATTAGCTTCAATGCTAGCCACAGAAAAATTTATAAAGTATCACCAGATATTGATCACACTAGAAACCATTCACCACTGGTTGATTGCTGGTCCACTCGCTCAGCATAAATTATGCGAATCGATAGCATCTACAGTATTGAATAGGCCAGTGTCTGGTTAGATAACTTCACTCTGGGCTTTAACCTGGTTGTCAACGTAATGAATATCAAATCAAAAATAGATAACTCACATAATAAAATAAATATTTTTAAATATAACGCCATGGTGTTTTTTATATTGCTATTATCAACAGTAATTCGTTTTTGTTACTTAACGAATAGATACTTTTGGTGTGATGAAGCGTCCAGCATATTAACTAGTCGCTATGAGGTACCACTTTTACTTTACCATGCATCTTTCGATGTCCACCCTCCACTTTACTATTTATTGTTGCACTATTGGATAGATATTTTTAATGACAGCATCTTTTCGGCTCGTTCCCTAAGTGTGTTATTTGGTGTCATCACGGTAGCGCTGGTCATCAAACTAACACGTTGTATCATCAATGAGCGGGCCGCTTTACTAGCCGGATGGTTAATTTCGATTATGCCGGTAGCGGTTCGTTATAGTCAAGAAGCTCGAATGTATGCATTGATGGGTATGCTGACAATAGCTGCAGCTTTGGCGTTAGTTATGTGGTTGAAAAATCCAACTAATAAGCGCTACTTGTGTATATACACACTATTGATGGTACTTAGCTTCTATACACATTACTTCACCATCTTTGCACTAGTTGCCCATTGGCTGACACTGGTAATATTATCTATAAAGCAATCCACAACCATTCGCTATCTAAGTCAGCCTATATGGTGGTTAGCCAACCTTATTATTATTATTGCCTACCTCCCTTGGTTGATGGTGTTAATTAATTTATTATCACACATAAGTGAATTAAGAGTCGGGGGAGATGTTGGGTGGATACCTAATGTAACATGGCGTGATCTCCCTGCTATGTATTGGCGTTTTATAACCGGGAGTAATGGACTACATTACCCTAGTTTTATTCATTGGGCATTTCCTGTTTTTTTAATCAGTATGGCATTTTTATTTCAATACAATTTGTGTCATAGTCGAATATTGGTGCTTTGCAACTTAACAGCACCAATAATTCTTGTGTTTTTAATATCTTGGTTTATGCCATTGTTCATAGATCGTTATTTGTTTTTTGCGTCAATAAATATCCCAGTAATTTTGGCATCCTTGATTACGCAATGCAGAATTAAAAGGCTACGAATATCTTTTCTACTAGGACTTACTATTATTTTCGGTTTTGGGGTATATAATGAATATCCTAAAGATAAAGATAGGTTTATGCCACTAGTTGATTACATTGATGTTAATTACCAGCCTAATGATGTGGTGGTGGTTGACAGCATGTTCAACTATCTTAGTTACGTCTATTACAATAAGAAAGATTACCAGGTTATGTTATATACAGGACCCAATAATAATAAAATCATTGGTCGACCAAACGAATATGGTTTTGGTACATTTTTCCACGCTCAGGCGTCAAAAGTCTACATCGATAAACTCATAAAATTGAATTACCCTCATCGGAGGGTATGGTTGGTTAGCACAAGCGACGTTAACCAAGCTTTCGGTCATTTACCTGTGGGGTGGCGTCAATTTGGTGCTTTCACCAGTGGGGAATTTGAAGTGCGCGTTTTTTTAACAAACAATTCATAAATTACCAACAAAATCGCTCGCCGGGGGGCCATCGATGAAAGCCAACAGGCAGCATTTATCAGCACTTCCTTCGAACTTTTGTTGTGCTTTTACGCCAAGCGTGTGGAATCCACAGGCCATCAGCAGTCATCCAGTGGCGAACAGTTTCCGTAGAGATCGTTATCTGGTGGCGTTCACTGAGCTTTTCTGTAGCTAAGAGTGAGTGGGTCCGAAGTAGCTGTAGTTTTCACGTAGCAACGTTGTCTACCCGAAGTTGAGATGTCACCCTGATTTCCAATTTTAAAATGTCACGTTTTGCTGCAGATTTAAAAAGAGAAGGTCGTTAGCGTCTGAGGCTGGATCTGAATTCTTCAGGGTTGGCCAGGACCGGATTGATGGCTCTGAGTTGTTCCTGGCGACTGGCCTGAGCCCGGTGTTAGGGCGTACTTCTACTGCGTTCTCTTTTTCCATCACGGTCTCGTTCATCCTGTTTTCAACCCTAAAGTGAGTCATTAAACGATACGTTCTGATTTACGCTGTATAACCATACATGCCGCTAAAATGGCCTTATTTGACTCAAAAATCGCTTTAGCGATTACCAATAGGGTATCCAAAGAATACAACTAAAGTTGTTTAGGGTGGCTCTGAGACCATTTAACAGGTCTTTTCACCATTTTGTGTGAAAAATGATTAGGTGTACGAGTATGGTGTTGGATAGAATGGGGGTTCTGATGATCGTATAGGTTATCAGGAAAGTAGGGCAGCTATCAGATCTCGGCCTGAGAAACTAAGAATTCTGATAGCTGCCACTGACCCAGTTCCTCGGAACTGAATACAACCTGTACTATAAACGGCATAACTGCAGTTATGTCAAGTCGCGCGGCATTATGTAGTAATCCGTTTAAGGTCGCTAGGTTTTTTTCAGATTTCCGTGCGGTATGACATCATTTTGAACTGGGTCTTAAATCATTTAACTCCAGCTGGTTAGCCTGTTTTTTTCTGCAATTGGGCTCAGCAATAATGAATTAAGGCCATAAAATGCATAAAATTACGGATGTATACACGCCTGATTTGGCAAAAAGTCGTCTCACTGAGCGTTTTGAAGGTAATGATGCTGTCTTGGAGGTTGTTCGCAAACTCCATAAAACGCCATTGTGTTCTTTTGCCGCCATGTGTGATGGGTGTTTTTTGTCCACAACTGGGAATACGGCCCAGGCTGATTTTTGTGTAAACCGCGCTTCTGCAGTGATTCACACACTTAAACAATTCCATATCCCGGTATCAACCCACATTCAGAATGTTCAGTCAGATGTAGGGGGCGTAGCTCCCCAGGCCGTATTTTTCATTTCTGAAAATGACTTAGACAAACTAGAGAATGACTCCGTAAAAATCATGCACGACTGCAAAAGTCGCTTACAGGCTCTTAAGCAGGTTCATGTTCAGAAAGAAATTAATCGACTCGTCAAAGAATATGGTGAGGAGGAACTCATGAAGCTGATCAACAAAGCCAGTGTTAATGATAACCCGCCTGACAGTGACGAGGGGGTTGGGTGATTAGCTGGAATTGCACCTAATGCGATTCGGTTAAGAATTTCTAACGACATGTGAAAACCGTAGTCTCTCAGAGGTTACGTTTTTTTTCATAAAAGTTAGGGGAAGAGAAAAGGGCGTTAGCGTTTAAGGCTGGCTCTGAACTCTTCGGGGTTGGCCAAGACTGGGTTGATGGATCGTAGTTGTTCCTGAAGCCTGGCCTGAGCACGGCGTTTTGGCATCTTCTTACTGCGCTCCCTTTGACCATCCCGGTCTCGTTCATCTTGACGTATAGGAAATTGAAACCATTTCTGCCCCAGCATGAGGTGGTTGAAATTTAAC
>RCUE01000349.1_pt1 | contig 12639 bp, 24 predicted proteins | sample 2166111 | NCBI WGS metagenome assembly RCUE01 (sample SAMN09930795, study PRJNA488358) | compost metagenome | feature: garden; material: soil; isolation source: compost soil in phenylacetonitrile-enriched culture | place: Germany: Experimental Botanical Garden Goettingen | collected 2016-01-27 | reverse complement strand
GGCACCACTCATGCTGAAAAATAGAAGAGATAAAATGCCACAGACAGTAGCACTGATAATACATTGTTTTTTAGTCATAGGCTTCTCGCCCTTTTTTTCTGATGGTGGCTTACGTATACCGTCAAGCAAAGCAATTGCTACAATTAGAAAAATGACACCAAGTATCCACACAATATTACACCCCTTTCATATGCCTTTACATTTATGTAATATTTTTCTCTAATGCTTATAAAAACACCCTGCTTGTCCAAAATATCAGGCAGGGTTATTCCTTGTGCTTTTCGTTATACCGCTTTGCTTTCATTCGAAGTAGTTCAATATATTCTTTTATTTTTTCGATGTCTTCGTCACTCATACCATCACGGTTGAAGAAAAATAGATTTTCAGATTCTCTCATATCTAAATCATCGAAAGACAGTTTTTTAGGTTCGTTTTCACGACCTAAGAGGTAATCCGTTGATACTTCAAAAAAATCAGCGATTCTTTCTATAAGTTCAAATGAGGGTTCTCGTTGATCTCGTTCATACATTCCTACAGCGCTTTCGCTAATTTTAAAATAATTCGCTAATTCTTTTTGGCTAAGTTTTTTGTTCGTGCGTAATTCGCGTAAACGAGAACCAAATGTTGACATATGCATCACCTACAAATAGTCTAACACGTATTGTGTTTTTTTTAAATGAACCACACGATAAGTGTTGACACAGCACAAAACGTGTTGTAATATTTGTTTTAAGAAACACAAAACGTGCGGTAAATAAGGTGGTGAATAAATAATGAATAAAGATTTAATCGCAAAAAAGTTAGTTTCACTACGTGGTGAAAGTTCCAGAGAAGAAGTTGCAGCAGAAATTGGAATAAGCGTGAGCGCCTTACAAATGTATGAAAACGGACAAAGGATACCGCGTGACGAGATAAAAATCAGACTCGCAAATTATTATTCCGTAACTGTACAAGCCCTTTTTTTTGAAAATCAACCGCACATTTTGTGCGGAAAAATCAATTCAGCTTAATTTTTTTACACACTTCGATCACCAAAACCAACCTTAGTTGGAAAGGAGGAACCCTTATGAATCGCTTACTGACCATCGAAGAAACTTGCGACATCCTTGCTATTCCAATTCAAACCGGTTATGCAATGGCTCGTGAAAAGATTCTTCCTACCGTCCGTATTGGTCGCCTTGTTCGTATCGACCCGGACAAGCTCAAAGAATGGATTGACCAGGGCGGTAAAAGCTACGCTGGCGGATGGAAAAAAGAAATTGGATAGGAGGAAACGGCATGACCCCTCAACAAGCAGAATCACTTCGCAAAGAGAGCGAAGAGCTAAAGCAAGGTGTTGATCAGGCATTGAGCCAGCGTACACCGGAGCAGAAGAAACGCGACCTAGACAAGTTGGTCGAAAATGCACATCGACTGCTGGGAAAGTACAACAAGCGAAAGGGGGTGAATCACCAGAATCTACCTTAAAACAAGCATAGTATAGCGGCTTGTGACAATAAATTCACAGTCAGTCACAGAAAGGGGAGATGATTATGGCGCTTGGGGAGCGCATGAGAGAAGCCCGAGACGCCGCTGAAATGACGCAGCTAGAGTTTGGTTTCGAAATCAACATGAGTCGGTCGGCGATTGGGATGATTGAGATTGAAGAAAGGAAGTTACCAAAGGAAGTTTCCCGGAAGGCTGTAGAGGTCTTGGACGATGGATTCTTTTCCATGGCAGCGGCAGAGGAAGCAGTGGGACATTCTTGGGTGCCTAAGTTGGATGGTGAATATGTAGACCTACATCGGTCTAGCGTCGCTAAAAAGGCAGAAGAGGAGCTGAGCGAGGCACTTGAAGCAATAGGACGTATGTGCTTGGTCAATCACCCGAAAAGCATGGACAAGCATGGACGTGCCGAACTGAGGGAGGCCCTGCTGCAAGTAGTGGATGCAATCGTAGCGCTTAGTACATACGCTGCGGTGATATGCCGGGAATACAGTCTAAGCTGGGTAAAACTCTGGCGGGACCACCGGAAGAAATTAAAAGAGAGGGGATACATCAAATCATGAATGAACAATTATACCGCTTGAAAGAAAAAGCCTGCTGGCATCAATCAAAGGCAGATGATTATGCAAACTCGGAGTTGGAATTCGCACAAGCTGCGGCGAAACAACACATGGAATTTGCACAGGAATGTTGGAATCAATACGGACAACTGCTAGCGAAACAGGAAACGGCAGAAGCGTGGAATCCGAAAGAAATCACGTTACTAAAAGGAGTTGTATTGAAATGAACTGGAACATGCGTATGCAGGAAGTGCTAGAACGCACAGCGGGCTACGATATGAGCTTGATGGATGCCGAACAGAACGAAGCTTATCAACATCGTCTGGAGCTGAATCGAATTGAATTGGAAATGAAAGAGGCAAAGCAAGAGGCCAAGGAATACGAAGAGTTGGCTGAAGCGTACAAGGCAATCGGTGAAGAGAAAGGCTATCAGGCAGCATGGTCTTATCACAAGGTGAACTTACAACGATATCACGATTTATCAGATTTTCTTACAAAGAAAAAAGCCGCGATGTGCGGTAACACATTCACGGCTTAGGCACTTAATCAATGTACAAACAGCATAACACATGTTCGTATAAACAGCAAGCCCTCGGGCTGCTGCCAGAGCTACGGAACCTTATAAATAGATAACTCTCAACCAATTATCCGTAGCTGTGTCAGCACTTAGAGTGCAGTACATAGAAAGTGAGGTGTCTTATGAATAGTTGTCAGTATTGCGGATGGCACGAACTCGAATACATCGATGAATTGATGGAGTTTGTATGCGCTAAGTGCGACAGCGTGCAAGACGATGATAACGATTTGTAAGGGGTGAAAGTATGGAGAAAGTGAAGTTGCCGAAAGAAGTGGCAAAGGCGATTAAAACACTGGAAAACGAAGAAATAACAACGCTTGGAATCATATGTTCTCTAGCTCATGAAAGATGGGGACATTCAAAGCACGTATCTGAAGCTCATAAGGTTTTGCGTAAGTTCTCATTCGGGAACAGTGGCGGGAACACAGATATTATTCTCAAGGCCCTTGTAAATGACTACGAAGTAGAGCTAACGCCAGAAGAAAAGGTGCTAGAACACTATAAGTTAGTGGAGTCAAATCTCAGTCCTGGTGAAGATAACAGTAGTAGAGATGCTTATTTAGAACGAGGGATTTTGATAGGGACGAAAACAACGCTTGATTTACTCGGTATCAAGATTGAAGGGATAAACGCATGATGCAGACAGCAAGCCTAAACACCGTCATCGACGCTGTAGTTGACACGCTCCTAGTCCGGCAGAACTTGGCCGTCGCCTAGATGAAGCTATGGTCGAACGAATCTTGATTGATGAGGTCGGCTGGGAAAAGGCTGAGGATCTGCTAGACCGAATTCTGATTGAGCCAATCATCCGGGAAACTATCGAAGTGGACAAGCTGGACTTTTCAGAGTCTAGCGACAGTGTTGGTGGCTACTGGTTCAAAATAGAAGCTGGTCGGCGGGATTATGAGAGAGAGATGTACTTTGAGAGGAGGTGAAGAAGATGAGAGTTTATCAGATGAAAAAGCGGGGGCTAAAGCCGAAGCAAAATAAGGTAAATATTGAGCAAGTGAATATTCATGTGACTCAAAAGCAGGAAGTAAAACAAACGACGATGCCGTCTACTAAAGGTGATAAATGCGCCTATCTTGTTGGACTAGCAAGTAAGTATTTAGAACATTTAACGGGGTGCGGACATAAACCACACCCGAGACACCCTCTATCACCAACGGAGATAAAGTTTGTTTTAAATCTAATGCAAACGGCAATCGATATGCGATATGTAGAAAACAAAAAATGACCAGCGGGAACTGGTCACTTGGTTTAAAAAAATCTACTTGTCTTTAATCTACCACAATTGAATCTCGAAATTCAAATAGGAGGGCACGATGAGTCGAGAAGAAGTCATCAATATTCAGTCCGTTGCGGCATTAGAAATGGAGCTAGAACTTATTCAGAAAGCCATTACTGGATGTGATGAAGACATCGAAAAGTTTCCAGAAGATTTTCGTGCGCACGGTAGAAAGTCGGCTTATGAGCATGCAAAAGAACGTTTGGAGCGTTGCTTAAAAGTAGCGAAGGGCGAATACGTACCTCATCACATTTCATAGGGGGAATCATTATGGCAATTCCTGTAGAACGCTTAGATGACATGTTAGCAGAAAAGAGCGAAGTAGCAGAAGGATGGGGTGTCACAGACCTTTCTTCAGCGGTATGGGCAGATGAACGCATTCATGAGGCACAAGTGAAAATCAATGAGATTGAGAAATTAGCGGAAGAGCGGATCGAAGTACTACAGCGAAAAATTGAAGTTGTGGAAGCCTGGAAGGAAGAAGCGAAAAAGCCATATCTCGAAACGGTATCCTTCTTCGGTGCAAAGCTGATGTTATACCTGCAACAGACCATCAACGAACAGATAGAAGCGGGTAAGAAGAAAATCGTTAAGACGTTGAAACTTCCGTTTAATAAGCCAGCCTTTAAGAAAAAGCAGCCAGAGATTAAACGTGACGATACGCAGCTCCTCATCTGGTTAGAAGAAAATCATCCGGAATATATTGAGCACAAGCCTACAGTGAAATGGGCGGAGTTAAAAAAGACACTGACACAGGCAGAAGTAGATGGAAAGCTGGTCTACATTGATTCCAATGGACAAGTTGTTCCTCATATCGAGCTAACAGAACGGCCAGACGAATTTACGTTGGGGTAACCATATGAACAGCCAAACAGAAGCATACTGCGCTATGTGCAGTGATCCGATTGAGCCGGGGGAGAAAACCACTCCGGTTCATGATGGGGCTACAAAGAAGCAGACGGGTGTTATTTGCTCCAGTTGCAGAAACGAATTCATCAATTAAAGGAAGAGGGGACAGCCAGTGTCTGAACAACAAACGAACTATTTTGTTGAGATGGCAAAAATCGATGTTGGAAAGTACATCGAGAAAAAAGGCGGGTTTAACTATCTATCATGGGCGTGGGCCGTCGACTACTTACGCAGACAGGACCCCACAGCAACATGGGAAATCATTCGATTTGATGGGAAACCATTTATGAAAACCGAATGCGGCTATTTCGTGGAAGTAGCAGTGACATGTCACGGAGTCACACTCTCTCAAGTTCATCCAGTATTGGATAACCGGAATAAACCGATTGAAAAGCCAAATGCCTTTCAAATTAACACAAGTATTCAACGTTGCCTAGCGAAAGCCATCGCGTTACATGGACTTGGCCTTTATATCTATCAGGGAGAGGATTTGCCAGAGATAGAAATGCCGAAGATAACCGATTCTATCAAAACAAAATGGGAGAAAATCGGCGGCAAGCCAGATGTTCTCGAAAGATGGTTTGGAAATCAGGTGCAAGAGGGCAAGACGATTACACAGATTGAGCAGTTCCTGGATGAAAAGATTGAAGAGAAGAAAGGAGCCTAATCCATGTTAAATCGAGCAGTACTAGTTGGTCGTTTAACGGCTGACCCCATTCTTAGATATACACAAGGCGGAACGGCTGTCGGTACCTTTACACTGGCAATCGACCGACGTATGACAAATCAAAATGGTGAGAAGGAAACGGATTTTATTCCGGTGGTTGTTTGGGGAAAGACAGCAGAAGCATCCTCCAAGTATCTCGCTAAAGGCCGTCAGGCAGCCGTAGATGGCCGGATTCAGGTTCGGTCCTATGAGAATAACGAAGGTCAGAGAGTGCGTGTCACAGAGGTTGTTGCTGAACAGGTGCAGTTCTTAGGCGGGAATAACGGTCAACAGAACGGTAATGGACAAGCTGGTAAATCAAACAACAACGATGACCCGTTTTCTAATCAAAAGCCAATTGACATATCCGATGATGATTTGCCCTTTTGAGGAAGATAACGACCCATTAGGGTATGTCGACCGGATGCCAAAACGAAGGCGTAAAAGCCATACAACATAGAGGAGCGTTCTCTTGCTCCTCTCTATAGAACTTTTGAATGGAGGAGGAGCAATGGACGACTATACAGCAGAGATACAAGCCTTTTACGACTGGTTAGAAACAAATGAGCTATCAACAGCTTCTATCTCTCTTTTTCACGCATTGTTGTCTATCAAGTATAAAGCTGGATGGATTGAAAGCTTCACTGTTGCGATGCCTGTTCTTGAATTGCGAACAGGTGCAAGGAGAAGAACAGTTGAGAGGGCACGACTAGACCTTGAAGAAAAAGGGTTGATTACTTGGTCGCCTCGTGGTGGAGGAAAGTCAGCAGAATACACTCTCATTTCTCTTATACGACAAGATGAACGACACATAGTGCGTCAAAACAGCAACAAAAATGACGCAACAAATGACGCACAACAAGATGAACGACAATCCGTGCGTCAAAAATGTAACGAAATTGACGCTACAGATGACGCGTGCGACAGTTCAAGCGACAAAAATGATGCAAAAATGACCGCATTATTAAAAAAAGAAAAAGAAAAAATATATGCGCATGCGCGAGTGGATTTTTCAACCATCATGGAAACCTGGAAAGAAGTTTTTGGTGCTGAGATGAAACCGAGCCATATCGAGCGTGTGGTGGATCATCTTGAGAACGATGGCATGGAGGAAGTTTTGATTGTTGAAGCCCTTGAACGAACACGGGATGCAGACGAGGCGACCATGAAGTATACGTGGGCTACATTGCGCGACTGGATGAAGAACGGTTTAAAAACTATGCGGGATTTGATTGAGTACGAACGACAACATGACGAAAAGAGAAGTCAGTTCCAGCAGCAGAAACCGAAGCTGCATGTTGTGCGCAATGAAGAACCGAAAGAAAGACCTGTGGTAGATAGGGAGCCAATTGATTTGCTTGGCATGGAAGGATGAGCAGCATGGGGGAGACAAAAGTTCCGACCGACCAACAAGCAGAGATGTCTGTTGTCGGTGCCATGATGAACAGCGAAGAAGCGCTTGATGAAGTGATGTCTCTTGTCGAAGAAGAGTTTTTTTACTACAACACGACACGCAAAACGTTTCGTCTGTTGGTGGATTTATCAACGTCAGGAAGACCAGATTTACAGGCAGTGCTGAAACGTTTGGAGGACCCCAAGGAACGCGCGCTTGTCCGACAGGCAGACCAAATGTGGAACGGCATGAAGGCATTCCGTAATCATTTGCAGGACTTGAAGGAAACGTACCGGAAGCGGAAGTTTTACTACATCGCCCATAAGACATTGCAGATGACACAAGAGACCAACGCAACAGCGGAAGACATCTCAGGTGTGATGGAGAAGGGGATCGGTACCATCTCATTTGAGGATAGCCGGGAAGACATCATTGCACCGAAAGAATACGCGAAGGAAGGGCTGGAGTTATTTAAGCAACGATTCGAGAAGCCAGAAGAATCTTACGGTATTCGTCTTTCACATACGCTTCCAAACGGACAAGTCGTAGGTTTTCCTTCGTTGGATGATACGTTTATGGGCTTACGTGGTGGAGACTTGATTCTGCTGGCGGCACAGAGTGGGCATGGGAAGACAGCATTGGCACAAAACCTAAGCCGGATTATGTCGGTACATCAAACCTATGTGACATATTACGAAAACACGGAGATGAGTGTAGACGAGATGCGTGTGCGCTTGGTAGCGCAATTAACCCAAGTACCAGCCACTGAAGTGCTAACTGGACGTTTAACCGGAACGCAAATTGATATTCAAGACAAGTATGCACGGGTGGAACGTGGTTTCAAGCTTCTGGGTAAATCACGCCTGTATCTGTCCCGAATTCCGATGCTAACACCGCATAAATCTCGTGGTCTAGCACGACGTTTTCGGTTGAAGTATGGCAAGTTGGATGCCTTGGTCATTGACTACCTTGGACGAATGGAACTGGAGAACAGTCAGGGCATGCAGGAGTGGCAGATGCTGTACGAAATCACAAAGCAATGTAAGACATTGGCTGTGCAGCTCAACATTCCGGTTATCCTACTTTCTCAGTTGACGGAAGAAGGCAAGATTGAGGGCGCACGCAAGATAAAGAACGAATGTGATGGTGTGCTGTTCTTCGAGAAAGTACACGAAAAAGACGACGAGGACGAGCTGCGTAAAAGCTTTTATGACGAAGAGAAAGCCAAGCGTGTGAACTATAAGCTGGTGAAATATAAAGTGCGACGAAACGACAATGCGGCGCCGATTTGGTGCCAATTCCATAAGCCGACGGTATTTATCAACGAGATTGTGCCTGATAAGAGGTGAGGAGCATGAAATATCCAGAGTATATGTACGTAGATGTGGCTGTGAACGGGGCTGGCAATCGAAATCGATTATGCGACCTGACGAAGTTAGGAGATCCGACCGGACATAGGGATGCTTACATGACATACTTTCGCTATCCGGAAGAAATGGCTGTCTACTTCCAAAATAACAAACGACAGAACAAACGGGGATATTGGTACCCGAGCGTAATGGGATACAAGGGATCAGCCTATACCGATTGGATTCCGATCGATATCGATGCACCAACGCTAGAAGAAGCGCAGGACCATGCAATACGCCTATTGCACAGGCTGGAAATGTACAGCATCGATACAAATGCTTGCCGGTACTACTTCAGCGGTAGCAAAGGATTCCACATTTTGATTCCTTCCGGCATAGCTGGATTGGAACCGAATGAAGACATTCATCTACGTCTGAAGTATTTGGCCAAACAACTGGCCGGGGATATTCCCATCGACACAACACTGTATGACAAGGTTCGATTGTTCCGTCTTCCAAACACGATTAACACAAAGAGCGGGCTATACAAAGTGGAGTTGTATGAGTTCGAGCTGCGTAATATGGGGCCACGACAAATTTGCGAGATGGCGCATAATCCACGCGAGGAGCTGGATATCGAAGAAGAGTATGACAGAAGTGAGTTCTTCCAAGAATGCCTTCAGACGTTTGAGGAACAACAACATCAACCGAATACCGGAGCGCCGACAGCAAACGGACAGACAGAAGGCCCAAAAGCCAAGCTGTGCATGTGGAAAATCATGCAGGGGGTTGCCGAAGGAGGACGGGATAACGCAGGTTTACGTGTGGTTACACACCTAAAGCATACCGGACTCAATCCACAGATGATTTGGATGGCGTTGTCTGCATGGAATGAAGCAAACAAACCACCGATGGATTTGGAGTCATTAGAGCGTTTATACCGTCAAGGATTGGAACGACCCTATGACTTCGGTTGCCGAGATGAGGTACTACAGCAATACTGCGACAAGCGTTGCCGTCTTTGGAAAGAGGAATACGGCATGAATAACGTGAGCAGGAGGATGAGTTCATGACGGAACTGGGAGAAATGTTGATGCAGGCCGTTCCAGACGACGACATACTCGAGCAAGTCGATACCTGTTTGCCAGAATATAAGGCACTGCTAGAGAGAATTGTGAAAGGTGCAGAGTTCATTTCAAGTATTGGACCTGAGCATAAACAATGGGTGATAGCCAATCGAAAATACGAGGCACTGTGCCAGGAGGCATTGAGGTTGCGATGGGCTTCCTAATACACAAGGGCATTTTATTGAACTGGAGGAGATACCGGATGAGAGTTCACTATAGTCGTGGAAGAACGCTGGTTCCCAAAGAGTCACTTGAGGTGAATAAATCGGGAGAGGTCAAAACGTACAAGCTCCCGGCAGAAGAACTGGCAAAATACTGGGCACTGCCATTCGATACAGGAAAGGCACCCATGGTAATGCCGAGACGGGGGAAGAAAGCATGAACAAAAAGCAAATGCGCGATACAAATGCACTTTTAAAGCTTGAAAATATCGCATTGAAAGAGCAATTAGCTGAATGGCAAGCCAAGTATGAGCGAGTTTTCCGGGAGTCTACCCGAAAAGAGATCCAGCTTTCTAGGCAAATCTATTTCCTTGAGGAGGAGCTACGAAAGGCCAGTGGAGCCACAATCGAGCAAAGCGGCCTAGTGGATGCCTATCGGAAAGTGCTTAATAACGAATTAGTTCGACAGCAGCCGACGCCAGTACACATTCTTTGGACGGGGGTTAACCAGTGACACGTTACGTTGGCATTGACCCGAGTACCAAAACCGGAATCGTTGCTCTCTCGCCTTCAGGGAGGACGCTAGACGCTCGGGAGATAGAGGGGAAGGGCGAAGACCCACGGCGCATGTACAGCATCATACAGGCTGTTTCTCGGGCCATTCAGCCAGACGATATTATCTGCATTGAGGGATTCGGATTTGCTTCACAGTCGGGCTTTTTGCTCGGTGGCATCGGTTGGGGAGTTCGGATGGAGTTGTATCGCCGCGGTATCCCTTATCAAGAAGTATCGCCAAACGGACTGAAGAAATTCACGGGAGCTGGGGGAACGGCTAGCAAAGCCGAGGTTGCTGTAGAGACATTCAAACGTTGGGGTTTTCAATGCAAAAGTGACAACGTGACAGATGCTTACGTACTTGCCCAGATAGCTAGGGCGATGCATAAAGATATAAAAATCACCAAGTTTCAGCAGGAAGTTATTAATACGATTCGCAATCCACAAACAAAATCTAAGAAGAAAAAGGAGAATAAAACAAGATGAATAGTGAATTTCGTGCACATGTAGCTGGTTTGAATACAACGGACAAGAAAATAAAGTTAACGCTGGAACTAGATGCGGAGATTAACCCAAACGCTCTTTTCTCGGTTCACCAAATGGTAGGCGAGAAGGTAATTGTCAACATGGGAAGCCCTCAAATGTCAATGAACTTCGATGAGCCTGAGAATGAAGAGATGCATCTTGAACAGCCAGCGGGAATCAAGTATGAAACGGACTCTTCTGGGGTTGTAGTGAATATGTTCCCGTTACCGGAGCCAACTCAGGAAGAAAAACAGGAGCCAGCGGCAGAGGGTGAGACAGTTATCGAGGGCGAGTTTACGGTGGTTACAGAAGACCAAGAAAAAAAAGAACAAGAGCGGGACAACACCGAACAGGGGCCGACAGAGGAGGAAGTCGAGGAGTACATACTCAGTGGCAAGGCTCCGATTTATGAGGATATTCCGTTCGACTTCCCAGAACTATTGCACAAGAAGCAGAAACTAGGCAGTTGGAAAAAGGTTGCCCTACAAACGGGTGACTCTATCGGGCAGTTAACACGAAGCTTTAAGGAGTATAAAGAACGTGTCATAAAAGAAATGCCAACGGCTTAATAATCGGTTGCCCGCCGGGGAGACTCGGTGGGTGGCCTAAGGAGGTGGAGAAATGAGAATGCTTGACCTTTTCTCTGGCATCGGTGGCATTTCTCTTGCTGCTGATTGGGCTGGGATAGAAACAGTTGCCTTTTGCGAAATTGAACCATTTCCTCAGAAGGTATTGCGGAAGAATTGGCCGGGCATTCCGATTTTTGAGGACGTAACGAAACTATCAAAGCAAACACTAACGGAAGCTGGGGTGATAGATGATGACCACTCAATTGACATTATTTGCGGAGGATACCCTTGCCAGCCTTTCAGTAATGCCGGGAAGCGACAAGGCCAGGCAGACGACCGCCATCTCTGGCCGGAAATGTTTAGACTTGTGCGGGAACTCCGGCCCACTTGGGTTGTTGGAGAAAATGTTGCTGGACACATCAGCTTGGGCCTCGATGATGTACTTGCTGACTTGGAAAGCGAAGGCTACCAAGCAAGGGCGTTTGTACTTCCAGCTACAGCCGTCGGCGCTCCCCATAGACGGGAGAGAGTCTTTATTGTTGCCCACTCCGGCAGCGAGCCAAAACCACAAACCAATCAGACCATTAGCTCCCTCAGAAAAAAACGGAAAACACGGAACGATTTTACCAGGAGGTTTGGGGAAAATTTACCCGGAGTATATTGGAAAACACATCAACCCCCAGTACCTGGAGTGGATGATGGGATTCCCGATAGGATGGACAGAAGTATAGCAATGGGAAACGCTGTAGTGCCACAACAAATATATTCAGTTTTCGAAGCGATTCAGGAGATTGAACAAATGCAATAAAAAAGGCCGACACAGGTCGGCAATAAGGAGTTGGTTGTTGCTGAGAAAAAAGTATGCCTTCAATATACCACATTATGGAATATGGGTGAATAAGGAAATTGATAGGAGGGAAAGAGGATGCGAGAAATTAAGTTTCGAGCTTGGGATAAAAAGAAAAAAGTAATGTTTGCAGTACATGAATTAAAGTTTGACAAACATGATTTATCACTTGATTTCATTCAAGGGTACACGGGATACGATAGAGACGGTTGGACAGTTGAGGGAAATGGCATTATGAGATACGCAAATGCACCGAGATACGATTTGATGCAATACACCGGGCTGAAGGATAAGAACGGTAAGGAGATTTACGAGGGGGATATTGTTAGAATAAGCAACCATCCATTCGACGGCCCGATAGAGGTTAACAGAAACTATGCAGTTAGCTATAACAGCGAAATGGAATTGTGTTGTGGAAGTTGGCTTCTTTTCAGAATGAGACATTACGCAGAAGTTATCGGTAACGTGTTTGAGCATCCCGAACTGCTGAAAGTGAAGGAAGGCGACTAAAATGCAAAGATGCGAGAGATGCAAAGGATACATCTCTCGCATCTTTGCATTTTAGTCGCCTTCCTTCACTTTCAGCAG
>RCUE01000348.1_pt1 | contig 12746 bp, 9 predicted proteins | sample 2166111 | NCBI WGS metagenome assembly RCUE01 (sample SAMN09930795, study PRJNA488358) | compost metagenome | feature: garden; material: soil; isolation source: compost soil in phenylacetonitrile-enriched culture | place: Germany: Experimental Botanical Garden Goettingen | collected 2016-01-27 | reverse complement strand
GTGTGAATTACCAGATTGATGTAACTCAGCCTGCACGATATGATGCCAAGGGAACTATTATTGATTCTTCAGCCCATCGTATCAAGGATCTGCAATACAATGGGAAGGCTATTGATCCTGCACAGAAATTTATCGTTGCGACCAATAACTATCGTGCTTCCTCCTCCAAACTGGCCAACCCAGATGGCAAACGTATTGTGATGGCAGCACCAGATGAAAGTCGCCAAGTCGTTGTTGATTATATCCGTACGAACGGAACGATTAACCCGTCAGCGGACGGCAACTGGTCTATTGCTCCTTTTGGTCAGGCCAAGGTTACCTTTGAGTCCTCTCCTGATGCCAAAGATGTGCTGGCCGGAAATCAACAAATTTCATACTTGAGCAGCGCGGCAGACGGGTTTGCCAAATACAGCTTGAAAGCTGGCGCTAAGTCTAGTGCAGCAACGACGTCTGTGAAGGAAGCTGCGGCACCTGCGAAAGCAACCGCGAAGCCAGCTGTTAAAACGACTAAACCTGCAGCTGCAAAACCAGCTAAAACAACGAAACCAAAGGCGTCCAAATAACTTGGAGTTTTAGTTTCCACTCCATATCAGAATGAAGCAGCAAGTCTCTTTAAACAAGAGACTTGCTGCTTTTTTGATGCCAAATACAACAGTACCCGCGTTTATCATGAGTGTAAAAAAGGTTTTGTTTTTGTCGAATATGTACTTAAGTCCTAAGTTGTTGTTGAAAATAAGCTTATTTTTTGTAAAAACACGTAATTATATAGTGCTTTTGTTCTAGTTATTTGTGATATAATGGTGAAAAAACCGGGAAATTGTTCCGAGGAGGACCATTATGACTTGCAGCAATTGCAGCATCATATTACCTATTAAGGATCAAGGATTGCTGAAAATTAGGCATTCTAGGGTGTCGCTTACTCCAGCATTAGAGGGCTTGGGCATGCTATCGGAACAAATGAAACAAGAACATTGGTGTGAGGGTAACATCGTGTTTCGCTATGACAGCCGTTCACAGTTGGAACAGCTGGTTAACGGACTGGCTCGTCTGCCGCAGGAGTGCTTGAGCCGAATGCAAGTTGTGGTGACTGGCTTGCAACATGTTGAGGGATTTGAGGAATGGCTTTTATTTGGTCAATTGCAAGCTCGACTGCAACATCCGGATCTGGTGAGTATTATTAATAATCGAAACTTTACCAGCCATATGCAGCCTATTGTTGACTACAAGCTGAATATCATCGGCTTTGAGTTTTTGCTGCGTCCATCACAGCCAGATAAGTCTTTTCAGCCTTTCCGACTGTTTGAAGTCGCCCGTGAAGCTGGATTGCAAGCTCATTTGGATCGCTCGGCTCGTATTTCCGCTATTGAAAAAAGTGCGACCTGCCTTCCGGTGGGGATTAAACGATTTATTAACTTTCTCCCTTCAACCATTTATAATCCGGCTTATTGCTTGAATCATACCTTTGAGACGATTGAACGGTTATCTATGAATACGGTGGATTTTGTGTTTGAGGTCGTAGAGACAGAAGAAATAGACGACCTGAATTTTTTGCATCAAATCTTTGAACAGTATCGTACACGGGGAGTTTCAGTGGCGCTGGACGATGTAGGAGCAGGCTATTCTACGACAGAGCTTATGAATTGCCTCCAGCCCGATTATGTTAAAATTGACCGCAGTATAATTGATGGCTGTCATCATAACAGTGATCAGAAACGGCAAATTACTGGGATAGTGGAATCCGCTTTTCGTTTTGGAGGTCAGGTGTTGGCTGAAGGTGTAGAGCAAATGGAGGATTTTGAATTTTGTCGCGATGCAGGTGTGTCACTGGCCCAGGGTTATTTGTTTGGTAAGCCGGAGCCTACACCGCCTTCCAACTTTATACTGAGCAGAGTAGTGTAATCTGAAATAGCGTATTCTATAAGAAAATTGACATAAATAACCCGATGATCTATGGTCACCGGGTTATTTAACATTTTAGAACAATTACATCTTAATTATATTCTTTGCTCTATTGAGGCGATCCATGTGTCCATCTAGTGTTATTGCGATTATAGCGTGATAACGTACAGACCCAGCGGAGTGGTCGCGCTACCTGCAACCATGAAGCTAAGAGAATAGCTCGACTGGCCAGGAGGGACGCGGATGTCAGTCAGTCGGCATACCTTGGTATTATCTTGTAGCAAGGGGATACCATATACATGACCATCCACGCGTACAGACCCGGCGAACGCGCCTCCACGTGGATTGGCATAGATTCGTACGGTACGTACCTCACTACTGTGATTAACGATAGGAATGGTCGCGTTATATATCGTTCCGAATTGTCCGCGATTATCAAGCGCAGGCCCCAGCTCGCTGCGTTCCCCTGTAAACAGCAGATCTGCAGGAGTTTCGCCGTTCAGCTTCTTAGTGGCACATGCTCGGTAGTTGGCGTTTTGCCCTACTACATACTCCGGCATGCGCGCATTTGTTTCAGAAAAGGACCATACTCCCCGTGGGTGCGCCTGCGGCGGGGGTACAGGAGGGAGTGCATCCTTGTGAATCTCGCGCAGATCCGTCTGCGTATTTTTGCTGACTACGGTGCGAATCACATAGTCCAGCGTACCGTGGCCTTCGGCATATTCTACCGTGAGGTCATAGATGAATCCCGCCAGTGATCCTTCGGGCAGCTCAAATTCCTCCAGCAAGGCGGTGCCTCTGCCGAATTTGTGACGGTCTACTGGCTTCAGACGTTTCATCGTACCCGCCAAACAGCTTTTGGCAATAGACTGCCCAACATCAATAATCCAGTTGCCGTCCTCAGGTACAATCTCAAGGGCACGTTCAATATGACGTACTTCCAGGCGAGCCGTGTTTTTATTCTCTATGGTGATGCCCAGTTTAACAGGGCTGCCTATTTTGTTATAATGCCAGCCGAAAATCCGATGCTTGACTGTCCGGGTTGTGGTGCGAACCACATCATGCCACAAAGTGGCTTGCTCGGTAGGTACCGTTACATGGGTAAGCGTCTCCGGGTTATCGCTAAGCATCAGACGGCGTGTTCCCCCCTCAGTGGCTGACTCCACATCCACATGGATGTTGGGTGGGATTACAGCTGATTCCACAATCAGATCCTTTGGCTCCTTGGGTCGAAGGTTCATATACATTCCTCCCTAAATTCAAGAATGGCACCGCTTTTGGTTCAAGTATATGGGCAGTTCATAAATATAGGTAACGCCAAGTCCATTTATACAACCTGTTTTTCAAAAATTAAATTAAAAATATATCGTAGGCTATAGCAGCTCTGCTTATGCGCCCGAGCAAGCTTACAAGTCCCTTATTTCTCTGCACCAACGATTCGCATACAGGTATTGCGTGTATGTTAAGAGCATAAGCTATTGGATGTACAGAGAAGATACAGGAGGGAAACATGCCTAAAAAAATATGGTGGAAGGAAGCTGTTGTTTATCAGATATACCCGATCAGTTTTCAAGATTCTGACGGAGACGGGAAAGGGGACCTGCGCGGCATTTTGTCTCGGCTGGATTATCTGTCTGAGCTGGGGATTGATGTGATCTGGATTTGCCCGATATATAAGTCGCCCAATCACGATAACGGATATGACATTAGCGATTATTATGCCATTATGGATGAGTTTGGAATGATGGAGGATTTTGATGAACTCCTTCATCAGGCACATGAACGAGGCATCAAAATTATGATGGATTTGGTATTAAACCATACGTCGGATGAGCATCCGTGGTTCACGGAGTCACGCTCATCCAAGGATAATCCGAAGCGAGACTACTACATATGGCGAACAGGCAAAAATGGCGGATATCCGAACAACTGGGAATCGTATTTCTCCGGTTCTGTGTGGAAATATGACAAGCTTACAGACGAATATTACATGCATCTGTATTCCGAGCATCAGCCGGATCTGAACTGGGAAAATGAAGAGATGGTGAGTGAACTCTATCGTATGGTGGAATGGTGGTTAAAAAAGGGAGTCGATGGCTTCCGCTTTGACGCCATTGCCCATATTGTCAAAGCAGAAGGGCTACCAGATGCCCATAATCCGGACAAACAACCCTTGGTACGTGCCTATCAGCTCTTTTCCAACCTGGAGCAGGTACATGTACTTCTACGGATGCTGAATGAAAAAGTATTGGAGCGGTATCCCTTAATGACGGTCGGTGAAACGTCCGGTTTAGGACCGGAACAGGCACTGGATTATGTGGGAGATCAGCGGCATGAGCTGAATATGGTGTTCCAGTTTGAGCACATGTTTATTGATGCACAAGGGTTAGGAACGGAAAAATGGAAGTACAAGTCGTGGACGCTGGTGGAACTGAAAAAAATAATGAGTAGTTGGCAGACGGTGCTTCATCAGGAAGGATGGAATGCCAATTATCTCAACAATCACGATCAACCACGGGCTCTCTCCCGTTTTGCGAATGATGGACAATATCGTGTGGAATCCGCCAAAATGCTGGCAACCTTCACACATATGCTTGAGGGTACGCCTTATATTTATCAGGGTGAGGAAATTGGGATGACGAATATTGCATTCCCGTCGATTGATGATTATCGGGATGTGGAAACGTTAAACTATTATGAGCAGCAACGAAAGATTGGTGAGCCGGAGGAGCAGATTATGGCGGCAATCTGGCGAAAAAGCCGGGATAATGCACGCACTCCTATGCAGTGGGATGCTGGTCCTGCGGCCGGATTTACCGATGGAGAGCCGTGGATGAAGATTAACGATAACTACACACACATTAATGCAGAGGCTGAAAGAAATAATCCAGGCTCGATTTTCCACTATTATCGTAAGTTGATTGCTCTGCGCAAACAACATGAGGTCATAGTCTATGGCGAATACAAGCTGTTGTTGCCACTTGATACAGAGCTATATGTATTTTCACGCATGTTGGGACAAGAGTGTTTGCTAGTCATTTTGAATTTCTTTGACCGTGATCCCGTGTTCCACTGGCCCGACGGTGAGGAGTTTCCTGCCGCCAAGGCGGAGCTGCTTCTCTCCAACTACGAACCGGTAAAAGGAGAAAATTTACACGCCTTGAAGTTGCGGCCTTATGAAGCTAGAGTGTATAAGCTAACCTTGAAATAGGCGTTGTTATCCTTTGGATGTTGAACATTGGAATATCATTCGCATCATTGCCAAAGGCGATAAATTGACGAGGCTGCACACCAAGTTTCTGAAGCGCGTTCCATTTATGGATATTCTGGGGGCTAATGTCCAGTACCTGTTCATTGCGGTGCTGATGAATGACCACACCCAGCGGTAGAAGCTTAGCAGCCAAGTCTTCCATATCGTCAGCTGTTAAAATGAGCATTTTTACAATGGATTTCAGGGACGCCACAGGTAGCTTTTGCGCCAACTTGTTGACATCCACATTGTTGAGTATGGGATGATCAGCTGCGCCTGTATATGCATAATCCCACTCACTGTCAATCAGGTAGGTGGCTTGGTGCTCCTCTAGCAGTGTGAGCAGAGCATTCTTTACTTCCGGAAGAAAGGACTCTACGTATTTTACACTGCCTTTTTGGGAGATCATTGAGCCGTTACCACCAATCAGGGTGTAGTTGTGAAAGCGTTTAGGAAGTACGGGCAGCATGTCGCGGATTGGTCGTGCCGAGGCAAAAATGACTTCATGTCCCGCTTGAGTCAATAGTTCCAAACAGCCTGAGATCTTATCCGACACACACTGCCCCTTAAAGCAGATCGTCCCATCCAAATCAAATACAAAGTGCATAATATATGTACCTCCAAAAAAAGTGCTATCCAAATCGTTTCTTACGTCATTATATCCATGACCTTCCTTATTCGTAAACTAATCAGCCCGATTCACACAGTCTGCTAGGGCAGATGTGGATCGGGCTGATGACGGTATTGAGTCATTAAGTTAGATGCTATTTTTAATGATAGTGCTTAACTTTAAGGTCATCCAGGCTTTTGAACTCATATCCTTGCTTGCGAGCCTCGTCAATGATCGAGCCAAGTGCCTCGGTATTATCCTTGGATACAGAATGGAGCAAAATGACCGCTCCAGGGTGGAGCTGCTGCATAACTTGGCGATAGGCATAGTCTGTTCCTCGCTGAATATTCGTGTCCCAGTCCTTGTAGGCCACCGACCAGAACACACTCGTGTATCCAGCTTCTCGACAGGATGCCAATGCTTTTTCATTAAAAATGCCGCGCGGTGGCCGGACATATTTCATTTCCTTTTGCCCAGTCAGCTCTGCAGACGCAGTTCGTACCCGATCCAGCTCAGACCGAATCTCTGCCGAAGAAATGGTGCTCATATCAGGATGGCTCCATGAATGGTTTCCGATAATATGGCCTTCGCTGGCCATGCGGCGCATCAAATCCGGTTGGTCTTTTACAAAATGCCCGGTTACAAAGAAGGCGGCTGGAACCTTTTTGGCTTTCAATACATCCAGCACCTTGGGAGTATATCCATTTTCGTAACCGTTGTCGAAAGTAAGAAACAATTCTTTCTTAGTCGTATCCCCCAAAAAGATGCCGCCTTGTCTTTCAATCAGGTGCATAAAGCCTTCTTGTGCGATGGAAGGCAGCTCGCCTCCCTTACTTTTTTTAAATCCAAAATGATACGGCTGTCCGTCCACAGCTTGGGTAGCTGATGCTGATTCTCCCATAACTGTGGACATCCCCATCAATGCAATGCATAGCCACAAGGTAAATATTTGCTTCATCTATGTTCCTCCGCTTCCGCCCTGATTCGGGTAAGATGTGTATACTTCGGCATATTTCATACCATCTGCAATATCATGTTCATTTATGCAAAGAAAGAAATGCTTGCACCAAACTTAAAACACATATTGACATCAATATAAAATCGAAGTAGTATACTCTATAAAACTTACTAAAATACTCGGATTTAAATTTGATTCGATGTTTATGCCATAGGAAAGAAATCAACTCAGAGAGATTTTACATACTTGACGGAGCGGGAGGAGTTAGGAGCTATGATTGAACTTAGGAATGTATCCAAAACCTATGTAAGAAAAGGCTTAAGCATTCAAGCGTTAAAAAATATAAATATCACAGTGGATAAAGGAGATATCTTTGGTTTTATCGGATTCAGTGGTGCGGGGAAAAGTACGCTTATCCGTTTGGTCAATCGTCTGGAGAAAGTAACGACCGGTGAGGTTCTTGTCGAAGGGGAGAGCTTAAATGCCTACTCGACCTCCGGGCTGCGAAAAGTAAGGAAGAAGATCGGCATGATTTTTCAGCATTTTAATCTGCTGGAATCGAAAACAGTATTCGAAAACATTGCCATTCCGTTGGTGCTGCTCAAGCGCAACAAGCGGGAAATTGAGAGGCGTGTAACAGAGTTGCTTGCATTCACAGGATTATCAGATAAGGCCAATAGCTATCCCAGCGAGCTTTCCGGCGGACAAAAGCAGCGTGTCGGGATTGCGCGGGCGCTTGCGAGCAACCCGTCCATTTTGCTCTGTGATGAGGCCACCTCGGCACTTGATCCGCAGACCACGCAGTCTATTCTTGATTTGCTTCGCAAAATTAACAAGGAATACAAGATCACCATATTGATCATCACCCATGAGATGTCGGTCATTCAGCGGATTTGCAACAAGGTAGCTGTAATGGAGAAGGGGGAAATCATTGAGCAGGGCGATGTACTGGAGGTATTCGGGCAGCCGAAGCATCCAACGACGCAAAGCTTTGTACGCACAGTTATTCACGATGAAGTACCGGATAGTGTACTGCAAACGTTCGAGCAACAAGAGTCGCAACGCATATACAAGCTGGAATTTATCGGACAGGCAGCTTCCGACCCAGTGGTTCATGAATTGATTCGGAAGCATGATATCCATGTGAACATTTTGTTTGCCAACATGACGGAGATACAAGAAACGACGATTGGCTATATGACACTTCAACTGCGCGGTGAGCAGCAGGCCGTTCAGCAGGCTGTTGATTTTATCAAGAGCAAAGGAGTCCATATTCAGGAGGTAGAGAGTCTATGATGATTACAGGAACCACGATAACCTGGGATCAACTGTGGGAAGCTTTGTATGAATCCGTGCTCATGGTCAGCATATCATTATTCATTGGCGCCCTGATCGGTATCCCTATCGGTATTTTACTCGTCATCACACGCCCGGGCGGAATTCTGGAGAACAAATGGCTGCACAATATTTTGAATCCGATCATTAACATTGTTCGTTCCTTACCGTTTATTATCTTGCTGATTGCGATCATTCCGTTAACCCGTCTGATTGTGCATACATCCATTGGGACCAGCGCGGCAATTGTCCCCTTGATTATATATATTGCGCCATATATCGGAAGGCTGGTCGAAAACTCGCTGTTGGAGGTGAATCCGGGGATATTGGAGGCAGCAGATGCGATGGGGGCGACCCCGTTCCAGGTCATTCGATACTTTTTGCTTCCTGAGGCATTCAGTTCTCTGATTTTGTCGTTAACGACAGCAGCCATTGGTCTGATTGGTGCTACTGCTATGGCTGGTGCGGTCGGCGGAGGCGGAATTGGCGATCTGGCGATCGCATATGGCTATCAACGTTTTGATACGCTGGTTATGCTGATTACCGTCATCATTCTAGTCTTGTTTGTACAAGGTGTTCAGTCCTTGGGGAACCTATTGTCCCGTAAAGCACGCAGGGGTTAAATTAGATGTTTTTTTTCACCTATTGTCTGTTCATAGCTTGTAATTTTATAATCCATGCGTTCCAATACGTTGTTCATATCTTTCATTTTTGCAATGAGCTGCTTGCGCTGCTCTATTAGGAGTTCTTTTCTCGCATACATTTAATATATTCAACCCATCTGCAATCTTCTTCCGTGTAATCTCTGATGCCACTTTTATTACGGTTCACACGCGGAATAAGTCCGATGCGTTCATAATAGCGGAGTGTATCCTGAGATAGTTCGAATTTTTTGCTTACTTCTGCGATCAACATGCAGACTTCACCTCCTGATTTCTGATCAAGAAACGCCCTATGTAAATGGATAGGGCGTTCTTGTCGTTTCTTATTTCGAAACTGTCATTTCATCCATATTTACTGGGCGCCAACTACCGGATGAGGAACATAAGGCTCTTCCAGCAATGCGATTTCTTCAGGTGTTAACGTAATCGAAAGAGCAGCTACTGCATCTTCAAGATGAGACGTTTTCGTAGCACCGATAATCGGAGCTGTTACCGGTTCTTTCTGTAGCAACCAGGCAAGTGCGATTTGAACGCGGGGAACTCCGCGTTTTTCTGCGATGGCCGCAACCTGCTCCACGATCAATCGATCGGTATCTGCAGTCGCATCGTATTTAGATTTTGCCACTTGATCGGTTTCGGAACGATGTGTTGTTTCCTGCGCATCACGCGTCAATCTTCCACCTGCAAGTGGGCTGTATGGAATCACACCGATTTTTTCTTCCTTACAAAGCGGCAGCATCTCTCTCTCCTCTTCACGATATAAGAGGTTTAAATGATTTTGCATCGATACAAACCGGGTCCATCCATTCTTCTCAGCTATATGCAAAGCCTTTAGAAACTGCCATGCGTACATGGCAGAAGCTCCGATATATCTTGCCTTCCCAGCCTTCACCACATCATGTAATGCTTCCATCGCCTCTTCAATAGGGGTAGTGTAATCCCAGCGATGAATTTGGTACAGATCCACATAATCTGTCCCCAGTCGCTTAAGGCTCTTATCGATTTCACTCATAATAGCCTTTCGAGAAAGTCCCGCACCATTGGGGCCTTGATGCATACGGAAATGAACCTTCGTTGCAAGGACAATTTCATCTCGATTCGCAAAATCTTTTAAAGCCCGTCCGACGATTTCTTCGCTAGTTCCGTCTGAATATACATTCGCGGTATCAAAAAAATTGATGCCTAGCTCCAGGGCCTTTTTTATAATGGGACGACTGCGCTCTTCATCTAATATCCATGGATGAATCCATCGTTCTGCAACCCCAAAGCCCATACACCCAAGACAAAGCCGGGATACATCCAAGCCGGTATTTCCAAGTTTCATATAGTCCATTTGATTATACATCTCTTTCCTAGATATTGTTTTCTTCAAATGTTCTACTCCAGCTACTTACACCGGATATTATTACATTTGGAGTTCACTCCAAGTCAAGCGATTTTGTTGCGTGATGCCTTCATATAGGACTAATTGTTCAGAATCGGTTCAGTGGGGTTTCGTATAATTCTCTTAGCATAGTTCCTTGGTTGCATAATCCGTAGAACTAAACATGACTAAAGACTTTGATAAAACAGGATATATGCCAATAAATAGCGTCTAGGAGTGGAAATGTTGAAACTTGTAAATCGAAATAAATGGATTGCATCTGCGATGGTATTGGGGATTGCTTCAGGCTCCATCGTATCTTTGCCTTGGCTGGGGGGCGCTCAGACTGCTTATGCAGCGACAGCAGATACACAAAGTGAAACTGGATTTGTAGCACAAGCTCGTACTTTGGGTTTGATGACAGGTGGTAATCAGGGCGATTTTATGGCACAAAAGAATTTGACCCGCGCAGAAGCGGCTAAAATTTTGTGCAGTCTGTTCCAGTTGGAAGTTAACAATCAGCCGCAGACTTCTTTTATGGATGTATCGTCCGATGCATGGGGCGCTCCCTATATTGAGGCCGTACGTGCAGCCGGGTATATGACAGGTAACGGAGAACTCTTCCGTCCGGGGGATGCCATTACCAAGGAAGAACTGATTGTTTCGCTCGTACGTGCAATGCACTTGCAGGATACAAGTACTGCGGATGCACAGCAAAATGCAGTTCAGGTTGCCCGCTCTTACGGTCTGTTATCAGAGGATGCTTCTGCAACGGATTTGAAAAATCCATTGAACCGGGAGAGTGGTGCAGAAGTATTCGTCAGCCTGCTGGATCATCCGGTAGGAGAAGTGAAATCAGAGGGCAATACCGTTCGAATCGGAAATATCCCGTACCAGTTGGAAGGATCTTTGCAAGGCTTGTTTGGTGAAAATAACAAAGCTGTATTAAAAGGGGCAAAAATCGATCTTAACCGTAATTTGCGTACACTCACAGGTGTAAATAAGCTGGAAATTAACGCAGACGGTGGTGTATTTGACGGTAAGGGTGTGTCTTTTGATGGACGCCTGATCGTCAATGGTTCGGTAACCTTGAAAAACATGTCCTCCACAGGCGTATTGGAAATCAAAGGCTCAGGGACCCAGCCTGTATCGGCCATTTTGGAAAATACGACATGGTCCGGTGTAGAACTGGGCTCCAAGGATGCCAAACTGACTGCAACCGGGACGACAAAGATTGACAACCTTACGCTGAAAAATGATGCATCGATCGGGACCGAGGGGGATGCCGCGATTAGTCGTGTTTCATTGCAACAGGGACTAGGCAAGCTGTTGGTGAGCGGAAGTATTGGTTTGCTGGATGCATCACAATATGTGGGTGTTCCTTTTATCACACTGGCCAAGGGGGCTGCAATCAACCAGCTCAATCTGCCGGAACAAAAACAGCCGCAGGATGTTATTGTTAACTATAATGCGATGAAGGAAGCTGTTAGTCTCGTAAATGGTACGAAGAACTCATCCTCTGCTGGATCGGTTGTCACGGACACAGATAGCAAAGATAAGAAAAAACGTGACAGTGATATCGTCAGTATAGACCGCAGTCAGTTGGAGACGGAAGTCCATGCAGCCAAAGAACTGTTGGAGCGTGCAGGTGAGGGTGGACTGGATCAGGCGCTTTACACGGTCGCAGCGAAGGAAAACCTGTCCATAGCAATCAATCAGGCTATGCTGGTACTGAACAATACGGCAGCTACACAGGCAGAAGTAGATCAAGCGCTCAGCACATTGAAACAGGATGTTTCTGTGTACACAGCCTCAGTCACAGAACCGGTGATTGGAACACAGGAATTAACTAGACTGATTCAGTTAGCTTCGACTATCCTTGAACAAAACCGGATGGTTGGTGACGAATTTCCGCCTCTTTGGGATGACTCACTAAGTCAAGCTATTCGATTTGGCAACAATGTGTTGGAAGGGAATGCGCCTCAGAATATTGTGGATCGGGAAGTAGAAAGCTTGGGTCGAGTAATAAAGGTATACAAAGCATCAGTAAAACTCAGAGATGTCTATCTGCATTTTCTCGATGTAACGGATCGTGTGGAGAATTTGAAAACTGACAAAGCGCGTTACAAGTCCATTGTGAGGGAAGGATCAAAAGTATATCTGAATCCATTATCTACAACTGAGCAGTTGGACGAATGGAAACAAAAAATAGAAGGTGCCACAGAATCATTCTTGGCACTGCAAGCAGCGGACTTCTCAGTGCTTAAAAATACTTTACAAGAAGCGCAGGTTATCTACGATCAGAGTGGTTCTCAAAATGCTGAACTAGACAACCTGATTCAGGAATATACAGAGAAGATGCACACTGCTATGACCCAGCAGGACGTATTGAACTTGAACATGGAGCTGAGTCAAAGGCTTACGGAATTTACTGCGCCAGTGCCTGCTACAACTCGGGAAAAACTGCAGCAGCTGGTTCAAGATATTCAACTCAAACTGCTGTCTGACCCTGTAGCTCGTAATTACTTGAATACGGAAATGCAGCTTTTAGATCAACAAACAGTACAAGCCCACTTTGCACTTATTATGCCGTTTACTCCTGAGGAGCAATTGGTGATCTCTTATAATCAATTAAGTCAGGCTAAAGGGACCTATATTGAAAAATATAA
>RCUE01000346.1_pt1 | contig 12802 bp, 9 predicted proteins | sample 2166111 | NCBI WGS metagenome assembly RCUE01 (sample SAMN09930795, study PRJNA488358) | compost metagenome | feature: garden; material: soil; isolation source: compost soil in phenylacetonitrile-enriched culture | place: Germany: Experimental Botanical Garden Goettingen | collected 2016-01-27 | reverse complement strand
CACGCCGCCAGCGTTCGTCCTGAGCCAGGATCAAACTCTCCATTAAAGACCAACCGAAGTTGGTTTATCGAAAGAGCGATTAGCTCATTTGAAACTGACGAGATAAAATATCTCATTGTTGATTTTGCGAACAAAATCAGTTTACTCACTCGTTGTTCAGTTTTCAAAGATCAAACACTTCTTTTCTTGAATCGGCTCATCGCCTCATCAACTCTTATATCATATCACTTCCGAACCAACTTTGCAAGCTTTTTTTCAAAGTCTTTTTTGAAACATTCGCTCACAACCTTGTGTTTCTTGGCCGGAATTAGAATATACCATATGTATTTTTAGTTTGCAAGTATTATTTATATAAAATTTCACAACACTTATTTATCAATCGTTTTCTTTCATATATTACTTGTTTTGTTTTTACTCGTGGTAAACTAAAAAAAAGAACCTCCTCCCTTTTAAACAACAGGAAAGAGGTTCTGTATTTGATATCTACTGAATTATTCGGAGCCCATAAAGGCAAAGCGGATTACTACAATAATAGCAAGCACCCACATAAGCCAGTGAATTTTAACTTTATTGCTGGTAAACAGATTACTGAACACTGCCAGCACAACGTAAGACAGAATACCAGCAGAAATACCATTCGCAATTCCACCTGTAAAAGGCATCAAAACGATGGTCAGAAACGCTGGGAATGCCAACAGGAAGTTATCCCAGTCAATATTACGAACCTGACTCATCATCAACACCCCAACGATAATCAAAGCCGGAGCAGTAGCCGCAGAAGGCACAACCAGAGCCAGCGGCGCAATAAAGAGGGCCAACAAGAACAGAACGCCTGTCGTTACAGCAGTGAGACCTGTACGTCCACCTTCTTCTACCCCTGCGGAGCTTTCTACAAATGCTGTAATTGTACTTGTACCCAATACTGCACCAGTACTTACGCCAACAGCATCTACCAGCATCGCTTTACCGATAATTTTCTCGCCTTTTTTCTTATCTTTCATTATGCCTGCACGTGTAGCTGTACCTACCAGCGTACCGAAGGTATCAAACAACTCTACAAATGTGAAGATGAAAATAATATCAAACAGACCAATATGCAAAGCTGCCTTCAGATCTAACTGACCTACTGCCAAATTGCTGAAATTTGGAATCCAGTGCCCTGTTGTCAAGCTACTCAGATCCGTTACACCCATCGGAATACCGATTAATGTAGTAGCTACGATTCCAATCAGCAATGCGCCTTTGACCCGAACGACCATCAACGCTGCGATAATGAGTAACCCGATTAGCGCCAGCAACGCATCCTTTTGATGTACCAGACTACCCAGAACCAAATTAAAAGCATGACCCGGAACCGGTTGACCAACATCTGTCCCTGGAACAATACTCACCATAACCAGATTACAAAGCTTGAAACCAACAATTGTGATAAACAAGCCAATACCAACTGTAATAGCAGTTTTTAAATTTTCCGGAACTGCAACAAGCAGCATCTGTCTTACCCGGGTAACGGTTAAAATCAGAAAGACGATACCGGATATAAATACAGCGCCAAGTGCCGCTTGCCAAGTAATCATGCCATTAGAACTCAGGACTACAGTCATAAAATAAGCATTCAAGCCCATACCCGGCGCCATGCCGATCGGCACATTAACGAATAGCCCCATCAGTATGGTAACCAAACCTGCACCTACCGCCGTCGCAAAAAAGACAGCTTCACTGGGCATACCTGCTCCAGTCGGACCTAAAAAGGTATTGTTGACCACCAGAATATAAGCCATGGTCATAAAAGTAGTAATCCCCGCTATAATTTCTGTGCGGACGTTCGTGCCATGTTCCTTTAATTTAAAGAAACGCTCCATGAGTCGTAATTCCTCCTACGCAAAGCATACTCGTATTGTTGTCGTTCACTTGCTGTAATATTCGCCTTTATATACGCTATATTACATCCGTTATTTTAGGCTCTCGCCTACGGCTTGTCAACAGAAAAAACGAATGTTACAAATTAAACACATGTGTATTGTTCGGAAAACAGATAACCCGCAAGCTATTATACAGCTGGCGGGTTATCATTTAGAATAATCAGATATTTTTGTACTTATCAAAAGCATCAGCTGTATCCGGTATATTTTCCAGATAAACGATCTTCCCTTCTGCATCCAATCGGGCTTTGTCCACTCCAGTAAGTGTATAAACTTCGCCTGTTGCCTTTTTACCGCACACTGCCCATCTGGTTTGATAGGTATCAGCTTCTTCAGCTGATTAATCGTTCTCTACTTACTTGATCATCTTTTGCTAAATCGTAGTAATAAAAATATTCTTCTAAAATCTTCATCGAGTGGCCTCCAAAATCATTTTGTCCTCGCACATTTCACATATTCTTCACATTGCTAGACATACGCTGTAGTGCATCTGTTAAAGCCACAATTTCCTCATCTGCAAACTTATAGAGGAACTTTTCTTGAAAGGCTTGTCTTTGCTCTGTCAAAACTTGCAGCTCTTGAATTCCTAATTCGGTTAAACGTATATAGGTTACACGCTTATCCTGCTCTTTTTTACTTCGTAAAATCAGACCTTCCTCCTCCAGCCTTTTCAGATGCCGGGTCACTGCTGCACCATCCAGAACGAGCAGATGTTGAAGCTCCAGCTGACTTAGTTCCTGAAGATGATCAATATGATACAAAATTTCGACCTTGGTGAAGCTGGTTTTTAGCTGTGCTTCAAAAGCGTTATTCATTTCTTTACACAAAAGATGCATTCGATAAAATAGCTGGCTTTTTTCAGAGCAATGTTTGATGACAAACCCTCCTCCTAATACTTGACCCATCAATTGATTCATCAAGCATTATACACCCTCACTAAAAATAAACAAGTCCTGAGACAAGTCTATATACAAATCCTACAATCCCAAAAAAATGCTCAAGCTAAAAGAATAGTCTGAGCATTCTAGAATTTATAGTTAAGGTCATTCGATGTCTTTCCTACTCTATTAGATCGTATTGTTGATTTCGATAAATTTATGTTCAATTGCTGTCATTTCGTGATTGGGGCGGGATATTAAATATGTATCCATGTAGCCAAAAATTGAAGGAACCGGTAAATAAGACGTTACTTTAAATTGTCGCGCCAGCTTTTTGGACATAAGGGTAATTCCCATTCCCATCAGAGCGAATTCTACCATCGTATCAAATATTCCAACCTCGACAACCTCGCCATGGGTCAATTGCATGTCCTGATACATCTTCTCTAAATGCGTGAGGTACAGGCAGCTATCCGACAATATGATAATAGAAGCTCCTTGCAGTACCTGTTGGAGATCCGAGCCTTCGTGTATACCTTTCCCCACCAGCACAAGCTCTTCACGGCATATTTTTTGATAATGAATATATGGGTTGGTAGGATATCCTGTAACAAAAGCAATATCAAGCTCGCCGTCGAGGATGAATTGCTCCATTTCGGTGGTAGTTCCGGTTTTTAATGTCACCGAAGCCTGCGGGTACATCTCATATACCTTCGTTAGCGCCCTTGTTGTTTCGCCTGCTACAATGGACTGCATTGTGCCGACACGCAATTTTTCCTCCTGGGGTCTCATTTTCATCTCCGTGTCTTGCCATAGCAGTAAAATTTGCTTGTACTGAGTATATAGAATTTCGCCTGCGGGTGTCAGTTCCATACCACGAGGCTTTCGGTAAAATAACGCTGTGCCGTAATAGGCCTCCAGCTTCTTTATTTTAGCCGTCATATTCGATTGCAGATGATTCAGCTTCTGGGCAGCTTCTGTTAGACTTCTAAGTTCCGCCACTGAAACAAATGCCTGCATATTCTGAATATCCACCATTTCATCTCCCATCAAATAAAATGATATCTATATCATTAACAAACATTATTCTTTATGAGTTAAGTGTATTATATTGGGCTTGAGCGGTATTTACTACCCACATTTTAAAATCAGGAGGGATGGCACATGGTACAACAGAAGATTCGTGCAGGTATCATAGGAGGTTCGATGAATAACAAATGGGCCAGCCAAACACATATTCCGGCTTTGCTCAAGCACCCGAGCTTGGATATCACAGCCATCGGCACTTCCCGTATGGAGAGTGCACGAAAAAGTGCAAAAGGCGTGGGGGCGTCATTAGCTTTTGACGATGCGAAAAAGCTCGCAGCTTCCAAGGAAGTGGACATGGTCGTGGTGAGCGTAAAAGTTCCCCATCATAACGAGGCCGTAATGGCGGCTATTCAAGAGGGGAAGCATATTTTTTGTGAGTGGCCTCTGGGAGCCAACACTGCGAAAGCTGCTGAAATGGCTAAGGCGGCGGAACTGGCGGGCATTCATCATATCGTCGGCTTGCAGGCACGGCAGGATTTTGAGGTTCAAACCATGAAAAAGCTGGTGGAAGACGGGACAATTGGTGAAATTGTATCCTGTCATATGCAAGTAGCTACTTCTGGCAAAGGAGGACGAACAGATCAGGATACGGCATACTTGCTGAATAGAGCCAGTGGTGCCAACCTACTAACCATTAACGGGGGACATTCTTTGGATGCACTGCAATACATCGTTGGTGAATTCCGCGAGCTATCGGCCATCACAGCATCCCGTTATAACGAAGCCATTATTCAGGAAACGGGTGAAATCATTGCCAAGGATACAGCCGATCAAATTCTGATTCACGGGCTGTTGGAAAAAGGAACTCCGGTATCGGTTCACATTCAGGGCGGGGTGAATTCTAAATTTGAGCTAGAGATTCAGGGGAAAAAGGGCAGTTTGCGTTTGAGCCAGAATCCTTCGCTTGGACATGTTCAATTTGGGAATCTGACGCTTGAAAAACTTGTATATGATCAGGGAAGTCATCAAAGTTATATTCCTAATGGCTTTTTTGAACCCATACGCATAGCTGCTGAACCTGATGGCTGCTTAGACTTTCCCAAAGAAGGAGTAACCCTGAATGTAGCCAAGGCCCATCATGTATTTGCCGAGGATATTTTGACGGGCACCCGTCTCGCCCCCGATTTCAACCATGCACTAAAGCTGCATCAGCTACTGGATTGCATTGAGGAATCGGCTGCAACCGGCAAAAAGATTATATGGTAAGGTAGATTTATAAAAAAAGAACCTTCAATATCAAGATAGATGTGGAATTGAAGGTTTTTTATAATATTAATCAGTTGAAATTCTCCTTTATTTAATAAAGTCATGCATTCTCGACTTTTATACTATCACCTTCAACCAAAATAAATTCCGCGTTGCTGATTGGATATAAATTTAGTTGGCTGCCATATTCCTCAATGATGTTCTCCACCGCTTTTTTAAACGGGATGTTCGTATGGTGGGGGACTGGATAGAATTCAATTATTCCGAGCGCAGCAAAAGAATCCAAAGCAGGCGCCTCCTGCACATTGTCCATAAGTCGGACATACTCGATATTCGGTGATAAAATCATCGAACCTGCCGATTCGCCTATATACAACTTCCCTGCATTAACTTCTTCAGCAATGATTTTGTCAGCCCCGCTTCTTCTTAGCTCTTGAAGTAAATAAAATGTGTTGCCTCCGGTAATATAAATATAGTCATTTTCTCTAATTTTACTTTCAATTTCATTCAATGTTGCTGTGCTGATTTCGATTTCATCCACGACTAATCCTAAATCCTCTAATGCTTTTTTCCCTGTATTCACATAAAACTTAACTTTCTCTGGAATACTTGCGGTGGGGATGAAAGTGACTGTTTTTCCTTCCAAGTTTTCATCGACGAAATGGACTAAGCATGGTGCGACATCCTTAAATGAGGACGACAAAAATAATTTTCTCATGTCTTTATTCTCCTTAGAATAGCGTTTAATGAAATGGGATATGTAACACTCTAATCTAGATAAATTATAAAATATATTAGTATCAAAACATGACACCATTAGAGGATGACATGAAAAAATAAACGTTTAATTCCATACTTGCTTTAAGCTATCTATAGCTTAAAGCAAATAAAATCATATAAAAAAAGGAGACATTACCATTGAATAATATCTCCTTTTTTCAGTCTTCATATTCCGTTTTGTAACAACAAATGAATTTATATCTTCGTAGCATGAGGCAATACTATTCGCCTTTAGCTAAAACCCAATTGAGGTTGCCGTGTAGTAAACTTTCCCGAGCAAAGGTTCGACCTTGCCCCCGTAAAAAAGACTCCAACCGCATAGCGATAGTTCGCCGATGCGGAGGAGCCTGATGTTGTATTGGTGAATCTCAAAGGGTTCGTGGTTAAGATGCGGGAGTCTCCACGCTTATTCCCACTCGATTGTTGCTGGTGGTTTGGACGTTACGTCGTACACGATACGATTGACGTTGTCCACTTCGTTGACGATACGAACGGATATTTTTTCCAATACGTCCCAAGGGATACGTGCCCAGTCAGCGGTCATGCCGTCGATCGAGGTTACTGCGCGAATACCTACAGTGTAGGAGTGGTAAGAACTTTAGAGTGTAATTACTGGTCAATAAAACTTTCCATTATCATATTTTCTCTGTTGCTCTTTATACTGCCATTCAAGAAATTTTGCATTTCCATATTGGTATAGTCTTTAAATTCTTTTGATATTTAGTTTTTTAGTTTAATAGCTTTAGTATACTATGTTGAGTAGTATTCGTTTGAGCTATCATAGCTTGCCCTGTCTCTACAAGTATTTGATTTACTGTATACTTAATCATCTGTCTTGCCATGTCTGCATCTCGGATACGAGATTCTGATGATGTTAAGTTTTCAATTGAATTACCGACATTGTTCAATGTATACTCCATTCTGTTTTGCAAAGCACCATAAGTCCCTCTGTAATTTGTAACTCTATTAATTGCGTTATCTGCTAACGCAATAGATTGCTCTGGTATGGCTGGTGGTAATAAACCTATATTTGATATACCTAGCCCATCTGCATCTATTTTAAACAAAGGTATATAAATAGATTGATTTGCATTTGCTCCTGTCTGAATATAAACACTAGGAGGAATGTAGTCTATGTCCTTTATGTCAGTTGTAACAGTTTCAATAACAGAATCAATTTGATTTGTAGTTTCTTCGGTAAAAAGATAAATATCTTGCTTAAAGTTAAAATTATCCAATGAAATTCCAAATTCCAAAAATTCCCCATTATTAAAATCATTATTTTTCCAAGTAGAAGTGATTTCATTATCTTCGTATCCAAATTGTGTGCCTGTAGTTGTCAATAAAGAAGGCTTAGTATAGGTGCCCCCACTTAGGAACGAGAAATTATAGTCTACTAAATCATTAGATACTTCAAAAGCTGTGCCTGAATCTGGTATTTGTGTTCCAATAGCCGTTCCTCCTATAGGTATACCACTAGAGGATGAGAGCGTGTAAAAGGCACTGTGTGCAGACAAAAAAGTAGTACTAATATTAATTTTCTTATGATCTGTGCCAGAGTTGTTTTTTATCTTAAACTCTGCTTTATATGAATTACCATCTGTTGAAATAACCTTCTCGATTTCAAACCCATCTTTTTCATAAAAGACAGAAATCTTACCTGACTCTATGAATGAACTTTTTATATTAATGTCATCAAGAGTTGTTATACTTCCGTCAATTTCTACAGTAATCGCTTCATCTGAAAACCTACCGAAATTTGGATGTTCTCCAACTTTTGTTCCATTTGGAACAAGATTCGTTTGAAACAATATACTTCTTTCATTTGAATCCTTAATGTCAAGTTGTTTAAACCTTTCTTTATACATTGGATCAGTATATAACTCTCTTGCAAATAAACTTTCCTTTGTAACGATTGTCTCAGTATGAACAAGCTCTTTTTTTTCATAATCATTATAGCCTTGTCTTCCATCTGGAAAAGTAATAGGTGTCGTTTGAGCATACTGACTATAAGCGTTATTAATCTCAGTACTAGTAGAAGAGCTTTTAACATTAAGAGGTTCTTCAGGCGTACCTATCGGAAAAAATTCCGTATATCTTTGTCTGCCTGTAGTTTTAGGAAATGGTCCTGAATTAGAAACATCAACTGTGTGGCTTGATCTATCCATTAAAATTTGGTAGTCATCTCTTGCAAGCAAATTAATTGTATTAAACTCAGTTCTATTAGCAAGGCTATTGATTTCCTCAGTAAGCTGAGTTATTTCTTGATCAATCTTTCTTCTATCATTTTCGGTATATGTATCATTTGAACCTTGAATAATTAACTCTCTCTGTCTTTGAATAATTTCCGTGATCTCCTGTAATCCACCCTCTGCTGTTTGGATCAACGAAATACCATCTTGTACATTTCTCGAAGCTTGTCCCAATCCTCTAATTTGTGTTCTCATTTTTTCAGATATAGCTAGTCCAGCAGCATCGTCACCAGCACGATTTATACGAAGACCAGAAGACATTTTTTCTATGTTCTTTTCTTTGTTTGTATTGTTCATTTTCAACTTGTTTAACGTATTCAACGCAGATACATTAGACATAATGCGCATGTTTTACCTCACTGCATTTATTAGTTTTACTTAATATACTAGTTGGGAATATCTTGAAAGTCAATTAAAATTAACTGATACTAATTTATGTATTTAAATACTTTAATCACTACAATTTCAACCATTCTCTGGAGTTAGGTATGCTATGGTCTCTTCAGATACAAAAAGGACTTGTCATTCTACCAATATTTAATATGTCCTCTTGTTACACCCCCTTAGATAAGTTGCCGTAATTTGAGTACATAAATGACTGACTTACATCCTCCACTTCAATCCTAATTCTTTTTCCATAAACCTTTCCCAATGGTACAAGCGGAACATACATACATCAACATACCACTTCACACGACCCAAAATTTCTTAGTTAAGCTTAAAGTCTTCAATCAATTCCTTGATTTTAGTCATAAAAAAATTACTCCCTTCTATTTGCTAAACAACGCAGATAAAAGAGAGTATTTTTTGCACTCTATAGTTGCGGGTGAAATGGAAATTCCATAACCAGCGCTACCAAAGCTCTTATGTATCAAGGCTTTTAGGCATCAGCTAGTACGGATGTTATCCAACTATTCCCACTCGATTGTTGCTGGTGGTTTGGACGTTACGTCGTACACGATACGATTGACGTTGTCCACTTCGTTGACGATACGAACGGATATTTTTTCCAATACGTCCCAAGGGATACGTGCCCAGTCAGCGGTCATGCCGTCGATCGAGGTTACTGCGCGAATACCTACAGTGTAGGAATACGTACGGGCATCGCCCATAACGCCAACGCTCTTCATATTCGGCAGAGCGGTGAAGTATTGCCAAATTTCCCGATCCAGGCCCGCTTTGGCAATCTCCTCGCGCAAAATAAAGTCAGAATCACGTACAATCTTGAGCTTGTCCTCTGTTACTTCGCCCAATACACGGATGGCAAGACCCGGACCTGGGAATGGCTGACGCCATACAATTTCGGCCGGAAGTCCGCATTCTTCGCCGACTTTACGCACTTCATCCTTGAACAAAGCATTCAGTGGCTCGATCAGTTTGAATTTCATGTCTTCCGGTAAACCGCCTACGTTATGGTGCGACTTGATGGTTTGCGCCGTTGCTGTTCCGCTCTCTACAATATCTGTGTACAACGTGCCTTGTGCCAGGAAGTCAAAATCATCGAATTTAGCTGATTCTTCTTCAAAGACGTAAATAAACTCGTTACCGATGATTTTACGTTTTTGTTCCGGATCATCCACTCCTGCCAGTTTGGACAGGAAACGTTCACGTGCATCAATTTTGACAACTTTCATATCAAATTTACCAACGAACGTCTCCATTACACTTTCGGCTTCACCCTTGCGCAGCAATCCATGGTCTATGAACATACACGTCAGTTGGTCACCGATCGCTTTGTGAATAAGCATCGCTACAACGGAAGAATCCACGCCACCACTTAAAGCACACAATACTTTTTTGTCGCCTACCTGTTGACGAATCTCGCGAATCTGATCTTCAATGAACGACTCCATCGTCCAGTTGCCTTCACAACCGCACACTTCATATAGGAAGTTGCTGATCATCTCGTTACCTTGAACGGAATGACGTACCTCTGGATGGAATTGCACCGCATACAGATTCCGCTCCAGGTTACTCATCGCGGCAATCGGCGCACTCTCTGTTCCTGCATCCAGTGTAAAGCCGGTTGGCAGATCTGTTACGTGATCCCCATGGCTCATCCATACGGTTTGACGAGAATCCAGTCCTTTAGCCAAGCGGGCATCCTGATTGAATTGCACGTCTGCTTTGCCATACTCACGCTTGCCCGCACGTTCTACCTTACCATCCAGTTGGTGAGCCATCAGCTGCATGCCATAACAAATACCAAAGATAGGGATGCCAAGATCATAAATTGCCCGATCCACCTGAGGAGCATTGTCTGTATATACGCTGGAAGGTCCGCCTGAGAAAACAATCCCTTTTGGCGCCAGCTCTCTCAGCTTCTCCGCAGGCGTATTGTATGGAAGGAGCTCGCTATATACGCCGAGATCCCGAATTCTTCTTGCGATTAACTGGTTGTATTGTCCTCCAAAATCAAGAACTACAACGATTTCATTAGGCTTATTCATTACCGTGCCTCCCTCAATTGTTCGTTTCATTATACGCAACGATAAAACAAGACGTCAAGAAATCAACCGGAGTTGAGTGGGCATGAAAAGATTGTTAAAATGAATTGATTCTAAAATACTCAATCTGTTCGTAGGAGTGTAAACGATGGATGTGCTGAAGTGGATCGCGCAATTGTTCGAAGAATACGGCTACGGCGTCCTTTTTTTCGGCTTGCTGCTTGAGTTTATTGCTTTACCATTTCCCGGGGAAACCACCATGGCTTATGCGGGATATCTCTCCTATGCCGGTACCCTGGATTTCGGTAAACTGATGCTGCTAGCTTTTTTGGGCACGACCATCGGTATGACTATTACCTACTTTATCGGAAAGTGGGCTGGACTCCCCTTTATTCAGAAATATGGTAAATGGGTTTTGTTATCGCCGGACAAGCTTCAGAAAACACAAAAATGGTTTCAACGATATGGATACTGGCTTATTTTCCTTGGATATTTCATCCCCGGTGTCAGGCATTTTACCGGTTATTTTGCCGGAATTATTGTTCTTTCTTTCCGTAAATTTGTCTTATATGCTTACAGCGGCGCTTTATTCTGGGTCATCCTCTTTCTAAGCATCGGCAAGCTGTTTGGTCCCCAATGGGATGCCATTTTCCATTTGGTAGAGCTGTATGCACTGCGAATTGCGGGAGTCGTTGGGTTCATAATCCTGCTGTATATTATTTACCGGTGGAGAAGCTTCCTGTTTAGCTCGCTACGCAAATCCGAAAAATCGGTGAAAACCAGCAACAAGGATGACATGAAGTAGTCACACTCATGCTGCCTTGCGGCTACGAGTCCTTGCATAATACATCAAAATCACGATAGATATCACAATAAACCCCGCACCTCCAGCCAAACCCAACGTACGCGGCTCCATCATTTCAATCGCCACCCCTGCACCAAGCATAGAACTCCGATGATTCCTTGACTCTACGCCGTCAGCATGCCCAACAATGGACCCTGTAAATACAATGGGGTCTCCCGTATTAATAATGTATCCAGACAAATGGCCCCTACCCCGCAAGCCAACTACCGCTTAATCCATAAGTAAAATCCCCAGCAACAAAAGACATACCACTCCTCCCTTCACCGGAGCAAATCGCGAATGTCAGACTGCATTCGTTTCTATAATCGCAAGGCATAAATTCATATATTCAGAGCATACTAAGCCAACAAACTCCAATATCGGAGGATTTTACGTATGCCAAATCAGAATAAAAGTTGTCCACTTACTCATGTGTCCTCTAACTTGAAGGATAATGTGAATCATATCGAAAGCTCCTTTGGAAACAGCGGAGATGTAATCATTAAAGAGCTATTATGGATGCAAAAATGGCCAGCAGCTCTATTTTATATTGATGGTCTGGTCAATACTCAATTGCTCCATGATTCCGTTCTCCGTTCATTGATGCGAGTAAATGAACATCATGTACCGGAGGGCGCAGAACCATTCGACTATTTGAAGAATCAAGTTTTGATTGCAGGTAACTCAGGTAGTGTGGACGAAATGGATGCCTTATTCAACCAGATGCTATCTGGCGGTATTATCATTTTGCTGGACGGATACGCCAAGGGCATATGGATTGATGCGGTCGGTTGGGAGGATCGCAGTGTTAGCGAACCCCAATCCCAAAGTGTCGTACGGGGTCCAATGGAGGCTTTTACCGAAAATTTGCGTACCAATACTGCCCTAATTCGTAGGCGAATCCGCGATCCGCGTCTCTGGATGGAAACAAGACAGATCGGTCAAGTGACTCATACCAATGTAGCCGTGATGTATGTCAAAGGAATTGCTGACGAAGGGGTTATTCAGGAACTGAGAGAACGTTTGGACCGAATTGATATTGACGGAATTTTGGAAGGGGGTTACATCGAGGAGGAAATTCAGGATGAAACCTATACCCTGTTTCCCACCATTTATAACAGCGAGCGTCCGGATTCGGTCGCTGCCAGCCTGCTGGAAGGGCGAATTGCTATTTTGGTAGACGGAACACCATTTGTTCTGCTGATACCTGCATTGTTCGTTCAATTTTTCCAGTCGGCAGAGGATTATTACCAGCGTGCTGACATCAGCACTTTGCTGCGTATGCTACGCTTCTTTTCTTTTTTTATCGCTATGCTTGCGCCAGCAGTATATATTGCGGTAACTACCTTTCATCAAGAGATGATTCCTACAAACTTATTGGTCA
>RCUE01000344.1_pt1 | contig 12991 bp, 11 predicted proteins | sample 2166111 | NCBI WGS metagenome assembly RCUE01 (sample SAMN09930795, study PRJNA488358) | compost metagenome | feature: garden; material: soil; isolation source: compost soil in phenylacetonitrile-enriched culture | place: Germany: Experimental Botanical Garden Goettingen | collected 2016-01-27 | reverse complement strand
CCTCGGAGACCATCGTATGCAAGGAATGCGTCATCTGGTCAAAATTCTGTGCCAGTTCGCCGAACTCATCCTTGCTGGATAGATTAACACGTTCGGTCAGATTTCCGTCACGGACGATGCGTGTTCCTGCTTGCAGCTTGCGCAGCGGAATTAAGAACGAGCGGACCATAAGCACAATGATGATCGCAGCGGCAAGTATGGAAATGACAATCACAATCAGGCTTTGCTTCAGAATCGGTTGGGCTGTATCACTGTAATCCTCCAGATCCGACAGTGCGACAATGCTCCAACCGGTGAGAGGGTCCTTAAGTGTAAAGGCCAGCATATCTCGATTCATAAATTGAATTTGCGACATGGAAGGAGTATCATTTTCGACGGTTGTCGCCACTTCGGGAAGTCCCTCTATGGCGTCAGCCGGTTTTTTGCCTGTCTTGTTAAAGGCTGTTCCAGTCCCAGATACAACTTTATGTTCAGAATCAACAATAATGAGTCCTCCGCGTTCACCAATCTTAACAGACTGCAGACTTTCACCCATCTTGTCCAGATTCAAAGCCAATGCAACAGCTCCTTCACCGTCCTCCAGCGTTCCCGATATATTAACGACTAAATTCCCTGTCGTGACGCTGGCAACTGGAACACCGACGAATACTTTGCCCTTTTCCAGCATCGCATTTTTGTACCATTTTCTCTCTCGGGGGTCATAATCGGCCTCCTGTTTTTTCGGTGAACGTATGTATTGCCCTTTCGCATTACCGAGAAGCGCGGCATCTAGCTCGGGATGAGCCTTGACGATGACATCCAACTTTTTCTGAAGGGCCTCTTGGTTGGTACCAATGGAATCAGAATTGATTTCAGTGGTAAGCACGTCCAGGTCTTTCATAATAGGCGCTACATACTGATTGACATTGCTCCGGATCAAATACAGATTCGTGTATACGGAACCGCCCATTTGCTGACTGAGTTGTGTTGTAGCCCCCTGATAGGAAAAGTACCCGATAAGTACGCTCGGAATCAATAACACAGCTAAAAAAGATATTATTAATCTTGTCCTCATTAAATAAAACTGCTTGAGAAACCTGTTCCACCACGGAACTGTTTGTTTTGTTTTAGTCATAGCTCTTGCTCCTCTGTGTCTGATGATCACTACATTCTTTTATTCGACAGAAACCGACTAATTTTATAGATGTAATCTTTGAGAAACGAAGAATAATTACATGTTTTAGACACTTTTTCTGAAAGATAGGTCTAAAGTGCTATATTTTATATGAATACGAATACATAAAAAAGCCAAATCGGAGATGCAAAAGCATCTTCACGATTTGGCTTGGGTGAGTCATGAAAGGGACGTTGAACTGTTAATTTTTTTGCTGACGTGAAATCATAAAGAGCGTAATCCAGATGAGCATAAAACCAGTCAATTGCGCTACAGTGACAATTTGCTGAAAGGCGATCCAGTTAATCACGACACCAACCATGGGAAAGCTCAGTTCTGCCATCGTAGCATAAGACGCTTTGGTCGTACTTAAGCCTTTGTAATACAGCAGCAAGCTGAGAAGACCCGGAAGCAATGCCTGCAATAGCAGATTGATAATCACAGCTGCGCCCGCCCATGTACCGGCAGGCATATTCCATGGCGCATGCTCTACAGAGGTGAGGACAATCAGCAGAGGGAGCGCCACCATGAAGCGGAGGGAGGTTACTGTTTCATATTTCATTGAACGAAGCAAGTAACTTCCCATGACTGTCGAACCGCCCCACAGAACTGCTGCACCGAGTGCAAGCAGACTACCAACCTGAACAAAATCACGAACATGTCCGAAGGGGAGCGACCAACCGAAGGTCAGAAGATACGTCCCGAACAGAGCGACGACAATTAATAATCCAAAATGACGCGGCAACATTTCCTTCAAAATAATACGGGCTAGAACAATAGCGACCAAGGGTTGAAGCTTCTGGAGTAAGAGTACAGCATTCAAATCACCATTGCTGAGTGCCATGGTAAAAATCACGCTGGCCAGAGCCGAGCCGCCCCACGAGACGAACAAAATAGCGAAAACTTGACGAAGCCGTACCGCTTTGAGTTCCTCACGATGCTTCCATAGCATCGGTGTCAGAGCGAGGAAGAGCAGCACATGCTCCATAAGTACAATTTGTGTTGAAGTAAATGACTTTAGCAAAATAATACGAAAAAGCGGGTCTGCGCCCCACAAGGCTGCTCCAATTGCGACCAGCCAAAAACCGCTTTTCATGTGGGAGCTACGATCAAAACCTTTGGATGTTAGTACAGTAGAAGATTGACTCATACTCAATTAGCTCCTTGCGAATACAGGACCGGTGGCACAAAAACCCCCGTCCATGGCGAAAGGCCATGCAAGACGGGGGTTGATCAAATAAACTTGCCGCTTTATGCAAGTTAAATGAAGTTGCTGCAAAACTAATAACGCAGTATTCATCCACTTCGCGGCATGTTGATATTTCGATCTTCTTCCATCCGGACTTTACCGTCGGCTTTGGCATCTCACCAAATCAGTCCGTATCCTGTTGCCAGATACAGAGTCGCGGGCTTAGCTCCATGAGCCATACCGCCGGTTGGGAATCTCACCCTACCCCGAAGATCCTTATTCCGTTTTTTAATTTCTCCTATAGGATATACCTGTTTTAGAATGAAGTCCAGTGAAAAATGTGTGTATATCTAACAATGATTTTCATCTGTTTTTTGAAAGCGCTCTACGAAATTACATATTACGAGGTAATATCCTTATACTCAATACGTCGAATCGCCGCATAAGCCACAAGCATTCCTAGTAGAGAGAAGCCAATTTGCACGGGGGCTATGGAGCTAAGTGTAGCGCCGTTATTATTGGAGAAAAGCAATGCTACAATCAGGATTGAGGTCACAATGGTGGTGGGTACAGAGTATCTTCGCATCCCCATATACAGCGGAACCAATCCCATAAAGCTGGCAGCAACGGCATTGATCAGCGTCCGTGCTGATTGTTGGCCCAGTATGGATAGAGTAAGGTTATCCGGTACAATCAAGACAAACTGGTTGAGTAGATGAATAGCAGCCGTAATGATTATTTCCGAAATAATAATAGACAAGAACGTAAACAGCAGCACAACCAAGAGCTTGGCGATCATCAGCTTTTGACGGTGAATCGGATACATGAACAAGATTGTAATCGATTTGGATTTAAATTCTCCGACGATAAAGCGGCATAGCAAAACGGAGGAAAATACAATAAATGTTGCTCTCACAAAATTGTCTATTAGATCCAGGAGTTGAGTGTACTGTGTGAATTCGGGTATTCCTTCACTTTGACTGTCCAGCGCGATAATACAGAGCAGCCCAAGAATGCATGCATTGGCGATCAGTGCTGAACGGATATAACCCGCCAGATGAAATTTTTTCAGCTCCAACTGCATCAATTTAAGCATGGAGATCACCTCCGTTTAACAGGCGCAAAAAGTAGTCTTCCAGTGTGCTGCTTTTCTGATGAATGGAATCCACTTCTATATCATTTAAAATGAGCGTCTTCGTAATTTGTTTCTGCGGTACATTTGAATCGTAAATACGTATACTCTGTTCATTGAGTACTCTTATATTATTCAGATTCAGATGATGGGAGAGGACGTAGGTCGCTTTTTTACAATCGTTGGTCGTAAATTCGATATATTCCGTATTGGTTTCCCGCACCTGTTCCATCGACACTTCCTCAATCAGCCGTCCGTGATTAATCACGCCTACTGTATCCGCAATCTGCTCTATTTCCGCTAAAATATGACTGGACACGAGCAGAGTCATCCCATATTCCTTGCATAGCATGTGGAATAGTTGGCGGATTTCCTTGATTCCCACGGGGTCCAGACCATTAATGGGTTCATCCAAAATGAGTAGTTCTGGCTTAGTTGCAATAGCGCGGGCAATCCCGAGACGTTGTTTCATTCCCAGCGAAAAATCCTTTACCGGCTTGTCATCCGCATTTATTAAATTCACTAATTCCAGGGCATCCCGAACAGCCTGCTTATTATAGTAGCCCATGTATTCACAATGAAGTTCGAGATTTTGCTGTGCCGTCAGCCTGTCATAAAAAATCGGGTATTCAATAATCGAACCCATCCGTCCGAGCAGATGATACGATTTTGGCGTTAATTTCTCACCGAATAATTCAATTTCACCCGATGTTGGCTTGATTAAATTCGTAATCATTTTCATCATCGTTGTCTTGCCTGCCCCGTTAGGGCCGAGAAAGCCATAGGTTTCTCCCTTGCGCACATTCATACTGACTCCCGCTACAATTTCATTGCCCTTCAGGGCCTTGGTCAACTGATGTGTACGTATTACGTAAGTCATAGGTGTTCTCCCTTCGTATACTGCTGATAATTCAAGGATAAAGGGCGAAATGTTCATTTTTCTTTCGTGATTCTTACAAATTTATTAAGTTGAGCACAAATCGAATTATGCAAAATGCTGAGTTCGATTAATAGTTGATTTTCTTCAATGTAAAAGAGAAGACTGTCCGCTCATAAGGTCTACTAGTCAATTGAATTTCTCCGTTCATCGTTTCAACCAGACGTTTGGCAATCGTAAGGCCCAGTCCGCTGCCTTGTACCGCCTTATTGCGGGAGTCCTCCAGTGTATACATGCGTTCAAAAACTTTATCTTGCTCAGATTCCTGTATGCCTTTGCCACGATCCCATACCTCTATACGCACTGTATCCTGCTGTTCTGACAGCGTCAGGCCTAGCGTTCGACCATCTGCCCCGTAGCGAATGGCATTCGAGATCAGATTGTTCAGCACCCGCCCAATCGCTCCTTCGTTCCCCAAGGCATGAATGGAGTGCTCCGGGATTTCAATATGCACAGTAAACCCCTGTGCGGTCAGCAGGTCATAAAACTCCAAAATGCTGCGTCTGCACAGTTCTCCCACTTCCAGTCGAGTCAACGGAATATCCGTATCATTAGCCTCCAGCTTCGCCAAATTAAAAAAGCTTCCGATCAACTCAATCGCTTCGCTTGTCTTTTGATGAATTTTGGATAGCAGCTTTATACGTTCTTCCGGCAAAATAGTCGGATCGCCATCCAGCATCTCGGCATATCCAAGCACAACCGTAAGCGGGGTCTTGAGATCGTGTGAAATGTTCGAAATCATTTTGCGCATAGCAATTTGGCTACGGTTGTAATCTGCTGACACTCTGAGATTCAAGTCCAGCAGTCGGTTAATTTCCGTCATGAGTCGTTGCAGTTCAACGTCACCTGTGACATATAGCAGCTTTTCCGCATGATTCACCGTCACAATCCGCTCTAGTAGGGTTCGGATATCCTTTATTTTGCGCTTATAGGCCATACGCTCCCGCCAAAGCCATACTATAACGACTGACATGATGAGGCCGACAATCCATTCAGAAATGTTTTCGATGTTCATATCAACCATTCTCCCATTTGTAGCCAATGCCCCATAGCGTTTTAATGTGGACAGGATGAGAGGGATCTTCTTCGATTTTCTCACGTAGGCGGCGAATATGGACGTTAATCACGTTCTCGTCGCCCATATAATCGTCTTTCCAAATAAATCCGTATAATTGTGCTTTTGTAAATACCCGGTTTGGATTGGCTACAAATAGCTTCAAAATATCGGACTCTTTGGCTGTTAGCTGAATTTCATTTTCATTGCGTATGACTGTAAAATGATCAAAATCAATGCGCAGACTGCCGTAGGTCAAAACTTGTGCTTGCGGCTGTTCCTCCTGCTGTTGCTGACGGGCATATGTAGTAGATCTGCGGATCGCGGACTGAATACGAGCTGTCATTTCCAGCATTGAAAAAGGTTTGGCAACATAATCGTCTGCCCCAAAGCCCAGTCCAAGCGCTTTATCCACGTCGCTGTCCTTGGCTGACATAATCAGAATAGGTACGGCGCTGTGGGTACGGATCCGGCGGATCACCTCCATACCGTCCACCTTCGGCATCATCAAGTCCACCAGTACCAGATCATAGGTATGACGTTCAAAGGCAAGAAGACCCTCTTCCCCGTCATAGGCAGTGGTTAGACTGTATCCTTCCTTAGTGAGTGCTTTGAGTAGCATTTCGGCAATGGATAGATCGTCTTCAATAAGTAAAATATGCTGTGGCATAGGTGTGGAACACCCCTAATTTTTAGATTAAGCTCGTGTGACGAACTGTACCTGAATTATATAGAGCAGTGGAGGGGATTTCCATAAAAAATATCCAAAGAAAAAATGAAAACTCCCTGGATCGTCCCAGGGAGTTACGTAATCAGCAGTGTCTGGTAATATATCTTTCCTCTATTATACTGAAAGAGTTTATAATCCGGTGTTTGGAATACGATGTTATGATATACGTGACATGCTTTATACAAGAAATCAGGTATGTCGAATCACGCTGCGGTACAGGAGCGTCAATAAAGGAGAGCAACGATGTTTGTCATACGGGGAACACAAAAACTGCTGAAGGAATGGGAGACTGAACCACTTCAAGTTGATATTTATCCGCCTTTGAATAGTTGGCATGCCAGCTTGTTTTTACTTAATCGAAGAAAAAATATAGTATTTATGCATGATATATCCCGCTTAAGCATCACGCTTTTTGGGATTAAAAAATCGCAGTACAAAAGCTTGCCAGCTCTTTTTATGCAAGCCTTGAAGGAATTTATGATCAGCGAAGGCTTTGATGAACAGATCGTAAAGGCCTACATACAGGAAGGCGAGCAGATGCTGGCTACTACGACGAATAGTCATAGTGTAATGAGAACCTTAGATGAGATTATTTTTATCATGAAGGAACTGGATATGGAGCATGGGTGCGAGCTGGAAAAAAACCAGTGGAATAACCGGATTGTTTTCAAAACTGTAGAATACAAGTACCCTGTTGATGTTTTTAAAGAAATGCTAGAAAAGCATTATAAACTAGAGAGTATTTGAGAAATTTATGATTTTACCGAAATTAGTTCCATTTATTCCCTCTGTCCTATATAATCTAATATAGTTCTAAAAGACTATATAAAGAGAGGTAAGGGGTAAATGAAGATTAAATTAAGAAATAAAACTGGAATGATTAAGGAACGCAAAGTAGGTTTTTCATGGACTACGCTCTTTTTCGGTTTCTTCCCTGCGTTGTTTAGAGGGGATTGGAAGTGGGCAGTTATTATTTTTCTGGTATCGATCCTTACGAGTGGGGCGTCCAACTTTGTATTTTGCTTCATTTATAACCGCTTACATATTAATGATCTGCTGTCCCAAGGCTATGGTCCTGCTACTAAGAAATCCCAAGCTATCCTGATTTCTAAGGGATTTATTGCTGAAAATTACGCTGCTAACTTTGCAGGTTAAATTGAGAGCTGTTTGTTAAACGAGACGTATCAAAAGAGCATCCACCAAAGTCCATGCGGGCGGGGAATGCTCTTTTTTTTATAACTCACATGATAGCAACGCTTGCGATGAAATGAATCATAGCGCAATAAGCGGCACACTTTGGTAAAATAAAACGATACAGGGTTTGACACCATCGGTCAGACTTATAAAACGGGGGGTACATAACGAAAGATGAAGAGGATTATTGATATAGCCAAAGAAGCAGGCATTGAAGAAGAACATCTGGAGACGTATGGAAAATATAAAGCGAAGCTGAATCCGTCCCTGTGGGAGCAGTTAAAGGATCGCCCGAATGGAAAGCTGGTGCTGGTTACGGCGATGAATCCCACGCCGGCGGGAGAAGGAAAAACGCTGACAACCATCGGGCTGTCACAGGCGCTGAATGCGCTGGGGCATAAAACCGTTGCTGCGTTGCGTGAGCCGTCCCTTGGCCCTTGCTTCGGTATGAAAGGAGGAGCAACCGGGGGAGGACAAGCCCAGATTGTTCCGGCAGAAGACATTAACCTGCATTTTACAGGTGATATTCACGCGATTTCGGCAGCGCATAATTTGCTGGCAGCGATGATCGATAACCATTTATTTCATGGAAATGCTTTGCGGTTGAAGCCGGAGCGGATCGTGTGGAAACGCGCTGTCGATATGAACGACCGGAGTTTACGAAATATTGTGACTGGATTGGGGTCAGGTAATGGAGCAGTGAGAGAAAGTGGCTTTCTGATTACCTCGGCTTCAGAAGTGATGGCAGTATTATGTTTAAGTGAAGATATGGACGATCTTAAAGTGCGATTGGGTCGGATGGTGATTGGTTATAACGAAGATGGCGAAACGGTAACAGCTGAGGAACTCCAGGCGGTGGAAGGTATGGCTGTGCTGCTGCGGGAAGCATTGAAACCCAATCTGGTGCAAACGTTGGAGGGAACTCCAGTTATTGTGCATGGTGGACCTTTTGCGAATATTGCGCATGGATGCAGTAGTTTGATCGGTACGAAGCTGGCCCTGAAGCTGGGAGAGGTGGTCGTCACGGAGGCTGGATTCGGGGCCGAGCTGGGCGCGGAAAAGTTTTTTGACATCAAGTGCCGTCAATCCGGTTTGCAGCCAGATGCGGCTCTGTTGGTCGTAACAGCCAAAGCGCTGAAATATAACGGCGGTGTAGCTAAAAATGAGCTGGATGCAGAAAATCTGGAGCAATTGCAACTTGGATTAGTCAACATGAACCGGCATGTTCGGAATTTGCAAAAATTTGGCGTACCAGTACTGGTAGCGCTCAACCATTTTGTAACAGATAGCGAAGCCGAGTTGGAACTGATTTTCTCGGAATGCCGCAAGCTGGGTGTACCCGTAGAGCTGTCACAGGTGTGGGCACAGGGAAGCCAAGGTGGAGAAAAGCTGGCCCAAAGCCTGCTCAACCTGCTCCAGGAGGACAAAGCCCATTTTGCACCATTGTATGAGCATACACTTGATTTGCAAGCGAAAATTAGTGTCATTGCGAAGGAGCTTTATGGTGCGGCAGAGGTAGCTTACACTCCTGCGGCCAAACGGGCGTTGGCCGGTATGGAGCAGCTTGGTTTTGGACAACTGCCTGTATGCATGGCCAAAACGCCGTATTCTTTCTCAGATCAACCTTCTCTGCTAGGTGCACCGGAGGGCTTTACCATTCACGTGTCCAGCGTTTCTTTGTCCGCAGGGGCAGGCTTTGTGGTCGTGGAAACAGGCAATACTATGACGATGCCAGGATTACCCAAATCCCCAGCAGCTGAGCATATGTCGCTGGAGGCAGATGGAAGCATTCATGGTCTAATGTAGTATCTTTAGAAAAATGGCAGCTTATCAGGTTGAAGTGACGAGCAGTTTGGGCAGTGCAGTAAGCAGTTTTTGCCGGGTCATGGCATCGCTCCAGTTCCAGCGGTCAGCTTCTACGAAATATACCCGACCTTGACGTACAGCAGGAAGGCTGCGCCAGAGAGGGCTGCTGATCATGCGTTCCAGCGTACGTTTGGATTCTGGGGCTGTCGGGACAAGCATAAAAATGCGGTCCCCGGCGTAATCAGGCAATTCGTTCGGATCTATTTCCGCGAAGCCGTGTCCCTCGTCGAGCACCTTTTGGATCGGCTCAACGGGCTGAAAGCCCTGGGGGTGGTAGAGGGCCGATGAGAATCCGGACATACCCATGACAAAGAGCCGATCACCATGATCGAAGATGAAGACGGAGGCCGTTTCTCCGGCTGTGATTTGCGTACCGAGCTGCTGCCACATTGCCAGATTACGGGCTTTGAAGGTAGACAACCAGCGTTCGGCCTCCCGCTCCTTACCGAGCCAGGCGCCAAGTGTACGCATCCGTTCCTCCAGCGTGGCGAAGGAGTTGAAGGTGACGGTGGGGGCGATGCTGGCAATGCGCTTATATTCCTGTTCGTCCGAATTGGCGATGATAATTAGATCAGGATCAAGAGCACTGGTCAAGCGGGTGTCCAGTGGAAGGCCTACATCGGCGACATTCACAAGACGATGTTTATAGACGCTGTATTCACTGAGTTGCAGACTTCCGCCGATGGCTTTGGCCCCTAATGCCAATAGATCGCCCATCGTTTCTCCATGATAGATGATGCGGCTTGCTCGGCGCGGAATATGAATATGGTGGCCCGTCCAATCCTTGACGCGCACAGAACCGGAGACAGAAAGTGCGTACTTGCCAGGGGGAATCCCGGTCATTTGCCTAAACCGTCGATTAAAATAATATTCGTCAGAGAAACCAACCTGACGGGCTATTTCACGTAAAGGCCGTTTGCAATCCAGCAGCAGCCGCTTGGCATGATTCAAGCGCAGCTCAGTGAGGTAATGCAGCGGCTTTTTGCCTGTAATTTTACGAAACATTTGCGAGTATTGCCATATGGAAACGTTCGCCTGCTCGGCAAGCTGCTTGACGGTAATGGGCTTTTCATAGTTGTTTTCCATATATGAGAGAGTGCCTTCTACCGATGCTGGCAATGCCGGATTAGAGGTATTGTTTTGATCAATATCGGTGTGGTCTTCCTGCCACAGCAAGAGCAACTCTTGAAACATGATTTGCTGCCGTAATACGGATGTTTGGTTATGCGGCTGTACCGTTTGTTGGGTACTATAAAATAACTCTTCAATCAACTGAATAAGTTTGGAGGAAGAAGAGGAGACGATGTATTCGCGCGGTTCCGGCAGGACAGCTCCATGATATATGGACGGCATGCGCGCTGCGTGTTCAGCCAAGGCCATGTCCGCTTGTGGTTCCGACGTCAAAGCGATGACCTCAAACGTGATTTTGTAGTATTCAGGTACAGTTCCATTCAGGGGAGCGATTTGATAGGATTCACCTGGAGCTAGCCAATACCCATGACCTGTATGGAATAGATACTGCTCTGGGCCAATGTCCACCATCCCTGTCCCACTGATGAACATAAGAAGACAGTGATATGAACTGGGACGTGATAATAATTCATCGGTAGGCTCACCAATCAACGCAATTTCTTTAAAATGAAAAAGCAGTGAGCTGAACGGAGGAGGATATACGGACGACGAAGACTGGTTCACAGTATTGCTCCTTTTATTGAGAATGGTTATCATGTATATATGAGTATACCTCCTTTAGGTTCAACAAAAAAGAAGCCTATCAACAAGTGTCGATAAGCTTCTCCAATTTTATCTGATGAGCTTGGGCAATTCCTTCAGCAGCCATTCTCGAGTGGAAGCATCACTTTCAGTTTTGCCAATATCCTGAGTGTACACACGACCCTGTTTGACAGCAGGGAGCTGGAGCCACAGCTTGCTTTTCATTAACTGTTCGGTGGATTGTTCGGCTTCTGAACTTGGTGTTCTTAGTATGAAAATCCGATCTCCAGCGTATTGTCCGATCACTTCCTGAGATATTTGTACAAATCCTTTGTCTTCATCCAGTGCTTTCTGGATAGGAGGGGTAGGTTTGAAACCATTCTTTTCATACAGTATTTGTGACAGTCCTGTCCGTCCCATTGCGAATAAACGGTCACCTGGATAGTAGGTAAAGACTGAAGCAGTTTCCCCCGCCTTAACACCTTCTGCGTGAAGTTTGGTCCACATCTCCGCTTCCTTTATTTTATATTGGGCAAGCCAATCTTCAGCGTCCTTTTTCTTGTTCACAATGTCTCCGAGATGCAGCAAACGTTCGTTTAACGGAGCAAAGGTATCGAACATAATTGTAGGTGCAATTTTTGTTAACGCTGCGTATTGCTTTTCATCTGTATCGGCGGTAATGATCAGGTCAGGCTGTAGTTCCAAGGCTTTTTCCAAATTAATCGGGAACCCCAGATCAGCCACGTTCTGAACCTGCTTTTCGTAAACCTTGCCTTCAATCATAGAAGTTGATGTACCTACAGCTTGTACGCCTAAAACCAATAAATCCCCATAGTTTTCTCCAAAGTAAACAATGCGCCGAGGAGTCGTGGGAATATTCACTGTATGTCCCTTATAGTCTGTGTATTCACGAGTTGTGGCAGCTTCCGATGTTTTTGTAGATGCTATCGTGTTGCTGTTTGCACTCTGATTGTCAGATGCGCCACATCCCAGCAGCAATGCCCCCATAAGAAAGAATAGGCAGATGAGAGCAGTGTATGGTCGAGTAGATTTTTTGTTGATTGTCGAGCTCTTGTTGGTCATAGTAACCTCCGTATAATAGAATGATTCAGAATTTTGCAAATGAGAATTATTATCATAAAAGCTATGATAAGCGCTGAACCCTCAATACTCAATGGACAAACTTGGTCAATGAATCCGATTTTGTACAAAATAAGTCTCATGTGTTCTTAGCTCATTTCATTCTTCAAATTTTATTGATTTGTCATTTTTTATGGTATAGAATAGCATTTTTATACATTTGAAAGGGGTTTTGAAATGGCATTGTTTATTACATATGTTTTACTAGGTTTCTCTATAGCACTACCTGTAGGTACAATTACGGTTGAAATGACGAAGCAAGGGCTAAAGAATGGATTCATGCATGGTTGGATTGTGGGCCTTGGGGGGATGACCATCGATTTGTTATTAATTACTGGCTTGTATTTTGGTCTGGCCTCAGTCTTGTCATTACCTGTTGTACAAGTGATTATGTGGTTCGTTGGAGCCCTTTTTTTGTGCTACGTGGGGTACGACAGCATTAAAAATGCAGATCATGATATTGCGCTAGAAGGAGAGAAAAAGACGAAATCATTATTTTCTTCCTATAAAAATGGGCTGCTTGTAGCTGTTTCACCAGGAAATTTAGTGTTCTGGGTGAGTGTTTTTGGAACTGTGCTGGCAAGCTCATTTGATCGGTCAAATACAAGTCAATTCTTGATTGTTGGCTTAGGTATTTTGTTTGGTATTCTTATCCATGATTTAGGCTTGATGACCCTCGTAGCCACAACACGGAAAGCCATGAATCGAACCGCTATCAAGTGGGTTACGATCGGTGCAGGCGTGGTTTTGATCGGTTTTTCGATTTATTTTCTGTATGAATTTATGATCACTCTCCAAAAGATTTTATAGCATTACGCAAGGATACGTTCAAGCTTGTCATGCCAGTCTGCATAAATCGAACAAGTCCTTCATAGACATGTAC
>RCUE01000343.1_pt1 | contig 13010 bp, 10 predicted proteins | sample 2166111 | NCBI WGS metagenome assembly RCUE01 (sample SAMN09930795, study PRJNA488358) | compost metagenome | feature: garden; material: soil; isolation source: compost soil in phenylacetonitrile-enriched culture | place: Germany: Experimental Botanical Garden Goettingen | collected 2016-01-27 | reverse complement strand
CTCTGCTGCATTGCTTGATACTGCTGAGTGGTGAGACGCGGCGGTTTAAGTCCATTTTCATTGGACAAGCTCTGGAAGGTGCCGTCTATACCTATAGAAGCAAGCGACATATCCGGCCAAAACAGAAACGGTCCCGGTCGATTACTCCTTCGATTGGACTCATCTTGAGGAACGGTTACCCCAGCCCCGCTCTTTTCCTGCGAATCCTTAATCAATAAATCGGCAGGAATTGAATTCAGCTGCGTATTCATAGCTTCTGCCCGACTGCGATACAGAAAATCTTTCATCAGAAAATATTGTAGAAAACCAATCAATACGAGCAGCAAAGCCAATATAAGTAACGTTCTGGCCAAAAGCTGGGACCGGAGAGAACGGAGTGCATATTTTCTCCGACTTTTCCCGCCCGCCTTCATAGCAGATCCACCCGGTATCCCACACCGCGCAGCGTACGAATGACCCGGTGCTCCTTGTCTTTGAGTTTTTCACGCAAGGAGCGAATGTACACCTCAACAATATTATCCTCGCCTCCAAAATCGTACCCCCATACCCGGTCCAGAATACGACTTTTACTTAACACAATCCCGTGATTCAACACCAAAAACTTCAATAGTTCATATTCGGTAGGCGACAGTTCCAGCACCTGACTCTGATAACGGATTTCCTTCCGTCGATCATCCACTTGAAAGGGGCCGTGAACCACTTCTCCCAGCAGATCGGGGAACTGATTGCGCAAGCGCGCTTCAATGCGAGCCAGCAGCTCATTAAAACTGAAGGGCTTTACGACATAATCATCCGCGCCGAGTTTTAATCCCTTTACCCGATCGTCGACATCATCCTTGGCAGTCAGCATAATGACCGCGATGTTATCCTCCGTCTCCTTGAGACTTTGGCACACCTCAAAACCGTTCATTTCCGGCATCATCACATCCAGCACCGCTACATGCGGGCGAAACTCTTTTGCCAAATCGAGCGCTTGACTCCCGTTCTCGGCGGTTCTGACTTCATATCCTTCATTAATCAGTCCAAGCTCTAAAAATTGCAAAATATGAGGCTCATCATCTGCCAGCATAATTTTAACTCCGTGTATTGGATTCATTATTCATCTTCCCTTTCATGTTGCTGCATTTTTCTCATATAAAAGTCGATTCATTTTCACCTGTATCTAATATACCTGAATCCTGTCGCAAAAAAAGCACCCCTGCTCAGCTTTCAGCTAACGTTCAGGGAGCGCTCAGAACGCATTAAGGTACGTCTGGCATGATAATAGCAAGCCGGTAGTTCACCGGGCCAAGATCGGAATAAATACAAAGAAACTTTCACAGGGAGTGGAATGAACATGATTAAGAAATGGTTTAAGACCAGGGCGGACATCCCCCTGATCATCATTATGCTGATATCCGCATTTTTGAACGGATACAACATCTGGCAAGACAAATATGTAAACACCTACTACACGACGGCCGTAGCAAGCATGCTACAAAGCTTTCACAACTTCTTTTTCGCCTCACTTGATTCTGCCGGATCGGTAACGGTAGACAAACCCCCTGTGGTGTTCTGGATTCAGACACTGAGCGCCTATATATTCGGGCTTCACGGATGGAGCGTTATCTTGCCACAGGCGCTGGCTCAAGTCGGATCGGTCTTGCTCGTTTACTTGCTCGTCAAACCGAGCTTCGGTACGATGGCCGCACGTTTGGCCGCCTTCGCCATGGCAACGACACCGATAGCCGTAGCGGTTAGCCGCACGAATAACATCGACGCTATGTTGGTTTTCACACTGTTGCTCGCAACATGGCTATTGTTCAGAGGCCTTAGAAATAGCAAAACCGGGCTGATCCTTGCTGCTTTCGCAGTCGTAGGCATCGCCTTTAACGAAAAAATGTTACAAGCCTATATGATCGTTCCCGCACTGGGTCTGTTCTATCTGCTGGCTTCCAAGTTTAACTGGAAGCGAAAAGCAGCAACACTGGTAGGATCAGCAGTTGTCCTCCTGATCGTATCACTCTCTTGGGCAGTCGTAGTGGACTCTACTCCGGCAGATGAACGCCCTTATATGGGGAGTAGCGGTACGAACTCTGTGCTGAATTTGGCCTTTGGTTATAACGGCCTGTCCCGTCTGACAGGAGATCAGGGTACAGGTGGCAATCGTGGCGGAGAACGTACGGATCGGAACAATAACGCTGCAACGAATAGCAGCAACACAAACACGGATCAGGCTCAGACGACCACATCATTGGACAGCACTACTTCTACGGATGACTCAGGTGCCAACAACATGGGTGCAGGTGGTCAAATGCCACCGGGTGGATTTGGCGGCAACGGACAAGGTGGTCCTGGAGACGGGCAAGGTGGCCAGGGCGGTCCAGGCGGTGGACCGGGAGGGAATTCTGGTGGCGGCATGTTCGGTACTGGCGAAAAAGGACCTTTACGGTTGTTCCAATCCTCCCTGTCAGGTCAAGCCAGCTGGCTGCTTCCATTTGCATTAATTGCTTCCATCGGCCTGCTTGCAAGCATTCGACGTCGTAATATCACACAAAAACACAAAGAGGTCATCTTCTGGCTGACCTGGTTGATTCCCGTAGCTGCATTTTTCAGCGTAGCAGGATTCTTTCATCATTATTACCTGATTATGCTCGCGCCACCAATTGCAGCGCTCTTTGGAGCAGGATTCGTAGAATTGTGGAAGCAGTATCGTGAGCGTTCCAACTGGCTCTCCTGGCTGTTACCCGCAGCAGTATTGGCAACCTCGGTATTTAGCTGGTTTGTTTTGCAAAATTACAACGATACCATTGGCAGCGGCTGGTCCATCACGGTATTGATCTTAGGGATCATCGGCACGGTGCTGCAGGTAGTGGCACGAATGAAATCTGAGAAGTTCACAAGGTTCGCCATCATTGCAAGTGTACTCGCTATGTTTATCGGTCCTGCATATTGGGCATTGACACCGATCATCTACGGAGGGAACAGCATGATTCCACAAGCCGGACCCACTCAATTTGGCGGCGGTGGCGGTGGCGGAATGCCGGGCGGCAATGATCGCAATAGAGGTCAGAGCGCCAATGGACAACAAGCCGAAGGAACTCAAACGAATAACCAGACCAATAATGCAGAGAATTCCAGTCCTGATGGAAATACTTCAAGCACACAAACAAGTACAGACACGGAGCAAAAATCTTCTACCCGTTCCAGAGGAATGGGAGGACCCAACGGTAGCCAAAGTTTAGATCAAAAAACGTTGAGCTATTTGCAAAAAAATAACACAGGTGAAACCTACCTTTTCGCAGCAAGTAATTATTCAACGGCTGCTCCTTACCTGGTCGAGGCCGGACAAAAAGTAATTATTATGAACGGTTTTGTATCCTCCGATCCAGTCTATACCGTCGATAAAATCAAGGCGCTGGTCGAAAGCGGACAAGTGAAGTACTTCATGATTTCTGGTGGAGGCGGCGGACCGGACGGCGGTAACTCTGAAGTCACTGCATGGATCAAAGAACACGGCAAGTTGATCCCTACAGATGAATGGAAAACAACAGCAGACGAAACAAGTACAGACGTTAAAGCCACCGAGAGCGGAAGCGACACGACGAACAGCAATGCGAACGCCCAGGATGGTCAAGGTGGCCCTGGCGGAGACGATCGTGGCGGAAGCGGTACTTTATACGAAATCACATTATAAATGAGGAGGAACTACGAATGAGTGAACCCATCCGTTATTCCATAGTTATTCCGATGTACAACGAGGAAGCCGTTATTACGGAAACCTACCGGAGGCTGAAACAAGTCATGGGCTCAATGGGTGAGCCCTACGAGCTGATCTTCGTAAATGATGGAAGTTCGGACCGCAGCGTCCAATTGATCAAGGAATTCAGTCTCAGAGATGACACCATTGTATTGATTGATTTCTCTCGCAATTTTGGTCATCAGCTAGCGATTACCGCCGGGATGGATTATGCGGTGGGAGAGGCGGTCGTCGTCATTGACGCCGACCTCCAGGACCCGCCGGAACTGATTGTTGAGATGGCTAACAAGTGGAAGGAAGGCTATGAAGTGGTCTACGCCAAACGGCTCAAACGCAATGGCGAAACTTGCTTCAAGAAATGGTCTGCCAGCCTCTTCTACCGTGTACTTAAAGCATCAACGGATATTAATATCCCGGTCGACACCGGGGACTTCCGCCTAATGGATCGCAAGGTCATAGAAGAATTGAAACGGCTGCCGGAAAATAACCGATTCGTTCGTGGACTAGTCAGCTGGATCGGATTCAAACAAACTGCTGTAGAATATGAGCGCGACGAGCGGCTCGCGGGCGAGACCAAGTATCCGTTGAAACGAATGATCAAGCTCAGTCTGGACGGGATCACATCCTTTTCGATTAAGCCTCTCAAGCTGGCAGGGTATATCGGTGCACTTCTCTCCATGTCTGGCTTCCTGTATCTGATGTACGTACTGTTTCTCAACTTTTTCACCGACTCCTATGTGATGAAGGGCTGGTCTTCTATGATTAGCATCAGCCTGATTTTCGACGGGGTGATCCTCATCATTCTCGGTATTATGGGTGAATATGTTGGACGGATTTATGATGAAACCAAAGCACGTCCGCTATACATTGTCCGTGAGCATCTGGGTGGACAATATGAAAACGGTCCGACACATGCTATGAAGGCCCCTGAACCACGCGAGTCCCTGTACATGCAAGGAGCCCGTGAAAGCCTGATTTCGGCAGGACGCACAGTGCGCGGCAACAGTGCGGTATATACCGGACCCAAATCCGGTCATGGAGCCTAAACTATGAAAAGTCGCATGGCCCAGCTGCTTCCTATGATTCGATTTGGCATTGTAGGTCTGGTGAATACAGGCGTAGATTATATTATTTTTATGCTGCTAGCTTGGGGCGGAGTGCCGGTCATTGTAGCGCAGATCATTTCGTACAGCTGCGGCACAGCCAACAGTTATATTTTGAACAGCAAATGGACATTCAACAAACAACTATCAAACGACACAAACAAGCGTCAATTACCCAAATTTATCGTCATCAACCTGGTCGTATTAGGGATAACCTCCCTATTACTGCAAGTGCTCCACACGGGAACCGAGTTGCCACTTGCTTTAGACAAGCTGATCGCCACCGCAGCCGGAATGATCATCAATTATATCGGGAGCCGATACTGGGTATTCGGTTCCCCATCCCGAAAGGAAAGTGAGTTTCTATGAGAAAAATTACAAAAGCTGTTATTCCAGCCGCCGGATTAGGAACCCGTTTTCTACCAGCTACGAAAGCTTTACCGAAAGAGATGCTTCCCATCGTAGACAAGCCGGCTATTCAATATATCGTAGAAGAAGCTATCAAGTCCGGAATTGAGAGCATCATTATCGTAACGGGGCGTAATAAAAAAGCCATCGAGGATCATTTTGACAAGTCTGTGGAGTTGGAGCAGGTACTGGAGAGCAAAGGTAAATACGATCTTCTGCGTGAAGTTCAAAGCATCGGGGGTAAAGCAGTCATTCACTATATCCGTCAAAAAGAACCTCTCGGCTTGGGACACGCGGTAAGCTGCGCTCGTCAGTTCATCGGCGATGAACCATTTGCCGTGTTGCTGGGCGATGATATTATGAATTCCTCCACCCCGGCGATCCGTCAAATGATGGATGTCTACGAGGCGACTGGCAAGCAAGTGGTCGGCGTGCGCACGGTGGAAGAACAAGATGTGAGTAAATACGGCATTATTGACTCTACTCACCAGAACGGTCTCATCCACGAAGTCGGCGGGCTTGTTGAAAAACCTTCTCCGGCAGATGCCCCTTCGCGGCAGGCAGTCATTGGTCGGTATGTATTGGAGCCTTCCATTTTCTCTATATTGGAAAACCTGTCCACTGGGGCAGGCGGTGAATATCAATTGACAGACGCACTCCATCAGGTAGCATTGCAGAACCAACTGCTCGCATTGGAACTGGAAGGCACACGTTATGATATTGGAGATAAAGCTGGATATCTGGAAGCCGTGCTCCACATGGGTATGCAACGCGAAGATTTGCGTCCAATGCTTGACTCCATGATGCGCGAGTGGGCGCTTGCTTCAATGATAAAACAGGGAATTTCCCCTCCGAAATCCGACGGGTGCTGTGAAATCACGAGAGTAGATGGATGAACATGTAAACCTGTACAATGTAGGAGTACAGCAGCATTTGAATCTGCTCGGCCGCCCGGTCGAAACTAAGGAGGAAGAGGACCTATAATACCTGAGGGAAATCTGCAAAGCAACGTAGATCGTTTTAGCGGTTTTGCCGACAACTACGATCAGCACCGCCCGGAAGCACCGTCACTCGTCGTGGAAATCGTCAGCCGCTATCTGGAGCGAAACGTAGAGCTCGTTGCCGATATTGGCTGCGGTACAGGACTTTCAACTTTCATATGGGAAAACGCCGCTCGGCAAGTCGTCGGTATCGAGCCTAACTCGGACATGAGAGGAAAAGCGCAGCACAAGCTGGAGACAGCAGGAACGACAATGGCAGAAACCATTTCCTTCAAAAGCGGGTTCTCCAACAACCTGCCCTTTGAAGACGGAACTGTAGACGTCATTACCTGCTCTCAATCCTTTCACTGGATGGACCCCGAGAGCACGCTTCAGGAAGCGGGCAGGGTCTTGGCTCAGGGCGGCGTGTTCGCAGCCTTTGACTGTGACTGGCCTCCGGTGCTGCAATGGCAGATAGAGCAAGCTTATACAGAGCTTATCACCAAAGCGGATACCCTTTTGGAACAGGAAGCCCCAGTAGAGCAGCAAGCTCATAAATGGAGCAAGGATCAGCATTTAGCTAATCTGCAACGCAGCGGGCAATTCCGATATACCCGGGAGATTGTTTTCCACAACCGTGAGCAGTGTGACGCAGCTCGTTATACAGGGCTCGCTCTCAGCCAAGGGGGTATTCAAAGTCTCTTAAAACTTGGCAATAGAACGCTTGACGGCGATGTAGCCCGCTTCGTGAACCTGGTAGAGAATCATTTTCAGGGCAGAACACTAGACATTCTGTTCAGCTATCGTATGCGGCTCGGCATCAAGTAGAAAGGAATCAAGGCCATCGTGGACGATACGATCTTCGGCTTAGGGCAAAAAAGACTCTCCCTCACCTCGTAAAAACGAGTGCGTACAGGAGAGTCTTTTTCTTCAATAAATAGCCACGCTCATATCCCTGCAAACCTTAGTTGCAGTTCCACTGTGTCTTCAACCTAGGAAGAGCGGACAGCCAATAAGTGCGCCAACCGATCAGGATAGTCCGTGATAATGCCGTTTACCCCGGCCTCTAGCAGACGCTTCATTTCTTCTGGCTCATTCACCGTCCATGGGTGGTAGACGACGCCTAATGCCAAAGCCTCTGATACAGCTTCTGGTGTAACCACTTGTTTGTAGGCATGAAGTGCGGTAACCCCGAATTGGGTGGCATACTCGGATGGGCGGACCATAATTTCGATATACAGCGCCCCCGTCTTGATTTCAGGAGCAAGCTGCGCACAGAGCGCCAGCGATTCGTGATTAAAGCTGGATATGATTACCCGCTGTTCTAATCCAAAACGCTTCACGGTAGCAATGACCTCTTCCTCCATTCCCGGATAGAGATAAATGCTATTTTTCAACTCTAAATTAATTATTGTATTCGAGGAGGACTGGGCTAGTTCCAGTAGCTCATCCAGCATTGGGACCCGCTCACCTCGGAATTTCTCACCAAACCAGCCGCCCGCATCCAATTTATTTAATTCTTCCAGCGTAATATCCCTTACATCCAGTGAGCAACCTGTCGTACGCTTCAGCGACTCATCGTGAATCAGCACCAGATGCCCATCTTGGGTACGCTGCACATCCGTTTCTATACCTGTTGCTCCCAGTTCCAAGGCGTGGCGGAATGCCGCCATCGTATTCTCAGGACATACACCTGAAGCTCCGCGGTGTGCGAAATTAATCACCTTTCCGGTTACAGTCACCACATAACCCCTCCTGTCATTTCACAGGAACATTATACCTGCTCATTGTTTGGGCAGTATAAAATATTCGTCACAGCTACACTTCTTCTATGCCGTTTGAACAATTTTCCCGATCCACTCGGAATAAAACGTATTCCCGTTCCGTCGATCAAAATCAGCCGCCGCCGACTCTGCCAGTGGCCTAAAATACGCAATGATTTCCGTCAATGTGCGCTCCTCTTTCCCCCATTCCAAGGAAGCCGGCAACCGGATCAACCGTTTTTCTCCCGAAGTATCCAACTTCTGCAGCAGACTCACCATCGTCGCGTAAAAATACATCTGCTCCAGCCCGCTCTCATAGTCTAGCGCCATATGTAGATGACGCTCTACCACTTCGATCCCTTGAACCGGATCAGCAATCGTCAAATATTCGATATGCTCTGCTATCGTTTTCAGAAAGTCACGGTCATCCCGGACTAGGCGATAGCCTTTACGATGCTGCTCCTTTGCCTGATCAACCTCGCCTTGACGATAAAGCGGCAATAGCACCTGCGAGAGCGTCACATGCGGCACTTCTGCACATCTCATTCGACCCGACAAAATCGGTTTTGCCACGGCAAGCGCCTGCTCGTCTTCTCCGGCCAAGTAATAGAACCGCACCATCTGGCTCTGCTCGCAGGCTTCACAATCACTCATACTGTCCCGTTCGATCAAGCGGAAGGTATCCAGATATCGCCGTGCTTCTTCCAGATTTCCCATGTCCATCGCGATGCGGAACTTATAATAGTAATATGGACGCTCATTATACCCGTATTCGGCATAACGTCTGCGCATATCCTCCGCCAGATCTTCTATTTGAGTCTTCGATATATTGGAAAAGCTGCACACCTTACCGAGTATCCATTTGTAATTCCACAACAGCTCATCTGCGTCGTATTCCTCTGGATTTTGATCAAATTGGCCCAGCTGCCACGAAAAAGCAATCAGCGACTTCAATGGATATCCGTTAAAAATAGCGCAGTCTACAATCTCTCCCCGAATTTCATAAGCGAGTTCCTTCAATCCGGAAGTGTCTGCCAAGCGAACAGCCTCTTCCAGAATCGCCAGCTTTGCCGCCCCTCCGGGCATATCCTGCGCCTGCTCCATCAATTCATATATTGTCTCTTCCATTTGAATCCTCCCTTAATTACGCAATTACGTATTCTGTCCGTTCCCTAATCCCCAATTGATAAAATGCAGTACACTCCGATTCATCAGTCCCAGCTCACTGCGGTTCATCGGGTAGTGCCCCATCATAAGCGCATTCACATACATCATTTCTGTAGCAGCCGTAACCATCTGCGTATCGGTAGCTTCAAGAATTCGGGCCACCACCGGGTTGTTCAGATTAAAGTATAAAGTGGAGTAGCCCGAATTTTGCTGGACTCCTGCTTTCAGACTATCAAGCACATTGGAAAAAAGTGAGGTTGTCTCCTCAACCGTGTTTTCCATGGAGCGCAAGGTCAGTGCATCCTGAGAAATGGTATACAATACTGGCAAACTCGCAGGCTCAAAACGCTTCAACTCAGCGCGACAACGCATTGGCTGCAAAGCAGCATCCATGACACGTAGTACACCGTAATAATTCTCGCGCTCTTCCTGTGTTAGCCCGGTAAATGATAGAGATACTTCCTCAGGGCTAAGACGCTCTGTTTGCAGGTTAGGGTCAATCCAATGCAGCTTTTCCAAAATGTCTGAATCATAAATATAGCCGCCATTGATCACCAACATGGATTGCGCCGCCGCCACATGCGTAATCTGACGATACTCATCTACTGTCGATGTGTAATGCAACGGACGTCCGCCCGCCTCTCGGATCAGTTCACTCAGTTCACGCCGCCCAAATGTACTTTCGAAGGAAAACCAGCGATGCATAATCCGCAGAAATTCATCATCCTCGACCGCGAGCGCCTTCATGGACAGCTCGTGCAAACGAATCCAGTGTTGCAAACGGTCTGGTTCATATTCCGCCATGCGTAGCAGTTCTTCCCGAATACAGGTCCCCAATTCAGAACGAACCGCATCAAGCTGCTCATTTTCATAAAAATACTCACGTGATGCCGTTGGTTGCAATTCATCTGTCCAAATCAGGCTTTTAATGAAGAATGCCCATTCTGGCAATACATTTTCCGCCTTATCGGACACCAACATATGCTTCAAGTACACCCGGTGCAGCCGCTTGCTGTTCAGATTAACACTACGAGGCAAAATGAATGCAATCCCGCCTGTTCTGCCCGATGCCGTCCGCAACGGTATAAAATCACTGAAGCGCTCGCCCATCAGGCGATAGCCTAAATCTAGCACCTCACTACGGCGGCTCCGTAATTGTTCTGGGTCCTGCATCCAGCTCGTCGATGGAAGATTGACGCGCTTGGTCTCCCCGTCTACAGACAGCATGACCGGATACGGCAGCAACGCACCATAATAGAATAAAGACTCCTCTACATGCGCCGGCTCATAATAAAACTCACTTCCCGGCTTGCAGCGCAAATAAATTTGCGTTCCTACAGGCAGTTCGGTCTCCAATCGACGAATCGTATACGTCCCATCCGGCTTCCCTCTCCATTCCATGGAGACGCCTTCCTTCACCGAGCGGGTCAGCACCACAATTTCATCGCTCACCATAAAGCAGGATAGCAACCCAATCCCAAATCGTCCGATAAACGAAGTCTCAGAAGCCAGCAAATCGGCTCCCTTCTTGGAAGACTGACCGATAATCGATAAAAAACGGTGAATGTCTTCTTCTGACAATCCAATGCCGTTATCCTGAATCATCAATACCTGATGCTCCCCAGAACCAGATAACTCCACGATGACTTTACCTTCATAGTCGTTACTCTCAGAAGCTGTATCTTCAAGGGCCTTATCTTCTTTTAATACATTACTTTCAGTAGCAACCTTCCGCAGCTCCTTGCGAGCCGTGATCGCATCTGTTGCATTTTGCAGAACCTCACGTATAAACACTCGTGGACTGCTATATAAATGATTGGCCAAAATATCAATCATACCGCCCAAGTTCACTTGAAAACGATATTCGTCTGTTTGACTCATAGAGATCATTCCTTTCTCGAAATACTACAACCACCATTTGGATTTAAATAGACTGTCTTTTAAAGTATAACGTGGATTTAAGTCGGATTGCACACCCTGCATTTCAGATATCAGTACGTTGACAACGACATAATAGGGTCTTTTTTCACCTGGGAAGTCTGGCACTGGGTCTAATTAACTTCATAAAAATGTACGGAGTACGAGCACTTAGTGAATAAAGGTCATCTTTGTCTAGTTAAATTTAGTAATAAACATAATATTTATTTAAAATCCACCCTTCTCTCAGAACCCTATATCTATGGAGGGACAAATGGCTCATTTTACGCAAAAAGCTCGCATTGCCGCTCTTGTAGTACTCTTACAAGAGAGAATGCGAGCTTATTTAGGTACAGTCGAAGCTGTACCCTTTTACAGAAGAGAATTAATGAGACTTAGCGAGACGGATAACGTTCCACGATGCTTTGCCCAAATGAGCTTTTACAATTCCGTCATCAAGCTTGGCGTTACCGCCGTTGTGAGGCGTAACTTTTTCACCGGCTGGACTGTTGGTCGCTTTAAGATCATCATGCTCCAATACAGTATGCTCGACAATGCGGTAGCCTTCAAAACTGCGTACATCTACTGTCAGCTCCAGCGATTCAGACAAATGACGGTTCACTGCAAAGACAGTCAGCGCGTCTCCCTCTTCATCATAAACTACAGCGCTGTCCAGATAAGGGATGTCTGTGAAGTCCTTGGAGTCGTATTTTTCCGAATCCACGACAGGCATCAGCGATATCCCACGACCATAACGGGAGGCATGCAGATACGGATAGAAGATCGTTTGTTTCCACGCCTTTCCACTATTCTCGGTCATGATTGGCGCAATAACGTTGACCAGTTGGGCGAGACAAGCCATTTTCACACGATCCGCGTGGCGCAGGAACGTAATCAACATGCTGCCTACCAACAATGCATCCTCAAAGTTATAGATATCCTCAAGCTGCGGTGGTGCCACAGACCACGGATCAATTTTTTTGTCCGCATCATTGGAGTGGTACCATACGTTCCATTCGTCAAAGCTGAGCATCATTTTTTTCTTGCTGCGTTTCTTTGCTTTGATATAGTCACAAGTCGAAATGACCGTATGGATAAAATGATCCATATCCATAGAGCGTGCCAGATAATTAGCCGTATCATTGTCATGATTGCCGTAGTATTGGTGCAAGGAAATATAGTCGGCTACCTCATAGGTATGATCCAGTGTGGTTGCTTCCCATTCCGGGAACGTTGGCATCGTGGAACTGGAGCTTCCACAGGATACAAGCTCAATGTCAGGATCAATCAGCTTCATAGCTTTTGCAGATTCAACAGCCAGACGGCCATATTCTTCTGCTGTCTTGTGACCAATCTGCCATGGGCCATCCATCTCGTTACCAAGACACCAAGTTTTAATCTTATGTGGTTGCTCAACCCCGTGACTACGACGTAGATCACTCCAATAGGAGCCGCCTGTGTGGTTGCAATATTCCACCAGATTACGCGCAGCATCAATTCCGCGTGTACCCAGATTAACCGCCATCATGACTTCGGAACCTACATCCTTGGCCCATTTGAAAAATTCATTCGTGCCTACTTCATTTGGCTCGACCGTTCTCCACGCCAGCTCCAACTGTCTAGGTCTGGACGCGACAGGGCCGACACCGTCTTCCCAATTGTAACCGGATACAAAATTACCGCCCGGATAGCGTATAATAGGAACATCAAGCTGTTTTACCAACTCTTTAACATCATTACGGAAACCGCTTTCATCACTAGTTGAATGAGTAGGCTCGTAAATACCGCCATATACGGCACGCCCGAGATGCTCTACAAAAGAGCCATAAATGCGTTTATCGACTTCAGCAATACGAAAAGATTTGTCTACAATCATCTTTGCTTTTACAGCTGCTGCCACCTAAACCATCCTCTCTGAATGCGAAAATAAAAT
>RCUE01000340.1_pt1 | contig 13157 bp, 19 predicted proteins | sample 2166111 | NCBI WGS metagenome assembly RCUE01 (sample SAMN09930795, study PRJNA488358) | compost metagenome | feature: garden; material: soil; isolation source: compost soil in phenylacetonitrile-enriched culture | place: Germany: Experimental Botanical Garden Goettingen | collected 2016-01-27 | reverse complement strand
TAACCGTATCATTCACACGCACAGTAACCGGATGGTACAACGTAAAATTCCCTCGTATGAAACGTCCGCTATTCACGCTTTCGCCAGCAGCCGCGCAATTACTCGGAATAGATGGTAAGTTCACGCTTGGATGCGTAATGGTGGATGTAGATGCGATATACGAGTTGTTCGTACGTAGGTGGATTGAGAATGATGCGGAGGTATTCGTTCATGTTACGAAATTCGACCTTATCGCTTGGTATGCGGTATACGGGTGCAAGTTGGACGAAGGGGAAGAGTATCGTCAGTTGATTTCGGATGTAATCGAAGTAAAAGGAAATACGAGATGATTTACGAAGCATTTGTCGTTATCTTAGAGGATTTACGAAAGAAGCCGCGTGAGATTGTCATAACGGATGAACGCGGGGATGTATGCGGAGAAATGATGTATGAAGACGGAAAGTTTATCGTTGAGTATGCGATTGGTAAGGTTCGCGAGTATACCGAAGTCAAAACGGCGGCAACCGAATTAGCTCGATATACTCGCATTCGATGAATAAAACGCTAGGGAGGCGGCAACCTCGTTTCTAGCGATGTCTTCATTATAAAGGCGCGGGGTACACGCTGCAACGTGTGCTCCCGGCTCGGATAATCGGTAGCTAGCGCCAAATAGCCTACCGATAACTATATATTATTCGCTGGAGCGGTGACGGCAATCACACGAACCAGTGCCGACCGTTCAGCATCCTTTAGGCGAGGAATGAGCGGCAGGATTTAACGCGAGAGGAACGCCAATTCCTTCGCGTTTTTTCTTTGTTTTCTTCTATTGTTATACGTAAATCCCATTTACAAGGTTTCGAAATTAATAGTATTTTTTGGGTAATGGGAGATATTTAGTATTCAGGTTAATTATCGGAAATAACTAGCTTTACTTAAAAGTAGTACGTATACGTAACCCCCATCTGTTTGTGCGTGGTGTCATCTTCGATGGTGGTTCTTGCTCATCGTCATAGTCTTGTTCATCGTCATAGTCTTGTTCATCGTCATAGTCTTGTTCATCGTCATAGTACTGATCATTATCATAGTCTTGATCATCATCATAATCTTGCTCGTCATCATAGTCTACTTCTTCTTCCAGGTATATTACAAAGACGTGTTCGTTTGTTTCTGGATCGATACGGACGACTTGGGATTCAACAGTATACGTGTTACCCTTGATTTCAATGCTGTTAACAATATCGTAGATGTCGAGGTATTTCTGGAGATTTTCTGGTTGAAATTCCAAGATTTTTTCGTTTGTATCTACATTAATAAATAAGATATTCACGGTATCACCTCGTTTTTTAATTAGCGTACAGTATGTAGATTATTAAGTAAAGGAGTAGGCTTTTTCTCGATGCCCAAAATTGTGTAGCGACAGATGGGCGCAACAACACGAATGGAAAGTATATAAAGATAAATACGAATTAGATTCTTAAAGTCGCCAATAGGCGGCTTTTTAATTTCCGCATAAATTTTCGTAGAAATCGGATCATTTTACGCTCGAGAGGCAGTTGTATAAATAGGAGGTTTTTTCAATTAAGAACGGAAAAAATCTCCGAAAAAATTTCGTAAAAGTTTAGCGAGATTAGTCGTGAGATTCGTATCACTATATGAAAAACGAAAACGATACGAAGGAGGCGGTGTATTGAGCGAAGAAAAGCTCGTACAAACAAATCGCAGGTAACGCTATATTCGAGATAGGGAGGCGATTGAAGCACGTTAAAGAGAACGATTTGGTACATGGCGAATATATTAAGTGGTTGGGTTCAGTAGATATTGATAGGTACACAGCAGCAAAAATGGTACAAGCATACGAACAATTCGGGGCAAATGTTGCGACATCTGCACATTTACCAACCGGAAAAATCTTTGAAATGCTCTCGCTTCCATCCGAAATAGATCGTCAAGAGTTCGTATCTACAGCGCACACAATACCATCTACAGGTGAAAAAGTTTTTCTGAAAACAGGAGTTTTTGTTCTCCTTTTACGGATATATGAGTAGAACGACAAAAACATATAAGACGGTGCGCGAGATTTCCGGAGGTAACGTCTATACCGATATAAGGCGAAAAACTTTCGGGATATTTGTTAAATTTCGGAGGTCGGCGAGTTAATAACGGTGTAAGGCGAAAATAATCCTGCTAAAAAGGGCGAATCCACTCCGTCGATGTCGTCTTATATAGTGAGAGCAAAAAACTTTCGTAAAAAGGGATAATCGTTTTTGTGAATGTTGTCTTATATAGTGAGGGCGCTAAATCAGCGCTTTAATTTTCACCCAACACGCTACAAAACGATAAACCGAAGGGAGAGCGATAGGGATGACGTTAACACGCACGCAAGCAACGCAAATTATCAAACGAGAGGGGATGAAGCATCGGGCGATTGCGCAGAGGGCCGGTATACACCGAGTTACATTGAGTCGTTGGTTGAACGGTCATGCCGAATTGAAGCCGGAGAATTTACAAGCGGTGTCGTCGGTGCTGGCTCGGTATGAAATTAACTAAATCGAAAGGGATGATACGGATGGAGAAAGTGCTAAACGTGAGTTTGGATGAGATTACTAAGGAGATTCAGACGTTTCAACAACAAGAACAGCAGTGTATCTTCCAAATCGGTAAACGTTTAAAGCAAGTAAAAGATGCGGACTTGGTACATGGTGAGTGGGGGAAGTGGCTACAATCGATTCAACTGGATATAAGAAAGGCGCAACGTATGATCCAGGCGTACGAGCAGTTCGGAGATGCGACGCTGGCGTCGTGTCTAGGTACTGCAAAGATATATGAAATGTTGGCGCTTCCGAGTGAAATTGATCGAGAACAGTTTATTGGAGAAATGCACGTAATTCCGTCAACTGGCGAGATGAGGTACGTCGATCAAATGAGCGGAAAGGAGCTTCGTGAAGTTGTTAGGAAGGAGCGAGAGAAGGCCGGACTTATCAAACCGAAAAAGGACGCTTGCCCTGCTTCGGAGGTTACAGTAGTTGAACAAACGGTTCAGCAGCCGTTGAGGGATATGTTGGTAGAGGTGATACCTACATTAAATGACGCAGATATAAACCATGCACTTGAGAACAAGTACACACTAGCGGAATTCATCGAAATGGTATGCGGTCCAATAGTTTCAGAGGAAGTAGCGGTAAAAAGCTAGCGCGCCCGGAACGGGCTTGCTGCATCCGGCAAGAGCGCCGTCTGTTGTCTGTCCCTGTTTCTCTTCGATAGATACGGAGTGACGATAGAAACGACGTTACCGGACGTAGGACGGTGGTGTGCGAGGGGTTGTTCCCACCCCGCGTATATATAATCCGATAAATTTTCACGTTTTGGCACACTTTTAGATAGATTTCTTAAAAAGTTTTGGAGGTGTTAGATTGGAGGTGACTAGCAGGGCGGCAGCGGCAAGATTACGAGCAGAGATAGCTAGAAGAGAGTCGGAAAACAAATGGAAGGAGCGTGTAGAACTTGAATGGCAACGATACCTCATAACAGAGGATTGGACACAGTTCTATCCATACATAAAACGCCTAGTGGAATCGTCAGCGAGATATTTCGCGAACTATAGGTACAAGAACGCCAGGATCTATTACGCTGATTTTTTCAGTTGCTTCCAATATGTTGCTTGGCAGATTGCGAATGAGACGCACTATGTTGGGAAGATAAAGTTTCACGACCGATTAAAGAAGCGATTGAATAGTCGTGCTGTTGATTTGTATCGTGAGTTTACTACACAAGGGGACAAGATGCTTACCTTTGCGGTCAATATAGACAAGCTACCGGAACGTGAGTATGCGTTTAAGTCGACAAACTACCGGACAAAAAGTGAAAAAAGGGGGACAAACATTATTAGAAATAAAATTCCATTAGAGTATGAGTGTCGTCGTTTGGAAAATGGCGTATGTAATCGTTTGTTCGTCGAACAGATGCTCAATGATCCTATATTAAACGATATCGAGCGTAGGTTGCTCGTTTATATATATCGAAATCCAGATTCAACTACACGGCAGCAAGCGCGAGCCGTTGGACTAAAACATCATGAACAAGTACGCCGGATGCTCGATAAAATAGGCGGAAAATTAAGAAAATATAAGGAGGATATTCAATGAGTATTACATTAATAAAGAAAAAACCGTTGTTCCAGATAGTAAATGAGTTTTGGGATCAGAATAAAAATGCACCATGTGAAAAAAGGAATGAAATCGCTCAGACGTTTATTAATGAACTTCTAACTGAAGGAATAACGATGCGTCAGTTACAAACTTTAATTCGTATGCGTCATCCATCTATTCGAATTAAAGATAAGCGGCATCGATTTACCCTTCTAGAAATAGTAGCTGATTTTATTCTCGATATAAAAATGATTCCAGAACGTAAGGAAGAGTATCCCATTTCAAATGCGGAAGCTCAATATTATCGAGAACGGCAAAGAAAGGAAATGGAGGTGTCTTATGAGGAATACTTCGAGGAAAAGGATTGGAATAATGATTAAAAATCACAGAAAAATTCTTTTCAATACTGCATTTTATACCATCAGTTTCCCATATATAAGTAGAAGTGTTAAATATGTAAATCTAATCGGTATGACATCTTAATCTAGGTGTTACACCGATTTTATTTTGCTTATCTAGTGATAAGAGAATAAAAAGCAAAAAGGGGAGGGGAGAGAATGGACGCATACGTAATTCGTGCGATTCGAGATAAATATGGATGGACACAAGAAGAGTTTGCCGGAAAGTTAAGGCTATCAACGTCGCATATTGGAAGCGTAGAGGCCGGGATAAAAAAGGTAGGTTCAACAATGCGCTTTCGTATTTCTCAAGTCTGTGATATTACACCGGAAATCTTAGAGATGGCGGCTCGCGCTCGCAGACTTGACAAGTTATTTCAAGAAAAATAAAAGCCCGTGCAGTAGGTAGCGGACAAATTTGTTTGCGACTAGCTAACGAAAGTGAGGCGAGATAATGGCGAAGCAAAAACGACACCGCGAACCATCAGGCGGAAAACCACGCATAGAACTACTAGCGCAAGCACAAGCCGAATGCGTACGAGCAGCGAAACCTTTCGCGGAAGACTTGCGCGATATCCTGGACGTTATCAGTACGCATGAGAAACGCGCTACCGAATTTTTACGCAGCGTGTACGGCTGGAAGTCGGCGCTGGCTGATAGATACGATAGTTTTCGAGAGTTAACGGTTAAATATCGCGATGCCCGACCGTTGATTTATCGGTACATTGCACTTATCCAAGACGTACAAACAGCGTTATCGCAATTACGTCATGCGATGCGTTCCGGTGCGAATCAGTACGAAATAGAGGCACATTGTGCGATACTCCGAACAAGCTACGTCAGACTAGCCGATATGATTGCCGGTGAGGTATTCGAAACAGGCGATGAAGGACGAGACATTGACGAAAAGATTCTCGCTATTAATTAATATGTGGAGGGATTAGACAATGAAACCATTCGAATTATATGAGCAATACCAAAAGCAAAGCGAGGGAGTAGCTAAAGCTCGTCGTCAGTACGACGAAAAGGTAGCCGAAGCTAAGCGAGAAGTATCCGAACTGAAAGCGCGGCTGGATGAAGTGATTACCGTTGAAATCACAACAGGAGCCAATAAAACAAGGGATAAAGCGCAGATCCGTAAGGAGATCGAGCAGGCGGAGAAAGATGTTGTACATGCGGAAGAAGAACGAAAAGCAGCATATGCTTACTTTGCTGGGCCGGGTGGCAGTATTAAACGGAGTGACGTAGTACAAGCATGGCTTAAGGATTATCTGCCAACGGTGAGAGCCGAAGAGTTAGCGCCCATTAAGGAGCGACTTGAGCAAGGGCAGCATATTATCCTGTCTGCGTTATATGACTTCTTTCAATTAGAGCGTGACTACAACGACATCACAAGAGAGGTAAAAGAGTTGGATGAAGCGGCACACAATTTCGGAGAGCAACCGACACGTTTTGCGATTGATAATCCGTTCCAGATTCACCTAGTATGGGACGGACAAAAGTTCAATCGAGACTTAGGGTTTGTTGGAGATTATAAAGAAATGCCGAGACATGCCACGTATTATGATAAGTCATGTGTAATTAAGGAGGGCGCTAAGTAAGATAACAGCGCTCTTTTTTGTTTCAATACTAATAAAAACGGAGGTTGTTTGAATGACGTACAAACAATATATTGACGAGGCTATCGCTATTTCACAGGGCACAACAAGATATTACCTGGAATTTAAAACGAAATTTAAGCAAGAGATGGAAAAAATCGATAATGACCGATTGTTGTCGGATGAGGGAAAACGGATCAAGCGGGATGAGCTACACAAACAAGGCCGTAAAGACCTTGCCGATATCGTTAAATCGATCCACACTTCTTATAAAGGCAATCTCGTTAAAGCTAAACAAGAGGCGGAAAAGGTTCTTGTTAAGAATCCGAAGCCTTCCGATGCCGACCGCGAAATCTTTGCCGCGAAAGTAAAGGATCTAGGTGTTCAATTAGCGCTATCGCCGAACGGAATGATCGCAAAACGCAGACTAGATGATTTCCTAGCAGGTGTTACCGATGATATTTCGGCACAACTAGCGCGGGATTCATTTGCGGAACTTGTCGGCCCGGTAATCGCTAAACTTGGATCGCAAGCGGGACAAGCGTCTATGCAGTATCAAACGCTTTATACAGCGTTAGAAACGAAATATAAACCGCAGGAATATATCGATGCAAGAAAAGCGATTGAAAGCGTAGGGAATCTAGAAAACGGACGTATCTTCCCATATATGGTTGAAACGGATGTGAACGGACTACTCGGAAGTGACGCGGTGGGAATCTTAACCGAACCGGAACGATACATCGAAGCGTAGTTATTACGTCTCTTTTTTACGCTTACGCTAGCGGTTAACAGCGGTTTTTAATAATCGATGGTCAACGAGAAGGGATGCGATAGTTATGGTGTAAGCAAATGTTCTATCTACGGACTTCGCCTACGCGGGCGTTAAGCGCGGTTTTTCGTAGGTAAACGAAATGAAAAATTAATATAACGAACCAACAGCGCTTACCTAATGGTAGGCGCTTTTCTATTTCGCAATAAGGAGACGATAGTGTGACAGACGAACAATTAAATGAGGGCATGGAACGGGCATTATCTACGATCATTGAATGCAGCGATAAATTATCTGTATATGCACTTCATTCCTCCGATATACCGGCGCTACATGAGGCGAAAGAGTTCGCGAAAGCCATGCGTAAAGCAGCGATTTCTAACCGTGATAAAGTCGTAGCAAAAAAGATAATCGATATGGCAACCGCTATAGAATCGGTAATTGAGCGGCCGACATCTCGTAATGTACGTAAGCAAGCGTCAAGAGTAGCCGATGACTTGGAAAAGTTAGGTTCTATCCTATATATAGGGTGTGAATAACGAATGGCTTATGAACTGATTGCAAAATTAAAACTCGTCGATCAAATGAGCCAACCGATTCGCAGAGCAATCGGATATATGTCGGGTATGCGTAAGGAAACGGATTCCATATCTAAGGCACTTCATGGTGCCAATAAAGAGCAGAAGCTTTTTCACCAGGAACAACGAACTTTACGTGACTCTATGAGTAAGTTTACATCTGAGGGACGTGCTTACACTTCGTTTTTTGAGCGTTTTAATAAAAACGTAGCGACCGCAAAAAGCAATGTCTCCGGTTTACGTGGAACTGTAGTCGGACTTGCTGGCGCATATGCTACAGTAGAAGGCGGTAAAAAGTTATTTGACGCAACTATAGGATCGGCTGCAAAGCAAGAATATTCAAGGATTACTGTAGGCGCGCTTATGAATAACACTAAAAAAACAGACGAGTTATTTGCAAAAATGAAGCAACAAGGCCTAGATTCAGCAATGTTCTCTGTTCAAGACTTTATCGATTCCTCCAAGACATACATTCCGTTTACTAAAGATATAGGACAATTAGAACGACTCACACAGTTAACGGAACGGCTAGCGCTTTCGAATCCAATGCAGGGCATGGAAGGTGCATCTTTTGCGATACGTGAAGCGATGAGCGGCGACATGGTTTCGTTGGTTGAACGTTTTAACCTACCGAGAAAATGGGCGAACGACTTGAAAGGAAAGTCCGGTCAAGAATTTATTAGTGCATTTGATAACCTGTTAAATAGAATGGGATACACGGATGCACTTAAACAACAGGTAGCGGACGAAAGCGGGCTAGCAAAATACGCTCAAGTTTCTGAAAAGGTTAGTCAGATGTTTACGGATATGGGCGTTGACGGACTAAATAAAGCCAAGCCTATGCTTGATCGAATCGATAAAATGCTATCAGATGGCCGTTTTAAATGGTTTCAAAAAATGGGATCTGACTTAATTTCAGATGCCGTAAGTGCGACGGAGCGAGCGGTCGTAGCATTCGATAAATACATGCAACATATCCAAAGTGATAAGACATGGGAGAAGTTATCCATTGGTGATAAGTTAATTCGCATCACTGAGGATGGTATGGGCGCACTTAACAAATGGCTAGCGAATGGCGGTTCCGATAAAATCGCAAGGGCTGTTAAACCAGTAGCTTAAACTGCACTTGGAATCGGAGTAGCGGTCGGAAAGGGCATTCTTGACGGATTTGTTGAGTTCGCAAAAGATCATCCATTATCTGCGACAATTATTACTGCATTAACCGCGATGAAGCTAAAGAATGGTCCGTTATGGTTAGCCGCAGGAGCGGCCGGTTCAGCGATCGGAGGATTTCTAGCCGCTGGAGCAGCGGCCGTGATAACTGCTGGTTTATCCGCAGCCGTACTAAAAGCGCTAGACTATGCAGAGGATCAGGCTGAAAAGCGGAAGTACTTGCTTGATACGCCATTAGGTCGTGCCTTGAACAAAGAACTAGAAACTCCCGATGATCAACCGATGTACCAAAGCGGTAATATGACGGCTTACGAGCCTTCTATGTGGGAGAAGACGAAGAACTGGTTTAGTAACGCTTTTTCTAACTATAACGGCATCGACAGCGTTCCATATGACGGATATAAGGCGATTCTTCATAAAGGCGAAAAGGTCGTACCGTCAACAAAAGTAGGTAAAGAGGATGACAAGCCAAACGTAAATATAAATATTAACAATATGGTTGTACGCGAAGAAGCAGATATCGACCGAATTGCTTTTTCATTGGCACAACAAATTAGGATGGCGGCTTGATAGAAACTAGTGGAAACCCATATACGGACCTAGTTCAACTAATGAAAGAACATGGACACAACAAAGACGTAGATATCGTTTTCGGCACGATTACGGCACCTCCACCGAATATCCGTGTAAAGGTCGATAATGAAGCGCTTGAACTCGAAAAAGACGACGTATCAGTCTTGGAACACCTTACACGACATAAACGAATTGTAACGATAAATCACGTAGAAAAAGCGCAACGTGATGTAGGCGATGGTGTTGGCGTTGACAAGGTGTCTGGAGACGGTCAGATATTTACAGTCAATGACGATTTAAATCCGCCTTATTCTTCTTTTTCGTATAACTACGTCGAATTAACGTTTGAAGACGTGCTAAAGGTGGGCGACCGTGTTGTATTAGCGGAAATAGAAAAAGGGCAGAAATATGTAATCCTCGATAGAGAGGTGATTTACTAAAATGGAGGGATTTTATGAGTACGATGCAATTTTGGTTAAAGTTCAACAATGGAGCGGAGGTACTTCGTTTTCCAGTAAATCCACCGGAAATCCGTGTTGAGTCAGGTTATAATTGGACCACCATCAATCTAGCTCAAGCGGGAGAATTTACGATACCTTCGGGGCATACACTCACTAAGATATCGTTTTCTTCGTTTTTTCCACGAGATTACAACGCTTCCTATTGCGAATATCCAGAGATACCGAAGCCTACGGAGTTTACCGATAAGATAGCGAAATGGAAAGAGTCGAAGAAACCGATTCGCTTTATCGTTACTGGATTCGGTGGTCGTAATTCCGGACTTAATTATGCGATGACTATTCGTAACTTTACGTTCGAGGAACGGGCAGGTTCGCCAGGGGATATCTATTACACGTTAGAAATGCGAGAGTATCGGTTTATTAAACTAGCGCAAGTCGGTCCGGCAGTTTCAAAACAGACCGGAGTTAAAACAGTAGTTAAGGCAGATAGTAAACCGTCTAGGCCAAATGAAAAAGCGTTACCTAAAACGTATACGGTTAAATCAGGCGACACTCTTACGAAGATTGTGCAACGGATGCGGACGCAAGGTCATAAAGATATTGACGCTCACAGGCTATATGCTGCTAATAAGAAAGTTATAGGAAAAAATATGAACCTTATTAAGCCGGGACAAGTTTTAACTATACCGAAATAACGGTCGACAATACGTCGGCCTTTTTTATTTGAGCGGAAGGAGAGCGAATGATAACGAAACATAAACAAATACGTCCGGAGCAGTACGTTGCCATTCGATACTTTGCACAGCCTGGGAACGGAGGGCTTACCGTTGAAGAAATCGCAAAGGAAGCGGGAGTATCACGTCAAACCGTAAGTCGCTGGCGGCATCAACCGCATTTTGAAGCGGAGTTACGGCGGCAGATAGCGTTAAATACACTCGAAGAGCTACCGAAAGCTATCGAAGTATTAACGAAAGAGAGCGTGTATGGACGGGACGCTATTGAAGCGGTACAGTTGTCGGCAAAAGCGTTGATATCGTTGGTGGATGCGTTGAGAGAAGAGGATAACGATACAGACGATTGGTATACGTGTTAAACGGCGTGGTCCTACGGGGCTGCGCCGATTTTTTTTGTTTATGGAGTACCGCATATACTTATTGTGTTTTACCGCTCCTATACGCTATAATAACGATAATCGGAAGGAAAGCGTCTAGACTATCGTATAGACAAAGCGTTAGACAGACGCGGTTTTGACGAATAAAGCAGCGACTTAATAGCGGAAAATCGCCCTTATACGACGTTGACATCGTAGAGGTCGTTGGTTCGAATCCAATTGAGTCCACCATACATATGAATGTACAAGTCTTTGCATAGCAAGGGCTTTTTTGTTGTTTGCATAATGAAAGGCCCGCTAATTGAGTGGGCTATTTTTGTGTTCGAGGTGCCAACTTTTTCTGGTGTGCATGCAGTGTACCAGCGGCGGTTAAAATAACATCATCTTCAGCTTCTCCATTGTTTGCTTTTGCATATCCGGCACCCCAGTCCTTTTAGCGTCGATTTAAAGTGCCGGCCTACTACATTACAGATATTCAGTTACAAAGTCGTGGTTGTGTTTCGGTCTAGTCAGTGAGCACCTCTAGTTTTTTGTCTTATTTTATTCGTGGCAGTGCTTCAACTGCGGAAGCACAGGTAGAGGAATCATCCGACGCTGTGGGAGAATTTTGGTTCCGTCAGCGCTAAGCCTCTGTTTCTCGTTACAAAGGAATACTACACGTATCCTATCTTCCTCTAAGACTTCTCCTGGATGCATTCCAGTCGTCAGTATGAATGTCAAAAGAGCAAATCATTGGTTAGATGTTGCCGCTTCGAAGAAACGTTTTATTCCTTCTGAGATCAGTGCTCGAAGCTTATTTCTTTCTATCTGCGGCAAATCTACACGCTAGCCAGGTTCAGGGCTATAATTTTTCACTTAACAGTTTGGCTATATGCTGCTGATAGGATAGAGTGTGCTTTCATTATTGTTAAAACAGAAAGTCCCTTTTCCTTCATTTGATTATTTGAACCTCTCATGGCTAAAGCCACGAGATTCCTAAGTACGGAAACCTAACGGCTTCTAATTAATTAGGCTATCCCCGTCGTTCCTACGGTTCCTGCGATTAGGCAGATAATAGTCTTTTGCCTTCAGCAAGAATATTTAAACTTGCGTTTACATCCCTGTCCCATTCACTATAGCAAGAAGGACACTTCCATTGTCGCAAGTTAAGGTTCTTAACTTCTTTATTTTGGTATCCACAACACGAACAAAGCTGTGAAGAAGCAAACGTTTTACCTACTGCAACGACAGTACGCCCATACCATTTTGCTTTGTATTCCAACATTGTTCTGAATTGATACCAAGACACTTCGCTAATGGCTTTCGCTACCTTATGATTTTTCATCATGTTCGATACTTGCAAATCTTCAATCGCAAGGATGTCGTGGTTTTTGACAAGGTGCGTTGAAATTTTCTGCAAGTAGTCGCCTCGGGCATTGGCAATGCGTTCATGGATTCGGGCAACCTTACGTTTTTGCTTTTGGTAGTTCCTCGCTTCAGACAGCTTACGCTTTTGCTTGATCGTTACTTGCTGTCGCCTGGAAAGAATACGTTGGGCTTTGGCTAACTTTTCTTCTAATGTCCGAAAAAATTTTGGATTGCCAAATACTTCTCCGTTAGATAGAGTAGCGAAATCTTTAAGCCCAACATCGATTCCAACTTCGCTGTTTGTTTTCGGCAATGGCTGTCCCCCTGTTTCCACCAACAGCGAAACAAAATATTTTCCAGATGGGTTGCGTCTAATCGTAGCATGTAAAATCCGCCCTTCCACTTCCCTTGATTTTGCAAAGCGAACGCACCCAAGCTTCGGGAGTTTAATTTTATTTCCGACGATCGCAATATTTCCGTTCGTGTGTTTCGTTGTATAGGACTGAACCTTGTTCTTTTTGCTTTTGAAGCGTGGAGTATCGTTTTGCTTTTTAAAGAATCGTGAGTAAGCATCAGCGAGATTCTTTACTGATGATTGAATCGCAATGCTATCTACTTCTTTGAGCCACACGAATGCTTTCTTGAGTTGTGGAAGTTGGGAAGAACAGGTGTTATAGGTCAATCCCTTTCCTGTCTCCTTATACGTCTCCTTCCACTTTGCTAAGAAGTGATTAAAAATGAATCGACTACAGCCAATCGTTTTATTAATGAGTACTGCTTGTTCTTTATTTGGGTAGATGCGAAACTGATAAGCTTTGTTTATTAACATTAATTTCACCTCCTATTTTCACTACTATTAAAACATGGTAACAAGTTATACTCAACATTCTGGAGGGAAAATAGGCTAAAGCAAGTAAGTGTACGTATCGAAGAAGATGTAATTAAGACCGTTAAAAAAGTTTGTTTGGATGAAGATATATCGTTTCAAGAAGCTGTTCGGCAAGCATTAGAAGAGAGGTTAAAAG
>RCUE01000339.1_pt1 | contig 13171 bp, 7 predicted proteins | sample 2166111 | NCBI WGS metagenome assembly RCUE01 (sample SAMN09930795, study PRJNA488358) | compost metagenome | feature: garden; material: soil; isolation source: compost soil in phenylacetonitrile-enriched culture | place: Germany: Experimental Botanical Garden Goettingen | collected 2016-01-27 | reverse complement strand
ACGATTTTAAAATAATCGCTTCGTTCAAACTGTCCAAATTGCTAGTTGGTTCGTCTAGCAGTAAGAGGGGCGCATCATGAACAAAGGCTCTGGCCAGCCCCAAGCGCTGGCGTTCACCACCAGACAGCCTGTCCCCCAACTCTCCGACCCGGCTGTCATATCCTTGAGGCAATGTCATAATAAAATCGTGTACTGATGCCTTACGGGCTGCTTCCACAACCTGTTGATGTGTAGCATCCGGCTTTCCAATTTTGATATTAGCTGCAATGGAATCGTCAAACAGGAATGTATGCTGATCGACATAGCTCTGTAAGCCTCTCAAATGTCGGGTTCCAATTTCCTTCAAATCGTGTCCGGATAGCAAAATTTCACCTTGCTGCGGGTCCCTAAATCGCATCAGCAACTTCAGCAGTGTAGACTTGCCAGAGCCGCTTTTACCCTGAATGCCTAAAATCCGCTTATGCGGTATCATGAGACTTACATCATTCAGCACCGTTTGACCATCGTATGCAAAAGTCACCTTGTCTACTCGTGCCCCAGTAAAGGCAACACTCATCCCTTCGATATTTTCCTCTACCTCCGGGGTTTCCTCCAGTAGACTCAACACTCGTTCTCCGCTTGCCAGCGTTTGAAGCAAATTGTTGGACAAATTGCTCAGTGCAACGACCGGACCAAATGAACTAAACAGGGCAATGACAGAAATTAGCATACCTGTAAAGTCAACCTGACCATTAGACATACCGTACAATCCAGCCAGCAGCATCAAGAATGAGAATCCAACTACAGCCGCATCTGTGATGGCTCTTGTGATGCCTTCATGATGCTTTAAGTCCTTCTGCTTGGCATCCAACTGATCCGTACGACGGTTAATCTCATTCAAACGTTGTTCTCCTTGTCCATATTGCACAATTTCCTTCATCCCCCGTAAGCTGTCCAAAAAATAACTGCTCAGCTTGCCAAAGCTGCTGCGGTATTCCATCCCCTGACGCTTGCCCATACGTGACGTGAGCAGAGGAATAAATAAACCGACAGTTAGGTAAGCAAGCGCAGCAAGCCAGCCTAGCAGAGGCTCATAAGAACCGATAAAAAACACCATGAGCAGTGAGGTGATGATGCCAATCATAACAGGAGCTATCGTATGCGCATAAAATACTTCCAGCAACTCAATATCACTTGTAATGAGTGAGATCAGATTTCCCTTGTCCTTGCCTTCCAATTTGGCTGGAGCGAGTCTTCGCAGGGCTTGAAGCACCTTGTCACGTAGTACAGCCAGCAGCTTGAAAGCGAGATAGTGACCACTCATTTGCTCGCCATAACGGAATACCCCGCGCAGTACGGCGCAAACCACGATCGTTGTCAGCAAAAACGATAGGGTGTAGCCTGTCGTGATGCCCGTTGCTGTAAGCAGAGCCAGGGCTCCAAACACTATAATGCCAATAGCACAAACAAAACCAAGCACTCCTGTAACAATCGTGATGAGCAGCACAGGTAAAAGAGGTCCCGCCAGTACCAATAATTGGCCCATGATCCGTAATCCGTGTCTACGCATATACAGCCCCTCCTTTTCCAAACTGCTCTACCCGGTGTTGACTGAGATACATCTCCGCATAATGCCCCTGCTGGCTCAACAGCTCATGGTGCGTCCCGGATTCTGCCACCAAACCGTTTTGCAGCACATAGATACAGTCGGATTGGACTACGTTTTCCAGTCTGTGAGAGATAAGAATCACTGTTTTTTGACCTGCCAGCGCATGTATAACCTCCATAATGCCTTCCTCACTTTCACTGTCAATGTTAGAGGTGGCCTCGTCAAAAATGTAGACACGACTATCATGTAGCAATGCTCTGGCTAGTGCTAGCCGTTGGCGCTGTCCTCCTGACAGATTTGCTCCCTGCTCTTCCAGTTCTGCTTCCAGACCTCCTTCTGAGAGGATAAAATCATACAGCTTCACTTGTCGCAAAGCTTCCAGCATGTGTTGCTCATCCGCGTGCTCATTGCCCATTTTTAAATTTGCTTCCACGGTGCCTTTAAAAATATAGCTGTTAAAACCGATCCAGGTCATATGACGCATGCGGCTTTCTTCCGAAATATCGGTAAGCTCGGTTCCTCCAATCGTCAGGCTTCCTCGATACCCCTCGTGATGCCCAACAATCAATCCGGCTACCGTACTTTTACCAGAGCCTGATTCCCCAACAATGGATACAAAGCTGCCCTGGGGAATATCCATGGATACATTTCGTAAGGTATCTCTTTCGTCGTAGGCGAAACTCACCTGTTCCAGACGAATATCTGTGGTTTCTATGCTTTTTTGTCCTTGGATAAGGTCCTCTGTGCTCAACATTTGGAATATTTTGTCACTTGCAGCCATTCCGTTCATGGCGATATGAAAGTAAGAACCCAGAAGACGCAGAGGAATAAAAAATTCTGCCGACAGCAAAACAATGATGATTGCTCCTGCCAAGCCAATTCGTCCAGAAGAATATTCGCTTACCGCGACCAGTACACCCGCAGCGGCACCACCAAATGCGATAAGATCCATAATGGCCACGGAGTTAAGCTGCATAGTCAGCACTTTCATCGTCATTTTGCGAAAATCTTCAGCTGCTGTGTTCATTTCCTGATGTTTATCCTGGTCTGTTCCGTACATTTTGAGCGTAGTCAGACCTTGCACATTCTCCAAAAAGCTGTGGCCCAAATTGACGTAACTACCCCAATATTTCCGAAAAAGCTTTTTAGCCATCCTCATAATGACAATGATCGACACTGGAATTAAGGGAACGCAGATCAATAGTATAATGGCTGCTTTGAAGCTGACAAAAGAGAGGGTAATGAATAACGTTACGGGGGCAAGCAGACTGTAAAATAGCTGAGGCATATATCTACCGAAATAGGTTTCAAGCTGCTCTACCCCTTCTACAGCAACCTGAATAACCCCCGAGGTGGAGGTATGATCTGTATATGCGGGCCCTATCTTCAGCAACTTGCTGTAAATTTGCGAGCGCAGCGTTTTTTTAGCATTTACCGAAGCACGATAGGATAACATACTGGCTGCATAATTGCTCAGGCAGCGAACTGCAATAGCAGCAATAACAATGACCGTCATAGATAGAATCAGCTTGCGAGTCACTTGTCCTTCCCATGCCTGCTGCATAACAAAGGCCATAGACAACACAGCGGCTATACTCCCCAAAAGACCGATCCACTGCACAAGCACACCCCATACGATATATTTTCGAGAATGTTCCACTAGACCGAGCAGACGGCTGTCGACCATTTTAGACTTTTTTTTTGGAGTAGGTGCAGGTGAAGATGATGGTGTTATTTTTGCTGCAGCGTTTCTCACTGTTCCGATTCGGAATATAAAGTAATAATATTTAAAAAGGATGACCAAGACGATGAGCGTTTTGCCCCACACATTAGGGGTGAAAATAAAGCCTATAATCAGCATCGTTGACGCTAAGCCCAATGTCGTGATTTTCGTAGACAGCTTCAACGACCTTGTTTGAACAAAACTCTCTAGATGCTTTTGGTACAGAGAGGTATTCGAAAACCACTGGTGAATCCTTTCGGACCCCCGCATAAAGAAAAAGGTCGCGAGCAGCAGAAACGGTGTAGTCGGTAGCAACGGTAGCACTACACCAATAACTCCAAGCGCTAAAAATAAAAACCCTAAGGTAATATAGATCGGTTTCACTATAATCCTCCCTAATAGTTATAATAGTAATGGTTTCATTTTATAGATAATGATAATCATTATCAATATAAACAATTTAAGCAGGTTGTTATGTGATGTAAATCACGCATATAAAAATCCTCTTGAAGCACATCTCTACAGAACACGCTAGTGTTGATGTGGATGCTTTGTCTTCAAGAGGATTATCGAAATTTAATGTTAGTAATCCGTTGTTTTATGAATTTATAATATCATATTGCTCCAATATCTGCCGATGTAACGGGTGGTCTGCGGTTATGGAAGTATAACGCGTCAGCGCCACACCCAGCCCTTCGTTGCGGATCACCTGCTGAAGCTCGACTGCCTCGGGGTCTTCCGTAATATCAAATTTACAGGCAGCAGCCATTCCTAACGCCAGATGATCCGTCGGAATGCCATACTCCTGCGCTTGGAGCGCGGGACGTACAAGACGGTCATTGGGAGACAGCTTGCGTAATGGTGAACGTCCGACCCGAGTAACATCGTCTATTAGATTAGGGTTGCGGAAGCGATCCAAAATTTTAGAGATGTACTTCCTATGCTCCTCTTGATCCAAACCGAAGCGCTTCACAAGCACCGCTCCCGTTTCCTCCAGTGACCCTTGTATCGAATCCACCACCTTGCTATCCTTCATGGCCTCCTGAATGGTAGCATAACCTGCGGTATAACCAAGATAAGCTGCCACGCAATGTCCCGTATTTACCGTGAACAGCTTTCGTTCAATGTAAGGCTCTAGATCCTGCACGTACAGGATACCTTCGATTTCTTCATGCTCAGATGCCATTTGCGAACGATCCACCACCCACTCGTAAAAAGGCTCTACCTGCACATGTAACGGGTCCTCGTGTTGCTGGATCGGCACAATCCGGTCTACGGCAGCATTTGGAAAATACACCGAAGCCTCAGCCTTGGCACGGGTCGCCTCATCTAATAGCGCAAAAACATGCTCTTTCAGTTGCGCACTACCTCCGATTGCATTTTCACAGGCAATCACATGCAGCGGCCTCGCTCCTCTCTCTACCCGCCGCTTGATTCCTTCCGCAATACCTGCTGCTATGTGCTTGAGGATGCTGACCCCTACCGCGGTCGTTACCAGATCTGCGTGGTCTACTGCATCGGCTACAGCCGCTGCATCCTTGCCGTCAATCGCCGTCACATTCGTGACCAGCTCCGTATCCTTTGTATCATTGGCTAATTCTACGGTGTATTGTTTACGACGGCGTAACTCGGATACAAGGGTGTCGTTGACATCTGAAAAAACAACCTCATAGCCTGCACGCGACAGAATCAATCCGATAAAGCCGCGACCGATATTTCCTGCTCCAAAGTGGACGGCTCTCATAGCTCCAGCTCACTTTCGAACAGATCTATAATTTCCTGTGGGGTCACCGCATTGCGAAGTTTATCCATATTTTCTTCCTCCGCACACACCACAGCGATACTCGTCAAAATCTCCATATGATCGCCGCCTTGTGCTGCAATGCCGATTACCATGTATGCTTTTTCTCCCCCAAAATCTACGCCTTGCGGAAACTGGACGATGGAAATGCCTGTGGATTGAATAAGCGTCTTGGATTCCTTGGTGCCATGTGGAATAGCCAGCCCGTTCCCGATATAGGTGGACACGATCTCCTCGCGTTCCAGCATCTTGTCAATGTACTCACTTGAAATATGTCCTGCATCCAGCAGGATTTGTCCAGCCATACGAATCGCCTCATATTTGTCTTTGGCGGTTGCATTCATTTTTACTTTGTCTATCGTCATAATACTCACGGTAGGTTCCTCCCTGTCCCTAATTTACTGTGTAAAAATCCAGCTAGCTCACTCGATATATAATTGACAATATGATCCCTGCTACCGTGTTCCAGTAGCGTAACCATGTCTTCCTGCAAGAGTAATGCACTAATCTCGCTCAATACCTCCAAGCTTTCTCTCGGCAGCTCACGAGGTCCCAACATGAGCAGCACGCATTCTACCTGTTCGCCTGTATCCGCCAACAGCGGCTCTGCCAGCTTATACAAGGTAAGCGAAGGTTTGCGAATATAGTGGCTACGCGTATGAACTAAAGCAATGGAGGTATCAGAGATCACCTGACTACCTTGGCGCTCTCTTTCCATGAGTTGTGCAGCAACCGCAGAAGGCTCTGTAACATTCCCCCGCCCCGCCTCCAACATGCATATAGCCTCTACGGTCGCCGCCATATCCATCTCCTGATTTTCCAGCGGGTACACTTGAAATTGCTGTACAATGTGTACAATTTCATCGAGACTTTTCCGCAGACCGGTAAGCCACTCCATGTCCTGACCGGGCTGAACGACGTGTTCCTGCTGATGGTCATCAGGATGATTGAGTGTAATATGCTGGATAAATTGACGCAGGCGATCACTCTCCTCCTGCGTCAGCAGCGGGCTGATCTTAAGATAGCGATCTGGTTCAAGCGGTAGCTCTACTGTCGAAATGATCAGATCATAATCCTCCTTGGGGATCCGCGCCGCCTCGTACCATGAGGCCCTATCCACAATTTTGATCTGTGGCAGCTCTTTGGCGAGCCTTGTTGCCAGAAGTCTGGATGAACCAATGCCGCTCGTGCAGACTACGATGGCCCGCACCTCCCGCCGCAATTGTCGCAGCCGCTCCAGCGAAGCGCCGAAATGCATGACGAGAAATCCGATCTCTTCATCAGGGACTTTCATTTCTGTCATGTCCGCCGCAGCCTTTTTCACTGAGTCGAATAAGCTGCTGTAATCCTTGCGGATTTGCTGAAGGAGGGGATTACGAATCGACTTGCCTTCCTTCAAACGTTTGAATACCGGAGCCATATGGGCAATCAGTCCTTCACGCAGAACACGGTCCTCTTCCAATGGCGTGCCTGTTTCTTCCTCCACACGACGAATCAACTCATGAACCGACTCCAGCAGTACAAGATCATCGAGCGGCAGCAGCCGGGTAGAATGATCCTCGGCATCACGGAACAGCAGCCTGAAATAAGATCGTTCCGGGTCCGGAAAGTTAATATCCAGCGCCGCTGACAATTCTGCGCATATGCGTTCTACCATAGCTGTACGCAGCATGATATTCTCATCCGAATCTGTTTTTAAATAGGAGAGAAGAGGATCCATAACATACCCGAGTCGTAGACGTGCCAGCGAAACGCAAATCTGAATCAGCAACTCCATATATTTGCTTTCCACCATGTTTTCCAGCCACTTTTCATGGGGCTGCCAGAGGGCCTTTTCCACGATCAGCAAGTTCCCTCTGCCAATCATCTCCAGCAATTTGTCGGAGACACGAGTCACAGAACGAACCTCTCCCTGGCTGGAAAACAGATCAGATTCATCCAAATGTTCGAGGGCCAGCTCGGAAATCGCCCGTCTTTTGTCTATCTCCCGTCCGGTAATCTCGACACCATATCCCCGTCTGCGGACAAGCACGAGCCCTCGATCTCCGATCCAGTCTTGTAATTCGTCCAGATCATGACTGACCGTAGTTACCGTGACTTTCAGATCTGAAGCCAGCGCCAGCAGCTTGATCGGCTCCCGTGTATCCAGCAGCATGCAGAGAACCACGATCTTTCTCTCCTCAGCCGAATATTCGTCTGGATTCGTATACAGCAATTGCTTTCGCAGGCATACAAGCTGAGCTGGGTCTGCATCTATACAGATACCAATCCCTGACTTTTTCTCCAGCTTCACCTCATGAGTTGCCAGCCAATGCTCGACTGCGCCCAGTTCCCGATGAACCGTCCTTGTGCTGACATTGATCTTCGTGGCAATTTCCCCGGCAGTAACCTCTTTGGACTGCTCCAGAAGATATTCCACGATGTCACGTTGTCGTTTCGTAATATTCATAAGCGCATACCGTTCCTTCCCAAGCTCATCCCTCCAGCAGGAGACGTACACTGCATACAGTCCGCCTGACTATGACGGGGATTAAGAATCGGATTTCAGACGTTCAACCAGCGCTTCGTATTCAGGACTCTTCAGAAAATTGTCAATGGAAATGTGTTCAGCATTCGGGACTACTGTTTTAGCCCGGTCTGTCAACGTTTTTTGCGTAATGACAATATCCGCATCCTGTGGAATTTCACTGATTGCCGTATTCGTAACTGTTACGCCTACGCCCGCCTGCTTCATTTTTTTGCGTAAAATCGAGGCACCCATCGCGCTTGAACCCATACCTGCATCACAGGAAAAGACAATCTTGTTCACTTCGGATTTATCCTTGAGCGTTCGATCTGCGACAATCTCGGCAGCACGATCAGATTCGTGGTTATCTTCCATTACAGTGGCGTTAGCACTGGCACTCTTGCTTTGACTTTTCATATCTTTCAGGCGAGATGCAGCTTCCTCCAGCCCCTCTTCTTGTTGCTTACCTGTCTTGAGTAACACTGCTGCAACAGCAAAGGATACGACCGCAGCAGCGATCACCCCGCTCAGCATTGGCAAATATCCACCTTTTGGCGTCATTAGAAAATAGGCGATGATACTACCCGGTGAAGGAGCAGCAACCAGTCCGGCACCTGTCAACATGAAACAGAAGGTTCCCACAACACCGCCAGCTATAGCTGCAAGAATCAGAATCGGCTTCATCAAAATATAAGGGAAATAAATTTCATGAATCCCGCCGAAAAAATGAATGATGACTGCGCCAGGAGCTGACGACTTCGCAGAGCCTTTACCGAACAGACAGTAGGCCAGCAAAATACCAAGCCCCGGCCCAGGGTTGGATTCCAGCATGAACAGTACGGATTTGCCTGTTCTTGCAGCTTCCTCCAACGCAATCGGACTCAATACTCCGTGATTCAGCGCGTTGTTTAAAAATAATACTTTTCCGGGCTCAATAATGAGGTTGACAAGCGGCAATAGCCCCGCGTTCACGAGGAACTGTACCCCTGCCGACAACACTTGACTGATCATTTGTACAACCGGGCCGATCGCCACATGGGCAAGCAGTGCTAGAATGGCACCGATAATCCCGGCCGAAAAATTATTGACCAGCATTTCAAAGCCTGATCTGACTTTGCCTTCAATGGCCTTGTCGAACTTCTTCAATATCCACGCAGCCAGCGGACCAGCTACCATCGCGCCCAGGAACATCGGGATATCGGCTCCTACTATGACACCCATCGTCATGATGGCACCGATCACACCTCCACGCTGTCCGTGAATCATCGTGCCCCCTGTATAACCAATCAGCAGCGGCAACAAATAATTTTTCATCGGATCAACCAACTGTGCAAAACCTTCGTTCGGGAACCATCCGGTCGGAATAAAGAGTGCCGTAATCAACCCCCACGCAATAAAGGCTCCCATATTGGGCATAACCATACCGCTAAGAAAACGGCCAAAACGCTGTACGGCGACACGAGTGCCTCCTTTTGAACTTGGCTTTGCGTCCAATGTACTCATATTCAAATCCTCCTTGTAGGTAAGCATCACTACCTTTTCTTAAAATTCATACTAAATGACAGCGCTATCTTCATCAACGAAATGAAAACGTACTTTCGTCATGAACGTTGATGACAACATTTAAATTTAAATTATCCAGGAAGATATTATACCTGCATAATTCTTCTTAATATGACCTGTAGCTATAGAAATTAGTCGAAAAACCGCGCTGGATTATGTATGATTCCTATATGGGGACAACCCACTATATCAGAACAACACACGTAATTACGTTTTCAAAAAAAGACAAAAAAATAGCCGCTACGTCAAATCATAGCGACTATTTTATACAAAAATCGAGCAAACTAACGATGCTCTTATTCAATTAAAAATCAATATAAAATTCCGAATAACACGCTATTATTTCATGCTGCATTGCTCTATTTATTACTCCGAAATCAACTGCTCATACTGATCCGCCGACAGTAGTTTGCCCAATGATTCCTCCACATCTTTATCCATCTCTACTTCTACCATCCAACCTTTGTCATATGGAGATTCATTCACTAGCTCAGGTGTACCTTCCAGCGCTTCATTCACTTTTAATATGGTTCCCGTCACCGGAGCAAAAAGGTCGGATACCGTCTTCACCGATTCAATCGTACCGATCTCCGCTCCCTGCTCAATCGTTACTCCCGCCTCAGGTAATTCTACAAAAACAATATCACCCAGTTGGTGCTGTGCAAAGTCTGTAATACCAATCCGCACCGTTCCATTCTCTGTCCGCTGAACCCACTCATGTTCGTCTGTATACCAAAGTTGCTGCTTCACTTCACCCATTCTGTTCCCCTCACTTCCATATGAATAAAATCGCATTTGCTCACCTGTATTAGACAGGTTAAGATTATGACAATACGAACACTCATGTCAATAATACTAACAAAAATACTTCATATCACCTCCTATAGCGCTCTATATAAAAATATAATAATTTATAACAAACGCTTACATATCCTTATTTATATATTAAATGTTTTTTCTATTGTTTTTGATGACATTTTTATTGACATTTTGAATGAATTTGCGTATTAATGGGTTATAGCAAATACTTTGGGAAACACCCGACAACTGCAAACGCGGATGAACGCAGAGGGAGAGACTGCCAAAAAGATTCGCATAGCTGTTGCCGCTTGTGAGACAGTTGTGCACGCGAATCGGATCAAGTTGTTATCTGCAAAGCCAGGTAATATACTGCTGATCCCGAAGGTAGCGCCGAAGGAGTAAGCCTGCATTGCAGGTGAATCTCTCAGGCAAAAGGACCTCTGCCGGACGCATCTCTGGAGAGCATTCGCTATTGGAGCGGATCACCCAAGAGGAAACCCGGTACATACCGGGGTAACTTTCTGGTATCAAGGACAGAGCTGAAAAAAGAGTATAGACTGCTGTCTATACGTTTTTTTCGGCCTGTCTTTTTTGTTTTGCCGATCACACCGGATAGGAGTGGAAACATGACTAATTTGCGAAAAACACCGCTATATTCGTCCTACGGGACGCAGTCTGGGGTTCGTTGTATTGACTTTGGCGGCTGGGAGCTCCCCGTTCAGTTTAGCGGTATCCAAAAGGAGCATGAGGCCGTCCGGCAACGTGCGGGTTTATTCGATGTATCGCATATGGGTGAGTTTTTGGTTGAAGGCAAAGAGGCCGAAGCTTTTCTACAAAGGGTGACCACGAATGATGTCAGCCAGTTGGAACCAGGTCAGGCACAATATTCACTCCTGTGTTACCCCGATGGAGGTGTAGTAGACGACCTGCTTGTTTACTGCAAAGGACCGGAGCGCTACATGCTCGTTGTGAACGCCTCCAACATTGATAAGGATTGGGATTGGTTACTTCGTCATGTGCCTGCATCCGTTCACATGGAGAATGTGTCTGATGCAATAGCATTGCTGGCATTGCAGGGACCGGAAGCAGCACGTATTGCCGCAGCCGTGGCAGATACGGATATTACGAATCTGGCATCTTTCCACTTTCATGAGAACGTGCCATTGTTCGGAGCAAAAGCACTCGTCTCACGAACCGGATATACGGGCGAAGACGGTTTTGAATTTTATGTACCTGCTGCGGAAGCACCCGCCGTATGGGAGGGTTTGCTTCGTTCCGGTGAGTCGTATGGGCTGATTCCCGCTGGACTTGGTGCTCGGGATACACTACGCTTTGAGGCTCGGTTGCCGCTGTACGGACAGGAGCTATCTGCCACGATTTCACCACTTGAAGCCGGTCTAGGGTACTTCGTCAAGCTGAATAAAGGAGATTTTATCGGTAGAGAAGCACTGCAACGTCAGAAAGATCAAGGGATTCCTCGTAAATTGATCGGGCTGGAAATGATTGATCGCGGCATCCCACGCGCCCATTATCCGGTATTCGCAGAAGGACAACGCATCGGTGAGGTCACAACGGGGACTCAGTCGCCCACCTTGAAGCGTAATCTGGGCCTCGCCTTGGTGGACAGTCGTTTTAGTGCCCTCTCCACACCGCTGGAGGTTGAGATTCGTGGCAAACGCCTGCGTGCCGAGGTAGTGGCAGCACCCTTTTATAAACGCCCGCGCTAATCTTAAACTCTCTTCATTCCAATAAAGCAAACATGTCAGATATGAACTTCCGGGTTTTTCAGCTCACACTTTTTTATTAGCTAATTACGATTTAAAATTTTGCTTTTCGAAAGGAGCCAGAACCTATGAAGCAGCATCGTTATCTCCCTATGACTGAACAGGATCAAACCGAAATGCTGCGTGTGGTCGGTGTATCATCCATTGATGATTTATTCAGTGACATTCCAGAGGCCATTCGATATCAAGGGGAACTCCCTCTTTCTTCTCGACTCGATGAGAAAGCCTTAACCCGCCACTTGGCCGAGCTGGCTGGACACAACGCCAATACAGACACACATGCCAGCTTTCTTGGCGCAGGAATTTATGATCATCATATTCCGTCGGTCATCCAGCACATCACTTCACGCTCGGAATTCTATACAGCCTACACCCCCTATCAGCCGGAAGTAAGCCAAGGCGAGCTACAAGCCATTTTCGAATTTCAGTCGTATATTTGCGAATTGACGGGCATGGCTGTAGCTAATGCCAGCATGTACGACGGAGCGACTGCACTGGCGGAAGCGGGCTCACTGTCCGCCGCAGCTACCCGCCGTAAACAGCTTATCGTATCGAGGTCCGTCCATCCAGAGGCACGTCAGGTATTGGCAACCTATGCACGCGGATTGAATTTGGACATCGTGGAGATCGGCTGTTCGGACGGTGTAACGGATGCTGATGCGTTAGCGGCGGCCGTATCGGAACAGACCGCGGCTGTTTTGGTCCAAAGCCCCAACTTTTTCGGAGCCGTGGAAAATCTACAGCCGATGGCTGACCTCATCCATGCACACAAAGGTCTTTTGGTCGTCAGTGCCAACCCACTGGCACTTGGCTTGCTGGAGACACCCGGCAAACAGGGCGCGGATATTGTGGTAGGAGACGCGCAGCCACTTGGCATCTCCTCTTCTCTCGGCGGTCCGACCTGTGGATACTTTGCCGTTTCTCAGGCACATATGCGCCGTATCCCCGGCCGTATTGTGGGTCAGACCACTGATCGCAATGGTAAACGCGGCTTCGTGCTGACCTTGCAAGCGCGCGAACAGCATATCCGCCGCGAAAAGGCCACCTCTAACATTTGTTCCAATCAAGCGTTGCTAGCTTTATCTGCATCTGTATACTTGTCTGTTATGGGTAGACAGGGGATCAAGGAAGTAGCCGAGCTAAATTTGCATAAAAGCCGGTATGCTTTAGAGCAATTGCTGAGCTTGAAGGGCGTAACTGCCTCGTTTAACGCACCGACCTTTAACGAGTTTGCCCTGAGACTGCCTGAGGGTACAGATATGAGCAGACTCCAGGCCGAGCTGCTAGCTGCTGGATTTATCGCTGGCTACGATTTGGGCCGGGACTATGAGGAACTTGCTGGTCACATGTTGATTGCCGTGACGGAGCAAAGAACCAAAGAAGAGATTGACCAATTTGTACACAC
>RCUE01000337.1_pt1 | contig 13276 bp, 14 predicted proteins | sample 2166111 | NCBI WGS metagenome assembly RCUE01 (sample SAMN09930795, study PRJNA488358) | compost metagenome | feature: garden; material: soil; isolation source: compost soil in phenylacetonitrile-enriched culture | place: Germany: Experimental Botanical Garden Goettingen | collected 2016-01-27 | reverse complement strand
TAGTAGATTTCCTTTTTAGCTAGTAAAAGTGGATAATAGAAAAGCGTTCCGGGAAGGGTATCTATGGTATATTCCGAATTGAACATCGGCGTAACCATCTCCAAGATATCCCACAACTGATCATCCGTAAATTTGTAAACGGGGTCGGTCTCAATAGCAGGGTCTTGGAGTCTTACACTATCGCGGAACAGCTTAATTTTGAATTGCTGCTCCTCGGTATAGGTTCTTCCCATAAGCTCCCCTTCTTTCGGGCGGTTTACAGAACGTCAAGAAGTCCGGCGTTTTTCAGGATATTCTTAACGGTTTCCGGTACAGGGTACTCTTTCCCCTTTTTGAAGTTATACCATTGGTCTCCAATGTAGGAGCTATGGTCTCGGTTCAAACGAATGCGGACTTTCTTCTCCGCGCTCTTTTCGTTTGCAGAGGTAACGCTGATGGCGGGAGCTTGAGGTTTCTTGGTCTCCTCCTCGGATTCCTCTTCGTCCTCTTGTTCTTCTTCGGCGTCATCGCCTTCTTCCTCTTCTTCCAGTTCGGAAGTAGGCTCCCCGACTACGGTTCCAGTCTCCCCGTCTTCCTCCTCTTCCGTTTCCTCAACTTCGTTCTGCTCTTTTTCCAATTCAGCAGCTTGTACTTCTTTTACTTCATCCTTCTTTACATTCTTTGCCCCAGTTTTTGCTCTCAATCCTCTTCCTTGTGCCATTGTACGATCATCCCTTCAATAATTATTTTTGTTGGTATTACTAAAAGAACGAGATCGCGTGGCTAAGTCACCCGCACGACTCCTTCCCCTGTTAATGGGGAGGATATCGCTCACGACATGGTGAACGCGATCCCGTTCTTTAATTACGTACTAGACATTACTCCGGAGGTCTTCATCGCTGCAATAACAGCGTTGAGGTCTGCTACAACTCCGGCAACATCCGTCGCTGTACTTGCAGGTCTTGCAGCAACTTTACTTGCTGTAAGCTTACCGTCAAGGGTAGTCTGCAAGTTAGTTATCTTGCTAATCGCAAGTGCAGGAATCCTAGCTTCATTCAGCGTCCCAGCGTTAATATCAGAAGCATTATGAGTATGAGTAGCAGGAGGGAATGTAGTAGGTTTCCCCGTTACATCCGCCCACGCTACAGTAGTCGGTCCACTTCCGCCCCCGCTCAACGATTTAAGGTAAGCAAAGACTCTCTCCGGGTTATTCTGGATGTAATAAACGTCTTCCAAAGTTATTTCCGCCATGGTCTTGACTCCCCTTCCTAAAAGGATTTATTAGGCGGTTTCGATAACTACGCCGCGCTCGCTGTGCAATACTCCGGTCCCCCAGATTGCATACCATGCAAGTCCATGTTCCCGTCCGAAGTCAGTAACGCCGTCGTCGCGGAGTTCAACTGGCAAGGATACGGCGTATCCATAAGTAGATTCCCCAAAGATAACAGCTTGGTAAACGTCAACGTTAGGCGATCCGCCTGTTGCTCCCTTTTTCAGATCAGCGTTGTACGCAGGATCATCAGCAGGGGCAGCGCCGTTAGGCATCAATGTAGTTTCAATGAAACGAACATCATCAATCCGGCCAATTTCCCCCGTGAACAATTGTTCCGGCGCGCCGTACTTGGATGCTTCGATCCACGCTGGGTCATCACGAAGCGTACGGGATTGGTGAGGATGAACGAAAGCGACATAATAGTTTCCTTCGAATTTAGGAGCATTAGAAGTTGCGAGGATTTCAACAGCATCCTTAATCGTTGCAACGGAAAGGATGTTGGAAGCTGCGATGTCGGCGCGGCTAGTGATCTTAGGAGCGTCTTTTCCCGCGCGTCCGTAGATGCGGTTCGTTACTCCATTGATAACAGTGTCGCGGAAGTCCAAGTCCAACGTCATAGCCATGTCGCGGCTCAACAGAGTCGTAGCATCGGCAAGAACGTCCGTAAATGCAGATTTCAGCAACAGTTCCGAAACGGATACAGCGTTACCTTTTTCCGCAACTTGGATGGCTTTCATCGAAGAGCTAAGTCCTTGCGTCTTCATCCGAATGCCCTCTTGCAGAGTTCCGCCGCGTTTCAGGTTGTCGTAAGTCATGATTTCAATCGACAGGCCCGGGTTTACACCCAATTCCGTCTTTTGTCTCGCAAATTGCAGGAAGCGCATAATAGGGAGGGCTTTAAATTCAATCTCCTTTGAATACACTTTGCGGATTGCGTCAGGGAGTTGAACGGCTTTACCCGCGTCAACTTGAGTCCCTGTTGGTTGTACGGCTGTGGTGATGTCGGCATGCGCTACTGGGAAGAGCAGCGATGCGATGCTTGCGAAAATGCTACGTTTTACGATGTTTGTAGACATTTATATTTCCTCCCCGATTTTAGTTGGTTTTAGTTACTATAGACCGAGCTTCTTCCGGAGTTCAGCATATTCCGGGGAACGAGGGTCCATTTCGGCAAGACGCTCGAAATCTGCTTGCGAATCTACGGAGATAGACGCGCTTGCGGAAGCTCTTGGGTAAGTAATCCCGCCTGTAAACTTCTCTTGCAAGGATTTGTATCTTTCCTTTGCAGATTGAATGCTGGCATCGATTTCTTCCTTTGTGCTTCCTTTTACGAGTTCAGGAATGATTTCATCCCCGGCTTCTTGCAAGGCAGCCATGCGGTACAATTCAACTTCGTAATTTTTCTTCTCGGATTCAAGATCGGATTCCAAGTCCCGGACGCGAGCTTCCAGATTTTCAATCGTTTGTTTGTACTCGGATTCTTTTGTGGATTTGGCTTTATTGCCACTTTCCTTGGCTCTCTCAAGAGCTATTTCGAGTTCTCCAATACGATCTTCTTTCTGTTCGATAATCTCGTCCTTTTCTTGAACCTGCAAAGTCAGCGATGCTAATTTATCTTTCAGCTTCGTGATATCCCGATGCAGCTTATCCCGTTCTTCTTTGCGAGCTTTCGAAATCAGTTCATTGACGTTTACGCTCGGCTCTTCCTTTTGCGATTTGGATTTTTCCCCGCCCTCCGGATTATCCTTAATTTCCGGTTCGTCGAGTATGTCATCCTTGGTTTCTTCTCCGTTCTCATCTGCATATGCTTTCGGGAACAGGTTGAGAATCAAACTTTCCCAGAAAGACCTAACTGTTGGCATGAATTTTTTCACGATTATTTCTCCTCTCAAAGATCAATTTTACTAGGTATTACTTGTTCCAGCCGGGTTGAACTACTTTCTTCAATCCTTTTTCAAGGGCTCCCGGTTGGGTGTACGGATCAGTCAAGCGAGTGCGGCCCTTCAAGTTCTTAGGCAATGCTGCTGTAGAATTGCCTTGTCCGTGAAAGAGGTCTTTGTTCCCCTTACTCTTTGCCATTTCCGATTCCTCCTAACTCAAATAGGGTTTTATTACCTATACCAATTATACAAATAATTAAACTTTACGCAAGGGGAGTTAAAAAATAAAATCCCGAAATTTCTTTCGGGATTTGGACTTTCGTTTATTCTTGGGGCTCGGGGGAGTTTAAATCCCCTGCATTTAATTTCTTCCTCCCACCTTCCGCGTTCTTTCCCGGAGTCTTAGTCCCATACACTTCCGGGTTCGCTTTCCGGTCCGCATCGATACGAGCGATCTTCGTCGGGATGTTTTCTCTTCCCAGACGTTCCATAGCTCCCTCGCGATCTTCCAGTCCAAGAACCATTTCGCTTTCGATTTGCTGCAATTCGCGAACGGCGTCTTTCGGAAGGGCATCCTCGAAGGAAACTTCATTGTAGAAGAAATCCGCTCTCTTAATGCCGGGAGGTACTTTGATCATTCCCTCTTTTTCCCCGATAAGAAGGATAAGGGAGTTAATCTTTTGAAGGGCTTCGGCGGAACAATTCTGCTTTATATCGATTCTCTCAAGAAGAGGTAGCATAGCAATTTCGAGGGCGATACCGGACGTATTAGATATCTTAAGTTCCCCTCCCAATGCTCCCACCGGAATTCCTCCGATTTCGTGCATCGCGGTCTTCAAATCGGTAAGGTACGAAGCGGCTGCTTCAAGGTTCCCTTCAAGCTTCAAATTCTCTACTTTGGCGTCCTTCGGAAGTCCTCCCCATACTTTATTGGCCCCGCGATCCAGATTCCCCAAACGGGCTCCGAATACAAGGGTAATGGGCGCGGAGTGATAATCAATAATTTCGGAGATGTCCGAAGTCTTAAGATTAAGCTCCACGTTCAAGGGAATAATATCATCAATGTCGTTTTGTCCGTAGCTGCTACCTGTCATAGGTAGGTTTCTCATCTGTACAAATGTCAGAGTTCCGTACTTATTAGGGAGGTCACTAATCTTTTTATCCCCCACAAATTCCTGCACGCGATCCTTGGTCCAGACGATTTTGCGAATAGTTTCTCGAAAACGGTTCATTCCAAGAAGGCTATCGTTAACTTTAATGGGGTACATGATCGTAAATTTCACGAGCTTATCTTTATCCGTTCCCTCTTCATATTCGGGGAAACAAATGGAGGGGTGCAGAACAAAAATACGGATTCTTCCCTTTTCATAAAGATCGTAAGGATCGTCAAAATCCGGATTTCTCTTACCGTTTATATACTTTGGTTCAAAGTAGGGCTGAATCCAAGCGTCCCCTGTTATAGATTTTGATATCCCTATCTCCGTTAACTTGGCGAATTTACCGTTGTCATCCCACACATTGGAAATGAACTCTTTCGGATTATTTTCTGTAATTTGCTCAATTTCCGGTTTCATGTTCAAAATGAATCCTTTACGGAATTCGAAAGCGACGAATTTATCCACGAATTTTCGGATATAGTTCTTTGTTACTTGCGGCTTATCTGTATCTGAAATTCCCTGCCAGTGATATCCTTCATAGAATTGCCAATCACTTTGGATTTTGTCCAATCTCGCCCGTTGTTCTTCGGATATCTGCAATCCTTTTGCGGAAAGCATGGCGGAAGCAAGACTGTTCTCGGTTAACGTTTGAACTTTTCTCTCAAAAGTATACATGGTATTAGTCCTCCCTTATCTTCTTCTTGCCGTTAACTTGTTTCTGGACGAATAGAATGTTCTTGCTTGCTGGCGAACTTTCTTGAACAGGTTTTCTTCATTCTCCGGCGTGGATACTTCTTCTCCCTTTGATCCCCAAACGGCGAGCGCAGCGCTATCCGGGTAGTCGTCGTGAGCATCACGTACAGGCGGGTGAGAGACAACCATGTTCTGTCCCGAGTAGGTTTTCTCCAAATCCGTAAATTGCTCTATAAATCTGCGATACTCTCGGGTTTTCTGCGTATCTTCATCTGCCGGATAGCTAAATCTCTTAGATTTTATCTCCGCATCGAAGTGCTTGTAAAGCGCAGATTTACTGGATTGGTTGAAGGAATAAGGAATGACTTCACAGTTGAGGTTGGCAGCCAGTCGGTCAACGATAGGGCTCCCTGCTCCCGTTGCGTCTGCTACTACGCGAATGATATTGAAATTGCTAAGGAAGTCTATCATCTCCGGGTATTGCTCTTCATAGTTGTCGCCCCCAAGCTCTAACCACGCTTTTACAGTCGTGTTATAGGCTATGTAATCGGCGGCGTCAAGCTCCTTCGCATTCTCTACGATGACAGGGTTGTCGTAGTCTACTTCAACAATGGTAACGACAGTGGAGTCATTCTTTTTGCCGAAGTCAATCCCGGCAATATGCTTTTTCTTTTTATCGTACAACGAAATCCCTAGATTTGGATTCCCGAGCTTTTCGAATTTATCGTCAACGAACATCCCGCGTTCCAGTATCCATTCCAGCTTATACGACATTCGGAATTCGTCGGAATCTTCCCCGAGTCGCTTCTTCTCCCCCTCAATGTACTTTGCGTATTTGGGGTTATACTTGATGACGGTCTTGTAGTCGTATTCGAAATGGTTCCTTTTCCCGGTCCCGTTTTCATACTCCCGCTCGTTCCGGTCAATGGACTCTTTGAAGAATCCTTTTGTGATGGTCGCTGTCCCAATAAGTACTTTCGTGGCGTTATAGAACGCGCCCATCGGAGAGATAGACTTTGTATATTTAAAGTTGGACACATCCTGTGCTTCGTCTACGATAATGACATGATAAGAGTTACCTTCAATATTACTTCCCTCGGAAGCGGACATACTTGTTATGATCGATCCGTTGGAGAGAGCTATGTTCTGTCCGTTGTTCGTATCAAATGTTACGTTTATCTCCGGGTCGCTCATTACAGCTTCCGCATGGCGGCTCTTCATCCGGGTCTTCATGCGGTTAAATGAGATTTGCGCTTGATGCAGCGCGGGAGCGAATATCCCAATCAAGACTCCATTACGAAATGAGGTAAGGCGGACATCATCAGCGAACATAGGCATATTTGCGAGGACGGGAAAGAGAATTGCAATTCCCCCGGATACAGTAGCCACGGTTTCGGATTTCCCGCTATTATGAACTATAAATTCATCCGCGCAGAATGTCTCTGTCCCCTCCACTTCAATATCGAATACTTCTTCCTCCCCGAGATATTCAATAGAGCGGATCGTTTCGAACTTTAACTTCCCGATAAAATTGTCGCAATACCCTATCATTTCCCCGGCTTCGAATGCATAAAGCGGGCGGAATAATCGAGAGTACTTGTCTAAGAAGCGGTGATTTTGCGTGGTCTTGATCTTTTTCCCGTTTTCCAGCGTAAGAAGAAAAATCTCCTGCATTCCGGCGCTATAAGCTGCGGTTACTTCGGATACTCGGAAACGATCGTAATCAAATCCAAGAACCTTATCTCCCGGCTTGATTTCAGAGATTTTCTTACGCTTTAAGTTACTCATGAGTACTTCTGTATCCCTATGAAGGCATTGTCGGCTAAAAAGTGCGGTTATTTCTTCTCCGTCGTTTTCTAGGACTGATCTTATGATCCGCTTAGCGAACTGGGCTTGATACGGGAAAAACTCAACGCCCGAGTAAGCTTGGCAGAATGCGAACACTTTGTTCACAAGATCGGATGTCGGAATTCTTGCCATATTCCCTTGCTCCTTTCCCCAAAATAAAAATGCGAAGCTATCTGCTCCGCATTATACCACGTTTTATTATTTTGGGTAAGGTGCTTTTACTTAGTAATATCCTCGGGCTTCAAGAGTTCTCATTGCAAAAGCCTTTGCATCTTTAATCAGCGGGTGAATGGCGTATATCTCCATCTTGGCTCTGGGTATATGTCGGGATTGAAGCATTGAGGCAAGATTTGCAATCTCCGCTTCATACTCCCCTTGCTGCTTCATCACTTCCACTTCTTTATCCTTCACGGAGTTGAACAGCTTGGCTTTGTCCCGGGACAATCTACCCCCTACTTGTTCAGGGGAAATCATCATGTAAAACAATGTAATATCATGTTTATTTGAGAAAAATAGTTGGTCACAGAAGGCGTTATAATAAGGGCGGAAATCATACTCCTTGTAAATCTTTGAATATACCATCTCGGAAATGAAACTTCGATCCAGAATAATTGAATACTCATTGCTTAAGGAATCTAAGTATAGGATAAGATTTTGATAGTAGTTCACAATCTTGTACTTTCCCTTATCACCATCCTCTGGGAATCCCGTGGGGTTAATAAGCGTTGTTCCGAAAATTTTGCTGCGTAGCTTTTGAGCAAGGGTCGTTTTCCCCGCTCCTCTTGCTCCCTCTAAAATAACGATCTTCGCCATTTTTATTCCTCCCCTTTAATTGCAATATGGTCTTCAAACAAACACATGTCTGCGGTCTTATCGTCCCGCCACATGAAAAATCTCGGGTGTCGTAAGCTTCCTTTGGACTTATCCTGCATTCCATTAGCGGTAATGGCTAGGACGCGCTTCTCCCGCGCGTATTTATCCGCGTTTTCTTCCAAATCGATCATGACTTCTTCCGTTAGTCCCTTTACGGTAGTTACTTCGTATAAGTTGTATATTTTCTCACCTGTATCTATTAAAAGTCCGTCTTTCCACGCTTGCGGTTCGTGGGCGTCTCCATACTCTGCATCCCAATCGAATCCATATTCGGGGTCTTCAATATCCCGGTACACTCCGCACACGATCCCTCCACACCAATTTTTGAAGAAGGGTTTAGTTACAGGAATCCATCCCCGGCTCATCCAATTCTCCGCGATTTCAAGGGAAGCATGGGTTGTTTCTTTACGGATATTCTTCTCGGGGTGGTACCAGTAACTCCACTCATGGATTCTCCCCTCTTCCAGCAGCTTTCCGTCGTACTCCATTTCGGGCTCGGAGAGTCCCATAAAGATGACGTCCCAAGTAGATTCTCCCTTGAGCTTAAGCATGCTCTTTGTCTTCTTTTGTTCGTATCGGGCTTCCATGTTCTTGATGATTAAACCCTCTTTATCTTCCGCGACTAATTTCCGGAAAAATGAGATATAGTCAGGTTCGATAAACAAGTTAGCTTCTAAATACATTAAAAGCCCGTGGTCCATATCATGTTTATCAATATAATGCCTCCAACGTTGACTTAAATCGTCTCGCGCGGAAGGGTGGGCATAGATTTCCGAAAACTGTACGAGAGGGAAGTTGGTAACGTTATTAATGAATCTACATACTTGCGCGGCGTATATTTTCCGCTTCCAAAGCGGCATCGCTTGAACGTTAACTCCGTTATAGTAAAGGATATCGAATACCACGAATGGAATGAATCCATTGTGGAATTGATAGTTTATTGCATTCTCCGGCTTCGCTCCTGTTACGGATTGTACGCTACGGGAGTCCTTTCCGTAGTCAAGCTCCCCATCCAAAACGGTTCCCTGAAACATACTTAGATCAAGATCGCGAAGATGAGGAACAGTATCCGTATTCTCACTATACCATCCAGTTTTCTTGGACGGTCTGCGGCTAAAGAATCGATTCCCTTCTTTCGTAATGTAACAAAGGGCTCTATGTCCGTCCCTCTTTAGCTCCGCAATATCCTCCGGCCCCTGCTCGTAGTTTGCGGGCTCCAAGGCTCCCATGGGGTCAATGTGGCGGATGGATTGGTCTTCTTTGAACTGTTCGACATACATGTCGTAAGTCCAGTCTTCAAACTTAGGGGCCAGTTCTTCCGTGATAATTTCCCCAGTGACAGTATTAATAAGTCGGCATCCCTCATAGTTGACTATCATATGTGAGGTCCCGTCTTTTTTTAATTTCTTGCTTGTGTCGGAGGTAAATACCCCATCGTCATTCTGCGTTTCTAAAGCGATAGCGGGCAGCTTCCCTTTCTTGATCTTGATCTTGTTAACGGCTCTTTTAAAGTCCACCATTCCCGGACTCCTCCTCTACTTTTACTAAGTATAAGTATATCATCACGGAGTTATTTGGTCAAACAAAAATAGGCGCGTAATGCGCCTATTCCTTGTCGATAGAGTTCCAAAATTCCCGGAGTTTTCTGCGGAAGAGTTGTAGTCTTGACCTGTCTTCGCTCTCGGTGCGCTTTACTTTATCCACAATGTCGAAGTCGGTCAACTCCTTAATGGAGTTCCTTACATAGTCTTGCAGCGTTGTAGGAGGGACAGCGTCAAGTTCCCATGACTTCTCCCCGAATCTCTCCGAGTACTTAGCTGCCCTAGGGTCCGTCATCTTGGCGGGGTTCGGCGGAAGGTTGTTTTCCTTGATTTGATCCATCCTCAATCCGCAGCGAATGACGTGGACGAAATCCAGCTTGTAATCCCTCCGCAAGATTTCCTCAATCGCTTCCGGGATTTGAAGCCCGCTTGGATCGTGGTCTCCGAAATAGAGGATATAGACGTCCTCAATGGATTCCCGCGTCTCGTCCATGCGTGTACGGCTCATGATACGCATTGCTTGATCGTAAAGAGAGGACGTGGAAGGGTATCCCCGGCAAATGAACAGGGGTACATCCATCTCATCCGTTACAGGCTTGAATACGGATCGGAGGGCTTCCTTCTCAATCCATACCTCAATGTAGTTCGGTTGATTCTCTCGGGAGCTTCGAAAATAAGAATGCGGAGAAATTCTCTTCTCCAAATATTGATACGGGTCGGTCTCATAGTTGTAATAAAGAGCGAATCTTGTATTATCCGCGAATTCATTAATCTTCAAAACACAATTTTCCCGCATGTTTCCCGTCAAATCAATGAGCTTTTTGTACTCCGCCTCTTTGTTCGCGATAATGTTTTGAGATACGAGTTGATAATAAAGCTGCCGGAGAGTGAGTTTGATGTTATCCTCTTTAAACTTCTCCGTTATTCTAATGATCGCAACTTGCTTACTCACTTTCTCCAAAACACTCTTACCCATGCAAAACTGTTTTATCGCTTTTTCGGACAACTCCCGGAAAGATGCGCTAAAAATAAAGTTTGCGTCTCCCCTCATATCCATGCTGTTATAGGAGGAGTAGTAGAATACCTCTTGGTCCATGTATGAGTGATAGATGTTCTCAATATCAATTTCGTCCGGGTACTTAGATATTGATTTTGCTACTTCGTATGCGAGGTAGCAAAAGCTATCTTCCTCCGGAGTCCAAGTACTAAACTGTTGGTCGTGCATTTCTCTGAACATAGCTAATACATGCGCGTTATTTCCTTCTACCACATTGGAGATTTCTATTACTAATTTTTTAAATGCTGCTGCAATTTCGTTTTGCATGTTTACATATTCCCACGATATGTCCGACTGAATCTCCAAACTCATCCTGATTTCCTCCCTTTATCCCAATTAAATTAACCTTCTTGATCGAGTCGTTTTACCTCATCGTTCTTTATTTCTTGCAACATTTCATACTCTTCCTTTGTCACGGTGCGGACTTTGTTCGTATGCTCCCATTTCCCCGTATCTGTGTAAACTTGTCGGAAGTATGGTCCGAATACCGGAACATTAGCTTCAATTTGATCCGCGAGCATTTCCATCATCTGCTTCAACTCCGGGTTCGCCTTCGTCAGTTTGGAACGCATGTGGTAAACGTAGCGGAGGTTGAAAAGATCAATTTTCCAAAGAGCGTTAGACTCCATTCCGATAGGCATCCCACCGCGAGCGACATCCTTATATAGCCCGCTCTTTGGAGACATATTGGCGTACTTATCCAACATGTATCCGAACGGCGTGTACTTGTAAACAAGCATCTCTTGCTCATCATAAGTTCCAATCAAAAGCTCTTCCGGCATGTTTGTACCATCGTGGAAAATCCCCTCGCTATTCGCCGCAACAAGCTCCGCAAGCTCTTTTTCGTCGTCGTTCTTTGCATACTGGATTCCTTGAGAAAGGATAATGTGATGGGCATCGTGGAACGAAATCAATTTGTCTTGGTACCATTCCGACAACTTCGCTTCCGGGATTTCCGCAAGGCGGGTAGAGAAGCGAGTAATGCGATTATTAAAAGCGATAGCGTGGGCGTCAAGATCGTCCTGCGCTCCCCGGTGAAGTCCTTCGGTGAAGAATGAAATGTCAATGTATTTCATAAGCGTATGATGACTGAACTCTCCCATTGCATTATTCATAGTTAGCCCGAGGAGTCTTTGGAATTCAGCGATATCTTCCTTGTAACTTCCGGTTACTTTGGTGTCTGCGTTGCAGCAGATTACCTTCTTATCGATAAGATACTCGTACTTGCTGTGATGTTCCCATTCTCCGGCAAGAAATCCTCTGCTGTCCGTACAGACATAAACGAGGTCTTGAATGTCTTGGGCCTTATCCCAAGAATAGAATTTCCCTTTTGACATCCGAAGTGACATAATAGCTTCCTCATAACCGGATACTTTGTAAAGGTGTACATTCATAATTAATAGTCTCCATTCTGAAAATAAATTAGTTTCTTTCTCGCCGTTTTTACTTCCTTAATGTCCGAGAGGTTCAGATTATTCCCGATGCTTTGCGGCTCACACTGTTCCTTAATCATGGCATAGGCTGTTTCGGCGTCCTTAGCAACTACAATAGCAAGTCCGCCAAGGTAATGTCCATCAAATTCTGCATAAAAGACTTTATTACACATCGAAATCCCCTCGTTCAACTACGGTTAAAGTCACGTCTCTTGTGCCGAAATCCATTGCTTTGCTGTAATCCTTGGTCCCTTCTCCCCATCCCATGAAGATATCGATCCGGTTACCTTTGATCTTCCCTCCGGTGTCTTCTGCAATGTAATATCCGTCAACTTCCGGGTACTCCTCACACTCAACGTACACCTTACTTCCTAAAGGTATGATGTCGGGGTCTACGGCGATGGTATGTTTCTTTTTTACTTTGGTCCCGGTCCGGGTGATCCCCTTTAAGTTACCCGTTTGTCTCTTGGATATGGTATAAGCGGTAGCAAGAACTTCTATCTCCGGCGGACTTTCATTCTCGATCCGTATGTAATTAAGCGCTACTACTTCGGATCGTAAATCATCATTAGAGTGATTGGGGGTAGGAGCGGGGGACGCTGTACTAATCTGCGTCCCTCCCGTCCCGGCTGCGGCTAACACTACGGCTACGACAACGTTACTTATCAATTTTACTAGTTGCAACTACGGTCCCTCCTATCGGTGTAAATGCTTCCTTGACGAAAGATTTGATGTCTCCTAGGTTGATCGCTACGGCTGATCCTCTATTATCTCCATCCATTATCCTTGCGTGCAATAGAGCTACAATCTCTCCGTTATCATTGAATATGGGCGATCCTGAATTCCCGGGCTCTGATTTGAACGAGTATACTACTCTACTCCGAGCAGGTATGCTCATTCCGTTATCCAAGCTCATTGGAACGTTAAGGTAAAGCAACTCTTTCCCCTCTTTACGCTCAAATCTCTTGTCTAAGTCCGGGTGGTTTGTAATGGATATGACGTCTTGAGACGCGCTCCCCGCAATGGTTGCGTAGCGGTGATTAGCATTGTCCCGTACTCGTATCAAGGCTAAGTCCTTATCCAAATCCTCCGCGACTACTTTCCCTGTGAACTCGTTGTTTTCGTAGTCACAAATCAGGACTTCTCCGTCCGTATCCGTCAAGGTAACGTGGGCGTTCGTGAGGACATAGTTCCCTGAAATGAATACTCCGGAAGATGTTCTCCATCCTCCCCGCTCCCCGTCCTCAAAAGTGACGACGTAAACGGCTGCTTCCCGCATGTCTTCGTAGGTTACAACGTCCGTCCTTCCGTGAATGACTTCTATCTCATCGGCGGATACGATTCCTTGTACACTACAAAAGATCGCGGCGGAAAGCAACAGGGCTAGTAACTTCTTCATGGGCAATCCCTCCTATTAAGTTATACTTACATTATACATGGTAATAGTACGTATGTAAAGTATATTTAGGAGGGTTTATAGTACTATTACGCAAGCTCTACTAAGTCGTTTAACAGGAACAATCCTATCACATTTAGCTCCTG